>Ga0209800_10000308_pt1 | contig 89010 bp, 80 predicted proteins | sample Higcelweek8metaG_FD_187174 | JGI IMG/M metagenome (GOLD analysis project Ga0209800, IMG submission 187174) | Freshwater pond sediment microbial communities from the University of Edinburgh, under environmental carbon perturbations - High... | ecosystem: Environmental > Aquatic > Freshwater >... | reverse complement strand
CGTAACCACCTCGTCACCGGTCAAGAGTATGATCCCGGGGGCATCTTTTAAATGAACGCGGATGAAAAACCACTGGAGTTTCGCCCAGTCAATATTGGTTTTGAAAAATCGTTGGACGGTTCGGTAACTGCCCCCTTTATCTGTCCAGCGCGACATGCCAAGCATAGTTACTCTGTCCGGCATGCTCAGAATTGCTGTAACAATAACCGCCAGACGGCGCAGCGTAGTGTAGTCGAGACAAGGGCTTAAACAAAAAAGTAGGCTCATGATGATGTCCATGTCTTCCTCCTGAGTGATTCGTTTGCATGATTATAATCACTCAAGAGGAAGACATGGTAAATTGGCGAAGGTATTGTCAAATATATAGTGGATCTCTTAAAGGAAAACGATGCATGCCATATCAAGGTCTTTGGCGGCGGCGGTGGCGTGATTATCCCCTCGGAGATAAGACAACTGCACGATTATGGGGTGACCCGCATTTATTCCCCGGAAGACGGCAGCAACATGGGGCTCCAGGGCATGATCAACGATATGCTGAAAAAGATGGATAACCCGCCGGTAAATCCGGACCAACTTGATCTGAAACGTTTGAATGTCGATAATCCTGCCATGACAGCCCAATTTATCACGGCGATACAGGAACAGTCCGGATCAGCCGGGGATAAACCGGACAGGATAGTATCAAAGATAAAAACGGCTGCAGCCAACATCAACGTCCCGGTAATCGGCCTGACCGGAACCGGCGGCGCAGGCAAATCCTCTTTTGCCGACGAGTTAATCACCCGGTTCCTTCATGATTTTTCAGATATTCATATTGCCGTGATCTCGTGCGACCCTTCGAGAAGAAAAACAGGGGGGGCATTACTGGGAGACCGGATACGGATGAACGCCATTGAAAACAAACGGGTTTATATGCGATCCCTTGCCACCCGCCGCTCACAGACAGAATTGCCGGAGGTATTGCCGGATGCCGTTAATGTTGTCAAGGCGGCGGGATTTGATATCATTATTGTGGAAACTGCCGGTATCGGACAGGGTGATTCAAGAATTGTGGATCTGGTCGATCTGTCCGTTTATGTCATGACTGCGGACTTCGGAGCACCATCACAATTGGAAAAGATCGACATGCTGGATTATGCGGATATGGTGGTGCTCAATAAATATGAAAAAAAAGGCAGCGAAGATGCGCTTCGCGATGTCAGAAAACAGGTCCAGAGAAATCGGAAAGCCTTTGACCAGTCGCCGGACACCATGCCGGTATTCGGGACGATTGCCTCTAAATTCAATGATGACGGGATTACCGCTTTTTATCACGCTCTGCTGGATTTGATAGAGGAGAAAAAAAGATTCCGTATAAATCACGCCTTCGGAAAAGCGGCAAAAAGGCCTCTTCTTCTAAAACAATTATCATTCCCGGGGAGCGTGTACGGTATCTTTCTGAAATCGCAGATACCATCCGCGGATACCACAAGACCACAGAAGTACAGGCCAAGGCGGTCCGAAGCCGAGCGCACCTGATGTATACCCTAAAGGTATTTGAAGGCAGGGATGATCTTTCTTCCCAGGACATACTGGCGGAGCTGAAAAAGGCAGTTAATGATGCGGCTGCCGGGGTTGATCCGGAGACCGACCGGGCCATTGATGAATTCAACGACTGGAAAACCAGGTATCAACAGGAGGAACTGGTCTATCAGGTACGCGGCAAAGAAGTCAGGGCCCCCCTGTTTACACACTCCCTGTCCCATTCAAAGATCCCCAGGATTTCAATCCCGCGGTTTGATGATCCGGCGGAACAGTATAAATGGGTCAGAAAAGAGAATTTTGCCGGCTTGTTTCCCTTATACGGCCGGGGTCTTCCCTTTAAAGCGGTCCGATGAGGACCCGACCCGGATGTTTGCCGGGGAGGGCGGACCCGAAGATACCAACAAAAGGTTCAAGCTTCTGTCCCATGAATACCCGGCAAAGCGCCTCTCCACTGCGTTTGATTCAGTGACCCTGTACGGTTTTGATCCGGATATCCAGCAGTATGCTTTGTCAAATGTACGGGGAACGGTCCAGGCAGACATCCTCAAAGAAGACCAGGGACAGAATACCTGCATCTTTTCTATTGAATTTGCCTTGAGAATGATGGGGGACATTCAGCAATATTTTATCGATCATCAGGTTCGTAATTTTTATTCGGTCTCCATTTCAGGCTATCATATTGCCGAGGCCGGGGCAAATCCCATCACCCAGCTCGCATTGACGCTGGCCAACGGCTTCACATATGTCGAATACTATTTGTCGAGGGGGGATGGATATTGACGATTTTGCACCGTCCCTCTCGTTTTTCTTTTCAAACGGAATGGACCCGGAATATACCGTCATCGGCCGGGTTGCCAGGCGGATATGGGCCCTGGCCATGAAGTATAAATACAAGGCAAACGAGAAATCCCAGAAGCTGAAGTATCATATCCAGACATCCGGTCGATCCCTGCACAGTCAGGAAATTCAATTCAATGATATCCGGACCACACTCCAGGGGCTGTGCGCCATATACGATAATTGCAACAGTCTTCACACCAATGCGTTTGACGAGGCCATCACGACCCCTTCTGCCGACTCGGTAAGAAGAGCCCTTGCCATTCAACTGATCATCAACCGGGAATGGGGGCTTGCCAAAAATGAAAATCTGCTGCAGGGCAGTTTTATCGTGGACGAACTGACAGATCTTGTTGAGGAGGCGGTCCTGATGGAGTTTGACCGCATCACCCAGCGGGGCGGGGTGCTCGGTGCCATGGAAACCGGGTATCAGCGCGGAAAAATACAGGAAGAATCCATGTATTACGAATATCTTAAACATAGCGGGAAATATCCGATTATCGGGGTCAACACATTTATTGATCCGGATGCCGACTATGCAGAGATGGCCGACCACCTGGAATTGTCCAGATCCACAAAATCGCAGAAAGATTCCCAGCTGGCTCGCTTGAAAGCGTTCAAAGAGAGGCATAAAAAAGAGGCGGTCGAGGCGGTTGAGGATGTAAAGCAGACGGCCTTGGGTTCCGGTAATATGTTTGAATGCCTGATGAAGGCCGTCCGTGTGTGCAGCCTGGGAACCATGACAAACGCCTTATATGAAGTCGGAGGGAAATACAGACGAAATATGTGACCTGTGTTGGTTTAAATAAAGGCCGTTACTACCCTTTGAACGCGGTGTTCGACGGCTGATTCTATAACTCAAAAAGATCCAGGGATGGTGTTTCCAGATCTACATAGATCATCCGGCTCTCCCCGGCCTGATTTTTACCAAGAAGAATATTAAGAACAGCCATCGTCTGAAAAGATGCGATCAGTGCCGGAGACAAGACCGGCGTACCTAAAAGATGTTCGGATGAACAGGCGCTCTCCTTACCGCTGTAAAGCATTTCCATACTGTTATCCGAGGGCTGGATAATCATCACCCGCCCCGCGAACCCGGCAACGGCCCCATGCACCAGGGGCAAACGGCATTTGCGGGCAATGGCAGCCAGGATCAGTCTGTCACCCGGTGTATCAAGGCCATCAACGATCACCTGGACATCTACAAACAGGGCATCCTGATTCGGATCCTTCACCGCAATTCGATGGGCAGTAATTTGTACAGCAGGATTGATCAGGCGGCAGCATTCCTGCATCACCTCGACCTTGGCGTTGCCCAGGGTATTTTGGTCCGTAAAAACCTGACGGTTGAGATTGGTTTCATCAAAAGAATCCGGGTCAAAGATGTGTAGCGCACCGATGCCTAGGCGACAAAGCCCTTCTATGACATGGCCGCCCAGGCCCCCTGCCCCGACCACAGCCACTTGGGACCGTTGCAGGATGATCTGCTGCTTCAAAGTGATGGAAGGCATGTTGCGAAAATAACGCAACGGCAAAATACCCTTTTCCATGCTTTTCAGATACATCTGATGCACCGGAGTGTTTAAGATATCAGCCAGTTCCAAAAGATCCGGATCACAAATGACGCGGTGGCTTTTCCCCTGGCTGTCTTTTTCAATTCGTGCCCTGGATTCCAGTGAATGATCTTTTGGCATCATCCACCTCCAATGGGCGGAAAAATCCCCACACGGTCTTTGTCTTTCAGTGAAGAATCCAGGGAAGCACCAACCCCATTGAGAAACACCAGTTTGATATCCTGTTCAGGGACACCCAAATGCAGGAGTGCATCCCGTATCGTGGCGGGACCCTCAATGCTGAGACAGCCGTCGGAATCCACATCCTCATGGTCGGCATAGGAAGCAAGCGTAGCAAAAAGTCTGATTTCTATTTGCATTTGAAGGTGTCCGATTTTTTGTCCGATTCGTTGTTTGGGGAAGAGACAAGCCCCAAAAGAAGCCGATATGGGCCGGGGGTACCGGGCGGCAGGGCCGCAATCCGGTCGCCGTCATGAAGCAGGGTGTCAAGGGGAGCAATCTTCCCGTTCACAAAAACCCCTTCAATCTCCTGGGGCTCTATTCCCAGAGCGTCTAAAATATCTTTTACACATTGACCGTCCTTTAAATCAAGAACAGCATTTACACAAGGAATATTTTGCGCTTTAAGTTTCTTCTGGAGAAATGAAAACGCATTAAAAAGTACGGATCCCATGTAGTTGTCAAACACCCAAATAAAAAATTTACGGGGCTGCCTTTTGCACGGCACTGCCCCGGAAAACGGTTGAACTAAATTAGAATTTTACGGCTTGCGCCAGTTCCTCATCTGTGAAATCCCAGCTGGTGTTGTGCGGTGCGACCTCTTCCTTAAACATATCGGGGAGGCGGTCATCCTTGGGTGTAAAACCGGCCAGGCGGTTAAATTCGAGCTCATCTTTGAGAATGGAAATACCCAGGCTTGTCACATCATCAACCACAAGACTAAGGCCATACATAGCATTGATCATATCCACAATCATCTGGAGGCCTTCGGGGTTGTCAAGTACCGGGAAGGCCACAAACAGACACAGACCTGAAGCGTCAATGGCTGCGGTTGCGATCTGCAAAGCCTTGGAGATGTCCACGTTATTATCCTTTTTCAACGGATCAATGGAACCGCCCACGCCTAAAATATTCTGGCACACACCGTATCCTGCAGTATGATCTGCGCCCATGGTGGATGTGGCATATGTGACACCTACGGCTTTCACCGATCTTGGGTCATAGGCCGGCAGGGCCTGGCGTTTCACCACCGGCACCCGGTCAACGCCCAGGGCCTGTCCTGTAAAGGCCGCCCCGTTTCCGATGATTTTACCCATGGGATCGCCTGTACCCACTTTGTTAAGCAACTCAATGGCCGCTTTGCCGTCTCCCCAGGGGATAACGCCGCCTTCCATGGCAATGCCCATGGCCACACCCGTATCAATGGTATCAAGGCCCAAATCGTCACACAGCCTGTCCAGCATGGCAATATCATCCAGATCCTTGATCAGGCAGTGGGAACCAAAGGCCCAGATGGTCTCATACTCAAACCCTGAAGTAAGATAATTGTTGTCCTTGTCATTGTAAATCTGGGAACATTTGATCACGCAGCCCGGATGGCAACCTTCGGAAGCTACCCCGCCGCGTTTTTCAATGTTTTCTGCCATCACTTCGCCACTGATATCCTTGGCATGTTCAAACCGTCCGGTTCTGAAGTTCTTGGTCGGCAGGGCACCGGCTTCGTTGATGACATTGACCAGAACGGCTGTTCCAAACGCAGGCAGGCCCTGGCCTGAAACCGGATGGGTCGTGAGCAGTTCCACCCATTTTTTATTGACTGCCTTAAAGGCTTCTGGATCATGGAGTGCAACACGGTCCGTGCCTTTGTCGTCCACTACAATGGCCTTGATCTTCTTTGACCCCATGACCGCGCCAAGACCGCCGCGGCCCGCTGCCCGGCCGGGATGTCCCTTGGGATCGGCAAACTGGATGGATGCGGCTGTCAGACGCTGTTCTCCGGCAACCCCGATACTTGCCGTGGCCACACGTTTTCCAAACCGCTCCCAGAGCTTTGTGATCATATCGCCGTTGCTTACGCCCACGTATTCGTCTGCGGCAAAGAACTCGACACTGTCTTTTTTAATAACAATCATGGAGAACCCGTCGTCTTCAGGTTTATCCTCCAAAACCAGAGCTTTAATCCCGAGCCGTGCCAGTTTCTGGGAGACAAGACCGCCGCTGTTACTCTCTTTAATACCACCGGTCAACGGAGATTTTCCGCCTACAGAAAGCCGTCCGGAGTTGGCGGCAGGAGAGCCCGACAACAACCCCGGTGCAAAGACCAGTTTGTTATACTTGCTTAAAGGGTGGCAGGTGGCAGGGACTTCATTTAAAATCATTTTCGACGTCAGGGCGCGTCCGCCAAGCCCTGCAATATCTTCGGCCGGTGTTTCAAATGAATAGGTTTTTTCCCTGGTATTTATTCTTAAAATTTTTGACATGAGGTGCTCCTTGATTCTATCTTTTAATGGGCCGGCTTTTTTTTACAATTTACCCTATAACAGCCATGGGCTGACCTGACATATGAACTGCCAGACATACGCCACAACAAAACTTGAAAGATCTGAGTAACTTCCCCAGACTGTCTTATAAAAAAATTGGCCATGTTTTACACTAATTCTTTTATAAGACAGTTATGAGTATTGAGTAGTGAATAGTGAGATTTAAAACAAGCTGTTTTCTCAATACTCACATCTTTCATTCTTTGTTGTGGGCTGAACCACAGTGAAGAAACCGGTCAGCCCATGGCTGTTATATTAAGATTCAAAAAAGACCATGTCAACTAATTAAAATTATTAATGTTTTGTAATTTAAACACAGATTGAAGCACAAGTTAGTTTTCAAGCTTGCCGGTTGATAGGGGGGGGTCAAAAAGAAAAATCTAACTCATACGGACAAATTCCGACACAGTGAAAATATTAATCCCCGCCGCCAATCAACTCTATAAGCCTGGCTTCATCCCAGACAGTGATGCCAAGCGCCTCGGCTTTGGTCAGTTTGGAACCGGCCTTACTGCCGGCAATAACAATATCGGTTTTCTTTGAAACCGAACCTGTCACCTTTGCGCCTAAGGCCAGAAGCTTTGCCTTGGCCTGATCTCTTGTCATCGCTTCAAAACTGCCTGTCAGCACAATACTTTTTCCGTTGAACGGATTATCTTTTTCATCACCCTCACCATAAAGGTCATTTGTAATGCAGACGCCTGCATCAAGCAGCTTTTTAACCGTTTTGATGTTCTCTTCAATGGAAAAAAATCCGGTTACAGCCCCGGCGGTGGTCTCCCCCATGCCGTGGATGGCGCTGATGGTCTGTATTTCTGCGGTCATCAATGCGTCAAGGGCCGCAAATTTTTGAGCCAGAAGCCGGGCCGCATGCTCGCCGGTGTGGTCAATGCCCAACGCAAAGATAAACCGTGCAAAGGAAATTGTTTTGGACTGTTCAATGGCAGCGATGATATTGTCGGCGGATTTTAAGCCCATGCGTTCAAGCCCGGCCAGGGTCTCCCGGTCCAGATGAAAAAGATCGGCAAAGGAATTTACAAGCTTTTGCTCCACAAGCTGTTCCACCAATTTTTTGCCAAGCCCGTCCATGTCAAACGCTTTTTTGGATACAAAATGGCGGATGCGCTCCTTGATCTGGGCGCTGCACCCGGCATTGATACATTTAACGGCAGCCTCTCCCTCAAGGCGTCTTACCCTGGAACCGCAGACCGGACAGCTGTCGGGCATGGTAAACACCCGCTCTTCCCCGGTCCTGGCTTCAGGGATAATTTTTACCACCTTCGGGATCACGTCCCCTGCCCTTGTGATCAATGCGGTATCATTGATGCGGATATCTTTTCGTTCAATCTCATCGGCATTGTGCAGGGTAGCCCTGGAAACCATGACGCCGCCGATATTCACCGGCGCAAGTTCGGCCACAGGGGTCAGGGTTCCGGTTCGACCCACCTGGACCGTGATGTCGAGTATTTTGCTGGTCTTTTCCATGGCCGGAAATTTATAGGCAATGGCCCACCTGGGACTCTTTATTTTTTCACCCAGGAGCTGCTGGATTAAAATATCATCCACCTTGATCACCATGCCGTCAATATCATAGGCCAATTCCGGACGAAGAGTTTCCAGAAAATTGAAATTTTCCAGCACCTGTTGGATTGAAATCCCTTTTTTGATAAGCGGGCTCACCGGGAATCCCAGATCAGAAAGGCATTCAAGCATCAACGCCTGGGTGGAAAAGACAAGACCACGCACAACACCCACACCATAGACAACTATGGTCAATGGCCGCTGGGCTGTTATTTTTGAATCGAGCTGGCGCAGGGAACCTGCCGCAGCATTGCGGGGATTGGCAAAAACCGGTTCTCCTTTATCCAGGCGGCGCTGGTTGAGCATTTCAAAATCTTTATGCCGGATGATCACCTCACCGCGCACTTCAATAAAATCCGGGACAGTCGTTTTATTGTCCATCAGGCGCAGGGGCACGGATTTGATGGTCCTGATATTTTGCGTAATCACCTCTCCGGTGTAACCGTCGCCCCGGGTGGTGGCCAACACCAGCACCCCGTTTTCATAGGTCAGTTCCACAGCCAGACCGTCCAGCTTGGGTTCCGCCGTATAAGTCAGGGTATTAGCGCCGGAGATTTTCAGACACCGGGCATGAAAATCCAAAATCTCCTTATCATTAAAGGCATTGTCCAGACTGAGCATGGGGACCGAGTGCGGGGCCGTGTCAAAGGCGGTTAAAGGGGGTGCCCCGATTCGCCGGGTGGGGGAATCTTCAGAGACAAGCTCAGGGTACTGGGCTTCAATGTCAATGAGCTGCCGCAGCATCATGTCATAGGTCTGGTCATCAATGACAGGGTCATCCAGCACATGATAGCGGTAACTATGTTCGGTCAGTTCCCGGCGCAGCTTTTGCGCCTCCATCCGGCATGCATCAAAATCCATGGGCAAGTTTTCCTGTCAGTTCCACGGCAAGGCCACAGGCCTTTTTACGCATGGTTTTAAATCGTTTTTTGCCAAATCCCGGGTGCCAGATACCGTCTGCGGGGGCAAGAGCGTCAGACACCACGAGCAAGGCAGCAATGGGAATTTTCCTGAACACGGCTGCCGCAAACAGGGCCGAGCACTCCATCTCCACGGCACAGGCCCCTTTGTCCCTGTACCAGGATACCTTTTCAGGCGTTTCCCTGTAAATGGCATCCGTTGTCCAGATCGTGACGTCGGCATGAAATTTGAGCTCAGCCGCCCCAAGGGCATCCGCAAGTTTTGCGGTAAGACGGGTATCGGCATTGACCGCAGGCAGATCACCCCGCAGGTCCATATAATGCCGGGATGTACCCTCATCAACCAGGGCGGTTTCCACCACCACCAGATCACCCGGAGCAAAATCCGGGGAAAGGCCGCCACACCAGCCAAGGACAACAACGGCCTTTGCCCCCTTTGCAATCAACGCTTCCATCAGCATTACCCCGTAGGGCGCCCCGATATAGGGCCCTGCCACACTCATCCCCAAAGGATCATCTTCTTTAACCAGCAGATTGCTGTTGAAAAAGGCCCGGGAGCGCCACTTGCCAAAGCCCTGACGAATCAATGCCATGTCCGGGTCCGCGCTGACCATCAATGCGGCCGGCCCCACGGACCTTGCATTTCTCTCCCCTAACGGAGGAACAATGGATTCGCTATTCAGGTCCGACCATGTCGGATAGCTCATCTTTTACCTCGTCAATAATGTCATACAGCCACATGACATCTTCCACGGAGAGCCGTCCCGCCTTCATGGGCGCCCGGTCCGAGCCGTCTTTTTTCTTCATGATTCTGGGACCGACCTGAAGTTTGGGTTCACCCTGACCATACTGCATAATGGAGATAATCAGTCCGGTTTCCTCATTTTTCCACTCAGCTATTTTTTTATCCTGTTCGGGATCATATCCTGCCATATTATGTCTCCTTTTATAAATAAACAAAAATTCCTTTGGGGTCTATGGCCGCATCCAGTAGCATTGCCCCGTCAATGGGATCAAGAATTTTCTCCCACTGTGTTTTTAGCTTGTTAATATCTGTTTCTTCCCCGATGGCCCACAGACAGCCGCCACCCCCTGCACCTGTGAATCTGGCCCCGCAACCTTCTGACTTTGCAGCGAGCCACAGCTTTATACCGGTATGGTCCAGCACATCCGGGGTCATTTCACAACGAACCGCTGTTTCCTGATTCATCAACCGTGCGGCCTCTTTAAAGGAAAAAGAGCCCAAAGCCCCGACAAACTGCCGTGTAAGATGGGTAATACGCTCAAATGCATCATAGGCCCTGCCTGATTTAAAGTCACTCACCCACCGGGCGTTGACATCCCTGGACTCATGGGGAATGCCGCAATAGGCCACAAGAAGATGGCGGTTCAATTTTTCTATTTTCTCATGTGAATCAAACACCGGGCAACGCAGAAACTCAGGGCTTTTATGGCCAAAGGTCCATTCCCACAGGTTCACCCCGCCAAACGCTGCAGCCGCATGGTCCTGGACCCCGCACAGCACCCCTGCCACGGCACCTTCCAGATAATGGGCGAGCCAGGCAATATGTTCGGGATTGATCTGTTTTTCCAAGGCAGTATAAACGGCGGCAATAATCGCCACGGCTGCACAGGAAGATCCGCCAAGGGCACTTCGTACAGGAGATTCCGATTCAATGTGCAGATGCACCCCATGGACATTAAAATACTCAAAAACCGCAAACATCAGTCCCATGGGACCGTCCCATCCTTTCTCGCCTCGACTGCGGTCAATGGTGTCAAATCCTTTGGAAGATATTTTAATCCGCCCTTGCTCCCAGGCAGATAGGTAAACATGGGTACGCATGTCAAGGGCCAAATTCAGGGTCGCCGGTTTAAGGGCTGCCAGGGGCAGATAAAAGGTGGAAATATCCAAGGTGCCGCCGAAATCAATCCGGCAGGGCACGCAAACGTGTATCTGTTTTTTTTCAAGTATTGGTGCAAGATTCATATTTCAGATCTCATTTTATGTAAAAACTTCAAACTATTGAAATTGCGTCCGATATGAAACGGAATAAAGGATTCCAGCAGGGTTTCGCCCTCCTGGATGGCAACCGAAGAAAACTTGATACGGCCTGCCCGTGCCATCTCCACAGCATTAATCCAGGACAATTGTTTCAAGGTGCCCTTGGATACCCAGCAGCCCCGGGCACTGCGGCCGAATGGTCCGGGAACTTCCTGGGCACAGCTTTCACTGCCCCGGCACTGTGGACAGAGAACCTGCCCCGCTTTGAAATCAAACCAGAGCCTGGCCGAATCAACACCCTCTATACCTGTATGGCAGGCATCGCACTGGTCAAGCCCGGGAGAAAATCCGGACAACCGCATGAAGCGAATCTGGAACAGCAGGCTGATCACTTCGGTACGGATAAAACCGTCATCCACCATTTCAAGGGCGGTGTAAAGCAATTCAAAAATATCGGGCTGGGCCTTTCCCTCCTCCAGCCACTGGCTGACAATTTCCGTCCAGTAAGAGGCATAGGCCGTATTCACCACATCATACCGGATATGGGAAAAGCCGTTTTCAAGAACGGTCTGGCACAAATTGATCATGGCGTCTCTGTTTTTTTTGGGAAAGGCGCACTGGATATGATTGACCGAAAACAGGTCCATGGCACCTGAAAACCTGCGCACGCTCTTTTTTGCATTTTTTGCCATCACACTGATCTTCCCTTTATCCCGGGTCAAAAAGGTGATGATCAGGTCATGGTCTCCATATTCAATTTTGCGAAGCAATATAGCGTCCGTGCTGAAATCGTCCATATTGTTGTCAGAAGCCAAGCAGCAGCCTTGTAATCGTAAAATAGAAATAAACGCTGATAAGGTCCATGGTCGTGGTGACAAAGGGGCCTGTGGCCACGGCCGGGTCAATATTGAGCCGATGGAAAATCAAAGGCACAGCGGTTCCCACAAAAGCAGCCACAGTCATGGAAGACAAAATTGAGCCGCCAACGACCACAGACAAGGCCCAGGAAAAGGGTTCGGCCATAAACCTGAACTTGGCCACAGCCGCAATCAAACCGCCATAGGTTACGCCTAAGATAAACCCCACACCAAGTTCCCTTGATATTATCTTGACAAAATCCCGGATATTGATCCGGCCCGTGGCAATACCCCGGACTACGATGGTGGCGCTCTGGGTGCCGATGTTGCCCCCCATGCCCATGATGATGGGGATAAACGCGGCAAGACCGGTCAGTTGTGCCAAGGTGGATTCAAACCGTCCGATGATGAAAAAGTTGGCGATTCCGCCAAGACAGCTGGCAAAAAGCCAGGGCAGACGGATCCGGGTACCTTTAAGAAGGGACTGGGTCTCAACATAATCCTCACCCACACCAGCCATTTTCAACATATCTTCGGTGGCGGTCTCGTGCAGGATGTCAATGACGTCATCCACGGTAACAATACCGATAATCCGGTTGTCATCATCCACAACCGGTATGGCCAGAAAATCATACCGGGAAACCAGACGGGCCACAACATCTCTGTCCGTATAAGGCTTGATCGATACAATATCCGTGGCCATAAACGATTTAAGCGGCTTATCAGGGGATTCCAGCACCAGCTGGCGAAGGGAACTGACCCCCACAAGCTTGCCATAGTTATCTATCACATAGATGTAGAAAGGCATCTCAACATCGAGATACTTGTTCTGCAGCGCTTCGATCACTTCCCTTGCCTTGACGTCTTCTTCCAGGGCCACGTAATCCTTAACCATGAGGCTGCCGGCAGTATCTTCCTCATAGCTCATGATCTGCTCGACATTGTAAGATTCTTCCTTTTTCATTTTGGACAGAATCTTGTCGGACAATTCCTCGTCCAGACACCCGAGCAACTCGGCAGCATCATCCGAGGCCATGTGGTCAAAAACAGTCACCAGCTTATCAAAATCTACGATTTTAACAAACTCCACAAAGGTCTTTTCGGACAGGTGCGAAAACAGCAGACCGATATCATCTGGATTGTCCAGCAGCTTAAACAGCTTTTCCTGATTAGGGGGCGTCAGATTTTCAAAAACAATGGACAGGTCCGCCATATGGGTTTTTTTTATGATATTGAGCAGCTGCTTGTTGGCCCCCCGGCGCAACAATCTTATAATACTGGTCTCAAGTATCTGAATTTGCTCTTTTTGCATGGGTAATTTTCCTATAGGCAGACCGTATCGAAAGGATTAAAGCATTATTTTAATGTGCGCGCTATTTTTAAGATTTTCCATCCACTTGTTGAACTGGACTTCCCCGTGTTCCCGGTACAGGATATTTTGGATCTGTTTTTCCACCTCTTTCTGGACAGGCCCCTGGCCCTGTGAAATGATATCGGCCACATAAAGAATCTGGAAGGAATCCCCCATATCAATGGGCTTTGTGTATTGCCCCTTGCCAACACCCTCAAGCGCCGCTTTGATCACATCGCTGAAGCTTGATATGTCAAACTCACCGAGTTCACCACCCGAAGACGCATTGGAGCCGATTGAATAGTTTTTGGCAACTTGTGAAAAATCAACTTCGTTTTCCAAATTTACCAGGACCGTGGAAAGATCCGTTGAATCGCTTACAATGATATTTTTTAAATAATATTTTTTCTTGTCCTTGAATTCCTGATAATGGCTCTGATAATAAGCATTTATCTCCTGATCCGTGACAACAATCTTGGCACGGACAGCCCTTGAGACGATCATGCTCTGGAGGATCTGCTCCCGGATTCTTTCACGGTATTGCGCAAGGGTCAGACCCTGGGCGGCCAGGCCGAGTTCGAGCCTTTCCTGATCAAGATTGTGCTCTTTTTTAAAAGTTTCCACGGAATTGTCCACATCCGTGTCATCCACGGCAATGCCCATTCGTTTTGCTTCCTGAACCACCAGGCTGCTTTCCACCAGTTGATTGAGGACCTGGGTGTACATCTGCGCCATCATCTCTTTTTGCCGGGCCGAAGACTCCTGGGATGCCTCAATATTTTTTCGATATGGGGCCGCTGCCATGTCAAGTTGGGACAGGGTGACAATATCGTCATTTACTATGGCGACTATCCGATCAACCACCTCTTGGGCCAGACAACTTGCCGCCCAGAAAAACCCCAATATAAAAACCATTAAAATGATGTCTCGTTTTTTTCTCATACATCCGCCTTTTTTATATGAAAGTCCCAATACGTTATTAAATTATTTTCATGTTTTGTTGTGGGTTTAACCCAGGTGTTGACAGACCAGGTCAGCCGAGGCTGTTATTGCTTTTCAGGGTTTATTAGAAAGGCGCTTAACACCAGCTCGTCAATGTACACAGGATAGCTGGCCTGCAACCCCTGCAGCCACTTCCCAAAAGCTTCCTGGCTTTTTTCTATCCGCAGCTTGAGCAGCAAATCTTTTTCATCCATCATTGCTGAATTATTATTGTCCCGGGTTTCGGCCTGTCCTGCAAAGCGGTCATAAAAAGCAATCATATCCTCGGGATGAATCTCCTGGGACGCCACCAGATCCTGCATAATTAATTCCTGGATGACCATATCCTTTTTTAACCTCTTTTTCCAGACAGGATATGATATGGCCCTTTCAAGGAGCATCTGGTCAAAACTGTCTTCGGGATAGTCTTTCTTAAAGTCGGCGATGGCAGCATCAAGCGCTTTGTCACTGACATTAATACCCTTGGCCGCGGCTGCAGCCAGCAGTACGGCCTGGTCAGACAGATCAGAAACAAGATCCAGAACCATGGCATTGTATTCACTGGGACTGTCTTTAATATCATAAGGGTAGTTGGCCTGCTTGACCTCCAGCTCCCGGGCAAAGTCGGCCCGGCTGATTTCCACGGTGCCGGCTTTGATGATACTGCCTTTTTCTTCAACTTTTTTTTGATCCGTACACCCGGATCCAATTACAATTGTAATACCTGTGGCCATAAGCAATAACGCCCCAAAAGAGAAGCTATTTAACAAGCCCCTTGAAAATCCATTGACGTCTTTTATGCCGTGCCAAATAGTTGTAATGCTGCTCATTTTATATTCCCATTGTGACTGACTGCCATGAGCCGGTATATTAATTTATTTTGGGAATTTTTCCTCTATTTTTTTTAAAAAAGGAAAGGAAACAAACCATGGCCCGTTTCCTTAAATTTTCGAAACTTTTAGCATTATGCCTGTTTTTTCGCAACCCCCCTCAAACCGTTGAGTGCCCTTCCCTTACGAAAACACTCTCTTTCTAAAAATTAATTAATCGGACAAGGGATAATGGCAGGCTGTCAGATGCCCCGGGTCATGGGAGCAGACAGAAAGCGTTGGCGCCTTTTCAAAACACAGGGATCGGGCCACAGGACAGCGGGAAGAAAACCTGCAACCCGGCGGTGGATGTTCAGCTGATGGAATTTCACCTTGAAGCGGGGTTCTTTTTGAAGGCCGATCCGGATCGGCTACGGGCACCGCCTCCAGCAATGCCTTTGTATACGGATGGGTCGGATGATTATATATGTTTTGGGCATTCGCAATTTCCATGATACGGCCCAGGTACATGACAATAATGCGGTCAGACATGTGGCGGACCACGGACAGATCATGGGAAATAAACAGGTAGGTCAGACCCATTGCAGACTGCAGGTCCAGCAACAGATTCAAAATCTTTGACTGAACCGAAACATCCAGGGCGGAAACCGGTTCATCACAGATAACTATCTGCGGCGTCATGCTGATGGCCCGGGCAACACCGATGCGCTGGCGCTGCCCCCCTGAAAACTCATGGGGATATTTGGTCAAAGCCCCGGGGTCAAGCCCCACCTGATCCAGCAACAACTCAATCTGCATGGCCGTTTCCTGTTGTGACACCCCGTGAATGCGAAACTTTTCTTCCAGAATCTGACGCACGGTCTGCCTGGGATTTAAGGATTCAAAAGGATCCTGAAAAATCATCTGCGCCCGGGTTGAAAATATTTTACGCATTTTCCGGGTCATGGCAGACAATGGCTTCCCATCCAGAAGAATGCGGCCCTGGGTCAAAGGATACAACCCCATGATGCACCGGCCCAACGTGCTTTTTCCGCAACCGGATTCTCCCACGATACCAAGGGTTTCTCCCTTGAAAACCGAAAAACTGATATCATCCACCGCATGAACATTACCGGTCCGGCGCATGAAAACACCCGAAGTGACCGGAAAATATTTTTTCAGGTGCTGGATATCCAGAATCGGCCGACGCATTGCTGAACAGTCTGATTGTCCCATTCATCTTTTCCCGTAAAACGCTCTTTTATAAATAGTTTATACACGAAAAATAGTTTCATAAACAACCATGGGCTAACCCGGCTTTTCACCGTGGTTCAGCCCACAACAATAATTGAAAAATCTATGTGAGGTACACAGACTCTCTTATAAAAAACAAGGACAAATTTTAAGGAAATGGTAAAAAAATGAGGACATAAAAAAAAGGGCTTCTGAACAGAACCATTATTCAAAAACCCTTTGAGAATAGTCTTATTGGACAGTTACGTTGACCGCTGCAGGCCCTTTCTGTCCGTCCTCCACATCAAAAGTGACCCGGTCACCCTCATTAAGAGATTTAAAGCCTGTTGCATTGATGCCGGTATGATGCACGAATACGTCAGGTCCCTCCTCCTGCTCAATAAATCCGTAACCTTTTGCATCATTAAACCACTTTACGATCCCATTTGCCATTGCGACTCTCTCCTTACTTGTAGTGAATAATTTTAGTTTCAAACTCAGGTCCTGCCACGCCAACAAATGGGTCCAGCCCTTAGAACGAAACTTTTAAAGCCCTGCAATTGCAGCTTTGAATGTATATTATTAGCTTTTATTTAAAAATCAAGAATTATTTATTAAAATTTCATTTTTTTCGCCACCATGCACCAAATGACACGCGGCAAAATGGCCCGAAGAGACGGGCATCAGCCGGGGACGTTGTTTTTCGCACTGTGCCGATACACGGTTGCAGCGTTTGGCAAACCGACACCCGACATGCATTTCAGACAAAGCAGGCACATTGCCGGGGATGGTGGGAAGCGGCTCCTTCGCCGTTTGGGCCAGGGAAGGAATGGATCGCAAAAGGCCTTTGGTGTAAGGGTGAAATGGTTTCCGAAATAGTGTTGTCACAGAAGCGCTCTCCGCCACAGTGCCGGCATACATGACAACGACCTTGTCACAGTTCTCTGCGATCAGTCCAAGATCATGGGTAATTAGAATCACGGCCATACCTATTGTATCCCGGAATTGAAAAATAAGATCCATAATCTGGGCCTGTACGGTTACATCCAAGGCCGTGGTCGGTTCATCAGCAATAAGGATATCAGGCTCACAAGCAAGCGCCATGCCGATCATCACCCGCTGACGCATCCCGCCGGATAATTGATGGGGATACTTTTTCATGACCTGCCGGGCATCGGGTATCCCCACTTTTTCAAGCATCTGCGTCGACGCTATATTTTTCGCCTTTGCTCCCATGCCCGGAAAATGCAGGGAATAACTTTCACAAATCTGCCGGCCCACGGTGTGAACCGGGTTTAATGCGGTCATGGGCTCCTGGAAAATCATGGATATTTTCTTGCCCCGAATTTTACGCATGGCATCAAGAGGAAGATCAAGCAGATTTTGTCCTTTAAACAGGATTTCACCTTCTTTAATTTTTGACACGGGCTTTGGTAAAAGCCGCATCAAACTCAAGGCTGTCACACTCTTACCGCACCCGGATTCCCCGGCAATACCCAGCACCTGACCGGAGGTAAGTTCAAAGCCGACATCATCCACGGCCAGGACTTCTCCATGGTCGGTCCGGAATGCCACCCCAAGATGCTTAACAGCTAAAAGCGGTGGACAATTTTTTTGATTCATTCCGGCCGGCCCTTTCGTTTATATTTGTCGTCAATGATGGTAACAGGTGCAAACACCTGTCCCGCGTTCACAACGGCAAGGGTCTGATGACGAATATGCTCATCAATCCAGAAAAGCCCGCCCGCATCGGAGGCAAAAGGATCAAACAAACTATCGGACACAGGGGTGCCGTGGAATTTCGGCAGCCTCATCCACCGCCAGTAAGCCACTCGGACATAGGGCACCATATATGAAGGCACATATGCACAGATATCATGTATCTTGTTTTGAATCGTTCCAGATAAATTGATACGTTCGGGCTCATCCAGGCTGTCCCGGTACCGGTCAATAAGCTTGTCCAGTTCAGGGTCATCCGTGTTGGTGATGTTGTTGGTCTGGGGCTTATGTGCATTGTCCGAGTGCCATCCCTCCCAAAAAGAAGGCCGCATGCCCGTACTCCAGCCCATCCAGGCCACATCATGCTTTTTTTCCAGGGTTTTCTTAAACATGGCTGTGGGGTCAAGGCGCTCCAGTTCCAGGTCAATGCCGGCCTTGAGCGCTTCTTCCTTCAATACTGCCAGCTGGGGCATATGCTCTTCCAGATAATAGGTCACGATAACGGAAAACTGCATGGTTCCTTTCTGCCAGATGCCCTCCGGCCCTCTGTGCCAGCCGGCCTGCTTCATCAGCGCTTCAACCTGTGAAATATCGTACCCACGGGCTTTGATGGTGTAATCCGTATATTCTCCATATCCGTAAAAGGCCTGGGGCAGCCGGAAATAATCGCCCCGTAAAACCTGCTTGATCACCTTATCCATGTTCATGGCATGGGCAAAGGCCTGCCGAACCCGGATATCCTCGAATACGGGACGGTCCAGGTTCAGCCACATTCCCCTGGAAGGCTGCGCCAAATCATTGAAAAAGAAGATACGTTCCACATATCCTTTATTAATAACCGGGGTGTTGGATTTCTGGTGCCAGAATTTGGGCACCACCATACCAAAGGTATCCAGACGGCCTTTCTTAAAATATTCCCACTGCATGTTGAAATCACGAATTACCGTAAAAAGCACTGAATCCACGTTAAACCGGTTTTTAAAATATCGCCGGTCCTTTGCCCACCACTGTTTTTTTCGGGAAAACCGGATAAATCGCCCTTTTTTAAAATCACTGATCTGGTAAGCCCCGGTATTGGGCACAACGGCCCAGTTGAAGCGGGATAGAAAGTCCTCTCCAAGGGTTTTAAAAAAATGTTCAGGCGTCGGGCTGATGCCAAGTTTCAGATAAAGGTCAGGTACGGCTTTGGTGCTTTTGACCGCAATGGTGTAATCGTCAAACGCCGTAACCGATTCGATCTCCCGGGTGTAGTAATCATTATACCAGGGTGCCACAATATGTTCAGAGCGCATGAATGTCAGGGTATACAAATAGTCCCTGGCGGTAACCGGCACCCCGTCCGACCACCTGGCATCTGGATCGAGCTTAAAATACATGGTCTTTTTATCCGGGGCATAGGCCCAGTGGGTGGCAAGCTCGGGAATAATACGCCGCGAGACAGGATGGATATTAATCAAAGCGAGCTGGTTGTCCAGAATTGCGCTTCGAAAAGAGCCGTTGGAATCCGGTCCCACCACCCTGAAGGTCATGGGAAAATTCATGATGGCCTCCCGGATCACCCCGCCTTTTTCAGCATTGTCCGAGGCAAACACCGGATCTGTATCATTGGTGAGCCACAGGATATTGTGCGGCAGTTTTTGATACACCAGGGGCACAAGGCCTGCATTGGAAGGCGGTTCTGATGGAAGCGCCTTCTGGGTTCGGTCTGATGAGCATCCAAACAGCCCCCCTGCAAAGCAAAAAGAAAAAATAGCGCATACCGCAAATAAAACCCGCCTGAAGATCACCTTTTTTCCTTGATTTCTAAAATGATAAATCTAAAATGCTTTAAGGTTAAAACCACGAAGTTCACGAAAAACACGAAGTTTTGTGTGCTGATATCTTCGTGAACTTCGTGGTCTTCGTGGTGAAATAAGACAATACAGCAATTTTTAATCCGATCCAAGAGGAGTTTTCATCCCATGATCCTCCATGTGGACATGGATGCATTTTTTGCTTCCGTGGAACAGCGCGATAATCCGGAGCTTCTGGGTAAACCCGTTGTCGTGGCAGGCCATTCCAACCGCAGTGTGGTATCTGCAGCCAGCTATGAAGCAAGAGAATTCGGCATCCATTCAGCCATGCCCGTATTTCAGGCCAGGCAGAGATGCCCGCATCTTATTATCCAGCCGGGCAGCCGTGAAAAATATGCCCGGGATTCAAGAAAGATTATGGCTATTTTAAGACAATTCTCCCCTTTGGTGGAGTCTGTTTCCATTGATGAAGCCTTCCTGGACATTACGGGTTGTGAAAAACTGATCGGTACGCCTGAACAAGCCGCAAAAAAAATCAAATTTGAGATTTTCAATCAGCTTGCCCTGACCTGTTCAGTTGGCGCAGCCCCGGTCCGGTTTCTGGCAAAAATAGCATCAGATATGGACAAGCCGGACGGGTTGACCATTATCTCCGGCAAGGAGATGGCCCAGGTGATTGCCACCCTTCCCATCAGCAAGGTGCCTGGCGTCGGCGCCAAGGCCATGGCCCAGATGCAAGGCCTTCAAATTGAAACCCTGGGCGATGTGAAGAGATTCGATCTCAACCTATTAACAAATAAATTCGGAAGTTTCGGACAAAGGCTGTTTCAGCTGGCCCGGGGGATTGATGCCACCCCCATAGAACCGGAAAGGCCCCGTAAATCGATCTCCGCTGAAGTCACGTTATCCTCCGATATTTCAGATCCCCGGGACGTACAATCCGTGCTTCTTGCCCAGGCCCACAGGGTCGGCAATGAACTGCGGGCCGGTAACCAAAGATGCAGAAAGGTCGGCATTAAACTGAAATTCTCCGATTTTTCCCAAATCACCCGGAGCAGAACCCTTGAAACATGGATTTCATCATCCAATACTATTTTTGACCAGGCACTCTTCTTGTATTATAATCTGAATATTACCAAAAAAATCCGTCTGGTCGGGGTGGGGGTTTCTGAATTCCAGGAGACCGAAAAGCCCATTCAGCGATCTTTGTTTCCCGATCAGAACCAGGAAGATCAACGGCAATGGGAGGCCGTGGACAGAGCCATGGATTCGGTGCTTGCCAAATTCGGCCCGGATGCCCTGAAAAAGGCAAACCTGAAAAACCATAAAGTTTCACACAACTACATAGGAGATCAGAAAGTGAACCCGCTTTGTGCTGTGCAAGTAACCATTACAGGAAGGGTCCAGGGCGTATGCTTCAGGCATGAAACCCAGCTGGCGGCCCGGGAGCGAGGTCTGTCAGGCCATGTGAGAAATATGCCCGACAGATCGGTCCAGGCCCTGTTCCAGGGTAAGCCCGAGGATATACAGGATATGCTGGCCTGGTGCCGAAAGGGTTCCACCTTTTCAGAGGTAAAGGATGTAAACACCCGAACGGTATCAGTGGATCCTGAATTAACACATTTTGAAATCCGTTATTAGAAAACCTCATTTCAAATTAAACGTCGTCTTAATCCTGGCACTATTTTCTTCATCTTCACCAACAGGGTCAGGCTCTGTAACAAATACGCGTTTTATATCAATCTTGCCGGTTTCTGTCAGGTATTTGGCAATTTCATGGCCACGCTGCCGCCCAAGGTGACTTAAGGCATCTCCATCCAGGGGCATGCTGGTGACCAGAAGGGTCTCTTTTTCATCCAGGGTCAACTCTTTTTCCTTTCCGGAGGCATCCCTGGGTTTGGGGAACTGTGCCTTGTCATAGGACTTTTCAATGAGACGGGTACGTTTTTCTTCATCCAAATCAGCCAGTCTCACCGTACCGTCTTCGGGCAATTTTTTATCCATGGATAAAACCATGGCTTCATAAGCCTCATATCTTAACTGCTCGGCGTCGTTAAGCTTATTGTAGTGGCTCAGGATTTCCAGTTTCAAATTCGTTCTTTTTCCCAGCACAGTTGCAAGCTTGTCCAGCTTGTCTTTCTGGGCCTGATCCAGTTGGCTTTTGCCCGGATCAAACTCCACATATCCCAGATCCTGGCCACTGCCGAGACCCACAAGGTTGCCTAAAAATTTAAAGGGAGCCGTCACAATTCCCATAATGAAATTTTTCAGGACTGTTCCCACAACCTTTCCGAAATGAAATTTAGGATCGCTGAGATCCCCGGTAATGGGGAGATTCAAATCAATTTCGCCCTTGGAATTTTTGAGCAGTGAAACGGCAAATTCCAGAGGAAGGGAGGATGCGTCCTTACTGTCCACTTTTTTGCCCAGGGTCAACTGATCAAACAGGACGTGATTGTTTGAATTAAGCTTATCCCCGTTAATATTGTAATGCAGTTCCAGGATAAGTTTTCCCTTCTCTATTTCATATCCCAGATATTTTTTGGAATAGACATTGAATTTAGGCAGCTCAATGTTTTTGAAGGATATGGTCAAATCAACAAAACGCTTGTCCTTTAAAGGATCAACCTGACCTGTGATGTCCAATGGTGCATATCCGCCATGTACACCTTTGAGTACAAGTTGGGCATGCGCCTTGCCCATGGATGACAGGCCTGTAAGGCTGCCTGCGATCTCGGTCATATTGGCGGTAAAATTGGGTTGGGTGAAATAGTCACTGAAATTGATATGCCCCCCCTGCAGGGTAATGGCGTCAATACGGATATCGGGCATTGAACCGCCTTCCTTGACCGGTGCCGCTTCGGTCTTGGTTTTACCTTTGGGTACGGTCTTGTCCTCGGGTTGTTCCACCATAATCTCTTTATAATTGAGTTGGGCGTTTTTATTTAGTATGGCCCGTTGGTAGAAATCGGTCAGCGCAATTTTCTCAATCACCACACTCATGGGATTTACGCAAATATCCATACCCGTGGCATAGAGCGATTTGCATGAAAAAAATTCCGTGTCATCCACCTTGTTTTTAGACATAAAATTGTTAAGGGAAGCCCGGCCCTTGTATGTTATTTCGGGTAGATCACTTTTCTTCTTGGCCGGGGTCACGAGCACTGTACCCCTGGTATTAAGATATCCTTCGGATATTGAAATTTTCAAGAAATCAGTAAAATAGGGTTCTGCCGTATTCACATCAATCCGGTTGAAGTCTATATTCACGGTCGCCGCAGGCCCTGAAATGTCAAAGCTGCCGTCAAGATTAATTTCTCCCTTGTCCTTGTTGGTCATGGATGCCTTGAAGGTCGATTTTTCCCCTTTTTTTGTGGAGATATTTTCAACCGTAACACCAATGTCTTTCATGATCACCTTCACCGGCTCTTTTTTGGCTTGATCAATGAACTGAACCCGGCACTGGTCTAAAACCGTTTTATGTATGGTTGCAACCCATGCAGGTGCAGGTGCGTTCTGTTCATCCTGCTTTGTTGCGTCTTGTTTTGTCTGTGCAAGCTTTGATGCAGTCGCCTTTTCCCCGGGGTTGCTCCCTGGTTTCAGAGCCTTTTCAATGGCTGCAAGCAGGTCCATCCGGCCTGTTTTATCCCGGTTAACCTCAACCTGGGCCTTATGAAGTTCCACAAGCCGCACGCCTGCCTCCTGTTTTAAAAGGTCGCAGGAGATCCCGGATAATGCCAGCCGGTCGAACTGTACCAGGGGCTCTTTTTTGCCCTGCTCGGTCAGACCGAATGTATCCAGGGTCACCTGACCGTCGGATACCTCAACACCCAACCCGGCCTGGGAGAAACCCATGTTGAAATTTAGAGCGGCAGCCACATTTTCAAGGGTGACATTATCGCCAAGATAGGGTGCCAGATAGGGACGAAAATGTTTAAGGGAAATACCGTTAACGGAAACATTGCCGTTGGCCTTCAGATCATTGTGCACATGAAACTCTCCGGCCGTTTTTATCTCTTCGTCATCGCCGGTCAGAATATGAAGGTCATATTTTCCTTCAACCTTGGAACCGACATTCATGTCAGTGAGGCTAAAATCCAGACTGGAGATCTCTTTGACCACCTCAGGCGATATCATCTTATCACTGAAGCGGATATGCATATTTTTCACGGCAGCCTGGTTGATTTTCGCAGTAAAGGGCAGGGATAGTGCAATCACCGGTTTTAACGGTTTTTTGTTTTCTTGCACAGCTGGTTCCTGACCTTGAACGGCCTGGGTATCAACGGTTGACGCATCCGACGTCCGGGTGGAAGCCTCCGGGGGCTGTGCCGTTTTCATCCCCTGCCCTCCGGGAACCAGATTGATGCCGCCCCGGGTATCTCGTTCAACAAACAAAGAGGCCTGGTCAAGCAATACCTCGTCCACCAGAAAATTCATATCAAATACATTCTGGGACGATGCATCCACTTTCAGCAAGGGGCAGACGAACAAATCGGCTCCGGAGACATTCTCCAAATCAAAATTTTTCACTAAGGTTTGCAGGTTAAGGGCAAGCTTTTGGTCTTCAACGGTTTTCCCCGCCGGGATCTCATATTCGCCAGAAACGGATAGGACAAGGTTACCGGCGGATTTAATTTTATAAGGGGCCGGCAGATTAATATAAGGGACAAAATAGTTGAGATCCAGGGGCAGCATGCTCAGTGACACCAACATTTTCCGGGTGGCGTCAAAAGGGACACCCGTTACATTGACATCCAGCCGGGAATTATTCACCAGACAATTCATAACGGCTTTGATAGGCGTTGCCAGATCCTTTTCCATGCTGCTGATCAGGGGAAGATCAAAGTTCAGCTGTGTCACTGAATGGGTGACCGAACGGATATGATCAGTGAAAACCAGGGCCGCATCCGTAATTTTTACATTAAATACCTTGAACTCAAACAAATCATCGGACGCTTCTTTAACGGGTTCAGGCTCCGGTGCGGTGGGTTCGTTATTCCCTTCAAGCAGGTCTGAAATATTTAAGGAGTTATCCTCATTCAAATGAAGAGAAAATTTAGGCGCTGTCACCTGAACATCCGAAATCACCGGGGCCAGATGAAGCAGGGAGGCGGCGGACAGGTTGAGATAAACGTCCTGAATCGAGGCCAAATTTTCCCCTTTGATTTTACTTTCAACAACAAAATTTTTAACCCGGGCTTCCAGGGTGAACGGATTAAAAGTTATGGATTCAATCCGAGTCTGCCTTTCAAGGGTTTTGGTCAGGGCGTTAACAGCAATGCGTTTACCGGCCCAGGGTACCACAAGTCCTGTCAAAATCAGATAAAGGGCAAACAGGATGACGGCACTTAAGGCCACTATTTTCACCGTAAAATATTTCTTCATCACTTTCCCCCACAAACAGCCATTTCTTTCGGTTCCGGTACCGGATATAGTCCTTAATTGCGTCTATAAAAAGTCATAGGCTGATTCCAATTTATATGTTTTTACAAAACCAGGTCGAGCTTTTTCACCATCGGTAACCAGATCGCAAGAACGAAAAGTGCAGAAAAAATAGCCATCCGGGCAATCACGTGAATGGTGCCGGTCCAGTCAAGGGATATAAACCACATGGCAAATGCCGCCACAATAAAATAGAGAAAAATCATAAGAGAGGATGCTGTTCCCGCTCCCCGGTCAACCTGCAACAGCACCAGATAATTGCTTGGCGGCCGACTTAAGCCAAAGAAAAAAGAAGGACAAGACCAATATAACGCCGATTGCCAAACAATTTCAGATACAGCCGCATAGTTTCAAAAACGCTGACATTCTCGGGTTCCTGCAAAGGCTCCTTAAGCCAAAACACGCCGCCCAGCGCAATCATACCCATGACAGCCTGCATAAAAAACACCCAATTCCAGGAGAACCAGGCCATGATGCCCCCGCCAAGTGCAGCATCATACTGATGCAAAACCCGATGAAAAATCCGCTCAGGGTAAGGTTGACCACGGACATAGGCTGCTGCCAAATTTGTTGAAGCAAAGGCAACGCCGGAAGATACATGTCCGTTGATAACGGTGGGAAAGCAGCCAGAAGCGCCAAAAGGCACATCATTTTCAGGGTATTGGTCTTCATTTATAATACTGCACTTAATATAGTAGTTATCAGGTGACAGCCGGACATAACCAATCGTCTTACATGCCTGGATGCCGTCCGTAAAAAAAGAGGGCAATCGATGATATTTTTTTTATTTCAACCCAAACAATACACGAAGTTATTGGGCGCATACCCGTCTCATGGTGACTTAAAATCAAACCAAAGCGTCCGTTTTGGCTGCCATTGAAAAATCATTTTTATGCAGGCCCTTTATTTTGTGGGTTGTCCACAACACTTCCACACGCCCCCATCCCAGAACCAGTGTGGGATGATGATATTCGGCCTCAGCCAACTCACCCACCCGGTTAACAAAGGCCAGGGCCTGTTTAAAATTTTTAAACCGAAACACTCGCTTCAGGGTCTGGTTTCCCTGTACATCAACGATCTCCCAGTCCGGCACCTGGCGTTTGAAATTTGCTACCTCTTCTGCTGTTGCAACTAAACCGCCCTTTTCACAGGGAACACATTTATGCGTAATCAAGATGTCCATAATAACCTCCGTTCGATCTGGTTTTTGTTTATGGATTTAATATAATCAGTTATTGGGCACTGTCATCTTGCCCCCCAAATATGATATTATCTGCCTATACCGAATACGCATAAAAGGAGGTAAAATGGAACTTGCCTTTATCGGACTGGGGATTATGGGCAGCCGTATGGCTGCAAATCTATTAAAAAAGAACAAAAATTTGACGGTGTTCAACCGCTCTGCCGCACCTATTCGAAAATTGGTCGCACAGGGGGCGGTTGCGGCGGATTCATATCGAAATGCGGTCAAGAGTGCCGATGTTGTATTTACCATGCTGGCCTCCCCTGAAGTGGTTGAAAAGGTGGCATTTTCAGAGGAGGGCTTTGTATCCGCAATGAAAAAAAATGCGATCTGGGTGGATTGCTCAACCGTGAATCCCTCTTTTTCCAGAAAAAGTTTTTTAATGGCAAAGGAGTGTGGCATCCGGTTCATGGATGCGCCCGTATCCGGAACAAAACCCAATGCAGAAAATGCGGATCTGGCTTTCTTTGTCGGCGCTGAAAAAAGCGTTTTGGATGTTGTACAATCCTTGCTGGAAGGCATGGGGCAAAAAGTTATGCATGTGGGAGAACCAGGCAAAGGCACGGCATTAAAAATGTTGGTAAATTCGCTGTTAGCCCAATCCATGCTCATGCTTTCGGAAAATATACTGCTGGGTGAAAAACTTGGATTTTCAAAGGATTTCCTGCTGGATACCCTGCCGAAAATGTCGGTCTGTGCACCGTTTACGCAGGCCAAGGCAGAGATGATCCGCAAAAATGATTTTGAAGTCCAATTCCCTTTGGAGTGGATGCACAAGGATCTTCACCTGGCAACCTTGACCGCATATGAAGAGGGACAGCCCCTGCCGCTGGCAAATTCAGCAAAAGAAATTTACGCCGCAGCAAAACAAGACGGCCTGGGCCGGAAAGATTTTTCTGCAATTTATCAGTTCATGAAGAACGGTACATCTCCTTGAATCGTAAAATGCACCATGTAAAAAGGGGCGGCGTCAGAGCTCCTGCTGTTTTTTTTTCTTATACGCTTCAAAATCAAGGAAAATGATAGGCGGCAGTTGTGGTACCCATAGGTCATTTTCGGGATCACCGGGGGTGCCACTGTCATTGGCTTGCCCTGTCAGTGTGCGCCGAAATTCTTTGAATTCAGCCGACATATCGGTGATGATGGTGGTCAATTCATTTAAAGATGTCAATATCTGGTCGGACAGAGGATTGTCTCCTACAGAAACAGGTGCTTGGGCTGAAGGCGGTTGGAGAGATTTTGGGGCTGTGTCCGGGGCCATGGTTGATTTTTTTTTCCCTTTCGGCAGTTTTATAGGAGTCCCCGCGATTTCCATATACTTTTCCCAGAATTTTTCAAACGCACTGTCACATGTATTGATGCCTGGATTGTCGAGCAGAAATCCGGCCAACTGCTCAATGCCCGCTGCAGCGCGGGCTATAGGATACAGCAAACTAAAAGGACGCTGCCGGGTGACCGCAGCGGAAACGGTTTCATCGGCGGGAAGGCAGCCGGCATAGGAAATTTCAAGGGGAAGATATTGTTTCACCGTTTCGTTAAATTTATCGAATACGGCCCTGGCAAAACGTTCATTTTTCGCTTTGTTCATGACCACCTTCACCGGATCGCGGTATCCATTCAGGGAAAGCACCTTCAACAGCGAGTACCCATCGGTCAGCGATGTAGGTTCGGAGGTCACCACCAGGAGCACCTCCTGGGAAGCCAGGCAAAAGGACAGCACATGCCTGGATATGCCGGCCGAAGTATCGAAAAGCAGTACATCGTACCCCTCTATGCAAGAGAAGGATTCGATTAGTTGGGAGACGTCCTCAGGTGTCATGGCGGCCAGCTTTTCCACACCGGTGCCGCCGGGAATGATGTCAACACCGCAGGTATCGTGGATGATAATATCCGAGATGCGTTTCTCCCCGTTTACCACCTCCTCCAGAGTGTGCTCCGGCCGAATTCCCATCAGAATATTGATGTTGGCCAACCCCAGGTCCGCATCAAAAATGCAGGGCCGCAATCCTTTTCTGGCAAACTCAACCGCCAGATTCACGCAGATATTGGTCTTGCCAACCCCGCCTTTTCCACTGGTAATGGTGATCACCCGTTTCATGCATAACTTCCTTTTTATGGTACCGGCGAGGCAAAGAGTTCCGGATTCCTCTCTTTGGTGGCACATCTGAATTGGACGCCGGAGCAACCGTAGGTGTTGCAGATTGTATTAAAATTTTCTTCAATAAATTCGATGAACCAGATTTCTTCCCGGGGAACCGCCTTATCTCCTCCTGCCATTTGCATCTGGGCCTTATAAGCCTGGTACAACAATTTGATATGGGCATGCTGTTCTTTCAGATTATCGATCACCACCACGGCTCCCTCTGAATTCTGCTGCCCGGACAAAAATCTCTGGACAGGCCTGGGCAGGACCTCTCCATAAAGCAGGGCGTATAACTGTTCAAATTTTTCATCAGTGATCAGCACACAGGTCATCTGAATGCTCGGATGGCGAGATTTCAGATCTTGCATGCTCCAGATCCTGGCCGGATTTGAGACTGCGAGGGTCAGGTTGTCACCGTTCCAGAAAAGAGGAAGAATTTGATGTTCACAGGCATAGCGTTGGCCGATTATACTGCGCAGTTCTATCTTTTGTTTTTCATAATAAATATATCCGTCAAGTTTCTGGAACGGGGTGTTGTACTGAATGGAAAGGGCAAAGTAGAGCTGGTCCAGGGCAACCCATTTATTTTCTAAAAGTATTTTGCCAAGAGCCTTATGGGCAGCGGCCTGCAATGCAAGGGCTTTTTCAAGATCCGCCTCATGGATCAAGGCCTGCTGTAACAGAATCTGTCCCAGCTTGAGGTCACGGCTGAATCTGCGGAAAGCGAGATTGAGTTCGGACAGGGTGACACGATTTTGTTCATACAGAATTTCACATGTTGATTTTTTGTAATGCTTGAGCTTTAACACCGATTCCAGATCGCCCTCCTGGATCAGGCGGTGTTTGACGGCCAGTTTGACAAGAAAAAGGGTGTCCAGCTGCTCGTAAACCAGTTTTTTTCGATCCATATCTGAAAGATACCCTTTTTTAACTAAAAATCGGCTCAGGGAGTGACCAGACTGTTTGACCTGCCTTTGGCCTTCCTCCAGCTGCTCCTGAGAGAGCATGCCCTTTTCAACTGCCCGTTTACCCATCTGCCACTGCATTTCCTGAAGGAACAGCAGCTTCTTCAATTGTTCCTGAGTTATTTTTTTTTGGCCCAAGAGGATAAAACCCAATTGTTTTTTAGATTGCTCAATATGAGTCTTCCGGATGCCTCTGGCTTCGTCCATCTCTTCGGAGGATACGAATCCTTCGGCCATCAGAAAAGCCTCTATTTCCAGGTGCGCCGTTTTATCTTCCATCTCTTATGGGCGACCTCTCTGCCGAAAGATACAGATTGTTTAAGAACGTGTGCTGAATTTCGGTCATTTATCTGCCTCCGCTTCGTCATGCCTGCGGGCCGCTTCAACCAGAATATGCATGAGGGTGCGATTGATTTCAGTGTGCTTTTCAGCATCTGGGCGGGCGACTTCAAAAGTGGCATCCTTCCAGTTTATGATATCATAAGCCGCATCCTCGTTTTTTAGGTTCCCTGTTTCAGCTGCAATCAACTGGCCTTTCCTGAAAAACAAAAATCCGACCTTATCGGCTGATCGTACCTGGAGAGTGCATGTCTTTTCTTCCATTTCGATCATTTGGAGAAAGGCCGCCGTACCAAACCCTTTAATTTCTCCTTTTCGATTGGATCGCAGGGCGGACCAAATCTTCTCCAGAACCGCCTGCATATCCAGCGGCTTTTCAAAAATGGCGTTCAGATTGATCTCCGGCACCGAATTTTGGAATTCCGATGCTGGCCGCCAAGTCATCAAAAACAGGTCCATATTGGGTTCACGCCTGTGCGTGGCTTTTAACAACTGGATACCGCCCATATCCGGTATGTCAAGATCGGTTACGATCACATGTATTTTTATGAATTTTATAAGTTCGAGGGCTATCTTGCCGTTTTCGGCTGTGAGCACATCGCACTGATCTGTGGCATTCACTGCTGCCGTAAATACACTTAATACTTCCGGATCATCATCGACGATAAGTATTTTATCTCTGTTGGTAGATGCAGCTTCGGGTGTTTTGACCAGATGGCTGTTCCTGTGGTATTGTTCGACGCATTCCTGCAGTGTCTTTTCAAGTACATGGGGCTTGCAGGGTTTTATCAGGAACTTAAAAATTTTACCCCCGTTCAGCGCCTTTAAAGAAACATCCAGGTTGCCGTGGCCGGTAAGCATCACAATTACGCTGTCAGGGTCTATTTTCTTTGCCTTCTCCACAAACTCGAATCCGTCCATGCCATTCATATGCAGGTCCGTGATTACGACTGCATAAGGCCCCTTTCCCGCCACCGCGTTGAGGCCATCTCGACCACCTTGGGCGATATCAATATCAAATATTTTTCTCAGGCGTCGTTGCGTGACCTCCATAAAAGCAAGATCCTCATCAACGAACAAAATTCTATCCATCTGATCGCTACCCCCTACAAAACCGGCTATAGCACCTTGAGTTCGCTGGGTTGAATCTTGGTGACGGTGATGTTAAAACCCGTACCCAATAATGTATTCTCTATATCATGCCGTTCAAGATAGGAAAATGCTTTTTGTTACGGGAATTTTAGAAAAATTGACAGCGCTTTACTGACAATCAGTTCAATTTTTTTTTACAATTAATGATTATCTTGTCGATTAAAGAAGGCCTACAGCTGACTGAAAAAACAATAAAAACACAGGCGAAAAATTTTATCGAGCAGGCTTGCAAAAATGCGCACATTCAGGTTAATCTTAATCCAAACGATGAAAAACACGTTCCCGTGTCAAACAGCTTTTCTTAAAGGTAAAAAAAATAATGGTAAAAAAATATAGACTGGCTTACCCGATTTTGTTGATTGGCCTGTTATTATGTGTAAGGGGTACGGGTTTTGCTCAGCAAGCCCCGGGGCTTTCAAAGGGACAAAAGGTTTATGTCCCGGCATATTCACATATTTACACAGGCAACAGACAGATCCCCACGTTTTTAACCGTGACTTTAAGCATCCGCAATACGGACATCTCCCATGGCATTGAGGTTGTGTCCGTATATTACTACAACACCAAAGGCACTCTTTTAAAAAAATACCTCCCCTCGCCTATTTCTCTAAAGCCCCTTGAATCCATACGCTATGTTGTGGATTATGACGATAAGGCCGGCGGGGCCGGGGCCAATTTTATTGTTGAATGGCGATCTGAAAATCCAATAAATCCCCCTATCATGGAAACCATCATGATCGGCTCAAGGTCTTCTTTCACGTCCCGGGGCCAGGTTCTTATCCCTTTTAAATGAAATCCGATCCCTGATATTTGATCATCAGCATAGCAATATCATCTGACTGGACAGCATTTCCGGCATGTTTCCGGACAGCGTCGAGCACAGCATTAATCACCTGTTCCGCACTATTTTTTTTATTAAATTCCAGGACAGCCAGCTGGCGTTCGCTGGAAAACTGTTTAAAATCGGCATCCATGGCTTCATTCACACCGTCGGTGTACAGAAAAAAACTGTCTTGGGGTGCAAGGCGCAATGATATGTCAGTGTATGAAATGCCGGGAACAGCCCCCACTACGGGTTGATCATCCCCTTTTTTAAAATAGCATTCACTGTTGCAGGGCATGACCACAGGCGGGTTATGCCCGCCATTGGCATAAAGGATCTCACCGGTCCTATAATTGAAAATACCGATGACAAGCTTGACAAACATGGATCTTGGATTGTCAGCACTTAAAATCTCATTTATTTTTTCCATGACGATCCCGGGAGATTCCATCTTTTCACTCAACGTCCGAATCAGGGTACGGATGACCACCATGAACAATGCCGACGGCACCCCTTTTTCAGACACATCGCCCAGGGTAAAGCACAGACGGTCCTCATCAATAAGAAAAAAATCATATAGATCCCCGCCCACTTCTTTTGCAGGCGTAAGCGTGGCATACAAATCAAATTCCGAATGATCAGGAAAAAACGGAAAGGTTTTGGGCACCATACCCAGCTGAATCTCCCTTGCAATGTTCAACTCACTTTCCATACGCAGCCGAGCTGTCGTGCCCTGAACAAGGTTCTGAATATTCTTATTCAATTCCCGACGCATGAGAACAAAAGATGCGGCAAGGGCACCGACTTCATCCTTATGTTTTTTTATCAATTCATCAATGGGTGAATCTTCCGGCAAAGGTTTGGACAGATCCCGCCGGGGCAGCCGCCTTGCATAATGGGATAAAAGAGTCAATGGTTTTGAAATCCGGGAGACCAGAACAAAGACGGCAATAATGCCGACTATACACATCAGGCCGATAATAATGCTCTGCCGTACAACCAGTTGTTTTGCAGCGGCATTAATCTCATTGAGGGGAATAACAACACCGGTATACCACTTCAACGGTCTAAAATAGGTGCTGTAAATAATCATGGTCCGGCTGCCGCCGTTATCCAGCCGGGCAACATATCTGATTTCCGAAATATCTGCAATATCACTGGTTCGGATCTGCTGGATACCTGTCTTTTCTTTAATACAGCGGATAATGTCTTTGGTGGTGTTTTCACCAAGATCAGGGGGCGGAATCAGGATTGTGTCATCTGCACCAACCATACAAACAAATCCGCTTTTAGTGATAGTCAGTCGGCCGGCATATTCATTCAGGGAACGGATAAAGTTTTCCTTCTCTGCCTGGGCTTGAGCTTCAATGCCACTGATGTCCACGGATACCCCAATGGTATATTTCCAGGGCGGAAACGGCAGAAAAAAAGCCAGGACCTGAGCGGATCGGCCGTTTTCTCCAACCGTGTTGAAGATTGCAAAATCACCGCGGTGGTGCAAGTTGTCAAACTGCATCACTTCGGCAATTTTTCTGTCTTTAATATCCTCAATGGTTCTGTAAGCCCCTTTGCCCATATTTTTATTCGAGCTTGAAATTAGGTTAAAGTCCTCATCCATAATGTAAAAATCGGTGTTTTCAAAGGAGGTATTGTTAATCCATGCAAGGGCCTTTTGAATCCCTGACCGGGAATCATCCCCGGGAGCAACGGCAGTACAGAAACCGGTAAAAACAGATTGAATCATTCGCGCTTTTTGTTTGAGTTGATTGCGCTTGGTCAGGATCATTGCCCGCTTGGAAGTCAGAAGTTGGTGATAATCCTCGCGAATTACCAGATAAAAGGAGTGCAAAATATTACGGGCTGATTTTTCCTGGGTCACCAACATGGCCTGTCCCACATCCCTGTTGGTGAAATAGAGATTGACAGCGGTTGAGATAACCATCACCAGGGTCACATAAACAATGATTTTACCTTTAATTGTCGATAAAAACCGTCGACCCATATTTATAACTCAGCCATTTAGGGCATTTTTTTCAAATTCCTAAGCCAAAAAACATGAGTGCAGCGTATACAAATATCAGCAACAATACAATACCCGAATAGAACCGGGCCGGAAGAAATAAAAATATCAACGCCGCTTTACGATTTTATAAAATTGTATGGACCTGCGGGCCGACTGTGGTATAGGCTAACCGTGTTGAATGTAAAATATGAGTTCTGTTTACGATGACAGCCGTAACAGTTTAGATAGATGAGGAGTGATCAAAACCGCAATGTTCTCAACCATTAAGGGAAAAATTTTATTTGCTGTTATTTTGGTCATGGTGATATCTACCCTGGTTAACATCTTTTCCACCCACCGGGATGTGGGTAACGCCATGCTGAGGGCCCAGCAGGATTCCGCGTTGAACATTCTGCACTCCCTGGATTTGATTATTGAAGCAGATTACCGCAACCTTTTGAAGGAAAAACGGGCACTGACCCTTTTAAAACGCAGCCAGTTAAAGAACACGGCCGAGGTTATCGCATCGGTATTTGAAGGCTTTGCCGCAAAGGGTGAATCACAGGAGACAAACGGACTTAAAAACGCACTGTCCTGGATTGAAACAGCCCCCTTTGATAATGTCAAGCATTACATCATTGATGCACAATCCAATATAATAGCATCGTCCAATGCGCAGGTAACCGCCCTTTCTTTAAAATCATTAATGGATGTCAAACACAGGAACCTATCCCAGGTCATGCAGTTTGATCACTTAACCCCAAGAGGGGACTTTGCTGCGTTCAACTTTGACCAGAGCCAGGAAAACGCATCGGTGCTTGCCTATTTCAAACCATTTACACCCTGGTCACTAACCATCGGCGTATCCGTGGATATCAGCCGACTCCAGGCCCTGGCGGAAAAACAGAAAGAACAGATCATCCTCTCTTTGACAGATTATACCCAAAGTCTGAAAATCGCTGACAGCGGCTTTGTCTATATTTTTGATGAATCAGGTGCCGCACTGATTCCGCAGTTGGCAAGTGCGTCTCAGACCATGGGTACCCGGGTCAATCGAATAACCGGTAATATGATAAATGACGATATCCGTCAAAACGCATCTGCTGAATTTTCACACTTTCATTATCTGCCGGACATGCCCGATAAAAATGCAAAAAAAATGATCGCCTATTGTTATTATTTCAAACCCTTTAAATGGTATATCAGCGTCATCATTCCTTTAGAGGAGATCAAACTGCCGGCCCAGCGTCTGGTTATCCGGCAGAGCCTGATCATCGTAATGATGTTCATGGCCGGTCTTGTGGCCATTATTCTGGTAGTCAGCCGGATCGCTACGCCCTTGCAACGCCTGTCATCCTATGCCAGAGAAATTCCAAAACTCAATTTTACCACCCCCATGGAAAAGGCAACGCCGGTGGATGACCTGGCTGAAAATCACAAAGATGAGGTGGGAGACCTGGCTGCGTCATTTATCCTTATGCGGCACGAACTAAGCCGGAACATCCAGGATTTGATCAACATCACCTCAGGCAGGCAGCGGATTGAAAGTGAACTGGGGATTGCCAGAGAAATCCAGTTGGGCATGGTGCCCAAAACCTTTCCGGGGCTGCTTGAATTTGATCATATAGATCTGTATGCCACGTTGCAGCCGGCCAAGGAAATCGGTGGAGATCTTTATGATTTTTTCCGGCTTGATGACGACCATGTTGTTTTTACTTTAGGTGATGTTTCCCACAAAGGTGTGCCTGCAGCCCTGTTCATGGTGGTCATCCGGACCCTTATCCGAGTATTCAGCGGCAAGGATGTATCACCTGCCCGGATGATGACCAGTATCAACAATGTATTAAGCTCCGACAATCCCCGTTCCATGTTTGTTACCCTTATCATCGGGATTTTGAATATTCAAACAGGCCGGATTGTCTATGCCAATGGCGGACACAATCCGCCCATTATTATCAACCATGACGGGGCCCGTTTTATAGAAGAAAAAAAAGAAACCCTTGTCGGTGCCATGCCGGGCATGATTTATTCGCACAGCACCTTAACCCTTAATAATGGACAGGGTTTTATGTTATATACGGATGGGGTTAACGAGGCGATGAACACAGACGGGGAGCAATTTTCAAATCAACGGATGATTGATGAAGTGTCAAAAGACAGGGCTCTGCCGTCGGAAAAAATAGTGCATAATCTTTTAGATCGCATTCGGGAACATGCCGATTCTGCGCCCCAGTCCGATGATATTGCCATCCTGATAATAAAATTCCGGAAATAAAATTTAACATCATTATGAGTCAATTAATCCTGAATATGGACAGACTGCGTCACAATATCCGTTTTTTGTCCGGGTACTGCAGGGAACATCACCTGGGTATCACCGGAATTATCAAAGACCCATGTGCAGACCAGAAGATGATCAGTCAGATGTTGGACTTAGGTTTTGAAAACATCGGATTATCCCGGGTGCCTCACGGTCCAAGGGCAAAACCTGTCTTCCCCAGGCGGCCCATATATATTGCCCTGCCCTCAATCCATGAACTTCCTGCCATTGTCCAGTGCTTCGGCACAAGTTTCAACTCTGAACTGGCCGTTATTCAACAACTCAACCAAACGGCCATTGCCATGAACTGCCCCCACAGCATTCTTTTGATGGTGGATACCGGAGACTTGAGAGAAGGTGTTATGCCGGATCAGGTGCTGGATACCGTACGCAAAATTCACCAGATCAAGCCCCGGGGCATTAAATTTGCCGGCATCGGCACCAACCTGGGGTGTTGTGCCGGAACCGTACCGGATGAATACAACCTTGGTATCATGGCCCACCTGGCTGATCAGATTGAATCCAAACTCGACATTAAGGTTAACACCGTCTCGGTGGGCGGCTCCGTACTGCTCAAATGGATGCAGCACAAGCGCCTTCCCGACCGGATCAACAATATACGATTGGGAGAATCCGTGTTCCTGGGCACCATTCCCACAATAAATCAGGTGCACCCGAATCTGGATACCCGGGTGGTCACATTCAGAAGCGATATACTTGAAATAAAAGAAAAGCGAGTGACGCCACCCCAGTTGTGCGGAAAGGATGCTTTGGGCTGCCAACCCCGATTTCCCCGCCGGGGCCTGCGCAAACGCGCCATTCTCAATTTCGGCATCTGCGACACTTACCCATCAGGATTGACTCCTTTAATCCCGGGCATGGAAATTGTTTCCGTAAATTCCAATTATACCCTGGCAGACATCACGGATTGCCCTCATCGCTTGAAAGTGGGAGATTTTGTTGATTTCACAATGAACTACCAGGCCTTTCTCCAAAGCTTTATATCCCCATTTACCCGGATCCGTTACCAGGAAGAAACTGACAGCACACCTGTTTTATGAGCCATTTGACGAAAAACAGATCACGGATGCGCTTGTTTTCAGCTGCCTTTATCATGCTGGTGCTCGCGTTAGCCTTCAATATTCTTTTAACATCAGCCACCCTTGAAAAACTGTATGTGGAAACCTTTATTTCCAAAAATAACGTGGTGGCAAAGGACCTCCAGCGCAACCTGGAAACGGCGCTTCGATTCGGCAAACGCTTTGATAAATTCATTGGTATGGACAAGCTAATCCTGGAAGCCCATCAGCACCTGACACCGAAACAGAAAGAGGCAGGTGACCCCGACACTGATAAGGATGACATTGTTGTTTACATTACCGACCCGGATGGAGATGTTGTTTACAGCAGCAGGGCACAGGTTGTGGGGACAAAGTTGCCTGAATCGGTGCGACTGCCGATGGTCAAGGATGCACAAACCCCTGTGGAATACCACTGTGTGGAACATGAAGGCGTTTATTACCTTTCCCTGCCCGTAAAAGAGGGAGGGGCAAGAAAATGGGTCGCCACCGTAACGGTTGCCTTCGGTCAGGAAGAGGTAAAGGCTCTGTTGCGCGCCATAGTCATAAAAAATAAAAACCTGATTGCGGTGATTCTTTTCAGTGCCATGGGGCTTTTAGTCATCTTTCTGCGATCTTTGACCCTGGGGCCGAACATATCTGAAAAATCACTGGGGCGAATTAAATTTAAAATCTCTGCGGCTTTTTTTATTATCATCTGCCTGGCCCAAATCTCCTTGAACTTGTTTAATCTTTTTGAATTCAGGGTCCATTTTCTGGATGTTTCCACCCAGAAAAGTGTTGTCATGTCCAAGCTATTAAAACAGGATATTGAATATTTACTGGCAAAGGGGCTGAATATCCGGCGACTGATAAAAATGGACCAACGGCTGGCTGATGTCATTGCCGTATCTCCTGAACTTGAAGGCATTACCATATCTGATCACAAGGGCCGGCCCCTTTACATGGCCACCAAGCACGGCATGCGCAATCTGACAACGCCTGAAAAGAATGAAGATCAGGATGGCGAAATGCTTTCCCTCCATTATTATCCGGGCTACACAGTCACCCAGAACCTGTTCAATACACGGAAAACAGAAACCGGTACATTGGCCGGCAAACTGACCATCCATCTTTCAAAGGATTTCCTGTTCAACAAACTTAAAGAAATTGCCCTGGATTCCATCACGGTTCTTGTGATCTCGATTTTCTTTTTTGTGGAACTGCTGATCCTTGAGCTCCAGCTTATTGAACGCCAGATCGCCGGAGAGACCCGTGCGCATAAAAAGCAGGTGCATTACACAGCCATTCGACCCGTGGCGTTCATATTTTTTTTCGGGGTAGACTCCTGCATTTCATTTCTTCCCCTTCACATGGCCACCTTGTATAACCCAAATCATCCATTACTGGGCCTTTCCAAAGAGATCATTATGGGCCTTCCCATTTCCATGCAAATGCTGTTCACTTCAATATCATTATTGATATCAGGTGGATGGTGCGACAAGCGAGGTTGGGCAGAACCCTTTCTGGTTGGGCTGTTTTTATCCGGCACAGGATTTATCTTTGCCTGGCTGGCCCCATCTTCCCTGTACTTTCTTATTGCTTTAGGCCTTGTGGGGATGGGGTACGGGCTCTCCCTGATGGCGGCCCAGGGTTTTATCATTGCACTTACTACAAGAAAAAACAGTGCCCAGGGCATGGCCCAGCTGTGGGCCGGAGTATATGCAGGCAGTATCTGCGGCGGAGCCACAGGAGCGATGCTGGCGGACCGTATCGGTTATGCCCCGGTCTTTCTGGTGGGCGGCACTATTGTGCTGCTGCTTATTATATATACCTTTTTCATGATGAACGGTGCCATGGCACCCCCAAAACCAACTGTGGAGGCGACCCGGCCCACCCCGACAGAACAAAGACTTCCGTCATCCGCGAAACCGTCTTTATTCAGTTTCCTGTTCAATCGTAAAATTTTCACACTGATCATATTTTATGGGCTTCCCTGGTATATCGTGCTGATCGGTTTCATGAACTATTACAGCCCCATTTATCTGAAAGGCATTGGCGCCTCCCAGTCCGATATCGGCCGGATTTTCATGATTTACGGCATCTGCCTGATGTATGTGGCGCCGTATATTTCAAAAATTGCAGGCAAGGCCCACGACAAAAAACGATACCTTGTCATGGGCAGTTTTATCGGCAGCCTGAGCATTGCCAATTTTTATTTTTTCAAAGACTTTTCCGGTGTTGTCTCCGTTACAGTTTCCATCTTTCTTCTAGGTCTTTCCGCCTGCCTGATTCCAGTCAGAAGCGCATATGTATTGGATTTGCACATCACCAGCCAACTGGGTGGCGGTAAGGCTATCGGTCTTTTAAATGCTGTTTTGCGCTTAGGTCAGGTAACTGGCCCCATCCTGTTTGGATGGCTTTTTATCACCATGGGATCAGATTCAGGTATTGCCCTGACAGCAGCAGCTTACCTGCTTTTCACCCTGATCTTTATTTTGGTGGGTTAGGGGGATAAATCCATGACAACACAGTCACAATCCAGTGCATCTGAATATCTGGAGATGGTCTGCCAAAAACTTCCCGTGGTCAAAAACATTCTTAACAGGTTTGGTCATATGCCCCTTGGGGTGTATGCTGAAAGATTGAACACACCACCCTGTCCATCCGTCCAATCCAGGGATGACATCAGGCAGGCTGTTTTTGGTCAGATTTACCCTGTTCTGGGAAAAGATATAGCGACCCGCGCTGCCAATGATCTGATGGCAGCGGGTACTGTAATGACCACCACACACCTTGGCATTGATTATTTTGCCAATTCCGTCCAGGGGAACCTGATTTACGGTGCAGGAATTTTCACCGGCCGGCGCAAAGAAACCACTATCCCGATTTTTTGTTTCGGCAATGTGCCGCTTAACAGTTCGACATTTGCCAGGGGACTTCTGGTATACGAATCCGAATTGGGCAACAGCCGGGAGTTGCCCTTGAGACTGCCGATATTTCCGGACAATGAAAAGCGGACCATGACCAGCCTGGCAAAACCTTTTACCATAGCCATGCAGCAAAAAGCCCTGAAAAAAACAAACGCATGGAAAAAGAAAAACCTGATATCCAAAACCACGGCCGAAACAATTGTAAGCCTTTTAGAACATGAGTATGCCATTGATGCGGTTTTAAACCAGGAGAGCTACGCGGCCCAGGCTATGATTGTCAACCGGATGCTTGGAAAACGCATGCTAAAAACCAGTGAACATCCGCCGGATATTGTATATCTAGAAATTGAAAAAATCACCGCCATTCTGCTCGGCAAAGACCTGAACGATGAAAACAGCCTTGCATACCGAATCTTTTTCAATGCAACACTGCGTGACACGATTATTCAACATCTGGACGGCTGCCCAGGCTGCTGGCATGCCAATACCCTCAAGAATAGAGATACGGCTCCGGGAAAACCGGATGGCACGGCGACAGGTACGATTTTTTTCTGGGGCATTGATGATTATAAGCGCCGCGTTCCCCTTTTATTAAAATCCATAAAAGGCGATTTTTATCTATGCGGAAGGGATGACCGGGGCGATTCTTTTACTATGAACTTTAACCGGAATGAACTGATTCAGGCGCTTGAAAAACAAAAACTGCTGCCCTCCCTGTTCACCTGTTTTCTGCTCATTTGTTTTGCCAGGGGATTTCATTGTGTGGGCGGCGTGTTCCAGGGTGCATATTTGACATGGATGAAAACCTGCCTTGCCGACTGCCTTAAAGTACAGGGGGATACCACGAATGCGGAAATGATAAAAGAGATCACCACGAACCTTTACCAGGACGGGATGCTGGCATTCATGAGCCCGGGACAGAACAATGAACTGCTGCCGGCAGGTCCCATTGAAATCATTCAAGCCGGGGGAATCAACAGAGACGACCTGACCAAGGCCTTTGGTTTGACGGTTACCCAGGCCCATATGGCAGGCCTGTTTGGCTCACTTAAAGATGCAGATGCTCAAATCACCCGGCAGCAGTCCGGCTGGCAGCATAGGGTAGCACAGGCATGTTCCAGGGAACTGTCCGGAAAAGTTCCCTTATGTAAGCCTTGCCCTATTTTTTAGGGATTTCAATGTCCTCAAATATTTCATCCGCCGCGCTTAAAACATCAACAGGAGGATCATAACCGATCAATTCAGCCGTTTTTAGATTAATGGCGATTTTCGGGGGGTCTTCAAACAACTGCCCTATATCCCTAGGTTTAGCACCATTGAATATCTTGGCCATGCTCTGGGCATAAAATCTCCCGACATATTGAAAATTTGCCCTGGATATACTCATTAAAAATCCATATTTTACCTGCTCGGAATGGGACTGTGTAAAGGTGGGTATCCGGTATTTGTTGGCTATTTTCACAAGCTCTGGGATACTGTCGGCATTTACACCGTTCTGGGTGGTGACATAAATGGCGTCAGCGCTTTTCCCTAAGGTTGCAAAACATTTTTTTACACTCTCCTCATCTTTTATGATATCTGCGCTTTCATCTGTGGTAAAACAGGAAACAATTTTAAACCCGCGCTCATCAGCCACTTTTTTCACACTGTCCAGTGCTGCGTAACTGTGTCCCTGCTCTGTATCCTCGTAGGCAATGCCAAGTTTATTGAAGCCGATGATGTCATAAAAAAGCTGAATCTGACGTTCATGACGATAGGGATCAACCCGGGCATGGACATGGTCGAAACCGGAATCTTCAACACTTTTAATAATACCGGCAGCCAGCGGGTCCGTGGTTGAAATAACAAGTGTGGGCACTTTATGGTCATTCGTGGCAAGTTTGAGGCCGGCCTTAGTGCCGGCTGCGATAATCAAATCAATATCTTTTTTATTATTCAAACGGGAAATAATTTTAGGCATCATCTGCTCAATACGCGGGGTGTCCCAGCTGCCGGTGTAATGCGCATCTTTGACAAATTCAATATACCGGCTTTTGGTGTTGTTTGCCAGCCACTGCCACAGTTGTGCGGTCTGCTCACCGGACTGCTCCGGGATCTTGGCATTTTCCATCCACCCCATGTCCATCAATCCCCTGATAATCCCCAGGAAATTGAGCTGATAATTAATGTATTCCCCGCCCTCAAAATATCCGATCCGCCATTTTTTGCCACCATTCGTACTTGGCTTTACGCTGAAATTACCCTTGTCAGCAGCCATCACCGAAACAGAAGAGAGCAGCAAAAAGAACAGAACGGCATAAAGATTTTTTTTGAATATTTGCATTGGCGCTATCCCTTTCATTAAAACAACGGAAGTTAAATATAGAAATTACCCATATCACAAAACAAGGCATTGTTGGTATAATTTCTCGTAATTTCATCGCCCCGTAACAGGAACCTTTTTTAAAGGCTGTGAAAAATTCCTGCAACACGAGACTTAAAATTTTAATGAATAAAGAATCGCCCTGCCGACAGGTCCATGCAATCAGTTGCATGCACCTCAAGTGCCTACATTATCAACCCTATTCAACAATTTCCAAAATAACCCTTTTCTGTTCCTTTGCAGAGGCACAGGAAAGAATGGTGCGCATGGCCTGGGCTGTTCTGCCTTTTCTGCCGATTACTTTTCCCAGGTCCTCTTTGGCCACCCGCAGTTCCAGAACAATGGTCTGCTGAGCTTTGATCTCTTGTATGTCAACCTGTTCAGGATCATCAACCAGCGCTTTCGCCATAAGTTTAATCAACTCTTTCATTAACGAATCTCCTTTAACCAAAATGAATATGATATTTAACTACAACATTTAACGTTTATGGCTGACTTTGTCGAAATAGTTGATATAGAATATCATAACCGGCTATAATCACAAGCCCTATTTGCAGCGCTTTGAAGATTTTATTCAGAAAACAGAACTGGACCTGACAAATCTGTATTTTTCATGCCATATCGCAGGGATAATCGTAAAATCAAAAGACGAAAATAGTCATTTCCCTTGACATAAAAACGGAATTCATTATTTTAGGAAGGTTGTTCTATTTATTTATTTATGTACCGGGAAAAATATTTTATTCCATTGCCCGATAAAATATTTGTTTTTGGTAAGGGCATACAATTGAAGGATGTATGAAGTGGTCACAGAAATTACAATACAGGATTCAGAACGTAAAATGCTCTCCGACGCCGGATATGGGGACCCGGCTATTGAATATTATCTTGGAAAAAAACATATGGGTTCCATTGAAAATGCGAACCAGATTTCCTTTAAAGTTGGTTCCTGCGGTGATACAATGAAAATCTATCTAAAAGTTGATGAAGACGAAATTGTTCAGGATGCCAAATATGAAATCACAGGATGTGCAGGCGCTATCTCTGCGGCAATGGCGACAGTGGATCTTGTGAAGGGAAAAACTGTTGATCAGGCTTTAAAAATTAATGATGGAGATGTTTTCAGGGTTCTTGAAAGTATACCGGAGAAAAAGCACCATTGCATCCAACTGGCAGTCAAGACAATGCACCTGGGGCTTGAAGAATTTCAAATGGCACACGTTTCTTAAGTGGGTTGCCGGTATTGTTCTTGTCTGCATTTCACTTCTGTCAGCCGGATCTGTCTCATCAAAATTCAGCGTTGAGACCCTGGCTAAATCCGATATCAACATGGTATCGGATATCCATATTGACCAGACACTGACGCTTCTAAAAACACTCGCCTGAAAATTATACAAGATGAATCCCGGGGAACTGGCTCCCCCCCCCGGGAGCAACTATAGCGTCCAGGATTTCAGGCATATTCAAATGTCCTGCCCCGCCTCCGCGGAGCCTGCACTTTTAGGCAGAAGATCAACCCAAGCCATGCTGGCAGGCCTTGAACCCGACCTTGAACCCGATTATAAAGGAGTCGATTTTAAAAGCCTTACGACAAACTGTCAGACCTTGTCAGGCAAAGATTTTTGCAGCGCTTTTTCAAACCGTGTCACCTGATCCTCATAATATTGTTTTCTTTGAGTCGAAATCTCAAGTGCCTGCTTTGCCGCGGCCAATGCTTGGCGCTTATGATTATTGAGATACAGGGCTTCGGCGTAGGTATCTAGTATATAAGCTTGCTTTCGGATATCCACGGCCCGGCGGGCCAGATCCAGAGACCTGGGGGCGTTTCGAAACGATTTGTCCGGACATGTGGCCAGAAGCCAGGCCAGGTTATTCAAGGCATGGACATTCACCGGATCAATTGTTAAAACATTCTCGTAGGCCACCATTGCCTTTTCATACTGCCGGGCATCATAATAAAAATCGCCCACCTGAACATACAAATCAGAATTATTGGGATCAATCTCAAGCTGCCGGCTCAAAATTTTTCCGGCGACAAATCGGGTAAAAGAGGTGTTAAGCCCCCCGTAACTAATACTGTATCCAAGAAAAAAAACAACCCCCACGGCAAGGAGATACCCGGCAATCATCTTTTTTACTTTTCCGTGGTGGCTCTGGATCAGAGCCGGATTCATCCGGCACTTTTCCAGAAAACCAATACGGCGGCCAATACTGAAATGGTGCCAGTTGGGTTTATCAATGGACTGCCGGCTTAGGGATGCAATTTTGTAAAAGGTGGAGATCAATGCCGACGGCGAATCTGTATATTTAAAAATATGCAGATCTGCCTGACGTTCAAAATGCCGCATGAACAGACCAAAGACAAAACGGAAATACAAAACAAACAGGCCTATGAGCACCAGGCAGGTCACGGCGGCATGGGCCGTATCCTTACTGAGCCCTAAAAAGGAGGCCCCGGCATACAAGGGGTTGATCAGATAAATCATGAGCATTAAAGGCTCAAAAAAAACAAAATTACAGGCAATAAATCCGGCAAAAAAAAACAGATAAAAAAGCATATGCTGGTGATATACATGACCTATTTCATGCAGGACAACCCCTTCGATCTCATCATCATCCAGACAGGCAAGCAGTGCCGGTGTAACCAGGATGTACCGAAACCGGCCCACGATACCCATAACACCGGCAGTAATCATGCCGCCGCCGAACAGGTTCCAAACCAGGATATCCCTGTATTTGAGATCAGCCATCCGACAGGTTTTTTCAATGCGCTGCCTGTCATAACCCGATTTCAGGGGACGACACCCCCATAAACGCTGGATCAGAACCGGTCCGAACACAGAAATAAAAATGACAAAAAAAAGAATGTAAATCACTTCCCCGGCCGTGGAGTTTAAAAATCTATTCAGCCCGTCAAAGGGCAAAAGCCGCAGACAATCGGCCAAAAGAGACAGAAAAAACCACGGCAGCATGGCAGGCAAACAAAAGGCAACGTTGGAAAGGATAAAGCTCTTTTTGGTCAAAGAAACCGTAAAAAACCGCTTCTGAATCTGATAGGCAAAGTTCCATATTAAAAGCAGATAAAAAAGAAACAATCCAAGAAACAGCAGTGCACCAAGGGTGGGCATCCATTCGAATATAGCAACGCCAGATAGTAAATGATTCACACGGAACCCATAAATATTTACGGCAAAGAGCACCAATGCCGAAATGGAGAGCCGTGAGACGGCAGTGTTCACCCGCTGGTCAATTTCCTGTGCCGGCAAGGCCTGCCCAAGGCGTGACAGGCGATTGAAATAAATCCGGCAGACCAGGGCAAATGCAGCCGTTGAGAGCAGGCAGAAACCAATGGCCCCGGGATCAAATCCCGAAGGTTTGTCAAACAACTCCGATGTGGTGTAAATCACCAGGGCCGCAAGAAAATATATAAAATTTGAAAACACGCGATGGCGTCCTTATACCATCTTACCTGTTGCAGCAAACCGGTCCAAAACAATCCATGTTTTTACATCAAACAAAATATTGTCTTGGCATAGACAGTCGGCCGCCTGATCCGGTGACAGCATCTTTACCTCAATCAGTTCAGAAGCCTCGTTATATTCGGTATTTGCAGATCCCTCACAAGCCACATACAAAAGGCTTATGCTTTCATCTGTTAATCCGGATGAAGAAAATACCGCAGGGCTTTGTTTTATCACATTCACAACCGTTAAGCCGGTCTCCTCATACAACTCACGCCGACCGGCCTGAAGAACACTTTCGCCGGGATCCACAAGGCCTGCGGGAAAACCATACTGGAATCCGCCCAAAGGCACCCGAAACTCCTTGATAACGACCAGTTTATTCTCCTGCTGATGGAATGGAACAACCACTACCGCATCGGGCCTGGCCGTACTTTGCCTGGATGCATACAACCAGGATTTATCCGTGCCGGACCTGTCCCTATACCTGGCGCGAATCAAGTTCAGATGGGTATAATCCGTTATTTTTTCTTTTTTATAAATGTCCACAAGAATCTCCTAATCAGTAACAATAAACACAAGGCACACTAAAATCAATCTACATTATTTTCACCAAATTTGGCCAATTAATTTCTTACAAATCTAAGCATAAAAAATTATACACCCCCGATCTCTGCACAAAACAAAAAAATCTTTTGAAAAATTAACATTGTATGCTAAATATTTACGGGGGTTTCTTTACATATCAAAAATCATTATTAAGGAGAAAGTGATCTATGAAACGGTTAAGTATTGCGTTTATCTGTATGATTTCCATGGTTCTCGTATCTGTTGCCGGCGCAGGAACATTGGATGAGGTTAAAGCCCGCGGCTATCTTAAAGCCGGTGTTAACGGAGACGTGTTCGGTTTCAGCAAGCCTGACAAAAACGGCGAATGGCAAGGCCTGGATGTTGATTCCGCCAAAGCCGTTGCAGCCGCTGTTCTTGGCGATGCAACCAAGGTTCAATTCACAGCATTGACCGCTGTTCAGCGTTTTCCGGCAGTACAGTCCGGTGAAGTGGACGTACTGTGCCGAAACACCACCATAACTCTTTCCAGAGATACCCAAAATACCCTTAACTTTGCTCATCCCAACTACTATGACGGCCAGGGGTTTCTTGTACCTAAAAAACTGCGTGTAAAAAGTGCAAAAGACCTGGAAGGATCGACTGTCTGCGTTCTTCCCGGCACCACCCATGAGATGAATATTGCCGACTACTTCAGGACCCATGGCATGGACTGGAAACCCCTTGTTATTGAAAAAACCGCAGAACTTGCCAAGGCTTTTTTTGCCGGCCGTTGCGATGTGCTTACATCTGATGCGTCCCAGCTGGCTGCTGCCCGGGCAACGGCCCAGACACCAACGGATTATGAAATGCTGCCGGACATTATTTCAAAGGAACCGCTGGCGCCTGCAGTTAAACACGGTGATGACCAGTGGTATGACATTGTTAACTGGACCATCATGTCCATGATCCAGGCTGAAGAATTCGGTATTACTTCCCAAAATGTTGATGAAATGCTCAAATCAAAAAACCCGGAGATCCAGCGTTTTCTTGGTGTAACGCCCGGTATCGGCTCCCAATTGGGCCTGGATGACAAATGGGCTTACAATATTATAAAACAGGTGGGCAACTATGGTGAAAGTTTTAACCGCACCGTCGGACCAGACACCCCTCTTGGGCTGCAAAGAGGCCTCAATGCCCTGTGGACCGAAGGCGGTCTGATGTATGCAATGCCCATCAGATAGCAAATTACCAATAGAGTCCCGGAGTCTGAGCACTCAGCCTCCGGGCACTTTTCATCTGAACTGATAAATTATGGCAAACAACACTCCGGAAAAAAAAACACCATTCTGGCTGGACCCGGATAAACGGGCCATTGCTTATCAGGGGCTGACCATAATCATGGTGGGCCTTTTAGCCTGGTACCTGATCTCAAACACCCTGACCAACCTGGAGAAGCAAAACATTGCCTCGGGCTTCGGCTTCATGGACAAAGAAGCGGGCTTTGAAATCGGTGAAAGCCTGATCCCCTATTCTGCTGGGGACTCTTACGCCAGAGCGTTGGTCGTTGGCATCCTTAATACACTTAGAGTCAGTGTCATCGGTATTATTCTGTGCCTTGTCCTTGGCGTATTTGTCGGTGTATCCAGGCTATCCGACAACTGGCTGGTAAAAAAACTGGCCGGCATTTACATTGAACTCATGCAGAACATACCGATTTTACTTCAACTTTTCTTCTGGTATGCCCTTTTCTATGAAGCCCTGCCCCCGGTCAGACAGGCCCTGCATCCTTTTCCCGGCATGTATCTGTGTAACCGGGGTGTCATCATGGCAGTCCCGACCTCCCATCCGGCCCATGTATACATGTTTATTGCCTTTGGCTTAGGGATTGTCGGGGCATTGATCCTGAAATCCTGGGCCAGGCGGCGACAGGAATCATCCGGAAAGGATTTTCCTGTTTCCTGGACATCTTTCGGCATGATTATCGGCCTGCCGCTTCTGGTATGGGCAAGTTTCGACGCACCGCACACCATGGATATTCCTGAGCTGAAGGGGTTTAATTTCAAAGGCGGACTGATGCTGTCGCCTGAATTCATTGCCCTGCTGTTAGGCCTTGTGATTTACACCTCAGCCTTTGTGGCTGAAATTGTACGCGCCGGTATCCAGGCCATCAACCGAGGCCAGACAGAAGCGGCCATGTCCATTGGGCTTAAAAAAAGCTTTATCCTGAACCTGGTTATCCTTCCCCAAGCCCTTCGCGTTATCATTCCTCCTTTGACAAGCCAGATGCTCAACCTGATTAAAAATTCGTCTCTGGCCATTGCCATCGGATACCCGGACTTTGTTTCCGTGACCAACACTACCATTAACATCACCGGGCAGTCCATTGAGGGGGTCGCACTAATCATGGGATGCTACCTTACTTTTAGTTTGTCTACCTCCTTATTCATGAACTGGTACAACAAAAAATCGCAATTAGTGGAAAGATAATTATGGCTGTCGTTCCCATTGACCATGAGGCAATAAAGAATATTAAACCGCCGGTAAACCAAAGAGGCATCATTGGCTGGTTTAAAGAAAATCTGTTTAATGGAATTTTCAATTCCGTTTTAACCCTCATTATCCTGACCGTCATCCTTAAATTTCTTCCGCCTTTTATCCAGTGGGCCTTTTTCAAGGCGTCCTGGTTCACAAACCCGGATGTCTGCAAACAATGCGAAGGGGCCTGCTGGTCCGTGGTATTTAAAAACTTACGGTTTATCATTTTCGGATTTTATCCCCATGATATTCACTGGCGCCCCTTTGCGGCCATGATGATCCTTTTTCTCCTTTTGTTTTTCTCCAGCAAGCGCAGATTCTGGACAAAAAAACTGGCATACGCTTGGCCGATCGGCCTTGTTGCTATGGGAGTTCTCATGAAGGGCGGAATTTTAGGATTAGCGCCTGTGGACTCCATGAAATGGGGGGGATTGCCTTTAACATTGCTGCTTTCCATATTCGGGCTGACCTCAGCATATCCATTAGGTGTTATTCTCGCCCTTGGCAGGGTGTCAAAAATGCCGTTGATCCGACTGATGTCCGTGGCCTATATTGAACTTATCAGGGGCGTACCCCTCATTTCACTGCTTTTCATGTCATCCATTATTTTCCCATTATTTCTACCCGAAGGGATCACCATCAACAACATCCTCCGGGCACAGGTCGCCATTATTCTGTTTACGGCCGCCTATGTGGCCGAAGTGGTCAGAGGCGGGTTACAGGCCATGCCCAAAGGGCAGTTTGAAGCCGCAGACGCCATAGGTCTGAACTACGCCCAGACCATGCGCCTGATTATTCTGCCCCAGGCCCTTAAAATCGTCATCCCGCCCACGGTCAGTGTTCTGATTTCTGCATTCAAAGACACCTCCCTTGTGGTGATCATTGCCCTGTTCGATTTTTTAATGACTGCAAAAAATGTTATCCAGAATCCTGAATGGATGGGGTTTTCCACCGAAATGTACCTTTTTGTGTCCCTGATTTATTTTTTAGGCTGTTTTTCCATGTCCAATTTTTCACGCAAACTTGAGCGGGAACTAGATACAGACAAACGATAGAGATCTTTTTTTTGAAAGCATAAAATATGAACGATACCCGACAAGACGACGTAATTATTCAGATACAGGACCTGAACAAGTGGTATGGTCATTTCCATGTATTAAAAAATATAAACCTGGAAGTCAGAAAACAGGAGAAAATTGTCATCTGTGGACCTTCGGGCTCGGGAAAATCCACTTTGATCAGATGCATTAACCGGCTGGAAGAACACCAGAAAGGAAAAATCATTGTTGACGATATCGAACTGACCAACAATTTAAAAAATATTGAAAAAATTCGCACGGAAGTGGGGATGGTTTTCCAGCATTTCAATCTTTTCCCCCATCTGACCATCCTGGACAACCTTACCATAGGGCCGATATGGGTAAGAAAAACACCTAAAAAAAGCGCCGAAGAGACCGCCATGTTCTATCTTGAAAAAGTCAAAATCGCAGAACAGGCAAAAAAATATCCAGGCCAGCTTTCCGGTGGCCAGCAGCAGCGAGTGGCCATTGCCAGAAGCCTTTGCATGAAGCCCAAAGTGATGCTTTTTGATGAACCGACCTCGGCCCTCGACCCTGAAATGGTAAAAGAAGTTCTGGACGTCATGATCCAGCTTTCCGAAGAGGGAATGACCATGATTGTGGTCACCCACGAAATGGGGTTTGCCAAAACTGTGGCCCAGCGGGTCATGCTCATGGATGAAGGAATGATTCTGGAGGAAAATAATCCCAAGGACTTCTTTGAACATCCCGAACATGAACGCACCAAATTCTTTTTAAGCCAAATTTTAAACTAATTTACGGAGCAACGTCAGATGGAATGCGTAAAAGGAGATTTAATTCACCTGGCCAAAGAAGGGCACTTTGATGTAATCATTCACGGCTGCAATTGTTTTTGCACCATGGGCGCCGGAATTGCCAGACAGATCCGCACCCATTTCCCCCAGGCCTGGGAAGCCGACCTTGCGACGGCATCCGGAGACAGATCCAAGCTGGGCAGTTATTCAAAGGCATGTGTAAACACACCATCCGGACGATTGTATGTGATCAATGCCTACACCCAGTATCACTATTCGGGGGACGGGGTACTGGTTGATTATGATGCCATAAAAAAAGTCTTTAGCGCATTGAAAAAACAGTTCAGCGGCAATCGCATGGCATATCCCAAAATCGGGGCAGGCCTTGCCAAAGGAGACTGGAACATGATCAGCAAAATAATAGACAGCGCCCTGGATGGCGAGACTCATACCCTGGTTGAGCTGAGATGATTAAATTCCACAATTAAAAAATAATCAAATAGGATTTGCACAATTGCTGATTTTATTTTAGTGTTTGGCGCAAAGGCATCCCTCTGCGTTCTGGAGATGGAGATTTTTGCACCCAAACTCGGGGGGTGTGCGACCACTAAATCTAAAACATTAAGACTAAAAATAAAGATTAAAATGATGATTAAAACAGCAATAGCAGGCGCATCAGGCTATACCGGCCTCGAACTGGTCAAACTGATTTCCAACCACCCTAAGGCCAGCCTTGAAGCAGTGACCTCAAACTCATACCAGGGGAAAGCATTTACCGACATATTTCCGTCCATGCGCGGATTTGAATCCCTGGTATGCACACCCTTTGATGCCGTTGCGCTTTCAAGTAAAGTGGATGTCGTATTTCTGGCCTTGCCCCACAAGGTATCGATGGCCTTTGCGCCAAAACTCATAGACCAGGGTATAAAAGTCATAGATCTTTCAGCGGACTTCAGGTTTGATGATGCCAAAGCATATGAATCGGTATATCAGCCACACACCGCCCCAAAGCTTCTGGAGGAAAGTGTTTACGGCTTGTGTGAACTCAACCGGGATCGCATCAGAAGCGCAAGGATCATCGGGAATCCCGGGTGTTACCCAACATCCATCCTTCTGCCCCTGGTTCCGTTGCTCAAGGAAAAACTGATTTCTCCCCAGGGCCTTATTTCAGATTCGAAATCCGGGGTCAGCGGCGCAGGCCGCTCTCTTTCACTGACCACCCATTTTTGTGAGGTAAACGAATCTTTTGGTCCCTATAAAGTGGGCAATCACAGGCACACCCCTGAAATCAACGAAGTGTTAACCAAGGCAGCCGGAGAACCGGTTTCCCTGACCTTTGTTCCCCACCTGGTGCCCGTAACCCGGGGGATGGTTTCAACCATTTATGCCCAAACCTGTAAAAATGTCGCCGAAAAACAAATTCGCGAGGCCCTGAATAAATGGTACGAGAACGAACCCTTCATCAGGATTTTACCCCCGAATAAATTTCCGAACATGTCCCATGTCAAGGGGACGAACTGCTGCGATATCGGCTTTCACCTCGAACCTGAATCAGGCCGACTGATACTGGTTTCCGGCATTGATAACCTGCTCAAAGGCGCTGCCGGCCAGGCCGTTCAGAATATGAATATCATGTTCGACATTGATGAGGAAGCCGGGTTGGATTGGGTGCAAACCCCGCTGTAGTGGCATTTTTACTTGACACGGGGGTCATAGAACTTGTATTAACGTCCAGATGAAAAACCGAATCAAAATATGGTTTCATTCAGACGATAGTTCAAATATAAGAGAAATTTCACTTAGAAAATCGTTTTTACTTTTTTCTATTCCTCTTTTTTTGCTCTTCGTCGGCGCAGTATCCTATTTGGGGTATGATTACTATTTGCTTAAGCGGGCTGACTGGGATAACACAGCACTCCATGAAACCATCGCGGGTCAAAAAACGGAACTTGAAGACCAGAGACGCCAGATCCAGGTGTTTGCCGGGGAAATTCAGGGGCTAAAGGAACAAATATCAAAACTTGGGCAATTGGAGAATCAGGTCCGCCTCATTGCCGATATTGACAAATCAGGACAATCATCAGGCCTTTGGGGCATCGGAGGAGTACCGGAAACCGATCTGGATCAAGAGATACCCCTGGATGTCCGCCATAACGCGTTGATACGAGAGATGCATCATCAGGTAAAACAGATCAGATCCGTTGCAGATAAAGAGAAACTGGATTTCAAAGAACTGATCAATAAATTGGAAAAAAAGAAAAACCTGCTGGCCTCATCCCCTTCCATCAAGCCGGTCTCAGGTATGATAACCTCGTCTTTTGGTTACCGCAAGTGCCCATTCACTGGAGGAAAAACCTTTCATTCAGGTCTTGATATCTCCAACCGAACAGGCACTAAAATTGTTTCAACTGCGGCCGGTAAAGTGGTCTTTGCCGGACGAAAGAACGGCTATGGAAATGTCGTCATTATTGACCACGGATATGGGAAAGCTACCAAATATGCCCATTTAAGAGATATCCTCGTCCATAAACACCAACAGGTTAACCGCGGAGAGAAAATTGCCACCTTAGGCAATACCGGCCAAACCACCGGGCCCCATCTTCACTATGAGGTTCTTGTCAACGGGACCCCTGCCAACCCCTCAAAATACATTATTAACTAGTGTTCCCTATTTCCGCCTATCCAGAAAAAAATTCGTGACTATTCTGAATTTTTTTTCTTTTATTTCCTGGAATAATGCTTATATATTATATATTTTACTGACAAATTAAATGACCTTAAAATTTAAACAGGCAGCCTTTACATGTTACTCACTTTTCTTACTAAACTTTTCGGGTCCAACAATGACAGGACCCTTAAACAAATTCAACCGATTATTGACAAAATAAACGAATTTGAGCCCCAAATGCAGGCTTTATCAGATACCCGCATAGGTGAAAAAACAACTGAGTTTAAAATCCGCCTGGCAAAGGGAGAGACCCTGGAAGACATTCTTCCCGAAGCCTTTGCCCTGGTCAGAGAGGCATCGGTACGCACCCTTGGACTGCGTCATTACGATGTCCAACTCATTGGGGGCATTGCATTGCACCGCGGTACTATTGCAGAGATGAAAACCGGTGAAGGTAAAACCTTGATGTCCACCCTGCCCGCCTACCTGAATGCCCTTACGGGCAAAGGTGTTCACATTGTTACGGTCAATGACTATCTGGCCAAGCGTGACGCGGAATGGATGTCCCAGGTGTATGAATTTTTAGGACTGACTGTAGGCGTCATCCTGCATGACATGGGATCACAGGAACGCAAACAGGCCTATGCCGCAGATATCACATACGGTACAAATAATGAATTTGGTTTTGACTACCTGCGGGACAACATGAAATTCGATCCCGAAGAGCTGGCCCAGGGAGATCTGCATTTTGCCATTGTGGACGAAGTGGATTCCATTCTCATTGACGAGGCAAGAACCCCTTTGATTATTTCAGGTCCGGCTGAAAAATCCACCCATCTCTACACCCAGGCCAATGCGATTATCCCGGCATTTAAAAAAGATACCGACTATACCCTGGATGAAGAATCAAAAACCGTGTCCCTTACCGAAGAGGGCATTGCAAAGGGCGAAGCGCTGCTCAATGTGGAGAATCTTTATGATCCGGCCAATATTGAACTCCTGCACCACCTTAATCAGGCTTTAAAGGCCCATGTAATTTTCAAACGAGACACAGACTACATTGTAAAAAACGATCAGGTCGTCATTGTGGATGAATTTACAGGCCGGCTTATGAGTGGCCGTCGTTACTCGGAAGGTCTTCACCAGGCCCTTGAGGCCAAAGAGGGGGTTAAAATCGAGAATGAAAACCAGACCCTTGCTTCCATCACCTTCCAGAACTACTTCAGGATGTATGACAAGTTGTCGGGCATGACCGGAACAGCGGATACGGAAGCAGAGGAATTTAAAAAAATTTATAATCTGGATGTGCTGGTCATTCCCACCCACAAGCCTATGGTGCGTGACGACCGGGCGGACCTGATTTACAAGACCCAGAAGGAAAAATACGATGCCGCCATCAAGGAGATTATCCGGCTGCATAAAAAAGGACAGCCTGTGCTGGTGGGTACCATTTCCATTGATGTCTCCGAATCCCTAAGTGAAAAGCTCAAGAAAAAAGGGATTCCGCATAATGTTCTTAATGCCAAGCACCACAAGGAAGAGGCGGAAATTGTGGCCACTGCGGGCCAAAAAGGCGCTGTGACCATCTCCACCAACATGGCCGGGCGTGGTACGGACATCAAGCTGGGAGAAGGGGTAAAAGAACTTGGCGGCCTTCATATTCTCGGCACATCCCGCCATGAATCCCGGCGTATTGACAACCAGTTGAGGGGGCGGTCCGGTCGCCAGGGAGATCCGGGAAGTTCCCGGTTTTATTTAAGTCTGGAAGACGATCTACTCAGAATTTTTGGCGGAGACCGTATCCATGCCGTCATGGACCGGCTGGGCATTGAAGATGGAGAGCACATTGAGCATAAATTTATTTCCAAAGCTATCGAAAACGCCCAGTCCAAGGTGGAAGGACACAATTTTGAAATCAGAAAGCACCTGCTTGAATATGACGATGTGATGAACCAGCAGCGTGAGATCATTTACCGCCAGCGCCGCCAGGCACTGGCATCCAAAGATCTCAAACAAGTGGCCCACGATATGATGGAAGATGTATCCTATGACCTTGTGGAAGGATTTGTTGTAGATAAAACAGCACTTAAGGAGTGGGATCTGGAAGGATTTTCTTCAGCGATCAAAGGGCAGTTCAATATGGATTTATCCTTGGATGAACCTGTGCAGGAAAATTTTTCGGCCGATCAGCTGGGACAATTTATATTTGATGCGGCCCAGGCTCAATACCGGAAAAGAGAAGAGATGTACGGCCCTGAAATCATACGCCACGTTGAACGGTTTATTATCCTTCAGACCGTGGACACCCGATGGAAGGAGCATCTTTTGAACATGGACCACCTAAAGGAAGGCATCGGTCTTCGGGGATATGCCCAGCAGGATCCTTTACGTATCTATAAAAAAGAAGGGTTTGATATGTTCCAGGACCTGATGAATCGGATCAAAAAGGAAGTGGTGGATATCCTGTTTAAAATCCAGATCGCCTCTCCCACCGAGGTTGAGAAGATGAAACAGGAAGAACAGCAGGACCTGAGCTTTTCTTCCCATTCTGACGAATCCGCTCCCAAACAGCCGGCGAGGCGCTCATCTGAAAAGGTACAAAGAAACACCCCCTGCCCCTGTGGTTCCGGCAAAAAATATAAGAAATGCTGCGGGCAATAATAATGATCAATTGAACCTAAGGTTAAGGTATGACATCCACTGATTCTAAAACCCGACCCAAAATATCCCATGACATAAGTGAGGATCATCCGCCCATGTATAAGGTGCTTTTGCACAATGACGATTATACAACCATGGATTTTGTGGTGGATATTCTGGCCCGGGTATTCGGAAAATCTCTTGAAAAAGCCACACAAATAATGCTTAATATACATAATAAGGGAAAGGCCGTGTGCGGTATTTATCCCCGGGAAATAGCGGAAACAAAAGTTCAGACTGTGCATAATCTGGCAAGCAGCAAAGGGTTTCCCTTAAAAAGTACAATGGAAAAGGAGTAAATATATGATCAGCAAAGAACTATCCACAGCCCTCGGATTTGCCGTTCGGGAAGCTAAAAAAAGAAGACATGAATATGTCTGCGTCGAACATGTTCTTTACGCCATTGTCAATCATGAAGCAGGCCTTGAAACTATTGAAAAATGTGGTGGCAGCCCCGAGCACATCAAAGAGGATCTTGAAAAATTCTTTGATGAAAAACTGACCAAAATAGAGACCAGCGAAGAATATGTGCTCCAGCAGACCATCGGCTTCCAGCGGATGATTCAGCGTGCCATCAATCATGCCAGATCCGCTGAAAAATCAGAGGTAAATCTCGGAGATATCCTGGCATCCATTTTTCAGGAAAAGGATTCCCATGCCGCTTTTTATCTGGAATCTGAAGGGATTACCCGGCTGGATGTACTCAGGCTCATCTCCCACGATGGAGATAAAGAAAAAAAAGAGACACCTGATGGCGACAAGCCCCAGCAGCTTTTCCACCAGGCCGACCCAAAAACCAGGCGTCAGAAGAAAAAAGATCCGCTGGCTTTATTCACTTCCGATCTGATCAAACGGGCCCAGGACAATAAGATTGATCCCCTTATCGGCAGAGCGCTTGAAACCGAACGGGTCATGCAGGTACTTTGCCGGCGGCGGAAAAACAACCCCATCCTCGTGGGGGATCCCGGCGTTGGAAAAACAGCCATTGCAGAAGGCCTGGCATTGAAAATAAACGATAAGACCGTGCCGGATCTGCTTAAAAACTGTGAACTGTACTCCCTGGATATGGGCGCGCTTTTAGCCGGCACCAAATACAGGGGCGATTTTGAACAACGCCTCAAGGATGTCATCACCGCATTGGAAGAAAAAGAAAATGCGCTTCTGGTGATTGATGAAATCCATACGGTTGTGGGTGCCGGGGCGACTACATCAGGCTCCATGGATGCTTCCAACATCCTCAAACCGGCGTTATCCTCAGGCGACATCAAGTGTATCGGCACCACGACCTATGAAGAATACAAAAACCATTTTGAAAAAGACCGGGCCTTTTCCCGACGGTTTGAAAAAATCGAAGTGGCCGAGCCCAGCGTTGAGGATACGGTTGAAATTCTTAAGGGACTGCGAACCTGCTACGAGGAACACCATGGCTTAAAATACCCGGATAAAAGCATTGAAGCTGCGGCCTACCTGTCAGATAAATACATCAATGACCGATTCTTACCCGACAAGGCAATTGACGTTATTGACGAGGCTGGAGCCTTTTTAAAACTTACGGCAGACGGCCGGCGTAAAACCGTCAGCCCCAAGGATATTGAAAAAATCGTGGCTAAAATAGCCAAGGTGCCGGTATCCAGTATGACTGCGGCAGACAAGTCTTCCCTGGAATCTTTGCCGGACAAACTGCTCAGCGTTATTTTTGGCCAGGACGATGCCATTGAAATCCTGACCACGGCGATTAAAAGATCCAGGGCCGGACTTGCAGCACCGGACCATCCCATTGGTTCCTTTCTTTTCATGGGCCCCACAGGGGTCGGCAAAACCGAGGTGGCCAGACAGCTGGCCGCCAACATGGGCATTAAATTTTTACGCTTTGACATGAGCGAATACATGGAAAAACATGCCGTATCCAGGCTCATTGGTGCGCCTCCGGGATATGTGGGATTTGAACAGGGGGGCATTTTAACCGACAATATCCGCAAGCATCCCCATTGTGTGCTTCTTCTGGATGAAATTGAAAAGGCCCATATGGACCTTTACAACATTCTTCTCCAGGTCATGGATTATGCCACACTTACTGACAATAATGGTAAATCCGCTGATTTCAGAAATGTGATCATTATCATGACCTCCAATGCCGGGGCCAGGGAAATGAGCATCAACAGCATCGGGTTTGGATCACAAAACGCCAATTCCGATTCCCAGGGCATGAAAGCGGTGAAAAACACCTTCAGTCCCGAATTCCGAAACCGCCTTGACGGTATTGTTCAGTTTAACCATTTGTCTGAGAAGGTGATGGAGCTGATTGTGGACAAGAACATGAAGGAGCTTAAAGAGATGCTCACTGGCCAGGGGATTTCTTTAAGCTATTCAGCCGACGCCCGGGCCCATCTGGCTAAGAAAGGTTATGATCCCAAATTCGGTGCCCGGCCTTTGGCCCGCCTTATCCAAACCGAAATCAAAGACAAGCTCACCGATGAAATTCTTTTCGGCAAGCTTGAAAAAGGAGGCAAAATCTCCGTAGGCCTAAAGAACGGAGAACTGACATTTAATATCAAATCGGTCTGATGCCCCTATTCAGGTTATCTGAAAAAATTGAATTCCCGCCGGCCTGGCTGGCGCGGTCCGATGGTTTGTTGTGTATTGGGGGGGACCTTTGCGCAAAGCGTTTGATCCTGGCATATAGAAACGGTATTTTCCCATGGTTTTCCAATAGTGAACCCGTTCTCTGGTGGTCCCCTGATCCCCGGACGGTGCTTTTTCCTTCCAGAATCAGGATGTCAAAAAGCTTGAAAAAAACCATTCGACAGGCGTGTTTTTCCATTAGGATCAACACCGCGTTCGAACAAACTATTGTTGCCTGTTCACAACCCAGGCAAGACAAACCCGAAGGCACCTGGCTGGTCGATGAGATGATTGATGCCTATATCACGTTGCACAAAATGGGGCTCGCCCACTCCGTGGAAGCCTGGCAGGGCGACCAGCTGGCCGGAGGCCTGTACGGGGTCAGCCTGGGGAAAACGTTTTTCGGAGAATCCATGTTTTCCCTTGTATCCAATGCCTCCAAGGTTGCACTTGTGGCCCTGGCCCAGGAACTTGACAAACAGGGGTTTGGGATGATTGACTGCCAGGTCACCTCCGGCCATCTGCTTCGCATGGGGGCCCAGGAGATCAGCAGAGATCTGTTTCTTGACATGTTAAACCTCGGTGTTGATCAAAAAGTACCGGACGGCCTGTGGGGGTCCGGACGACATCTTTTCCCCCAGATCAAACCAATTTCACACCCAAATCATATTCCTGATGCCGTATGAGCAATGGATTGTTCTGCCTTGACAACTGCGGGTTCATAGCCATTATTCGTTAAGATATGAATTAAGTTAGGAGTATTCTATGCTGTTCAGACTGTTTTTATGTTTTACCCTGATCCCGGTGGCTGAATTATACATCCTTATCCATCTTGGGGGTATTATAGGCGGGTTAAACACCGTAATACTGGTCATTGTAACCGGCTTCATCGGCGCCTATCTTGCCCGGATGGAAGGATTGAACACCATGATAAAGGTGCGTCAAAATTTAAACCAGGGACGTATGCCGGCCGAAGAACTGTTAGATGCCTTTATCATCCTCATTGCCGGATTATTGCTCATTACGCCCGGGCTTTTAACGGACACGGCAGGTCTTTTGCTGTTATGGCCCCCCACTCGAAACACCTTTAAACGTTATTTACGAAAAAAAATTGACGAAATGACAGCCAACGGAAGCATTAACATCACCCGATTTCATTGAACAGCACAGACAATCTGCATTTAATGAAAATAAAAGAACGCATTCTTGAAATGGTTCAAAAAAGGGAAAGCGATTTACCCACCCTCCCGGTTGTTGTAGATAACCTGATCCAGGCCGCTTCTGACGAAAAAACCACCACTGAAGCCTTAGCTAAAATCATTTCATATGACCTGGGCATGACCAATAAGCTGCTCAAGCTTGCAAATTCCATTTATTATGCACAAAAAAATAAAGTCGATACCGTTAAACGGGCCATTTCCGTTATCGGGTTTGATGAAATCATCGCTATTGCCCTAGGCATGGGAATCTTATCCAGCGTATCGGAAATTTCAGGCCTAAGCCTTGACATGAAAGCATTGTGGATGCACGGCATCGGCGTGGCCACGGCCTCAAAGCAGATAGCAAAGCAGACCAATCCGGGCATTGCCGGAAAAATCTTTATCCCGGCCCTGCTCCATGATATGGGCAAGGTCATTTTTTCGATCTATTTTAAAAAAGAATATAATGAAGTCCGGCAGTACGCACTCGAAAACAGGCGTCCCCTTTATTTGAGCGAAAACAGCCTGTTCAAGCTGGACCATGCAGCATTATCCGCCCTTTTGATGACACGGTGGAATTTTCCTGCATCCATTATTCTGCCCTGCAGGTTTCATCATGCCCCGGAATCGGCGCCGGTTAAATACCGGCATCATGCCATGATCATCAATCTTGCAGATTATCTTACACAAAAAGCCCAACTGGGACATTCCGGCAATCCGGTTCCTGTTACCATCAAAAATGCGCCCCAAAAAATCGGCATTAATGAATCTGCAATGATGAAGATCATCGAGCTGCTAAAGGCCCAAGAACCGCAGATCAAGGAATTTTTCAAAATCACCACAGCCGTTAACTGATCTGTTTTTAAATATCTTTAATCAACCGCTCCCCCGTACATGCCCGAGCTGCTTTGTCAAACCTCTCCAGGCTCTCCTCTAAGGACTGTGCCAACAGAGTACTTGCCGTATACGCCTTTGGATCCCCCTGATGCTCTACGGCACAAAGCACATCCATGATACTCATACACTCAATATCCATGGCCGGGGTGTATCCGGCTGTATTGCCTTCAAGATTAACTGAATACAGGACGCCTGCATCTATTAGAACCCCCAAAAGATAATGTACAATGGTTAAGGGCAGGTTCAGTTCACTTGCAATGCGAGTATCCGTAGCAGGGGGCTTTTTTTCTGCAAAGCGCAGCACACATCCTTTGACAATCTCAAGCATGGCAAGTTTTCTGGCCCGAATGCTCATGGCATTCAAACTCAGGTCCGGTGTTCTTGCATTTTCGATATTTTCCCACTCAAAAGCGATTTCTGCCCCGTAAAGCAGTACTCCCCAGGAAATCTGCAGCCAGATCAAAAACATGGGCAACGCGGCAAAACTGCCATAGATGGCATTGTAGGCCGTAACAAAAATCTGAAACTTTAAAAAGGCGGTTTGGATAATTTGAAACAGGGTGCCGGCAAATACAGCGCCTGCTGCTGCAGCTCTGAAATTTACCTTTTTATGGGGCATAATCACATAAAAAAACATGAACAGCGAACAGGTGACCACATAGGGCACAACACTGAGAAAAAAGGAAATAATGCCTTTAATATCAATGGGAACGCCAAGATAGGCCCAGAAAGACTCCAGGTGGGGAATCATAAACAAGTTTACGGATCCGGAGAAAATACCCAAAAGCCATGCTGCCAGGGCAATGGTCAGATAATCAGTGAGTTTTCTGATCAAAGGCCTGCCATCCCTGACCCACCAGATACGGTTGAATGTACCTTCGATATGAAACATCAATTTAATCAAGGAGTATAAAAGAAGTAGAACGCCAAGCACGGCCATGAGCCCGCCCTGGGTTTTCTCCAGCAAATTATTGGTGAAAACCAGGATACTTTGGACAATCTCCTCACGTCCTTGAAACAAAGAGATCACCTGTGCCTCAAGGAACTGTTGAAACCCGAAGCCTTTGGCAACACCAAAGGCCATGGCCATGACCGGCACAATGCTGAAAAGGGTGTACAGACTCAAAGCAGATGCCCGCAACGCACAACTGTCCCGTTGATACCCCTTGGCCGCCTTATAAAGCACCCGAAGTGCCTTGGCTCGAAATTGAGGGAACGAAAATGAAAAAGATGCCATCGGCTTCATTTCCTCTTCAACCATGCCTCCAAGTGTTTTAAACCCTCCCGGGTGGAAATCTTTGGCACATAACCCAGGTCATTTTTTGCCCGGCTGATATCAAACCAGTGGGAGGTAGCAAGCTCCTTGGCAGCAAACCGGGTCATGGGCGGGTCCCTTTTAATACCAAGGGTTCGGTAAATAAATTCAAAGAGCCAACCCGCAGCATAGGCGGTGTTCCCGGACACATGCCCTTTGATGGGCGGCAAACCTGCGGCGGCCAGAAAAGCATTGGCAAGGGTCCATTTGGATATAGGCGCATCCTGGCTGATAAAATATATGTTTCCTGACAGATCAGGGTTTTGGGACAACTTTTCAGCGGCCAGGATGTGAGCATCGGCCGCGTTATCCACATAAATGGTGTCCACAAGATCATTATCCGGACCAATAATCTTCAGCCGTGATGCCCGGCTGATAATACCCGGCAGCAGGTGATTATCTTCCGGCCCCCAAATCAAATGGGGCCGAAGAATGATTACAGAAAGCCCCTTACCCGCTGCTTTAATCACCTCTTTTTCCGCCAGCGCCTTGGTTTCAGGATAGGGTGCCAGATATTTGTCCGGATAGGGGACAAACTCATTGGCCCCGTGCATATCCTTGTCATCAAATACCACTGAAGGCGAACTGGTGTGAATCAGCTGCCCAACCTTATTTTTCATGCAGGCGTCAATGACATGCACGGTTCCGGTTACATTAATACGAAAATACTCATCATAATCACCCCAGATGCCGGGTTTTGCCGCAGTATGAAACACCGTATCCATGCCTTTTAAGGCATTGGCCACAGCACCGGCATCTGTCAGATCCCCCTGAATCTGGGAAACGCCCAGTTTATCGAGCTCCGAATACCGGGACCGGGAAAACGAAAAAACAGTCTCTCCTTTATCCACTAATTTTCTGACCAATGCTTTACCCAGAAAACCGCCGCCACCAGTGACCAGTGTATTTCCCAAAGTCATTTGACCGTCTCCATCTGTATATCCGAATTTTATGAATAGTTGCTAAATATTTGCTTGACAAGGCGCATATTTTTTTATAAAAGTAGTTCGCCTTTCAACTGTAAGCGGGAATAACTCAGTGGTAGAGTGCGACCTTGCCAAGGTCGAAGTCGCGGGTTCAAATCCCGTTTCCCGCTCCACCCTTAAAAAAATCAAACTTTACGCACGCCTAAATCATTTTTCAGGACAAATTTACAGACTGCGGGTGTCGCTGTCAGGTCAAACAGGACTATACCCACAAGCTTGGCAATATCTTTTTTAGAAATATAGCTCATTATATTCTCCTCAATCGCCCATTAAATACAAATTTCACTTACCACACACATAAAAAAAGGCCATGGGATCCACTGAAGGTATGCCTTAGAAAACATTTATGCTACAACCGGTCCATTATTAATACAGACTTGGAAAAGAATTATGAACAAAAACAAAGAACAGGTTTTATGCATTGACCGTAAAACACTTCCCGCATCCTGGGTAACCCAAAGGACCGTCCTTCCAATGGATTTTGTCACATTTGCCGACACATGCACCAAAGCTAAATTTTCCTTTGTCCGCCGAGGCATTGCCGAGGAGGACAAGCTAAAAAAACAGATCATCCCGTATATTCTTTTGCAGACAGCCGATGGCGGCATGACCGCGGCCTACAGCAGACAGGGCAGTGAAAAACGGCTCCATGACCTTTGGTCCATCGGGATCGGCGGCCATATCAATCCGGAAGACACCGCCATGGGGGCAGACGGTTTTGAAAGCATTTTAAAAAACGGTATGCAAAGGGAACTGGATGAGGAACTGACCCGGCGGGTTTCCGGCGATTCCATTGAATTCATAGGTATTATCAGTGAAGATATCACACCGGTAGGCAGCGTTCACATGGGGGCGGTATTCCTGATCAGAACACAAAACCCAGAAGGCTATCTGCCTGGAGATGAATTGCACAGCTTTACCTGGCATACAACACAAAAGCTTTCCCAACTGAACCTGGAGCTGTGGTCCGAGCTGGCGCTGGAACTTGTCAATTCATTGAATCCAGCACTTTAAGTGCAACAGAACCATTTTTTTTCAGCACCTTTGATCCCCTTGTTATTTTACACAGGCTGATGCCGTATTTTTCAGCAATTTTCCGCTGGGTCATACCCGCATGCAGATCTTTCAATAGCTTCCAGCGCAAAGAAAGATCCGAAAGCTCCGCCTGTGTAAAGATTTCTTCAAAAAAAGAGTTCAATTCATCCTTGTCTTTGATGGATAAAATGACTTCCAGTAATTCCTGATCTATACGCATAAATTTTTTTTTGAACCCTGTGTGGCATCATTTTTTTTCACAAAACAAATGAACCCTGTAAGTATGGACGGTCAGGCTGCCTTTGGTCCATTCATCAGCATCAAGCCCGGCTTTGATGCATAGCTGGGATAAAAAGGAAGCCGTGTCAGGCAATTGTTCCCAGACCTGGGGAAGAAAAGTCGCCTGGCTGCTTCCTTTTTTAATGATAACGCCATCCTTGAACGGCACAAGTCTTTGGATTAACTCTCTTGCCTTACTGTATTCAAATTTTTCAGGCGGAGACAAAAGACTGATCTCCAGATCCACCTGATCAAACTCATCTCTGGCAAGAGGTGCAAAACGGGAATCTTTGAAGGCAGCCAGCCTTGCGGTTTCCGCAACCCCTGTTTTCAGGGGCTCAACCGCTTCTATTACACCAATACATCCTCTTAAAGCTCCGTTTTTATGCAGGGTCACAAACAGACCCTGTTTTATCTCCAGAAAGGATTGATTTAAATCAATTTGACTTTTATCCACAGAAAGGCCAAGTTTTTCGGCAATGCTGATGCGTGCCATCTTCAGCAGCATCTGCCCTTGTTGTTCACTTATCATTTTTTGATTTGTCTTTGAAATACAGATCCACCAGGGATTCGGCCAGTCCCAGGTATGTCTGGGGAGAAAGCGCCCTCATGCGTTCTTTAACTTCGGGCGGCACCTTTTCAAGTCCATCCACAAACCGGACCAAATCCGCTTTCTGAATTTTCCTGCCCCGGGTCAACTCTTTGAGCCGTTCATATGGATTATCCTCGCCATATACCCGCATAACGGTTTGAAATGGTTCAGCCAGAAGTTCGGGGTTGTCATTAAGATCCTTGTCAAGCACCTCCTGATTTAAATCCACTTTTGACAGGCCCTTTATGGCATTTTTTATCCCAATGGTAAAATAGCCGAACACTGTGCCAAGGCTTCGTAGCACGGTACTGTCGCTCAAATCCCTTTGGAACCTGGATTTCTGTAGTTTAACCGCCAGATGCTCCATCATGGAAATCGCAAGACCCATATTGCCTTCACTGTTCTCAAAATCAATGGGATTGACTTTATGGGGCATTGTGGATGATCCGGTTTCCCCCTCCTTCAGCCGCTGTTTAAAATATCCGAAACTGATATACCCCCACATGTCACGGTCAAAATCAATCATCACCGCCGCAATCCGGACCATGGCATGAAGCACCCTGGACAGGGCCGTATTTGGATTTATCTGGGTCGTGAATAAAATGGGCTCAAGAGCTAAATAATCCCGAATAAACCGTTCAGACGCGGCTATCCAGTCAATTTCGGGAAACGCAAACAGATGGGCGTTATAATTGCCCGTGGCTCCGTTTATTTTTGCCTGGATTACAGTGCTTTCCAGCACCTCTATTTCCTGGTTCAAGCGCCAGGCAAAATTGATAAACTCTTTTCCCGGGGTTGTGGGGGTAGCAGGTTGCCCGTGGGTGCGCGACATCATTGGAATGCTTTTATAAACCAGGGCTTTTTTCTCAATCTCTGCCACCAAGGTTTTAAGCAGGTCCACCACCAGCTCCTTGCCTTTTTTAAGCATCAATCCGTATGCCGTATTATTGATATCTTCGGAAGTGCATGCAAAATGTACCCACTCCCGTATTGGGGAGAGCCCTGCCGCATCCAGTTTTTCCTTAATAAAATATTCCACGGCCTTGACATCGTGGTTGGTACAGGACTCTATCTCCTTGACCCTGAGCGCATAATCCTCATTAAAATCATTTATCAAAACATCCAGCCCTGATAAATCCAAGGATTGGTCACCGAGTACAACCTCGTGGACCTTTAAATCCGTTATCAAAAAGTTCAGCCATTTAAGTTCAACGTGAATCCTATGATGAATCAGCCCGGATTCACTAAAAATATTTGAAAGAACACCGGTAAGACGGGCATAACGTCCGTCTATGGGCGTGATGGATAACACCTGTTTCATTTCCTCTCCATGATGAATAAATAATTATCTTGATTTTGCAATAAAATACAATAACAAATCATCCTTATCTTGACAATCCTGAAGAATTTAAAGTATTTTACCAACCTGTTTTTATTAATCTTTCAAGAAGCAACCTTTATGTGGAGCAGGAGTAAATAGTTATTATGGCACTGACCAAAACTATTATTGCAGAAAAGATACAAAACGAACTGAACCTGTCAAGAACCGTTGCCTATGATATCATGGAAGAATTTCTTGAAATCATAAAAGAGACCATTTCAGGTGGTGAGGATATTATGATTTCAGGTTTTGGCAAATTCTGTGTAAATGAAAAAAAAGCAAGAAAGGGGCGCAACCCTGCAACGGATGAGGAGATGACCCTTCCGGCCAGACGGGTTGTCACATTTAAATGTTCCGGAAAACTTCGGGATTTGATTAATTCAGACGCCCAATAGAACGATGTTTTTATCTGACCAGACGATCACCAACATTATTCTTGTTACACTCATTATTGATTTCACAATGAATTTTGTGGCTGATCGTCTGAATATCGGCAGACTTACAACGCATCTGCCTGAAAAATTTTCAGATGTTTATGACCCCAAACGGTATGAACGGTCCCAGCATTACCTTAGGGCCACTACACGACTGGGTACGATCACGTCGACCGTTGATCTTGGTATTCTTTTAGCCTTCTGGTTTATAGGAGGATTCGGCGTCCTGGACAATTTTGTCCGGGAAACCGGATGCTCTTCCATTGGCTGCGGACTTTTATTCATCGGTATTCTTGCAGGATGCAAATTCATTATATCCCTGCCCTTCTCCATCTATTCCACATTTGTCATTGAAGAAAATTTCGGTTTTAATAAAACCACACCAAAGCTTTTTGTTCTGGATCTGATAAAATCCATGATCTTATCTATGGTCCTGGGCATCCCTTTGCTGTCGGCCATATTCTGGTTTTTCGAAAGCTCGGGTCCATGGGCCTGGATAATCTGCTGGGGTGTGACCACAACTTTTATCCTGGCGGTTCAATACATTGTTCCCACATGGATCATGCCCTTGTTCAATAAATTTACCCCCCTTGAAGACGGTGAATTAAAGAACAAACTTTTTGCCTATGCGAAAAGCATTGATTTTCCATTGACCCAAATCTTTGTCATGGACGGTTCCAAACGCAGTACCAAGTCCAATGCATTTTTTACAGGCTTTGGAAAAAACAAACGCATTGTGCTGTTTGACACCCTGATCAACGCCCACACCCCGGATGAACTTCTAACCGTACTTGCCCATGAAATGGGACATTTCAAAAAAAAGCACATCCAGCGTCGCCTGATTTTCGGCATCCTTCAGATGGGGGTTATTTTTTACCTTCTGTCTTTATTCATCACCCAGCAAAGCCTTTTCACGGCATTCTATGTCGATACACCGTCCATATATGCCGGTCTTGTTTTTTTCAGCATTCTTTTTTCCCCGGTTGACCTGGTCATCTCCATTATCATGCAGTTATTCTCAAGAAAGGATGAGTACGCAGCAGACCGCTTTGCCGTCTTGACAACAAAAAAAGCCGGGGACTTGATAACGGCTTTAAAAAAACTCAGCGCCGATAATCTTGCCAACCTTACCCCGCACCCCTTTTATGTATTTTTAAATTATTCACATCCGCCACTGGCGCAGCGCATTGCAGCCATGGAAAAGATTGAAGGCGCGGCATGATACCATGGAACGACTTTTAGTATTTTCGGATCTTCACGGCTATTTATCTGCCTGGCTGACCGTCAAAGCCTTAGCCGGCCGTGGTGATGCCGTTGCCATTGCAGGGGACGTATTTGATACAAGGTATGGCAACTATAATGACCCTGATTTTGCCCCGGATCAAATCCGGTCAACGATTGCCGATCTGGATTTTAAACTTTTTTGTATTTACGGCAATTGTGACGTGGAAGGATTCTTCAAAGGATTTTCCCATGAACTGAGCTTTAAGGCCTTTGATAAAACCATTTTCATGCATCACGGACATAAGGATACCCTGATGATTCCCCAAGGCACGGATATCATTATTCAGGGACACACCCACCTGCCCCGGCTTGAAAAAACTCAAAATTACATCCATCTGAATCCAGGCTCCATTGCCGTGCCCAGAAACGGTATGCCCACCTTCGCAGTCATTGACAGCAACAGTGTAAGCCTGATGACGCTATCCGGCGAAAAGCTGGCATCACTGAATTTTTAGCTTTTTTCTCTATCCGCCCCATACCAGGAACAGGTTTGGAGGCAGTTTATCAATAATGCCTTTTTACCGATGAAATCGGACTAATTTTTCCCACAGAGCCCGTCTCTCTATTTTTCAGGCACTTTCCGCTCCGGTATTACCTATTTGTATCATGTCATCCAAAGTTCTGATTACCTACCTGTCCGGGCAATCAGGCAATCCAGCGCCGCCTGATATTGTGCAGGCTCACCATGAACAAAACAACGCAAAACGCAGTAAGGATCGCCAGATCAATGGGAAAGGACATAATATTCCCTTTGTGGATAGCCCCATGAAGCATGTCCGCGCCATAGGTCAGGGGGAGTACGTAGGCAAATGGTTTTAAAAAAAACGGCAGCGCACTGATCGGAAAAAACAACCCGCATAAAAAAATCATGGGAAAGCGAAAAAAGTTAGAAAAGGTCTGCGCCTCGAACACCTCACTGACGGCCACTGCTATGAACAGCCCTAAAAAGGTCGAAACCACCGAAATCAGCACAACCGCGGGGACAAACACTAACCAGTTTATATGGTCCAGGTTGACTATGAATGTCGCCATGAGTACAGGGACAAAAGCGTTGCCCACCCCAAACACAATTGCACCGCTGGTCTTGGCCAGCATCAATAATTCAAGAGGGATGGGGGCCAGCAGCAGCCGTTCAAAGGAGCGGTTTTTCTTCTCAAATGTCACTGTCACCGCGAGCAAAGATGTCGTGCCAAACAGAATGGACAAGGCGATTACACCCGGCAGTATCGACGAAACACTCTCCAACCCCTTACCTGATTTGATGAAAAACATGCCGGTCCAGGCCAGCGGAAACATAAGCCCCCAGCTGATATTGGGCGGTTTCAGATAGTAGGTGCGGAAATCCTTGATCAATATGTTCCAAAAAGAGATCCAGCGTTTCATTGTTTTCCTCCAAATTTTTCTTTCTCTTTGCGCATGACATCCGTATCTATTCCAGTGATCCTGACAAATATGTCCTCAAGGCTTGGCCTGATTCTCTTCGCTTCCATCACCTCGGCCCCGTGATCTTCAAGAAAGCGAATCAGCGGTCCGACGCTGACGGATAGATCGGATTCCACCTGGATTACCCCCGGTTGCCGACTGCTGAAACTCATCTTGGGGAATTCTGCCGCCAGTTGATCCTGCAAATCGTTGGAAGCGGTTACGCAAGTGATCTGCACCACATGTTTTTCCCGGACAGGCTGAATGAGATTGGAAACGGTGTCAACCCGAACAATCCGGCCCGACATAATGAAAGCAATTCGGTCACATAACCGCTCTGCCTCCTCGATATAATGGGTGGTCAGAAAGATGGTCGTCCCGTTCCGGTGTAAATCGAAGATGAGTCGACGCAACTGCCTGGCACTGTTCACATCAATGCCAGTGGTGGGTTCGTCCAGAAATAGAATTTTCGGCCTATGAATAATGCCGGCAGCAATGGTCAGCCGTCTTTTCATCCCTTTGGAATAGCCGCCAAACTTGCGTCCAGCAGCCATGGCAAGGCCAAACTCCTCCAGCAATTCTTTTGCCCTTGCTTGGCGTTCGGTTTTGCCCATGCCATATAAGGCCGCACAAAAATTAAGATTGTCAAAACCAGATAACTCCGGATACAGATTGCTTTCATCGGGAACCACGCCAATTAAATGTTGAGCGCCTCGCGGCTTCTTGGTGCAGTCAATGCCGCCGATGTGAATGCTTCCGGCATCAGGGCGGGCCAGTCCTGTAAGCATGTTAATGGTCGTGGTCTTTCCCGCGCCGTTTGGCCCCAAAAATCCGAACAGCTCCCCGGAAGCCACCTCAAAATCGACCGCAGCCACAGCCTGAACGTCGCCAAAGCTTTTGGCAAGTCCCTGAACTTTGATGGCGATGTTTAAATCCAATCTCTTGACACTCCCCCTTTGATATATGTAAGTTTCAATTTAGTCCAAGCCGTTTTGTAAACAGGTGTCCCAAGCATCGCAATAAGTAAAAAGTTGACCGGAGACTGCTGATCATGAATGATAATTCCAAATTTTTTAAGTAGATTCAACCATACCCCGGTGCCCAATCCTGGTCAAGCCCTTCGGGAAAGCCTGCCGAGACATTCGTGTCTATTTGACAGCTGATACTTGGTTTGAAAAACCGAATCGGGCATGATAATATCCCTTTCGCTGACCCCAAGGATCAAAGCGGCCAAGAAAGGCCTTGTGAGTGCTGGATTCTTTACCCCAACGGTGCAACGATGGAGTGTATTGTTCATTGATCTGTCTTTGTAAAAGCCAAGGAGAAAAAATGGCATCCTATGAAGCTGAACCTAACCCCGACAATACGGAGCCGGAGCAAAAAGCATGGTTTACGGCGTTTTTTCTTGAAAATCATATTGATCCATTTGCCTATCCCACAACAGTCGGATCCCGGGAGCAGGTGGAATTCATGGTGTACCCGGAAAATAATGAACGGTTCTATCCTTGTTCCGATGCCATGTTTACTGCAATTATGTCCCGGAAAAGGCCAAGGTTTCTGTCCAACCGCTACCGCGAGGTGCTTGACAAAATTTTTGCCATTATCAAAGAGTTCATTGATTCAGAATATGACCGTGCATTCTTATCCAGCCTGATACAAATAAAATATGATAACGAAATTCAAAGCCGCTTGCTCATACCCTCCCGGCTTGAAAAACGCCTGTATAAAATTTTTTTAAACCGCACCCATATCGAAGACCCCTATGCAAGCCAAAAAAAAAGGGAAAACGCCAGGGCACAAAAATTCATGGCCTCGGAGTCCTTCAAAAAAGCCTTAAACGAAGTTGACGGTGGCATTGATACCATGAAGGGGTTGACCCTTGAACAGCTTAAGACAAAGATCAATGAGATAGAGTTCACACGGCGACTCTCCCTTTTGACGGCCTCCGCCCTATGGAAGGATGACAATTTCTGGATACCCTCGACTTCGACCATAAAAATGCTGTTGAATGCCAAAATTACCGGCAACGGCATGAAACATCTTCTTGAACTGATAAATAGGCCAAAATCAAAATTTCTGTGGTTGACCGACGAATCCGGGGATGTGGTGGCCGACATCGCCATTGCCCAATTCCTTGCAAACATTGGCCATGTGGTGATCCTTGCAGTCAAGGAAGAGCCTTTTTTTAAAAAGGTCTGCCTGACCGATACCCGCACAGACCCGGTCCTTGCCAAGGCTCTGGAGCGGGCCCATTTCATCCACGACAAAACCATCAGCAAAAACAAACTGGTCCAGCGTCTGAAACAGGATGAACATCTGTATGTCATATCCGACGGTACCCAGGAAGCACTTAATCTTCTGTTGGTCTCTACGACCTTTTCACGGGTTTTCAAGGAAGTGGACTGCGTGGTAACAAGAGGGCCGAAACAAAAAAACCGAATGATCAAAACCCATTTCAGGTTTACCAGGGATGTAATCAATATATGCGCAGCAGACAACAGACTGGACATTGTCTTTAAACCCAGACATCCTGATTATATCAATTTCAGCCACAGGGATCTTGAAGAAAAAGCCGATAAAATTATTTCTAAAATGAAGCAGGCCAAAAATAAAAACATGACTGTCATGTTCTACTCGGGCATCATCGGTTCCATCCCCGGCAAAATTGATGTGGCAATAAAGATAATGAGCCGTTTTATTGAACATTTACAAGATCAGTCCGCCAACCTGTTTATTATTAACCCCTCATCATATTATGAACCGGGAATGGATGCCGATGATCTGATGTATATGTGGGAAATTGTTCAACGAAGCGGATACCTTGATATCTGGCGTTTCCAGACCTCCGAGGACATTGCCCAAAGTTTTGAACTCATGGAACAGAAGGTACCGCCCGAATGGATCGGAAAGGATGCCACCTACTCCACCGGCTGCACCAAGGAAATGCACATTGCCCAGGAGGTCCAAAGAGAAAACCCGGAAATGCAGCTGATAGGGCCTGCTGTGGAAAAATTCATGCGCAGGGATGAGTATGGGGTGGGCTCCATGTATGATCAACGGCTGGCCGAAATACCGGAGAGACGGATGTCGGATCGACGGCAGGGTGGGCACCATGTATGATCAACGCCTGGCCCGGATATAAAGGATAGTATTTTATATGGCTGTTTTCGAATATAACGGGCTGACTGCCTCCGGCAGAAAAAAATCAGGCATTATAGATGCTGAAAATCATGATGCCGCCCAGGATGATTTGAAACAAAAAGGCATTTTCCCCATCTCAATTCAGCGAATTGAATCAGGCGCCGGCCGCATTAAAACGAAAAAAGAGGCATCCAGGGGAAAAAACGTTAACCTGCCGTCCTTTTTCTCTTCTGTAAAATCTTCGGAAATCAGCATGATCACACGCCAGCTGGCCACGCTTCTTACAGCGGGATTTCCCTTGCTCAAAGCCGTTGCCACCCTGGTGCCCCAGGCCAGAACCAAGGCGTTTAAGCGCGTCCTGTCCAGGATCAAGGACGCCATTGAAGAGGGCAACAGCTTTGCCGATGCGCTAGGCGCCCACCCCCAGGTCTTTTCTGCGGTATACATAAACATGGTCAAAGCAGGCGAAGCCTCGGGCACCTTAGAGGTTGTGCTGGAACGGCTGGCCGATTTCAGTGAGAAAAGAGAGGAGACAAAAAAGAAGATCCAAGCGTCTCTTGCCTATCCCTTATTCATGGCGGTCATTGGATTTCTTGTACTTGTGTTTCTTTTGACCTTTATTGTCCCCAATATTACAAAAATATTTACGGATATGAACCATGACCTGCCCATGCCCACCCAGATGCTTCTTGGTATCAGCGGCATGGTAAAAGCGTGGTGGTGGCTGATCATTCCTGCACCGTTTTTCGCCCTATTATGCCTGTACGGCATCCAAAGAACCGACAGGGGGGGGCGCATTCTGGACCGGATCATTTTATCCCTGCCGGTTTCCGGCAACCTGACCAGACAGCTCATTGCATCCCGGTTTTCCAGGACATTAGGATCTTTGCTTGACAACGGGGTCCCACTTTTAACAGCCCTGGGCATTACCAGAACCATTTCCGGCAACCGGGTGATTGCCGAGCTGATCGAAAAATGTGCCCAGACAGTGGAACAAGGCGGCAGCCTTGGTTCTGTTCTGGAAAAAAATTCAGCCTTTCCGAACCTTGCGGCCCAGATGATCAAGGTGGGAGAAAAAAGCGGTGAAATGGAAAAAATGCTGGAAAAATCAGCAGAACTGTTTGAAAGAAATGTTCAGACAGCCATAACAGCAGCCACCTCAATCATCGAGCCTTTGATCATTCTTATCATGGGCGTGGTGATCGGATTTATCATCCTTTCGGTTTGTTTGCCAATATTTGAAATCAACCAGTTAATAGGATGAGGATCTATTGCAGACTGCGCCAGAGGCTCCAAAATCGAAACGTCAAACTGATTGAAACCATGCAGAAAGTTGAAAAAATGGCAAGCACGTTTTCTGTCATTGCCTTCATACTTTCTTCATAATCGGTGTTATATTAGAATACTGCTGACCTATGGAGCAGAGAGAAGATCCCCTACGCATGGATCATCATGTTAATAAATTGTTTTAGGAGTCATAAAATGCCTTTTAATATAGAAAAATACAGAGGTCTGATTTCCAGGATAGCGGGAGTCATTATATTATTTTTTGTACTTGCCAGCAAAAGCCGCTGGGAGACAGAGAATGAAATATTTACCTTTATATTGTTTTTTATCGGTATCGTTCTGGTTGGCGTTGCCTCTTTGGGACGGATGTGGTGCTCTCTTTATGTGGCCGGATACAAGGATGAACAATTGGTTACCAATGGTCCATACTCTTTATGCAGAAATCCCCTTTATTTTTTCAGCCTACTTGGGGTCATAGGGATTGGTTTCTGCACTGAAACACTAACGTTTCCCATTCTTTTTTTAATTTTATTTTCAAGCTATTATCCCTTTGTAATAAAGAGTGAAGAAAAAAGACTATTGTCAAATTTTGGGGCTGAATTTGAAAGCTATATCCATAAGACACCCGCCTTCTTTCCAAAATTTTCATTATTTGAAGAGCCTGCAACCTATCTGGTCAACCCCGTCGTGTACCGGATTCATATCTTCAGTGCGTTGTGGTTTATCTGGTTTGTGGGAATTCTTGAGGTTATAGAAGGTCTCAGAGAAACAGGGGTTATCGGCTCTCTATGGAGCATTTATTGAGTTCGTTTCTTGCCAGCAAGGACCGCAGGGAAAAAGAGAATAAAATAATCTTAGAAACGGATACCGGTTGGTTCAGGCCTGTTCTGCGTATCTGTTTCTCGGCAGCCAGACGGTTGTCTGTATCATCTGATCCGGACCGTTGGTGATCTCTATTCTGCCATTATGAAGAATTACGATCTTCCGGGCAATGGCCAACCCCAGCCCGGAACCTCCGAGAGCCAGGGACCTGGACTTCTCAACACGGTAAAACTGCTCGAACAGGTGGGGAATGTCCTGTTCCGGTATTTTTGAGCCTGAATTTAAGATTTCAAGACAGAGGTCTGTCTTTGATTTTTTCCCCTTGATTTTAATTTCTCCCCCTGAGGGCAGGTTGTACCGGATTGCATTATCAATCAGATTGACGAATAGGCGGAACAATTTTTCCGAATCTCCCGTAACAGGAAGAGAAGCCCCCACCTGATTCCGGATACGAATCCCTTTTTCAGCCAGCACGTCGGTATAATCATCAAGAATTCTGCCGATCAGCACAGACAGATCCATTTCAACGTTATTTAAAATATCCTGTTGTTCCATTCTGGAAAGATCCAGCAGGTTTTTCACCAGATGACTCATGCGGCGACTTGTTTCAAGCTGCTTGATCATGCTATTTTCAGCCGATGGTGACAGATTTTCACTCATGAGCATATCCTCCTGGGCCAGCATCAGACGGGTTATGGGGCTCTTTAATTCATGGGAGGCATTTCCTATAAATTCTCTCTGGTGATTGAAAGAATGCTGAATTCTGTCAAACATGGTATTCAGGGCGACAGAGAGTTCATAGAGTTCATCCCGGTTTTTCCCTATGGGTATTCTTTTGTCCAAAGAGTTGTCACTGATTTCCCTGGACTGATTTATGATCGTTGAAATCGGCCTTAATATCCGCCCCGCCAGGACATAGCTCAAAATTATAATCCCCGCCGCACAAAGGAAAAGACTCCCCCCGATATGAATACCAAGCTCAATCAATTCTTCTTCAAGATCTTCAACAGGTTTTCCTATACGGATCTCCATGAATTGGCCCCCTCTATTCTCACGGATTACCATTACCCTGAACATCACATCATCGTTGCTGTCCTGTTGTAACCATATTTCGGATCTTGATATCTGCTTTTCGATCAGGTATCTGGATTTTTTCGTTGAAAGGGAAAGGTCTGTAAATTGGGTAAGTTTGGATCTGTAAAGTATCCGGCCTTTCTCATCTTTGGCCATGATCCAGTAATGGTCTGGATCATAGGGCATATCTTCCAGGTTCAAATCATCCAAAAGCCCTCTGGCATCCCTTATTCTTTGCGCCAGTGTTTCTGCCATATGCAGATTTTCTTCGTCGATCAGCTTAAAAGGTTCTTCAGTCAGTTCCCAGAAAATAATGGATGAAAATGCAATGGTCGACAAAAGGGCTGCCAGGGAAATCCAGAGGGTTATTTTTTTTACGAATCTTCATACCTGTTCATCAATAATGAACCCGATCCCCCGAATCGTTTTGATAATAGGGGGCTCTGCCTGGGACGTCAGTTTTTTTCTCAAATTTTTCATATGGACATCCACATAATTGGACATTGAAAAAGGATCGAACTCTTCGCCCCATATATGCTCTGCCAGGTTGAACCGGGATACGGCACTGCCCTTGTTGTGCAGGAGAAATTCAAGAATTGAAAATTCCTTGGCTGTCAGATGAACTTCTTCTCCGTTCAGGGTCACCTGTCGTTTAGCCGTATCCAGGCAGACCGGCCCGACTTCGAGCAGAGGGGTACGATTCCCTTTTCTTCTGAGCATCGCCCTGATCCTGGCCATAAGTTCGGCCATGGAAAAGGGTTTGGCAAGATAGTCATCCGCACCATGATCCAACCCCTTGACCTTGTCCTGGACATCGCTCCTTGCGGTCAGCATGAGAATGGGCATGTCCATTCCGGCTTTTCGCACCTCTTTTAATACACTTAGCCCATCCATCCGGGGAAGCATGATATCCAGAAGGACAAGGTCATAGGAAACATCAAATATTTTGTCCAGGGCCTGCTCACCGTTTTCAGCAATCTCCACTCCATAATTTTTTCTTTTCAAGGCGGTTTTAAGTTGGTCCAGCAACCCCGTATCATCGTCGACAATTAATATGTTCATCTTTATATTTATCCCTGTGCGGTATTCTTACTTTAAAGATAACCAGATACCAGTCAAATAACAAATTTTATATCAGAATGAGAGTCCATGCCATAATCGTAATGAGAATGCTGACAAAAACCGCTGCAGATCCCATATCTTTAGCCTGCTTTGCCAACGGATGAAAATCTGTGCCGATACGGTCCACAACAGCCTCCAGTCCAGAGTTAAAAAGTTCGGCAACCAGGACGATCAATGGTGGAACTGCCAGCAGAACTTTCTGTGTCCCGTCTTGTCCCAGAAAAAGGGCTGCAGGAACCAGTACCACTGCAGCAAAGGTTTCCTGGCGGAAGGCAGCTTCTGAAAACCAAGCAGTTTTAAGCCCTTCCAGAGAGTAGCCTGCTGCCTTTATGAGTCGGATTATCCCGGTTTCTTTTTTCATATATTGCCTCCGGGGAGAACTCTGTTTTGAGTCAGGTTATCCGGGAATTCATGCCAGCGGTTCAAGCGGTGGATAAAGACATAATCCGCTCCCTGGTAATAGGCCATCAACTCTTTGACCCCGGGATAATTCCGGGATATTTTTTCAAGAACCGGTTCTCCACGGTTTAAAATGATCCTGTTGATCTGCTTTCCGGGAGACAAGAAGAGCAGTTCCTCTTTTTTCAAAAGTCCCAGCTTCTGGTAATTGGCGATCAGCGCCCGGCCTTCAAAGTCAGAAGAGAGGATATTTTCCCCGAAAAAGAAACTTTCATAGGAAATGTTCAACAAAGAGAGAAGGGTGGGTGCCAGATCTATCTGACTTGCCAGAGTATCAACCTCTTTGGACGGAATATGCCCGGGCGAATAGATAAATAGCGGGATATGGTATTTTTCCACTGGCAGGCCCACTTTTCCTGCACTTGAGGCGCAATGGTCCGCCACCACGACAAATATTGTGTCCTTAAACCAGGGCTTTGCTCTGGCTTCAGTCATCAACTCTTCCAGGGCATAATCGGTATATTTTACCCCGCCCAGACGGCCACTGCCATCTTTGCCTTCTCCGGGAATCAGATCTATTTTCCCGTCAGGGAAGGTAAAGGGCTGATGGTTACTGGTGGTCATAAGGTGAAAAAAAAAGGGTTTTTGTTCCCTGCAGGCCTGATTGGCCTCATGAATCGCCCTGCGGTACAGATCGCCATCACATACTCCCCAGGCGTTTTTAAAGGTAACTTCATTGCTGGTCAGACAGGACTGGTCCACAATCCGGTACCCGTTCCCCGAGAAAAAAGCATTCATGTTCTCGAAAAATCCTCTTCCGCCATAAAGAAACGCCGTATCGTACCCCAAATCCTTAAAGACCCTCCCCAGACTGAACATCCGGCTGTTGTCCGGACGCTTGACAATGGACCGACCCGGTGTGGGGGGAATTGACAGGGTAATCGCTTCAAGTCCTCTGGTGGTTCTGGTGCCGGTGGCATAAAAATTGGTGAATAGCATCCCCTGGCTGAACCATTTATCCATGAATGGGGTGATATCTTTTTTTTCTCCGAACCGTGTCAGGAATCTGGCACTCAGACTCTCCACAGTGATCAGCATCACATTCAATTTTTTCGCAGGCCCCTGTGCCCTGACATCCCTGGCAATATTGTAGACTTCTTTGTCTGGAACGCAACTTCCCTTCATGACATGGTCTTTTAACCGGATTGAAAGGTCATGGTCATCCCCGGTTGCGTAAAACTGTCGGTAATCCAACCGGTTGTTCCTGAAGGCGGCGAAGAGCTGATAAGGTCCGTTTGAGGCCAATTCATTCACATAGTTATTGTCGGAAAGACCTCGCCGGGACTGATCAATAATGCCCAATGAAATCAGCGGAAGCAGGAGCATCAGCCCTGCAACCATCGCTCTTTTTTTAAAGGTTTCCTTCACGCAGAGGGCTTTTAAAACTGCAGGACGGATAAAACAGAATAAAAGGCCTGTAAAAACGAAAAGAAGGGGCAGAATAAATAAGACCGGATAGGATTGTAAAATATTGTCGGTAACCTCCCTTCTGTATACCAGGTAGTCCACTGAAATAAAATTAAACCTGACGTTGAATTCCTTCCAGAAGTACCATTCGGCAACCATGCAGAATCCAAATCCGTAGAGAACCATAAACGCCCCGGCCTGGACAATATAGGTCACGATTCTGCTGCTCAGCCATTTATTTGGCAGAATCAGGAAGAAAAGAACAAAAGGTATATAAAAATAGCCAATAAAGGCCAGGTCATATACCAATCCCTGGCCAAAAATATAAAACCCGTCCAATGAAAAATTATCCATGAAAGGCCAGGCTTGAATCAACAGAATGCTCCGGGTCAAGGCAAAGCCGAAAAGGCAAAGCGCAGCCAATTGAAATATCAGGACGAATCTTGTTCTTGAAGAACTAAAAAAGGTCAGACCCATGGTTATTATATGCTCCTTTGATTAAAACATGAATAGATCGTTCTGACCGGTACGATAGCACGGTTACTATGAAGAACTTGTGAAGAAAAAATGGATAACGACTATATTAATCCTGGATCGGCAATGACTTCTAAGTAACTAAAATTACAAAAGAAAAATTTTAGTTACTTAGAAGAAGCATACGCATTATTTCCTCTTACATGAATTTGGTTTATTATCTTAGATAAGCTTTTTAAGATAATAAACCAAATAGTGTCGACATAACAGGAGGATTATGAAACAGATTGAAAGCACGGGAATGACCCGACGCGACTTTTTGCACAGCTGCACAGCAGCGGCCGTAACCCTGGCAGGAGCGGGACTTTTCCAGGGGTGCGCCATTGATCCGGTCACAGGACAAAAACAGTTGATGCTCATGAGCCGGGATCAGGAAATATCCCTGGATAAACAACATTCGCCCTTTCAATTTTCTTCGGACTACGGTGTAACCCAGGATAAAGAACTGAACCGGTATATTTCCGGCGTGGGCAAATCCATGCTCCCCCAGGTACACCGGCCCGACATGCCCTATAATTTTCAGGTGGTCAATGCCACCTATATAAATGCCTATGCCTTCCCCGGCGGATCCATCGCAGTGACCCGGGGGATTTTACTGGAGCTTGATAATGAGGCGGAGCTGGCCTCACTTCTGGGGCACGAACTGGGGCATATCAATGCACGGCATACGGCCGAACAGCAATCCAAAGGACAGATTTCGTCCATTCTGCTGGCAGGTCTTTCAGTGGCAGCAGAGACCCAGGGTTCGGGACTGGGTGATTGGACTCAGAAGCTTGGAGGCCTGGGACAGGGGCTGTTCCTTTCAAAATACTCACGGGATAACGAACGTGAGGCTGATGCCTTAGGGCACCAGTACATGACCCAATCCGGACACAACTCCAAAGGGTTTACCGGCCTTATGGAAATGCTCAACGAAATGAATACCACAAAAACCAGTTCAACGCAGATGCTGTTTGCCACCCATCCCATGAGCCGGGAGCGGCTGGACTCTGCCAGGGACAGGGACAGCGGAATATACCGGGGCACCCACTCGCTGAGCCTGTACCGCGAGCGGTATATGGATCACACAGCGAATTTAAGGTCGCTGAAAAAGATGATTGTCAAGCTCCAGGAGGCAGATAAGTTCATGGCCAAGGAACAGTATGACCAGGCCGAAAATGCGCTGATGTCTGCACTCAGATTAAAAGACAATGATTATACGGCCCAGGTGATGACAGCCAAATGCCTGCTGATCCAAAAAAAGAATCAGGACGCCGCATACCATGCCGGGCTTGCCAAGCAGCTGTTTCCCTTGGAAAACCAGGGACATTATATTTCAGGGCTTTCCAATCTGGCTTTAAAGAAACCCATGCAGGCCTATAATGATTTTTCTGCATGCAGCAGACTGCTGCCGGGAAATCCCCAAACGACATTTTACCAGGCCTACGCCCTTGACATGGCAGGCAGAAAAGAGGCGGCAGCCCGGGAATATTCGGCCTACATCAAAGCGATTAATTATGCGTCAAATAAGTACAGCCAGTATGCGTATAAACGGCTTAAAGAATGGAATTATATTGAATAGAGAACAAACGACACGGGAACCGTTCTGCCGGGGAAAAACCAGTTTAAAGAATCATCATGCGGGAACCAACGCCTGCCCTATCAATCCGGACAAGCCGTTCCCGGGACGGCCGTTTTGCCCCTGAAAAGCAGGCCGGACACCAGAACCGTAAAAGGTGCCACAGTGACGAGCCCAAAACTGCCCACCAAAATATTTAAAATTTCCGCTGCCACAAAAGGCGCGTTTAAAAGGTTGGCTGCGGGCAGTCCCTTGTCGATAAAAAGCATAAACATGGCAATGTGACTGCTTGTATAGGCCAGAAGCAGGGTGGTGGTCATGGTGCCGATGACGGCCCTTCCCACCCGCAGACCTGAGCGCATATGCTCCAGAAAACCGATATCGGGATGTTTGTGTTTCAGTTCCCCCATACTGGCCGCAATATCCATGGCCAGATCCATGACCGCTCCGGAGGAGGCAATGAACACACTGGCAATAAAAATATGAGTCAGGTTCAAATCATAGTGCCCCGAATAGAGAAGGGTCTCGGCAAAAGGCCTTACTGCGCCATGAAGATGAAAGGCCGAAGTAAACCAGATCGCCAGGCCGCAGGTAAACAACACCCCCATCATGGAACCGGCAAAGGTAGCCAACCCCCGCCGATTGAGCCCGCCCACGCTCAGGGTGATCACCGCTGTGAGCAACGCCACGATCCCAAGCCCGGTTGACAGCGGTGGATACCCTAAAAGCAACAAAGGAAAATAAAGTTTCCACAGCACCACGGCCACAAAAACAAATGAAAGCATGGCTTTGAGACCGGTCTTGCCCGCCACCAGCAAAAGCAAACAACCAAACAATGTGATCAGGGCAATCTCAAGGCGCAGCCGGTAATGCCCTCGTGTTAGCCCATTGCGGGGCCTGCCGTCCTTACCGTAGCTGTACTCCACTAAAATGACATCACCGGTCTGGTAGATCTCATCAAACTCCATCTTGCCGGTAAGCAGGTTGGCGATCTCCAATTTCTGGCCGCGGTCCGGACCACCCAAAAATTTTACGGTCAGAAGCTGCTCTTCGGTTTTAATGATCAGGTTGGTCTTTACCAGGCTGTTGTCCACGGACAAAACCTTTGCCCTGCAGTGCCGGGATTCATACGAAGCCGGCCTTTTGACCAGGTCCGTAAACATCAGTCCAATGGTAATGGCTGCTATGATCAGCAAAAACAGCCATTCATGTTTTTCGTTTGAACGCATAACCCTTCCCCCAAAAGTGAAAGCGGCGTCCACTTGGGGCGCCGCTCTATTTTCATTTATCTGTACAAATGATTACTTGAGAACAGGCAGACTTTCATGAATATTTAAAGCCTTGGCAATTTTTTTGGCAATATCGGTATTGTCATAGAAACCGTTGAAAAGTTCGGCATCCGCGCCGGTTGCAAAAACAGACACGGGTACACCGGTGTGGGAGTATGAGGTCCAGCCGATACTTGCGTTTTCGTTGAGGATATGAGTTAAAGTTACGGTCAAAGCGTCATAACCACCATAGAGGTAGGTGTTTTTTGCCTCGCTGTTGGTATTGCCTCCGCATACGGATTGTACATAGGCGTCATCCAGTTTTTCTTTTTGATAGTCGTTCAGATCACTGTAAACAAGGCCGAACTTTTCATAAATTTTTTCCAGCATATCCGAATCGGCAGACAGGCTACCCCGACAGCCAAACTTAGGCAATACCTCCTGGTTAAAATAAACAAAGCTGTTGGTCTGGCCAAGAAGTTTTTCGTAGTGAGCGCCGTATTTGGTGGTCGCGTGACCAATGGTCATGCCGCCGGTTTCATGGTCTCCGGTAACAATGATAAGCGTATCGTTTGGATATTTTTTGTAAAACTCAAGGGCAACACCTACAGCATCGTCAAAGGCCAGGGTATCACCGATGGCCGCCATGGCATCATTGGCATGACATGCCCAGTCGATCTTGCCGCCTTCAACCATGAGGAAAAAACCGTTACGGCTATTTTGCCTGGATCTGTTTTTTTTCCAGGAGCTGTTCTTATTATTCTGCTCTTCACTGTCCCCATGAAGAACAGAGATGGCCACCTGGGTCATTTCCGCAAGAGAAACATTAGTCTCGGGACGATCAATGGCATACGGCATGGCTGATGAATCCTGAAGCCAGGGGTTGATGCAGATCACCTTGTCCATGGGTTCGTTATTGAGCGCCATGATGGATTCACGATCATTAAGGATGGTGTAACCGTTTTCTTCAATAGCCGTTTGAACAGCTTCATCGGTATCGTATTTTTTCATGCCGCCACCGCCGAAGAACTCATAACCACTTTCAGCCAGCTGAATTTCAATATCAGCGTAGTTGTCGCGGCTTGGAACACTGGCATAGTAAGCAGCAGGGGTGGCATGGTCAAGGGATACGCTGCTGATCACCCCCACTTTCATGCCTTTTTCATGGGCAAGCTGGGCAATACTTTTGTAAGAGACGGTGCCCTCCGGGTTCATGTTGATAACACCGCTCTTGGTTTTTATACCGCAGGAAAAAGCGGTTGCCGAAGAAGCAGAGTCGGTCATTAACGCATAGGCATCATAGGTCATCTGCATGCCGTGAACGGGCATCTGGGTCATTTTCAGACGGTTTTCAGATTTCTGCAGGTCTGTGGCCAGGGTGGCGGAATCACCGTTGGCGGTGGTAAGGTAGGCTTCAGTAGCCTGAATCTGGGCGTTGGCCATGCCGTCGCCAAGGAAAAAAAAGACATACTTGGGGTTGGACGCGAACGCCGCAGTCGCAGCCAGTGTAAACATTGTGGTGACGAACACCACGGCTAAACCGATCTTTTTCATTGTTTCCTCCATAATCTACATCATGCATTGATAAAACTTAAATTGGGTATACACAGGAATCATACCTGCATCAGTCGCCCGGCAATACTTAGCAACAAAGCATATTAAGCAGACTTTTATGTCTTCATTTATAGAGGAGGATTAGAATAAGATTAGAATAAAGTTAATCTTGAGTGCCACCTCCGTATATAGCCAAATTTATAATGAATTTAGCACCTGCTCCCGGACTGGATTCAATGTCATAAAGTTAAGATGCTTTCAAATTAAAACCACGAAGTTCAGTAGAGTAGAGGAAGGGGTGCTTTCGCACCCGCTTCCCCCCTCGTCAAACCGGACGTGCGGATTTCCCGCATCCGGCTTTCCCTTAGAATTCACCTTTGGCACACGGCATACCGCCACTTAACCATTCGTTATAATGTCACCAGACCTAAGCGTTTCAGGTGTCGGTAGTAACTCGTACCTTCTGGTGGCTTGTATGGTCTCTGGCTTCTCCGATGTAAGTGTTTAATTAGACGACTCATTACATAGTTGTTTACTCCTCTAAATGCTTTTCGGGAGTATCCCAGCCTAAAATAATTTGACCATCCTACTAACTGCCTGTTTATCCTCATTATCAGCTTTGGTAAAGGGACATGGCTATGCTTTTTGTTCACCAATGTCCTTATCTTTTCCCGTTCTGCCTTAAGAGCTTTCTTTGATGCCCCAGGGTTCAGATACCGGTGGTCCCTGCCACATAAATCCTTGTCATATCTGAATGTATATCCCAGAAAATCAAAGCTTTCCCCAGAAGCAGCAAGGTTCACAACCTTTGTCTTATCCTGATTCAATTTTAAACCAAGCCAGGACTCTAACTTGGATTCTGTAAATTCCCGCAATCTTTGGCCTTGATACCGCGCCATTATGACAAGGTCATCAGCATATCGGATTACCCGGGCATTGGCCCATTGAAATGGACCGTCTGCACCATGGAACACTTTGTCAAACCAATGCAGGTATATATTGGCCAGGAGAGGAGAGATAACCCCTCCCTGGGGAGTGCCAGTGTTTCTTCGACTGACTTTAGGACCTCCTTTTCCCTTTGGTTCGACTACTGGGGCTTTGAGCCACATCCGGATCAATTTGAGCACTGATCGGTCTGTTATCCTCATTTGCAGGCATTTCATCAGTTTGTCATGCGGAATTGAATCAAAATACGCTGACAGATCCGCGTCGTAAACGGCCTTACGTCCTTGTTTCAGGTTCTTATGAACCTCTTTGAGGGCATCGTGGGCTGATCTGCCGGGTCGAAACCCATATGAACAATCCAGAAAATCCGCCTCAAATATCGGTTCAAGGATCAACAGGGCCGCCATCTGTACTACTCTGTCCCAGATGGTCGGTATGCCCAACGGGCGTTGCCTGCCATCTGGTTTCGGAATATAAACCCTGCGTACGGCTGCCGGCTTATATGTCTTGGTTTTCAGCGACTCGTAAATAGCGTCAACAAAACCGTCTGACCCGTCAGGGCTACTTTCAATATCCTCGAAAGTCATTCCATCAACTCCGGCTGCGCCCCCATTTGCCCTGCAAATTGCATAGGCACAGGCAATTACATCTTTGCGGAAAATCCGATCATACAGAACATAAAATCGAAATTTCGGCTCGTCCTTCGCCTTTTGGTAAAGTTTCTGTCTCAAGGAAGAGAGTGTCTCCGGTATCTTGACGCCTTTAAGGCCTGCATATTGCCAGTGCTTATCAGCTTCCCAGAATTCCAGTTGCTCCGTAACGGGACGTTTGTCCAAGCGGCATTCCCCCTCTCTTAACTCCACATATCTAAGGTAAGGCCCCTTTGCTCCACAGGCATTACCCTGCTTCCTCACTACTATGGGCCTTTCCGACTCCCATCCAGGCGGGCCATGCAGTTATTGATTCCCACATTGCCTTGAATTTATCAGCCTGGGTGGGTCTCCCAGGTTCCTCGATCATTCTTTCGCTACGCGCTGTCCGCTATCACCCCGGCAGGCTGGATAGATGCTTTTGCTGATTCCTTCTCCATCCATGCTGGCTTCACCATTTCCGGAGGGTTGGCCGCCTGCAAATTCGTGTAACGAGGCCGAAACCGGTTCACCCTTTCGGATTACGGCTCGCAGCTTTGCTGACTGGTCTTGCTCCCCGTGCTTTGTTACCTCCACACGACAGACCCCAGCTACATGTCTAATCAGCAATTTACATGATAACCTCCTTGCAGGTTATTAGAATGACCAGGCTTATCCTGGCGCACCGAAGAACACGAAGTATAGTGCGCTAATATCTTCGTGAACTTCGTGCCCTTCGTGGTAAAATAAGATACTCAATGCTTAAGTTTATGACATTGGGACTGGATTCGACTGTCATTTCTCCTTTATGATTTTCGGTGATGATGAAATAGGAAACACTGAGCCCAAACCCTGTTCCCATCCCTACTGGTTTGGTGGTAAAAAACAGCAAAAAAGATGGGCTCTGTGTTTTCTGTAAAAGCGCGGTCTGATTATTTTATGGCAGATTTTATAAAATTCCGCAGTTGCCCCTGCCCGTCATTGCCTTTTGACCCCCGGCCCGAAATGGGATAGGATGGACAGCCATGGAAGAAAAAATCAAAATCATCGAACAGGGACAAGGCTGGATCTGCCTGGAAAAACCCGGGGGCATCAGTGTCCATAACGATCCTGGCAGGGATTTGATATCAGGACTTCAAAAGCAACTGGGCCCCGGCAGCACGGAAATACTCCAGCCCGTGCACCGCCTGGATAAGGAGACCTCTGGACTTCTCTTAGTGGCCACGGCCCGGGACACCCTGGCCGGCCTCTCGGCTCTTTTTGCAGAAGGAAAGGTGACAAAACGCTATAAAGCCCTGGTCCACGGCCAGTTTGACCATCCGGACCAGGCCCGGGGCACCTGGGATATCCCCCTGACCAAATCCGCCGGCGGCAGAACCGATCCCCGGGGCCGGGGAAAGCGGGTCGAGGCCCTGACCTGCTTTAGGGTCCTGGACCACTCCCTCCATTATACCCTTCTGGACATTGAATTGTTCACCGGCCGCAAGCACCAGATCAGGCGCCACGCCAAACTGGCAGGGCATCCGGTCGTGGGCGATCCCCGATACGGCTCCCCCGAAGCCATTGAATTCTTAAAAACCCAAAAGCAGTTCGACGCCATGGGCCTGCACGCCTATTTCCTCAAGTTCCAGGATAAAGGCAGAACCGTAACCCTGGAGCTGCCGGATCTGCCCCCGGAAGTTGAACGACTGTTTGAAGAGGACAGGGCATAGACTTGCGCCCGCTTGTTACATGATTTTGATAGAACAGCCATGGGCTGACCTGGCATATCAACTGCCAGGCATAGCCCACAACGAAGGTTGAAAGATATGTGTAGGTTACACAGACTTTCATATAACGGCCATGTCCTTACGGACACAACGAAGCATGAAACACTTGCAAAATTTGAAAAATGGTCATAACTATCCCAAATTTTTAATCGGCAAACTAAAATGAAAGGAATAGTCATGACCAAGAAATCCCAAAATAGCACATTAATCCAAATCGTTCACCCTATTTGTTGTGGTTTGGATGTTCACAAAGACAAAATTTCGGCCTGTTTAATCACTGTTGATGATAACGGGAAAGAACAACATGAGATTCGAGAGTTTTCATCATTTACTCAAGATTTGCAAAAAATGAAAACGTGGTTGATTGGAAATAATTGTCCTGTAGTAGCAATGGAAAGTACCGGGGTATATTGGCATCCGGTTTATAACACTATCGAAGATACGATCGAGGTTGTTTTGGTCAATGCCAGGCATATTAAAAATGTTCCCGGCAGAAAAACAGACATCTGTGACAGTAAATGGCTTGCCGGACTGCTTCGTCATGGGTTGGTAAAAGGTAGTTTTATCCCCCCCGAACAGGTCCGTGAATGGCGTGAATTAAGCCGATTAAGAAAGATATATACAGAATCTCTCGCTGATTATAAGCGACGTGTTCATAAACTATTTATCACGGCAAATATTAAAATTGATTCGGTCGTTTCCGATCTGTTCGGACTTACCGGTTTGAATCTCATTAATTTGTTATGCAAAAACGATGAAGTGACTTTGGAAAAAGTTCAGGAATGCACAAAAGGAAGTCTTAAAAAGAAAATTCCTGAATTGTATCTAAGCCTCCATGGATATTTTAAAGATCATCATCGATTCCAACTGATTGGCATGATGGAGGCCATTGAGATGTTTCAAAGGCAGATTGAACAGATTAATAGCAGATTGGAAATACTTACCCGTGATCATGAAAATTTACTGGAAAGAATAGATGAAGTTCCCGGGATCGATAAGAAGTCAGCACAATCTGTTCTTGGAGAAGTCGGGGTTACATTGGATGAGTTTAAAAGCATGGTCGCTTTTGTTGCATGGGCCGGATTGTGCCCTGGAAACAATGAAAGCGCAGGTAAAAGGAAAAGTGGCCGGAACGCGGTTCGAAATCATCCATTCAAAACGATTTTAATCCAGATCGCTTGGGCTGCGATCAAGACGAAGGGTTCATATTACAAAGCCAAGTATTATCAACTCAAAGCCAGACGAGGTGCCAAAAAAGCGATTGTTGCCATAGCCCATAGAATTGCAAAAGCCATCTACAACATCATCAAAAATGGAGACAGATATAAAGACCTTGGAGAAGAATACTTAAGCAAGCCCAACAAACAAAGGATGTTGAAAAATTTGGCAAAAAAGGCTAATGAGTTAGGTATGAAACTTGTTCCTTGTGAAGGTTAATTGATCTATCAAAATTTTTTGTGCAGATATTGGTTAAAGAGGTACAGCAGACAATAGATTTTTAATTCAGCAATAAAAAAGTCGGATGTTGAAATGAAGCCTTAGAGCGCGAATATAACATGACTGGTCGGTTTTTTGCACAACGAACTGTTGGACTTCCATGAAAAGAGGTACCACGTATAGGTTTCCAGAAAATTAAATTGTTAATATTTGAAAAAAGTTATATTCCTAATTTTATTTGAAAAAAATTAAGAACAACACGAAATCTTCTGGAGGTCATCATGCTTTATTTTCGGTTAACTTTG
>Ga0209800_10000307_pt1 | contig 89157 bp, 84 predicted proteins | sample Higcelweek8metaG_FD_187174 | JGI IMG/M metagenome (GOLD analysis project Ga0209800, IMG submission 187174) | Freshwater pond sediment microbial communities from the University of Edinburgh, under environmental carbon perturbations - High... | ecosystem: Environmental > Aquatic > Freshwater >... | reverse complement strand
GGTCGCTATCGTAGTCAACCGGCCAAGGCCTAACTATGCGTTCAAGCGGACCGCGGGGAGAGAGTTCGATGTTTCCTGATGCGCTGTTGGCCCGCGGCCGCTTAACGCGGCGTTAGGGCCCAGATCATGCGCTCATTGGCACTTTTGGTCATGCTTACCTGTTCGAGCTGCTCTGACAATCTCTCAGAACCGGAACCGGCGCCCAAAGAAAATGTCTTGGTCGTTGATTATTCATTGCCTGCATTCGACGGAAAGCTTCTCGGTACCGACAAAGGCGAGTGGATCGGCAGTCTCATGCGCCAAGATGAAGTAGGAAAAATACACACTCTGCTCAATGAAAATGTACATGGCATCATTCAAAATAAAGCTGGCATCTTTGTATTCACGGGCCTCAGCCACTTAAGTATTAATGACGGATACATTTATACAGTCACACAAGGCCAGGATAGAGCCATGATTACTAAGCCTCTGGGTAGATTACCCGGTGCTCCTAGCCAAGTACGTCAGCTCCCTGATGGCTCCACAAGTTTTCTAGTCTACGTAAGCTTTAAAAACGACAGTCCATACTATGAGTGCTACTCACTAACCGGAAAAATTGTTAGCCGCTCCTTGGATTGTTCTCCACCATAGGCTGGGCCCTAACAATTCGTTCAAGCCCACCCCACATCGTGGCATCGGCCACGTGCTATACGCTACGCTTGCACGTGTCCGCCGCCCCGCCACAGGGCGGCTTAACTCCAGCGTTAGGTGCCAATGATTTCTCAGCAAGATCTGAAAGGTATTGACGCGGCGTGGATCGCTATTGATTCACGTGGACAAGTCGCAATGCTCACTACTGGCGGCGAAGGACCAGTGCCTGAGTCTGCCATCCCTTCAACTGAAGATGCAGAAAGCGAGGTTCTATCGCTTCCAGAAATCTGCGGCTGGGACTTGTTGGTCAACCTTCCACGTCCCGACGACTTTATTGCATTCGCAAGCAGGGGTTTCTTCGCATATGACTGGTCTGACATTCATAGTTCAAAGAAACAAGCACTTGGGGCGTATGAACTACAAGCCAGACCAAACCGACCACTCGACTTGGCGGATTTGCCTCCCAATCTTCAAGCCTTAGCATCGAGCACCAGACTCCTTGGTGCATCGTTTGGCTCTACGGTCATCGCGCTGGACGTGCCGGTTGGCACCTAACAATTCGTTCAAACCGACCCCGCATCGCGGCGTCGGCCACGTGCTTTACGCTACGCTAACACACGTCCGCCGCTCCGCTGCGGGGCGGCTTAGCTCAAGCGTTAGGCAGGGGAAATGAATCTGAACGACTTGATTGTAGAGATATTGAAGTCGTACGTCTCAGAGAATCCTGAGTACGCTGATATCTATTTGGATCAGATCAATGGAATCGTGAGGTTTGATAACGAGATCAACGGCTACGGAGCCTATTCAAATTTCACTCTTAAGCATGACTGCTTGAGGTTCAATGGCGCTTCTGAGAATAGCTACGGCAACAACGGCTACTACGTGATCATGGAAGGTCGAAAGTATGAGCTTGGCTTTATTCTCGCAATTACAGACGGCTTGATCGAGCATCTTGAAATCTATCCAAACGACGGCGAGAACTGGGACGGCGTAGTCAGGCTATTCCACCTGTCAAAGTCGCCCCCTGCCTAACAATTCGTTCAAGCCGACCCCGCATCGCGGCGTCGGCCACGTGCTTTACGCTACGCTAGCGCACGTCCGCCGCCCCGCCACGGGTCGGCTTAACTCAGGCGTTAGACCACTGGAGAGAGTGTCTTGCGAGCCCAGTCACTTGCCCTATTGATGCTTGTAGTCACAACTGCTTCGGCGAAAAACCAAAGAGAACCAGTTGTTGGTCTGCCCTGCGAGGGGTGCGAGGCTGTGTTCAACGGTATTCCAGCGCATCTGGACTCACGTGCTCGCATTGCCCCAGAGTCTGAGTCAGGTGCACCAATGGTCGTGGTGGGGAGAGTGCTCAATCAAAAGGGGCAACCTCAGCCGGGCATTGTGATCTACGCGTATCAGACCAACAGCAAGGGCATATATCCGGAGTCACCCGAGGTCCGGGACTTCGAGACCAGGAGGCAAGGAACTTTGCGTGCTTGGGTAAAGACTGACGTCTCTGGTCGTTACGCGTTTGACACTATTCGCCCTGGCAGCTACCCAGCGGACGACATTCCGGAGCACATTCACTTCCACATCATTGAGCCTGGGTGCTCAACCTATTACATCGACGACATCATGTTTACGGATGATCCGAAGCTTACTCCAAAGCAGATCAAACGCATTGCAAAGGATCGAGGCGGTAACGGCATCACAACGCCGTATAAGAAAAATGGCATTTGGTACGTGATCCGCGACATCCACTTGGGCCAAAGCATTCCTGGGCACAGCGCGTGCATATCATAGGCCTGTGGTCTAACAATTCGTTCAAGCCGCCCCGCATCGTGGCGTCGGCCACGGGTCGGCTTAGCTCAGGCGTTAGGCGTCACATGGGAGGTAATGGTGAGAATCTTCGTTCTTGCAGTGATCACGCTGCTCACGTCAATGGGCTGCACCACTCAGCCGGCTCGACCTAACAAGGCCACATCACCACAAAGCGAAGAATTGATGCTTTCACCGCCCCCTTCGGAGAGTATCGACGGCTTGCGCTCGGGCGAATTATTCGACGAACTCGCGCGCATGGACCGCATCCTGTTCGATGCATCGTTCGTTTCGTGCGATGCCGCTAAGGCCAATGCCGTCTTTGCTGACAATGTCGAGTTCTATCACGATAAAGACGGCCTTTCTGTGGGCGAGCAGGTTCGGGAGAACACCCGCCGGCTCACGGCATCCTGCCCGGGTGCCCACGGCGTTACCCGGACCATCGTTCCAGGCAGCTTGCGCGTATACCCGATCGAAGGATATGGAGCCGTGCAAATGGGAGTCCATCGGTTTGACGAGCGCGGCGCAACCACCAGTACGTTAACAAAGTTCGTTAGTGTGTGGCGTCTCCAAGATGGGCGTTGGCGACTCGCACGTGTGCTCAGCCTGGACCATCGCGCGGTGCCATCGCAAGCACCAACGCCGCCACGCTAATCACTTAAAGTCGAACTCAAGAGGAAGCGCCGGTGACGCCTAACAAATCATTCAAGCCGACCCCGCATCGTGGCGTCGGCCACGTGCCTACGCTACGCTAGCACGCAGTCGCCACCCCGCTGCGGGGCGGATTAACTCAGGCGTTAGCTGCCATGGAGGCCTTCATGCGACTCATCTTTACAGCGGTGCTAGTGCTCACCGCTTTCCCTGTCGCCGCTACTAGCACCATGTGCATGTTTTACGCGCCGGCTGGCGCGCCCGTGGGGGATCTTGAGTTCATTGGCTACGAGGAGCTCGGCGGCATACTCATTCAGGGCAAGGATGGACCCCGAAGTCTCCCGGCGCGCTCCTACACGGTGCTTGACCTCGATCAGCGTGCCAAACGCATCCACCTCACCTATAAAAATCCAGGTGACCCCTCTCTTCCGCCGAGCTTCACTCTTAAAGGTAAAGATCGGAATGCGCGGCTTGCCGTTCAGGGCAAGATCTATACCGGCGAGCTGGCATGCGGTCTTTGGTAACCTCGCTGGCAGCTAACAATTCATTCAAGCCAAACCCGCTTCGCGGGTCGGCTTCATTCAGGCGCTAGTCCACCATGTTTACGGAACTTCCAATGACTAAAATGCTGGGCGCTTTGCTCGCGTGCTGTCTCTCCATGCCACTTGCCTCGGCTGAGACCTGGATAGAAGGCGGCAAGGCAGTTCCCGACTCTGCTTGGGCGAAGTCTGACGGTGACTTCGGAGCTCAGCTTGTCTTTACAGACAAGCCCGATGACCTGTTTGCCGCTTGGGAGACGGTGGGTCCTGGAGTGGCGATAAGTGAAACGTCCGAAGCGGTTCGAGGGACTCCGATCGTCGGCGTGATCTTCTTTTCCGGTTGCGGTGCAAACGCAAACGGGACCTGCGACGTGACCGTTATGTTTACTGCTGAGGGCCCTGACGGAAAAACATGGGGTGAACCGCTTGAAGGGGAAATCTGGGTAAACAAGCCAAGGCCAAACAAAGGGCAACTGCAGCTTGGAGTTGACAACATGGGGGTAATTATCGAGCCCCATGACAAGCTTGGCACGTACAAGGTCAGGGCGGAAATTACGGACAAGGTGACCAACAAGAAGATGGTTCTGGAAAGGACATTTACTGCAGTTGACGCAGCAAAGCATTAGTCCGGGTGATTCGTGCTACTACTTGCAAGGGCTGACAATTCATTCAAGCCGAGCCCGCTTCGCGATTCGGCTTAATTCAGGCGTCAGGCGACACAGAACGACCGCCTCCCGAATTCGGCTCGCATACTTGAGCCAGGCTGCGAGCGACTCGTTGCGTATCTCGAGCGGAAGACACCATGGGACTCTTGACCTTCAGTATCAACGTCACCCTGGATGGCTGCGTCGACCATCAGGAAGGCATCGCCGACGACGAGACGCGCGCCTTCTTCACCCGGCTCATGGACGAGAGCGGGGCCATGCTGTGGGGCCGCGTCACCTACGAGATGATGGAGAGCTACTGGCCCGCAGTCGCACGCGGCGACGCGGAGGCGCCGACTGCGATGCGCGAATGGGCGGTCAAGCTGGAGGCCAAGCCGAAGTACGTGGTGTCCTCGACGCGGAAGGACTTCCCGTGGACCAACAGCCACCACATCGCCGACGACCTGCGCACGGGCGTACAGACGCTCAAGGACGCGACCCCGGACGGCGTACTCCTCGGCAGCGGCAAGCTCGCGACCGCGCTGGACCGGCTGGATCTGATCGACGAGTACCAATTGCTCGTCCACCCCAGGATCGCCGGCCACGGCCCGACCCTGTACGAGAGCGGGCTGCCCGGCACGCGACGGCTCGAGTTGATCGCGGCGAGGCCGCTCCGCAGCGGCGTGGTGGCCATGCACTACCGGCGCGCGTGCTGATCCGGAGATCGGTCGTGTCGCCCGACAACGCGCTGCATTCGCGTGGGCTTCCCGTTGCGCGGCCCACCCGCTGAGGGGCATCAGGCCTCATGAGGCAGATCGCTCCGAAGCTGGCAGCCTTATTCCATGCGATGCCACTCTGTGTGCTGTTGGTCTGGCTTACGCGCAACGAATGGTTTCCTGTTCTGTCCGCTGCCAGCTTGCCCTTGATCATTCTTTACACTGTGGCCAACGGCAAGTCGCATCATGGTGCTCGATCGAATGCCGATGTCGTCCGAGGTCCTACCATTCGTTGACGCCGCCGCCGCTTCGCGGCAAGGCTTGATTCACGCATCAACCATTACGGAGAAACCGCGTGTCCGGAGTAGAAGCAGATGTCGTTCGGGTAGCGTCGGCCATTCCAGCAATGCTGGACGGCCACAGGGCGGGGCCTGTGGATTTCTCGCCGGAAAGCCTGCGCGTGATCGACACGGCACTGGAAGAGGCTGGCCCGTATTCGGCTGGACTGCCTGAGGCTGAACTCGATGCTCTGGTACAGCAGTTCGGCTGTTACGTACTGGAGGTCGCTCATCGCCGATTCGGTGGCGAGTATCGCTGGCATGCCGAGATGGGTCAGCCTGTCCTGATCCTGGGCGAGCCCACCCGTCATATCGTTGTGGCGACATGGGCCAAAGTCCGCCGCAGGCTGGAGGATCCGGCCGACAGCATCACCTTCTTCTACGAGGGCATTGCCGAGCGCGTGGCCTCGGCGCCGCCCGGCTATCGGGCGCTGTTGGTATAACGGCCAGCAATCCATTCAAACCGAATCCACAGACCGTCAAGAGCACCCGTGCCGAGGCGGCGTAGCTCAGACGTTGGGCGCCCAACATCCAGCGCGTAAGCTTGGGTTGATTTTCGGGAGGGTTCTCATGCGCCGATTGAAACTGGGCAAGGCTTTTACGCTGTTGGAATCAGGGCCTGTGGTTCTGGTGACGACCCATGACGGGAAGAAAGACAACATCATGACCATCTCCTGGACCATGGTGATCGATTTCACGCCGGTATTCGCCATCGCTACCGGTGAATGGAATCACTCTTTCGCGGCGCTGCGAAAGCATCGGGAGTGCGTCATCGCAATTCCCACCGTCGACCTGTTGGACAAGGTGGTCGGCATCGGGACGTGTCCGGGACGGATACGGACAAGTTCGCCAGGTTCAAGCTCACGCCCGTGCAGGCCAGGCTCGTCAGGCCGCCCTTGATCAGGGAATGTCTCGCCAACATCGAGTGCAAGGTCGTCGACATCGTCAAAAAGCACGATATCGTTGTGTTGCAGGGGGTTGCCGCATACATCGATACCGCACGCAGGGAGACGCGCACGGTTCACGCGGTCGGCGACGGAACGTTCATCGTCGACGGGCGCAGGATCGACCGGAAGAAGATGATGGCCTCGAAGCTGCCATCAGGCGTTTAGCGCTATTGGCCAGCCACGAGAACTTCTTGGGAGAAAAAATGAAAGACGCGGGACGCCAGGCGGCATGTTGAGATTCTCCGCATTCATCGCCGCGCTGCTTTTCGAGTCGGCGTTCTGTCCAACGTTTCATCATCAACAGCAGCCGGCATAACCCAAACTTCAGACCATATGAAGCACATCGTTGATCATCAAATGCTGCTTCTGTCGCTTCAGCGAGCCCTGCTCGGTGAGGTCGATCCGACGCTTCGTCAGGCTTCGATAGAAGCCGACACGGCATCGCAGACGATCCGTTTGCGCTTCGAATACGACGGCAGCCCCGGCGACATCGCCAAGGAATGCTGTTCCTGCGCAGCAACCAGCGTGATCGCCGACTTTCCGGATCCGTGGCGACTCGATGAGCAGCACTGCGCCGTGCCGATGCCGGATTCGCTGTCGCCATTGGCGCACGTCGCATATCTGCGCGCGGAATCGAGGACTGTCACATGATCGTCCTTGCACGTCGTTTCCGCATGGTACCGAAACCCGCTTTCATGGGTCCGCAGGCGCGACCGTGTCGCACGCATCCAGACGCATACACGGAATCCCCATGACCATATCGCGCGCCACCTTGATCGCCACAGCCGATGATCACGATAGCCGGCTCGCTGTCAGAGCCTGGCTCGAAACGCATCGGCGCTCGCTCGGTTTCGTATCGGACAACCTCGGCTGCGGATGCTGCGTCGATCTCTGGGACATCGAGGGCGACGCCGCTGTGCTGGCGTCGATTCCTTCTCACCTTCTGGCCAGCAGCGCATGGGCCGATGGCGATGACGGCTGACGTGGCATCGCATCGCCGGTCAGGCTTGGCGAGCTGCTTCGTGGCCGCAGGTCGTGGCCTGCCGCCCGTGCTAGATTCGAGCGGCAGCCGCCATGGCCGCTTGGACAGGGAGTCCATCATGAAACATCGCTTGCGTATGGCATTGATCGCCTGCTTCATCACCCTGTATTCGGCCGCCGCCCTTGCGGTGCCCGCGTACGTACTGAACCCGCCGCCGTACGGCACCCTGCGCACCTATTACGATCATCCCACGGGCATCGTGAAGGGCCAGTACGTCTCGTGTGGAGAGTTTTCGTCCGCGTGGGGCGTCAGCAATGGCTACTCGTACTTCGATCGGAGCATCGATTGCCCCTGATGCACGGGATGCATGGGGATGCGCGTGTCGATGACGGTGCGCGCATCTCTTACCGCCTATGTGCATCCCATCGTTTGATGCACCCTGCTTCCATCGCAAGCTGATTGAACTCCAAGGTTAGTCAATGCACCACGCAATCCTTCTCTACGACAAGCCACTCATTCGACGGGCCGTGCGCAGTTTCTGGTGGCGCGTCGTCGGGCTACGCTTTTTCATGGCCCTTGCCGTAGTGGCTGTTTCTCTCGTCATGCGCATCCGTGGCGGCGACACCTCATGGGTGGTGGGCGCATTGGCGAGCGTGCTTGCGCTCGGCATCGCGTTCATGGTCGCGCTTTACGTCGTTCACTACCGCAATTCGCTCCACAAGCTCAAAGCCATGGGCGATGCGCAAGCCACGCTCGACGCTTCCGAGACATCCCTGTCGCTGTCCTCGGCTGCCGGTACTGCAACGCTTCCATGGTCCGGCGTCACGGAAGTGTGGCAATTCAAGTCATATTGGCTGCTCATGCTTTCGAAGTCCCAATTCATGACTCTGCCGCTGGCGAGCCTGACCCCGGAAGCCACCGCGTTCATCCTCGCGCGCATACGGGCTTCGGGCGGCAAAGTTCGCTGATACGTTTCGGGGCGGTGATGCAGTGCTTGCAAGGCGAGCTCAAGGCCGCTATTCACCGACGCCCATCGGCGACCTGCCGAATCATCGGAACCGGCGTTCGGAATCCGGCGACGATCGATTGTCGCGATGGCGGGCTTGAGCCCGCCCTACAACAACCCACTCCGCTTGATCGACAGATACTGCTCCACCAGCGCGGCCGGCAGTTGTTCACAGGTGACATCGAGCACGCTGACGCGGTGGTTGCGCAGGGTTTCGTGGGCGGCGGCGCGCTGGGCGATGTAGCGGGCGGCGGCGGCGGCGCGGACCGCGCTGCGGACGTCGTCGACGGGCTGGTCGAGGGCTTCGTCTAGGTCGCGTTCGCGCAGGCTGGCGACGACCACGAGGTGGCGGCGCTGCAGCAGGCGCACCGCGCCGAGCACGTCCTCGATGTCTTCGTCGCGCAGGTTGGTGACCAGCATCACCAGCGCGCGGCGGCGCTGGCGCAGGGCGAGTTCGGTGGAGGCGGCGAGATAATCGGTGGCGACCGGCGCGGGCTGCAGGTCGTAGCTGGCGCGCAGCAGGGTGTCGATGGCGCCCATCCCGCGCTGCGGGGCGACCCAGCGCTGTTCGCCGCCGACGGTGAACAGGCCGACGGCGTCGCCGCGCTTGAGCGCGATGTAGGACACCACCAGCGTGGCGTCGAGCGCGCGGTCGAAGTGCGACAGGCCGCCTTCGTGCGCAAGCATGCGCCGGCCGGTGTCGACCACCATCAGCAGTTGCTGGTTCTTTTCGTCCTGGTATTCGCGCGAGATGAGTTTGCGCGCGCGCGCGGTCGCCTTCCAGTCGATCTGGCGCATGCTGTCGCCGACGCGATACTCGCGCATCTGGTGGAAGTCGGTGCCTTCGCCGCGGCGGCGCTTGATGTGCGCGCCGACCAGCCGCGAGGCCTGTTCGGCGCTGAACAGCGCGAACCCCGCCAGCGGCGCGAAATTAGGAAACACGCGGATGGACTGCGGCGCGCCGACGATGCGCGACTGCCGCCACAGCCACATCGGCGACAGCAGCCGCAGCTGGGTGCCGTCGAAGCGGAAATTGCCGCGCACCTGCGGGCGCAGGCGATAGGTGAGCGTCGCCACGCTGTCGGCGGCGAGGGTGAGCGTGCGCGGCATGTCGCGGGTGTTGCTGTCGACGGCATCCCAGTCTCCGGGATGCAGGTCGTGGACGGTGAGACGCTGGCGGCGGCCGTAGTGTTCGATGCGCAGTTCGACATCGCGTTCGACGCCGATCGGCCACGCTTCGGGCAGCGCGCGCGCGACCTCGGGCGTAGGCGCGCGCAGTAATCGCCACAGATCCAGCACCGCCAACACCGCCAGCACCGCGAACGCGATCGCCCAGACGCGCGCGGGCGCCAGATCGACGCTGACCATCAGGCCGAGTACCGCCCAGGCGATGAACGCCCACACCAGTCCGGGCGCGGGGCGCGGCCATGCGCGCACGACGCGGGCCGCGACGACCGGCGCTGCGGAGGCGGGCTTCGATATCGCGTTGGCGGCCGTTGCGCTCACTGCCGCGGCGCTTCGACCTTGGCGAGCAGCGCTTCAAGCACCTGATCCGGCGTCTGGCCTTCGATCTGCATTTCCGGGGACAGCGCGATGCGGTGGCGCAGCGCCGGTTTGGCGATGCTGCGGATGTCGTCGGGGGTGACGAAATCGCGGCCGGCGAGCACCGCCTGCGCGCGCGAGGCGCGGACCAGCGCGAGGCTGCCGCGCGGGCCGGCGCCCAGCGCGATGCCCGGCCACTTGCGGGTGGCGGCCACGATGCGCACGGCGTAGTCGATCACCGCGGCGTCGACAGTCACCTGCGCGGTGCCGAGCTGCATCGCGACGATGTCCTCGGCGCTGAGCACGCTGTTCACCTGCGACAGGTCGAAATGCGCGGCGGCGCGGCCGTGGCTGACGGCGGTGACCATGCTCACTTCGTCGGCGTGCGAGGGATAGTCGATCAGCACCTTCAGCAGGAAGCGGTCGAGCTGCGCCTCGGGCAGCGGATAGGTGCCTTCCTGTTCCACCGGATTCTGCGTGGCCAGGGTCATGAACGGCGCCGGCAGCGGGTGGCTGCTGCCTTCGATGGTGACCTGCTGTTCCTGCATCGCTTCGAGCAGCGCGGACTGGGTCTTCGCCGGCGCGCGGTTAATTTCGTCGGCCAGCAGCAGGTTGGTGAAGATCGGGCCGCGACGGATCGCGAAGCGTTCGGTCTTCGGGTCGTAGACCGCGTGGCCGCTGACGTCGCTGGGCATCAGGTCGGGGGTGAACTGCACGCGGCCGTAGCCGCAGCCCAACGCCTGGCCCAGCGCGCGCACCAGCAGGGTCTTGCCCAGGCCGGGCACGCCTTCGATCAGCACGTGGCCGCCGGCCAGCAGCACGATGAGGATCTGGTCGAGCACGTCGTCCTGGCCGATGAAGGCCTTGGCGACCTCGTCGCGCACGGCGGCGGCGCGCGCCACCAGCGCTTCGCCGAGGATGGGCTGCGGCGCGGTCGGGGTTTCGGCGTGCCCGGGGGCGGACTCGTGAAGCGTGGGCGTGGTCATAGTCGGTTTCTCAGCTGGAGAAGTCTGGCGATGCGAAGCACGAAATCCTTGGCGTCGCCCGGGCGGGGGTAGCGCAGCGCGGCATCGACATCGGCGGTGCTCATGCCGGTGCGGGTCGCGATCGCGTCGATCTGCGCCGCGCCCTCGAGCACGGCGGCGTAGGGGTCGCGGCGGCGCAGGCGACGCATGAAGGCGTCGTGCACGGCGGCGTAGAGCGCGGCGCGGCGGCCGTAGCGGTAGAGATGGTCGCCGCTGGCCTGCACGTGTTCCAGCAGCGAGCGGCGATCGGGCGCGGGCGCCGGACGCAGCGGGCCGAGGCGCTCGGCGCGCATCCACAGCCACAGCAGCAGCGCCAGCAGCGCCGGCAGCAGCACCCGCCAGCCGTGGTCCAGCAGCAGGCGCCAGAACGGCGGCATGTTCGCGCTGTAGATCAGATGGAACGTGCCGCCGTCGGCCCAGTTCGGCTGCAGCAGGCGACGGGTGAGCGCGGCGTGCTGGCGGTCTTCGAGTTTGTCGTTGAGCAGGAAATCGGTATCGGCGAGCACGTCGACGCTGCCCTCGCCCCAGGGCACGCGGGCGTAACCGTACTCTTCATTCTCGTCGTCGCCCCAGGTCGCGGCGGTGTCGGCGTCATCGTCGTAGAAATAGAACCGGCGGCCGTCGCAGAACTCGGCGTGCTGCGACATCTCGTCCACCTGCAGGCCCTGACAGACCGGATCGGTGTCCAGCACCGCGATGCCGAGATCCTCCAGCAGCGGGACCGCTTCTTCGCCGATCTCCGCGCCCGGCGGCGGCGTGCGCAGGATCAGATGGCCGCCGGCCTCGATCCACGCCAGCAGCGTTTCGACCTGATCGGCCGACAGCGTGCGCGGGTCGGCCAGCAGCAGCAGGGTGTCGGCCGGCTTCAAGGGGCGTGAACCCAGGCTCAGGCGCTGGCGCGAATCGACGCGCTGGCCGGCCTTGCCCAGCGCGATCTTCAGCGCGTACAGCGGGTTGTAGCCGGCCTCGCCTTTCGGCGGCAGATCGATCGTGTTGGTCACGCGTTCGTAGGTGCGCAACCACCACCACGTGCCGGCAGCGAGCAGGCCCGCGCCCAGCAGCGTGAGCAGGACGATGCGCAGGGCGTTGCCGCGCCGGGTCATGCCGCCCGGAGTCATGCGGCCCACCGGAAACGTTCGGCCAGCGTCTGCACCAGGGTTTCGAAATCGTCGGCGGCCGGCAGGCGCTGGCCGTAGGCGGCGTACTGCCAGATGCGGACCATGCGCTGGAAGGCGTCGCGGTCTTCGGCTTCGGGCATGCGCCGCGAGAGCCGCAGGCAATCGGCTTCGGTGGCGCCCGGCGGCGGATGGGCGTCGACGCGCGCGGTCATGGCTTCGACGCTGGCGCGATACAGCAGCGCCAGCGCGCGGCGCGGCTGACCCTGCGCCCACAGCCGGCGCGCGACCGTGGCGATGTCCGGCGGCAGCGGTTCGCTGTACGCCAGATGGGTCATCTCGACGGGCGCGGGTTCGGGTTCGGGCACGGCCAGTCCGCCGAGCAGCCACGGCCACCAGCGTTTCGCAGTGAGCAGCAGGGCCACCACCAGCGCGGCGACCAGCAGCCACAGCCCGTATTCGGCGAGGAACCCGATCAGGCCCGCCAACCACGCCAGCCGCGGCGGCTCGGCCTCGATGGGCTTGTTCTTTTTCTTGTCGCGGTGGCGAGGCTGCCACGTGGTCTGTTCCAGCTTCGGCCGCAGCAGCGGATCCTTGTAGGCCTGGGCGACCGCTTTCTCGAACGCCGCCTGGCCGCTGTTGTCCTTGCCGAAGATCTGGCGCAGGGTGCGGGTATCGACGTCGGATGCCGGGCTTTCCCCGGCGGCCGCGGTGGCGGCCGCAGCAGCGGCCTTGGCGGCCTCTTCGGCAGCCTGCTGCTCGCTGTCCTGCGTCGTGCCGGGGGCGGTCTTTCCGGGGACGCTCTTTTCAGGGACGCTCTCTTCGGGGAAGGGACACGTGTTGTCGTCGCGGGCGTGGGCGGGCATCGCCATCGGCAGGCACAGCGCCAGGGCCAGCAACACGCTGGTGCCGACCGCCTCCAGGCGTTTGCGCATGCGCCGGAACGCGATCTCCAGGTCCCAGGCTTCCAGCTGCGTGCGGCGGTTGAGGTACAGGCCGAAGCCGGCGCCGACATAGAACGGTTCGATGAAGGCCACCGCCAGCCAGTCGAGCGCGTTGAACGCGATCAGCGCCCAGGCCGGCGGGTCTTCGGTCAGCGTGGCCCACGCGGCGCGCGCGGCTTCGGGCAGCAGTTCGTTGGGCACGAACAGGGTGACCAGCAGTACCGCCGACAGCACCAGGGCGATCAGGAAATTCAGGCAGGCCAGGGTCAACAGCACCGCCGGGCCGCCGACCCCGCCGCCGATCACCCGTCGCCGTTCGGACAGCCGCGCGGGGTCCGCGCCTTCCAGCAGATCGATCGGCAGCATCGCCGCACGGAACGGGCTGAACCGGCGCCAAGTGAGATGGCCGAGCATCGGTTTCCAGCCCCAGCGCAGCTGCGCGCGCAGGGTTTCGGCGGTGCCCGGCACGCTGCCGAACACCGCGCGCGACAGCACGTACTGCGGAATGCGGTCGAACACCGGACGCAGCCACCACATCAGCACCCACGCCAGCCAGATCTGGCCCACCGCCCACGCGGCGAGATTCAGCACCACGAACACCGCGCCGGTGACCAGCAGCCACGGCGTCCAGATCGCGGCGGCGTGCCGGCGCACCAGCGCCGCGCCCAGCTCCATGGCTTCCCACGACGAGCGCGGACGCAGTTCGACGGTGAGGGTTTCGAGCTTCACTCGGCGCGCCCCGCCGACGCGCCGCGCTGCACCGCGACGGCCGGGAGTTGCACGGCCGCGCCGCGCACTTCGCCACGCCCGCCCAGCGCCAGCCAGCTCAGGGTAATCGCCCACATCACCCCGCCGACGGCGTATTTGATCGCCGCCGGCATCCAGCCGATCGACGACCAGAAGGCTTCCACGAACGCCGCGAACACCAGCATCGCGAACACACCCAGGCACAGCCGGGCGCCGACCTTGCCGCCTTCGATCAGCGCATCGACCCGTCGCCGCCGCCCGGGCGCGATCAGATCCAGCCCCAGCCGCAGCCCGGCCGCACCGGCCAGCACGATGGCGGTGAGCTCCGGCGCCGAATGTCCGGCGACGAAGCGCCAGAACGGGTCGCCATGGCCCACGCCCTGCAGATACCCGCCCACGCTGCCGATCATCAGCCCGTTCATGATCAGCACGTACACCGTGCCCAGACCGGCGAGCAGGCCGCTGGCGAAGGTGCGCAGGCCGATGCTCACGTTGTTCATGACGTAGAAGCCGAACATCGCCAGATCGTCGCCGCTCTCGCGGCCGAGCTTGCGCTCGGGGTTGGCGGGGTCGTACATGCTTTCGTACATGGCGACATCGCCGGGGTCGTGGAGGCTGTAGACCAGCTCCGGCGACACCAGCATCGCCACGAACGAGCCGACCAGCGGCACCACGAACAGCAGCAGCGACGCCCACAGGCAGCCGCGCTGGGCGCGCACCAGGCGCGGGAAATCGGCGAGGAAGAATTCCAGCGCGCGTCGCCACTGCGGCGGCGCGGCGCGGTAGAACACCGCGTGGCCGCGCTGGGTCAGCGCCTGCAGGCGCTCCACCACCACCGGGCTGTAGCCGCGGCTGCGCGCCAGCGCCAGCTGCTGGCACAGCCGGCGATAGCGCGCCGGCATGTCCTCGTCGCGCAGGCCGCGCCACTGCAGATGACTGGCCCGGGCCTGACGCGGGCTGTCGCCGCGCGCGACCAGCCAGGCCTCGAATTCGGTCCATTCGTCCTGATGGCGGGCGATGAACGCCTCCTGGCGCATTACCGCATGCTTCATGACCGCACGTCCGATAACAGCCGGTTCATTGGCGCCCCAGCAGCCAGTTGGCCACGGCCTGCAGGCGCATCACGCCCAGCGCGCCATCGGCGCCCACCACCGGCGCGGCGATGCCGGCCAGCTCTTCGCGACGCTCCTGGGTGAGCTGCGCGGTACGTTCGGAGAAGGCGATCACCGCCATCTGTTCCGGCGGCAGCAGCGGATGCAGCGGCGCATGCGCGCCTTCCGTCGCCGGCCGGGCGATCTGGCGGGTGCGCGGGGCATGGATGACCATGGTCTTGGCGACCATATCGCCCAGACGCCGGCCCCAGGGATCGGAAAAACTCGCGACCAGGCCCACGCCGTAGCCGAACGGCAGGAAATCCACGGTGCGCAGCAGATTGCGCGCGATCGAGGCCATCCAGCCCACCGGCGCGCCGTCGTCGGCGATCACCCGCAGCTCCAGCGCGCGCTTGCCGGGGGTCTGCCCGTCGAACAGGGTTTCGCAGAGGATCGGGTAGCCCCAGAACACCACGAAGAAAATCACCATGTACAGGCCCGTGCCGGCCTTGCCCAGCAGTCCCAGCACGGTCCCCGCCACCAGCAGCACGCCCCAGCGCACCGCGGTGTCGATCAGCCACGCGATGGCGCGCGGCACCGGGCCGGCGGCGGGCAAACGCAGGGCCACGCCTTCGGGCGTGTAGACATCGCGAACGGTGTCCAACGCGGACGGTTTCTGGGCGGAATGGCGCTGTGCGAACTGACCCGGTACAGACGGACGTGACGTCATCGGGCAATGGTCCGGGCGGCCCGGCATCGGCATGGGCGACGTCCGGCCGGACGCGCGATGGTCGCTGCACTCGTTTCCGCCATCCTCTCCGCCCCGTGGCCCGTCGTCTGTCGTCGCATCCGGCGGTTACTCTACCTTGACGACCCGCACATTTCCCAGCATTTCGAGACTTCGTTCGTCATGGCCGCCGCGCTTTTGCAAACGCCGATGCACTGCCGTCCGCGCTGCGGCGCCTGCTGCATCGCGCCTTCCATCGCCTCGCCCATCCCCGGCATGCCGTACGGCAAGCCGGCGGGCATGCCCTGCGTGCAGTTGGACGACGATCTGCGCTGCCGGCTGTTCGGCCGACCCGAGCGCCCGGCGTTCTGCGCCTCGCTGCGGCCGGAGCCGGGGATGTGCGGCGCCTCGCGCGACGAGGCGATGATGCTGTTGGCGGCGCTGGAAGCGGCGACGCGGCCCGATTGATCGAAGGACGCCGTTCGTAAGAGGGCTCAGGCCCGGTCGTTTTGTAGGAGGGCCTTCAGGCCCGAGCTTTTGCCTGCGGAAAATTCTCCTGCCGATCAAGAGCTCGGGCCTGAAGGCCCTCCTACAAAAAAACGAGCCGCTTCATTTCCACCAGCCGTGGGCACGGCATCATCTGCGTCGCTCGTTGAATCCGACCTGGGCCGGCCTGAAGGCCCTCCTACCAAGCTGAAGGCCCTCCTGCAGGCAAACGGCAGCTTCAGTCAACCGGCCGTGGGCACGGCATTACAGCGGCTTGCGATCCTCGCCGCGCATTCCGACCAGCAGCGCGGTGCCGTCGGCGTCGACGCGCAGTTCGCCGTATTTCGCCGGGGCGTAGCGTTCGCCCTGGCCTTCCGGAAAGAACCAGGCGTTGCTGGCGATGCGCAGATCCCAATTGCGCTCGCGGTAGCGCACCGCGATTTCGCCGGCTGCGACCGGCCGCGCTGCGGACTGGATGCGGACGAAGCGGCCGACGCCATCGGCGAGTGCGAACACGGCGTAGCCATCGTGGGACACGTCCCGGGAGTTCCCGACGATGCCCATGCGCCGCAGTGACGCCACAGTGCCGCCGGACGACCACTCCGGATCCAAGGCCTTCCGAATGTCATCCGCCGCCGCGAACCGCAGCGCCATGTAGTCGCCCTGCATCAGCGAACGCGGGTCGACCGGCGCCAGTTCCAGCAGCAGCATGCGGCCATCGGACAGGATCCGCTCGCGCTGGACGATGCCCTGATTGGCCACCGCCAGCGCCAGCAGCAGGCCGCCCCACAGCAGGATCGGGCGCCAGTGCTTCATGGGCGATCTCCCGTGTCGGCGCGCAGGGCGATGCGCGTCAGCGCGAAGCGGATCGCCAGCAGCGCGACGCCGCCGAGCAGCAGCCACTGCGATTTCTCCAGCAGCGGCACGTCCAATTGATAGTAGTAGCGGATCAGATACACGCCGGTGCCGAGCAGGCCGGTCGCGAGCAGCGCCGGGCGATGCGAGGCGAATGCGGTCAACGCCAGCATCACCCCGAGATTCACGCCCGGCGCGCGCAGCCAGATCAGCGCGAACGCCACCGCGCACAGCATCGGCAACAGCTGCCGCACGCCGGCCAGCCGCCACACGGTCAGCGGCAACAGCAACGCGACGGCGATCTGCGGGCCCCAGATGCGCCAGCTCGTCGCGTCCTGCGCCGTCGGCCACAGGTCGAGGTCGCCGAAGAACGCCATCAACAGCGCGACCAGACTCAGCGCCCACGCCAGCGGCGACAGCGGCAAGGTGCGAAGGTCTTCATGGTCCGTCCGCCACCAGGCGGCGAACGCCAGCCACGCCAACACCGGCAGCGCCACCGGCGACATGCCGTAGCCGACGGTATCCAGTTCGTTGCAGATCGCCACCACCGCGAAGGTGAAGATCGCACCGCACAGGAACCGGTGCATGGTCTGCGCGCCGAACCCGTACAGCGCCAGCGCGATCGCGGCGCTGCCGGCCCAGCCGGCGGTATTGCCGAACCATTCGTTGAAGCCGACGCCGACCAGCAGCTGGCCGACCAGGCTCAGGGCGATGGCGCTCTGTTCGATGAACTCGCCGATGAACTCACGCTTGAACTCGCGGCCGCGCACAGTCCGCAGCAGCCCCAGCGCCGCCGCGATGCACAGCGCGCCGGCGGTGAGGGCGATGCCCGGGGTTTTCCACAGTTCGTCGAACAGCGCGGCGAAAAAGCCGAACAGCAGCGCCGCGGCGATCCACGCCGACACGCCGATCAGCCCGGCGAGATACCAGGGCAGGCCGTCGCGATGCGCGGGGACGTCTCCGGAGACGGCGCCCGCGGCACGCAGCCGCGACCAGAGCGATTCGGCGGCGGGAGATGCGGGAAGATTCATGCGTCCGCCTCCCGGCGATCCATCCGCCGCAGCCACCACGCGCCCGCGGTCGCCTCGCCCAGCACCGCGACGGCGAGCAGCAGCCACAATCCGGCGGGTTCGTCGTGGCGCTCGAAGACATACCGGCTCATCAGCTGGAACAGCCAGACCGTGCTGACGCCGATCATCGAGATCACGGTCATCGCCAGCACGGCGCGGTCGGGAACGCGACTGCGGCGCAGTTCGAAGGCGATCAGCGCCGCCACCGACACGAGCCAGGCGCAGAGGGCATATCCGAAGCGTGGCGAGTGTCGGCCGATCGCGGCATCGATCGCCGCAAGACTCAGGCAGAACAACGCCGCGGCGACGAGCAGGCGCGGCCCGCCATCGCCGCCGAACTCCGGCCATCGCGCGGCCGCGAACCGCCAGCCGAGGAACAGCGCGAAATCGAACAGGCCAATCAGCATCAGGCTGTTTTCATCGTCCAGCCACGGGCCGCCCATGGTGTCGGCCCACAACCCCAGCGCGATGTTCGCCACCGCGATCCACAGCAGCCAGATCGCCGCATGCCGCCCGGCGAACGCCCAGGGCAGCGCCAGCGCCGCCCACAGCGTGAACAATTCCCAGGTGTCGGCGCCGGTCTGGTAGGTCTGGCCGATCAGCGCCAGCAGCCCGCCCAGCAGCACCATCGCCAGCCACAGCGCGGCCTGCCCGCCGAGCCGGGCGAGGCCCAGCCGCGCGGCCGCCGCGACGGCCGCGATCACCAGCGCCTGCATCCCGTACAGGCGGGTGAACTTGCCGAGGTGTTCCCAGTTGGCGGCGATGAAACAGATCGCCCCGGCCGCGCACAGCGCGATCCCCAGCCACAGCGCGAAACGATCCAGGAACCAGCGCCACAGTGCGGTATCCGGCGCCGGCCCCAACGCTTCGCGTGCGGCGATGGCGGCGGCCGCATCCAGCGCGCCGTCGCGGCGCCATTCGCGCAGCTGCGTCCGTTCCGCAACCGTCTCGCGCCAGCACCGCCAGTCGCCCATGTCAGCTCCCGGTCTCGCCGGCGAGATACTGGTCCTTCAAGCGCACGTAATGCTGCGCCGAGTAGTACAGCGCTTCCATCTCGGCATCGCTGAGCCGGCGCGCGAACCTGCCCGGGTTGCCCAGCCACATTTCGCCTTCGCCCACCACCTTGCCGGGCGCGATCAGCGCGCCGGCGCCGACGAAGCCGTGCTTCTTGACCACCGCGCCGTCCAGCACGATCGCGCCCATGCCGATCAGCGCCGCGTCCTCGATGGTGCAGGCATGGATGATCGCCTTGTGGCCGATGGTCACGTCCTCGCCGATGCGGGTGGCGAAGCCGCCCAGCTTGGCGTGCGGGCCGTCGTGGCTCACGTGCACGACGCTGCCGTCCTGGAGATTCGTCCGCGCGCCGATGCGGATGAAATTCACGTCGCCGCGGATCACCGTGGCCGGCCAGATCGACACGTCGTCGCCCAGCACGACGTCGCCGATGACGACCGCGGCGGGGTCGATGTAGACCCGTTCGCCCAGCGCGGGCAGGTGGTGGAGATAGGGGCGTATCAGGGTATGGGCGTCGGTCATGGCCGCATTTAAACACGCGGCCCGCCAGGCACGTCGCGGCGACACGTTCTAAACTCGGGCCATGAACACGACCGTCATCGCGGCCAATGCCGCCATCATCGCCGCGAATGCCGCGATCACCGCCGCCAACAGCGGCGACAACGACCCCAACGCACCGACGCCGGATGCGCAGCGCGCCCCGCCCGCCGACGAAACCGCCGAACTGGCGCCGACGCTGGATCGGCTCAAAGCGGCGTGGCGGACGAAGAAGCCGGACTACGCGCAGCGCATGAGCGACCTCGAGCGTCTGAAGACCGCGTTCAAGGCGCGGATGGGCGAGATGGCGGCGGCGGTGCGCGCCGATTTCGGCCATCGTTCCGAACACGAGACCCTACTGGCCGACGGCATGACCGTGATCGCCGAGATCGACCACCTGCGCAGGCACCTGCGCGGCTGGATGCGGCCGACGCGCGCGAGCGTCGGCTTCCAGCTGTGGCCGGCCAGCGCGCAGATCCGCCACGAGGCGGTCGGCGTGGTCGGGGTGATGGCGCCGTGGAATTATCCGGTGAATCTGGCGCTGGTGCCGCTGGTCACCGCCATCGCCGCCGGCAATCACGTATTCCTGAAGCCGTCGGAGCACACGCCGCAGACCAGCGCGTGGCTGCAGGCATTGCTGGCCGACGTGTTCCCGGCCGATCGCGTCGCGGTGGCGCTGGGCGGCGCCGAACTGGCCGCAGCCTTCGCCGGCTTGCCGTTCGATCATCTGGTCTTCACCGGTTCCACCGCGGTGGGACGCAAGGTGATGGCCGCGGCCGCGCCGAATCTCACCCCGCTCACGCTGGAACTCGGCGGCAAATCGCCCGCCATCGTCGCCGCGGATTTCCCGGTCGAACAGGCCGCGGCGCGGCTGGCCAGCGGCAAATGGTTCAACGGCGGCCAGACCTGCATCGCGCCGGACTACATCCTGATCGACGCCGCGCGACGCGACGCGCTGGTGGATGCGCTGCGCGCGCAGGTGCATGCGCGCTACGGCGCGGACATGCGCGAGGCGACCGACTACACCCGCGTGGTCAACGACGGCCAGTACCGCCGCCTGCGAGGCTACATCGACGATGCGCGCGCTCGCGGGCTGACGGTGATCGAACTGGCCAGCGTGGATGCCGGCCGCGCCGAGACCGAACGGCTGATCCCGCCGACGCTGATCATCGAACCCGGCGACGACAGCAAGGTGATGCAGGACGAAATCTTCGGGCCGATCCTGCCCATCCACGGCTACGCCAAGCTGGAAGACGCACTGGCCTATGTCGAAACCCACGACCGGCCGCTGGCGCTGTATCCCTTCAGCCACGATCGCGGCGTGATCGAAACCATCCTGTCGCGGCTGATCGCCGGCGGCGTCACCGTCAACGACACGCTGCTGCACTTCGCCGCCAGCAATCTGCCGTTCGGCGGCATCGGCCCCAGCGGCATGGGCCAGTACCACGGCCGCGCCGGCTTCGACGCCTTCACCAAGGCGATGCCGGTGCTGTGGCAGGCGCGATTCACCGCAACCGATTTCATCAAGCCGCCGTATCGCGGCAGGATCGACCGGCTGATCCGGTTCCTGACCGGCTGACGCCGTTCGACCCGAGCTGGGCAGCGGCATCGCGACACCGCGCGATGCCGCGTAAAGCACCCACTCCGACCCGCGCCCGGGTGGAAAATCACCCACCCCCGTTCCTGACCCGGCCGCGCGATTGCGGCCGGGCGCGCACGCGTGCGCGTGGTCGTCATTCCGCAAACCGCTGATCCGCAGGGCGTTTTCATCCCGCCTGCGGCGAAACCGTCATCGCTGCCGGGGCGCGGATCCGTCGTCCGCGGCGTCTTCCACGGTTGGCGCGAGGCTTGCTTGGAACCCCGTTGCAGGACCGGTGCGCACGCCGCCTCTCCGCACGACAGGCGGCGGGGAACGCATTGCGTGCGATCCGCGGCGGGCGGGCCGGATGGCACGCTCATTCAGGCCAGGACACGGGTGAAACGATGAGCGACCGGAACGAGAAGAAACGAAAGCGCGTCGCGTCCGTCGACGGCCAGAGCGCGAACAACACTCCGAGAAAGATCCCGAAGCCGACCGTCGACGAGATCGAACCGGTGCAGCCGCCGCCCAGGGCACCGGATACCGCCGCTTTCTACAAACTGATATCGACTCTGGACAAGGAGGCTTCCGCAACTGCTTCCGGTCACAAGGGCTATCACTATTCGGCAGGGCTTCACGAGGATTTCAAGAACCTCAACAAGCCGTGGAGCCCGACGTCGAACGAGAACCTCGTCAGACCAAGCCCTCTGTCGAGCGCCGACTACGAAGACGGTTACATCTCGGACGACGGCGACCGTTTCCTCAAGGCGATCCATGCTCACAAGGACAGGGAAATCGCAGGTGCGGGCGCGTTGAAGGAGGCGAAAAAGAAATCCCGCAGCGGCAATACGATCAGGACCGGCAATATCGGTACGGCTCCGTATCACGGCGTGAACATCAGCTTCCGCGTCGATTTCACGGAAATCGTCGAGCAATCCGCAGACGCACAAGAGCCGCACGACGGATCGCAGCCAACCGATTCGCCGGCGACAAAACGCTGGGAGCCGCATGTGCGGCTCTACGCTTTCAAAAAGGACGCAAAGACCAAACAACTTGCGACGTTCGCCGAACAGATCGGTAGGCGCGGAGAAGAAGTCCAGAAGCAGCATTTCCTCGCCGGCGTGAAAGGCCAACCGTCGCCGGATGGACTGAATTCCGACTCGTACGGAACGGGCGTCGAATTCCGTGCGATAGGCCGGGCGAGCGACGCGTTCGGCACCGTCTATCCGGGCATCGATGGCTTTGTGTTGTCGCACCCGCAGACGCCGAACGATGTCCGCAATCTCTTTTTCCATCCCGAGTTGAAGACAGGCGGTCTGGGCCACCAGAACACCGGCCCGGGCGCGACCGCCGAATTCAACGCGTTCAAGGAAATCGTCGGAAACCAACGCGTCGAACATTCCGCCAACAAGGGAACCGATATCGAATCGGTTCCCTTGATCCGCAAAGCGAATGCGATCAACGCGGCCGTTCCCAGCGACAGACCGATCATCGACATCACCAAGCGGGCCAAATGACCGCCGTCGTCCGATGCGCGCGCAGCCGACCGCGGCCGCGGCCCCGTCGGCGGGACGGCGGCCACGAGCGGCCCGTGGCCGACTCCATCGGCTGCGACAAACGCGAATCCTTGGAGCCACGCGGCCGGAGACCTCACCGATGAGCAACGGACGCCAGGACCATGCGATCACCATCGAACCTGCGCATGTCGATTCGCCGCCGCGAAGCCGGTCCGCGAGTTTTCCGGAGATGCCGCGCACGCCGCCGCGATCGACGTCACCGCCGCCGCTGAGCCCGATGCCGATGCAGCCGCCGCGCGGCACGACGCAGGCCAGCACCGATCCGTCGCGGCCGCTGCTGGCCCCCACCCAGGTGCAGACGCCGTCGACGGGCAGCAGGGCGCTGTCGGCCATGCAGACCGTCAGCAAGGTGGCGTCGCCGCTGTCGGACATGGGCGGCGCTGCATTGAGCATCGCCGATGTCGCGAATTCGACCACCCATCATCCGTATGTGCGCGGCGCGCTGTCCGGGGGACTGTGGGCCGCGTCTGGGGCGTTGAGCTTGGCGGCGAACTACGGCGCCAGCACCGTGCGCCAAGTGGCGACCGACAGCCTGAACATCGCCGCCGGCGGTTTCAGCATGCTGGCGACCGGGGTGAGCGCCATGGGCGACAGCCAGGCCGCGCACACGGCGACCAGCGCCATGTCGTACGCCAGCAATGCATCGTGGATCGCCGCAGGCGCGGGCGCGATGTATCAGGGCTGGCGGACGGCGCGGGAAGCGAATGCCAGCGGCTGGAAAAAACTGTCCGGCGGCCTGCAGTTCGCCAGCGGCGCCTTCAATGCGGGCGCCGGGATCGCGGGCATCGCCGCCACCGCGTTGACCGAGACGGATGAGCACGTCAATCAGGCGGTCGCGCCGTCGTACGCCGCCACCGCCCTGAGCTTCACCTCGGGTGCGCTGTGGGCCACCGGCAGCGTGCTCGGCGGCCTGAGCGCGTGGGCGGGCAGCGGCAACGCGTCGCAGCCGGCGGTCAGGCAGACGCACGGCACGATCCAGGACGTGTGATGCGGGGATGCGGCTCGTCGAAGACACACGCCCATCGGGCGTCGGCGCACGACGATGATGCGGCGCAGCAACCTGCGCGTCGAAAACGTGGCGCCGGTCATGGACGCATCGCAGCCCTTCGCGGCGTCGAAGCGCCGCCGCCCGGCGCGGCTTGACGCCCGGCGCACGGCGGCGTATTCACGGGCTACGTTTCCGCGAGTGCGTCATGCCGAAACCCCGCACGCATATCCGGCACATCGGCCGGACTTTCTATCTCAGCGAATGGTGGGACGAGTAGCCCTGCGCTGCTGAAGGCGTCGGCCCGCAATGGGCCGGCCGGCGCAAGGTCGCCGGTCCGCAACCGCACCCCGAGCCGTGCGCCGCCGCGCGCACGCAGCCATCGCAATGGAGATTCCCATGTCCGTTCGTATCCCGCACGTTCGTATTCCGCGCATCGCTGCGCGTCCCGTGTTCGTCGCGCTGTGTTTCTGCGCCGCGCTGTTCGCCATGCCCGCCTTCGCGCAGATCGCCAGCGAAAGCGAGAACAACAACAACGAAAGCGCCGCGGATGGCCCGGTGGCCTCCGGCACCCGCGTGACCGGCAGCCTGTCCACATCGTCCGATATCGACTGGTTCTATTTCGACCTCAATGCCGCCAGCACCGTCGGCATCCGCCTCAATCACGCCACCGGCGACGACTTCGACTGGGCGCTGTACAAGACCACCGGCGGTCCGGTGGCCAGCGGCAAGAGCAGCGCGATACCCGAGAACGGCAGCTACGCCGCCACCACCACCGGCCGCTACAAGCTGAAAGTCACCTCGTATCGCGGCAGCGGCTGGTACGACCTGGACGTTACGCTGACGCCGTCCGGCGGCGGCGGTGGCGGCACCGGCGGCACGCGCCCCACCAAACCGGGCAATCTGCAGAGCTGGATCGTCGGCAACGCCGCGGATTCGGGGAAAAATCCGGTCAACGGGCCGGCGCTGATCCTGATGGGCGGCGGCAGCGACGTGGACGCCAGCTTCAGCCAGCGCGCGTTCCCGGTCGCCAACGGCGGCGATGTGGTGATCATCCGCACCAGCGGCAGCGACGGCTACAACGATTACCTCTACACCCTCGTCAGCGGCGCAACCAAGCCCGATTCGGTCGAAACCCTGCTGCTGGACACCGTCGACAAGGCCAACAGCGACTATGCCGACTGGGTGCTGCGCAATGCGGAGCTGATCTTCATCGCCGGCGGCGACCAGTCCACCTACGTCAACGCCTGGAAAGGCACGCGCAGCGAGGATGCGATCCATGCCGCCTACGCGCGCGGTGCGGTGATCGGCGGCACGTCCGCGGGGCTCGCGGTGGAAGGCGAATTCGTCTACGACCCGGACGGCGTGACCGCCGCGACCGGCGCGGAAGCCATCGCCAACCCGTATCGCGGCAGCATGCTGTTCACCGGCGATTTCCTGAATTTCCCGCTGATGAACGACATCGTCACCGACACCCATTTCTCGCAGCGCGATCGCATGGGCCGGCTGTTCGCTTTCATGGCCCGGCTGCGCCAGGACAACAACACCGCGCGGATCCTCGGCATCGGCGTCAGCGAGAACACCGCGATCTTCCTGGACCGCACCGGTCGCGGCGTCGTCGACGGCAGCGGCGCGGCGTACGTGGTCGAAGAGCGCACCGATACCCAGCGCACCCAGGTGGTGTCCGGCCAACCGCTGATCTACCGCAACCTGCAGCGCACGAAATTGACGGCCGGGCAGTTCTTCGATTTCGTCGCCTACACGCACAACGGCACCAGCATCTTGCTGAGCGTGGACGGCCGCAACGCCGGCGCGCCGTTCTCGCCGGCCAATCCCTACTGACTTGCATTGCCTCGCCGATGTGCAGCCGTCCGTGGATCCACACTTGACGGCTTCCCATCGGCGGGGTATCACATCGCCGGTCCCATTTGGCCTCCGCATGCCGAAACCCCGCACGCATATCCGGCACATCTGCCGGACTTTCTATCTCAGCGAATGGTGGGACGAATAAGCCTGTCCGCATGAGTGTCCGGGCCCGTCGCGGCCCGTCGACCGCAGCGTCGCGCTGCCGCTTCTCCACCCGTTCCGATCCCAATACGACCGCAGACCATCGCTGCGCGCCCGTCGCGCGGCCGTGCCGTCCGTTCGCATGCACGAGTACATTCATGAACAGCACCATGACCCGCATCCTGCCGCCCGCTCTATCGCTCGCCACGCCGCTCGCCACGCCGCTCGCGATCGCCATTTCGCTGTTGCTGTCCGCACCCGTCGTCGCCCAGGACACCACAACGCCCGCCGCGCCGCAGGATGCGCCGGCCACCCAGCAGAACGATCTCGACACCATCGTCATCACCGGTTCCAACCTGCGCGGCATCGACCTGCAGGAAGCGCAGCCGGTGATCGTGCTCGACAGCGCCGACCTCAAGCAGATCGGCGCCAGCACCGTCGGCGACGCGCTCAAGCAGGTGTCGGAAACCGGCGGCGGCACCGGCAACTTCAGCACCTCCAACTCGGGCGCGCTGCAGGCCGATTCGCCGGCCGGCAGCGCCGCGGCCTCGCTGCGCGGCCTCGGCACGTCGTCCACGCTCACCCTGGTCAACGGCCGCCGCATCGCGGTGTCGTCGTTCGCCAACGGGTCCGAGAACTTCGTCGACATCAACGCCATTCCGCTGGCCGCCGTGGACCGCATCGAAGTGCTGACCACCGGCGCATCGGCCATCTACGGCGCCGACGCGGTGGCCGGCGTGGTCAACGTGATCCTGCGCAAGGATTTCGACGGCCTGCGCCTGGGCCTGAGCTACGGCGATTCGACCCGCGGCACCGACGAAGGCAGGACCAATGTCAACCTGGTCTACGGCTTCCAGGGCGACCGCGTCGACGGCCTGTTCGTGTTCGACGCCTACCAGCGCAACGCGCTCTACGACCGCGACCGGCGCATTTCCGCGGTCGAGCCGCGGCCGTCGCAGCAGGGTCTTTTCCCGAGCTTCAACGACTTCGATTTCCTGCAGGACGATATCGTCGAAGCCGGATGTCCCGACGACCGGTTCGCCGTCGGCCGGCTCGGCGAGTACTGCGAAGTCAACCGCAACGCGTTCACCGCGACCGATCCGGAAAGCCGCCAGTTCGGCGCGTACGGCACCTTGAACGTCAAACTCAACGACAACGTGGAATATTTCACCGAGCTGGCGCTGCAGCACAACAAGGCGCGCGCCGACGCGGCGCCGGCGCCGTGGGATGCGGCCGTATCCTTCGACCATCCGGGCATGCCCGCGGAACTGCGCCAGCGTTTCCTGTCGCTGGGTTTCGATACCAGCGCGCTGGTCGCCTTCGGCCGGTTTCCCGATGCGCGCACGATCGAAGTCACCACCGACAACGTGCGCTGGCTCAACGGTCTGCGCGGCAGCATCGGCGGCTGGGATTGGGAAAGCGCGCTGACCGTCTCGCGCAGCGAATCGGAACAGAACGCGGTCGCCGGCATCTACAACGTCGCCCGGGTCGAGGCCGGCCTGTTCGGCGAACTCTGCGCCGACGGCAGCATCACCTGTTCGCCCGGCGCCGGCGGGCTGTGGTACGACCCGTTCAACGGCCAGGCCGGCAACAGCCAGCAGGTGCTGGATCTGGTCCGCGAAACCGTGCCGCGCGAGGGCCTTTCGAAGCTGTACGCGTGGGACGCCAGGCTCAACGGCGACTGGGGCAGCATCGGCGGACGCGCCGTGCCGTGGGCGTTCGGCGCCGAGCTGCGGCGCGAGGAGATCGTCGACGATCCGTCCTTCCTGGCCACCGCCGACAGCCAAGGCAACGTGCCGGTCTACGGTTTCGGTTCCACCGCGGTCGAAGCCGAGCGCACGCAGTGGGCGCTGTTCGCCGAAACCAACCTGCCGGTCACCAGCACGCTGGACGTGCGCGTCGCCGGCCGCTACGACCATTACGACGACTTCGGCGGCGACTTCAATCCGTCGGTCGGCTTCCGCTGGCGTCCCAGCGACATGTTCCTGCTGCGCGGCGGCTGGAATACCTCGTTCCGCGCGCCGTCGCTGGCCCAGGTGGGTGCGGGCACGACGCTCAGCTCCGGCGCGCTGCCGTGCGCCGCGGGCAGCGAATTCTTCGACAGCTACTGCGGCGGCTTCTCCGGCGACGACAGCTATCTGTCGGAAATCTACGGCAATCCCGATCTCGACCCGGAAACGTCGACGGCCTGGTATTTCGGCAGCGTGTTCGAGTTCGGCGACCGCGCGACGCTGACCCTGGACTACTGGAATTTCGATCAGGAAGATCTGGTCGACATCGACGACCTGGAACTCTTCCGCCGCGCGCTGACCGACCCGGGCCTGATCTACGACTCGCGGGCCGACGTGGGCGATCCGGGCTATCTGGCGCCCGGCGTCATCGGCATCGCCACGCGCGGCGGCGGCATCGGCGATCCGGTCGACGACGTACAGCTGCAGCTGATCAATATCGGCCGGCAGAAAACCGACGGCATCGATCTGGGCTTCGACTATCGTTTCGACGAAACCCCGCTCGGCCGATTCAAGACCTACGTCGATGCGACCTGGACGCATTCGTTCGAACGCAGCGAATCCTGCGACCCGAACGGCAGCGACACGCGTCGCGGCGCCGGCAATTGCAGCGGCGGCGGCCAGCGTCTGCTGGAAAAAACCGGCGAATTCCGCTATCCGGAATGGCTGGTCAACACCGGCGTGTCGTGGTCGCGCGGCGACTGGAGCGCGCGGCTGTGGGCGAATTACATCGACGGTTATTACGACGACGACCAGCGCGCCGAAGTGCCGGCCGGCCGCAAGGTGGCGTCGTGGACCACGCTCAATTTCAACGTGGACTGGGACCTCGACGACCGCCAGTCGATCGGCCTGAACATCAGGAACCTCGGCGACCGCGACCCGCCGCTGTCGCTGGGTTCGACCAGCAACGTGGATCTGTACAACCACAATACGCTGGGCCGGTTCGTGACTTTTCGCTATACCTATCGCTATTGATCGCGGCGCGGCACGACATGTGTCGTGCCGCGCAGGCACAGGTGGAAATCTTTTGTCATCCCGAACGCGGGCGAAGCCCGTGGAGGGATCTGCTTGTGGCTGGCAACATCGAAACAGCAGATCCCTCCACCCGCTGCGCGGGTGTTCGGGATGACAGAAGGTTTCGAGCCGCTGTTGTGGCGGAGTGGGTGACCGCGTATCTGTCGTGTTGTCCATCGTGTTGTTCGCTGTACCGAGGTGATCGATGTCGAATGTCCCATCCCAGGCCGCGCCGGAGCGCGGCCTCAATACCCTGCTGGTGCTGCTGGGCATCGCATTGCTCGCCGCGCTGGTGGTGCCGTTCGTGCCGGCCGGGCTGTTCGAGCCCGGCGCGCCGGTGGCGCTGGACCGTTTCCGGATCGATCCGGATGCCGCGGTGTCGACCGTGTTCGGCACCGCCGACGGCCGCGGTTTCCTCAATTTCCTGTTCGAGGGCATGACCAGCGGCGACCGCAACGGCGCCGCGGTCGGCCTGATCGCGCTGATCTTCATCATCGGCGGCTCGTTCGCGCTGGTGAACGAGACCGGCGCGGTCGAACGCGGCCTGCTGCGGCTGGTCGCGCTGAGCGGCGGCCATCCGGCATGGCTGCTCGGCAGTCTGACGGTGGCGTTCTCGCTGGGCGGCGCGGTGTTCGGCATGGGCGAGGAAACCATCGCCTTCCTGGTGCTGCTGCTGCCGCTGATCGACCGGCTGGGACTGCCGCGCGAAAGCGCGGTGATGGCGACCTACATGGCCAGCCAAATAGGCTTTGCCACGTCATGGATGAATCCTTTCAGCGTGCTGGTCGCGCAGAGCGTGGCCGAGGTGCCGGCGCTGTCCGGCGCGCCGCTGCGCATCGCGGTGTGGGCGGTGTTCACGCTGGCGGCGCTGGTGTTCACGCTGCGCTACGCATTGCGCCATCGCATCGCCGGCAGCGGCGATGTGGCGGCGATGCTGCAGGCATCGCCGCTGCGCGGCAGCGACCGGATCGTGCTGCTGGCGATCGTCGCCACGGTGGTCTGGATCGTGTGGGGCATCACCTCGCGCGGGTATTACCTGCCGGAGCTGGCGGCGCAGTTCTTCGCGCTGGGCCTGTTCTGCGCGGTGGTGATGCGCGTGAGCCGGCGCGACGACGCGCATGCACGCCCCAGTGCGAACAGGCTGGCCGAACTGTTCACCAGCGGCGTGGCGCAGATGGTGCCGGTGGCGCTGGTGATCGCTGCGGCCAAGGGCATGCTGTGGCTGCTGGGCGGCACCGATCCGCACAAGGCCTCGGTGCTCAATACGCTGCTGTACACGATGGGCCACGCGCTGGAAGGCTGGCCGCCGATGCTCGCGGCGCAGGGCATGCTGCTGTTCCAGGCGATCTTCAATTTCTTCGTCACCTCCGGCTCGGCGCAGGCCTCGATCACGATGCCGCTGATGTCCGGGCTGGGCGACATCGTCGGCGTCACCCGTCAGGTCGCGGTGCTGGCGTTCCAACTGGGCGACGGCGTGACCAACCTGATCATTCCCACGTCCGCGGTGCTGATGGGCGCGCTGGGCGTGGCCGGGGTGAGCTGGCAACACTGGCTGCGCGCGATCTGGCGATTCGAATTGCTGCTGGTCGGCCTGGCCGCGACCGCGGTGGCGGTGGCGGTGAGCATCGGCTACGCCTGACGCCTGCAACGACGACCGCGACGGCTACAGCATCCGCCGCAGCGTCGTGTCGCGACGGATGAAGTGATGCCACAGCGCGGCGATCGCGTGCATCGCGATCACTGCGTAAAAAACGGTGCCCAATATTTCGTGCGCCTCTTCCAGCATGTCCTCGGCGCCTTCGCCCAGCACGATCAACGGCGGCAGCGACCAGGGGGTGAGCGGGATCGGCAGCGCATGACCTTCGGACCAGACCGTAAGAATGCCCAACACCGGCTGCACCACCACGAACAGCAGCAGCGCGAGCGTCACCAGCCTGCCCGGCAGCAGGCTCCAGCGCGGCGGCGGCGGTACGATCGGCAGCGGCGACGCGGCGAACTTCGCGAGCAGCCGCGGCACGAACAGCAGCAACAGCGCCAGGCCGGCGAAGACGTGCCAGTCCACGCCCGCGGACGCGCCTTCCTCGATGTCCTCGCCGAGCTCGCTGGTGAGATAGGCCAGCAGGATCAGACCTGCGCCGAGCCAGTGGATCGCACGGACGGGCCATGCGTACTTGATGTTTGCGGCGGAAGACATGGCGGCGTGACCTGGAACGCGGGGGAGTCGCCAATGTCTTCGTTCGCCGGCCGCCCGGCTTGATTCCGATCAAACATTTCCGCGAAACGGGCATGACCGATGGGGGATGCCGCGCAACGATTCCCGATACGTTTCTCGTTACACTTCCGGAATGAAAATCGCCTCCTGGAACGTCAATTCCCTCAACGTGCGGCTGCCGCATCTGGAGCAGTGGCTGCAGGACGCCGCACCCGATGTGGTGGGGCTGCAGGAAACCAAACTCGAAGACAACCGCTTCCCCGACACGGTGCTGGCCGGACTGGGCTATCGCAGCGTGTTCGCCGGGCAGAAGACCTACAACGGCGTGGCCCTGCTCGCGCGCGGGCATGCGCTGGAAGACGTGCAGATCGGCATTCCGGATTTCGACGACGCGCAGCGTCGCGCGATCGCCGCGACCGTCGGCGGTATCCGCATCGTCAATCTGTATGTCGTGAACGGCCAGGATGTGGGCACCGAGAAATACGCCTACAAACTGCGCTGGCTCGACGCCGTGCATGCGTGGCTCGCGGATGAAATGCAGCGGCACCCGCAACTGGTGGTGATGGGCGACTTCAACATCGCGCCCGACGACCGCGACGTGCACGACCCGGCGGTGTGGAACGACGACAGCATCCTCACCTCCACCGCCGAGCGCGCCGCACTGAAACGACTGCTCGACCTCGGCCTGCACGACGCCTATCGCCTGCACCACAGCGAAGGTGGCTTCTTCAGCTGGTGGGATTACCGCCAGGCCGGCTTCCGCCGCAACCTCGGCCTGCGCATCGACCTGACGCTGGTGTCGGATGCGCTGCGCGACAAGGCCACCGCGGCGGACATCGACCGCGAACCGCGGACGTGGGAACGGCCGAGCGATCATGCGCCGGCGTGGGTAAAGATCGAAAGCTGAGAACGCAGGGCGTATCGCCGTTGTAGAGCGCGCTTCAGCGCACTGCTACCCATCAGACAAGCCGCAATGCGTCACTTGCACAAGGGTCTTCGCTCCGGTCGTTGCCGCTGATGCCGGAGCAGCGCGCTGAAGCGCGCTCTACGAGAATTCGGCGCTGTCGGCCGCGTGCCACGTCACTAAAACCGTCATCCCGAGCGCAGCGAGGGACCTGTTTCTGTTTTCATCGGCAGCCATCAAGCAGGTGCCTCGCTGCGCTCGGGATGACATTGTTTTTACGCTGGCGCCGCACGTGCTTCGCACGTCAATGCGGTCGATTATTCCTTCGCTTTTTCCCGAACCGGCGCGCTCCGCAGCGCCGCCGCCATCGCACCGATGCCGCCGGCCAGCAACGCCAGCATCAGCAGCGTGTTGAACAGGCTGGTCGGCCGGAAATAGATGTTCAGATTGGCGAGGATGCCGACGAACACGATCACCAGACCCGCGGCCAGCAGCAGCCAGCCGACGATCGACTTGCCGTTGAAGAAGATCAGGCCGGTGCCGAGGATGAAGGGGATCAGCGACAGGCCGAAGCCGTTGTAGCCGTAGATCATCCAGCCGCCGCCGGAGCTGACCGACACCTGGTTGGTCAGCAACCAGCCGCCGGCCACCGCGCACATCAGGCCGATGAAGAATTGTCCGATGCCGCCGGGAGTGCCGCCTGCGCCTGTCATGTGCCTTGCTCGCTCTGGAAATACGGCCGGCCGCGATCATAGCGCAGCGTGTCCGGGCTCACGCGCAGGGTCAGCCGAGCAACCGCAGCAGCGCGTCGCGCGGCAGCTTGCCGGTCTCGTTGCGGGGCAGGGCGTCGACGATGCGCAGACGCCGCGGCAGGAAGATCGGGTCGACGCTGTTGCGCAGGGCGTCGAGGATCGTGGCGGCGTCCAGCCCGGGCGCGACCGCGAGCGCGGCGATCCGGCGCACGCCGGTGACGTCGCAGGCGTCGAGCTGCAGCATCGCGCCGTCGATCACGCCGGGCACCGCCAGCAGGCGGCGGGTCAGGTCGCCCAGCGAGGCGCGCTTGCCGGCGATCTCCAGCAGGTCCGACTGTCGGCCGCACAGCTGGAACCGGCCGTCGCCGCGCAGTTCGACCAGATCCGCCAGCGCCACCGGCGCGGGCAGGTGCGGCGCCGTCACCAGCGTGCCGTCGGGCTGCGGCTGCAGCTGCACGCCGGGGAAGCACTGCCAGAAGTCGTCGCGCGCGGTACGGCGGTGGGCGATGACGCAGGTTTCGGTGGAGCCGAACATTTCGCGCACTTCGCAGCCGAAGGTCTGCTCGGCGGCGGCGGCCAGCGCCTGCGGCAGCGGCGCGGTAGCGGTGACGATGCCGGCCAGCGGCGGCAGCGCGATGCCGGATTCGACCAGCGCACGCAGATGCACCGGCGTGGTGACCAGCAGCACCGGCGCGGTCGCATGGCCCAGGGCGCGCGCGACATCCTCGGGAAAGAACGGGCGGCCGCCATGCACGGCGGCCGACGCCAGCAGCGGCATCAGCACCGACAGCTCCATGCCGTACATGTGCTGCGGCGGCACCGTGGCGACGATCGGCAGCACCTCGGCCTCCGGCCACAGGTGACGCAGCGCGGCGGTGTTCTGCGCGGTGCTGGTGCGCAGGCTGCCCCAGGTCTTGGGGTTGGGTTTGGGCGTGCCGGTGCTGCCGGAGGTGAAGCCGATCATCGCCAGCGCCCCGGCATCGACCTCCAGCGCCGGGCCGTGCTCCCGCGGCAGGCGCTCGGGCAGGGCATGCATCTGCTGCGGCGCGGGCGACAGCCGCACGTCGGCGATGCAATAACTGTCGGGATACTGCCGGCGCACGTCCTCGATCACCGCCGGCGTGCGCGAAGGCGGCAGCAGATTGACCTGCCCGCGCACGGCGGCGGCGCAGAACGCCACCAGGAAGCGGTAGCGGTCTTCGCAGAGGTTGATGGCGTAGGCCGCCTGCGGCAGGCCGGCGGCGACCCCGCGGACTTCGGCCAGGAAGGTATCGAGCGCGATATGACCGTGGCCATCGAAGGCGAAGCTGCGGCCGGCCGGACCTTCGGCGAGCGCCACCCACTGCGGCGATGGCGCTTCGGGGATGGCCCCGGTGCCCGTGGTTTCGATCGCTGCCGACATATCGTTGTTTGTCTCCCGCTGACGTCGCCAGACACCGGATCCGTGCCTGCCCCTTGGCTTAGCTTACGCTGGGCGGCCCGACCGCCTCAAACCGACGCGCTTCGTGAACAGTCTGGAATTCGCTCCTCCCCAGCTCGCCGCCTTGCCGCCCGACCCGGTGTCCTGCGCCTGGTGGCCCTATCGCCGCGGCGACGATGCCGAGCACCGCATCCGCGGCTGGCTGGGCGATCTGTGGGCGCTGCCGCCCGCGGCGATGACCATCGCCCGCGACAGCCGCGGCCGACCGTTCCTGGAGGCCGGCGCGCATCGGGTCGATCTGAACTGGAGCCACAGCGGCGACTGGCTGATCGCGGTCTGCGCCGAGCGCGCGCGGGTCGGCGTCGATATCGAATGGCTGCGCCCGCGGCCCAGGGCGCTGGCGCTGGCGCGGCGGTTCTTCACGCCGGCCGAAACCGCGCAACTGGCCGCGATGGCCGACGACCCGGCGCGGCTGGAGCACGGCTTCACCCGGCTGTGGTGCGCGAAGGAGGCGGTGCTGAAGGCCCACGGCCGCGGGCTGTCGTTCGGGCTGGAGAAGCTGCAGTTCGCACTGGACGACGACGGCCCACCGCGGCTGGTGGCCTGCGATCCCGCGCTGGGCGCGCCGGCGGACTGGCGTCTGCATGCGTGGACGCCGGTGCCGGGGTATCTGGCGACGCTGGCGTGCAAAGCCGTCGTTGTAGGAGGGGCTTCAGCCCCGAGCTCTTAAACCCCGACCCCGACCCCGTTCTCGTTCAAGGCAAAGGCTCGGGGCTGAAGCCCCTCCTACAAAAACCCCTCCTACGAAGCCTCCCGCATAATTCCCGGCATGACCACCTCCGACCTCCCCGCCGCCGCCCGCGCGGACCTCGATGCCGGCCTGCAGGCGCTGCAGCTCGATCCCGCGCTGGCCGCGCCGCTGGCGCGCTACCTGGCGCTGTTGCTGCGTTGGAACGCCACCTACAACCTCACCGCCATCCGCGACCCGCGCGAGATGGTGACCAAGCACCTGCTGGATTCGCTGGCGATGGCGCCCTTCGTGGCGTCGGTGCCGACCCTGGCCGATCTGGGCACCGGCGCGGGGCTGCCCGGCATCCCGCTGGCGATCGCGGTCCCCGGCCTGCGGGTCACCCTGGTGGAATCGGCCGGCAAGAAGGCCCGGTTCATGCGCGAAGCCATCCGCCACCTCGGCCTGACCAACGCCGAGGTGGCCGAATCGCGGATCGAAGCCCTGGACCGTCCCGATGAGTTCACGGCGATCACCGCCCGCGCGCTGGCCACGCTGCCGCAGATCCTGACCCTGGGCGGACATCTGCTGGCCCCCGATGGCGTGCTGCTGGCGATGAAGGGCACCCGCCCGGACGATGAGATCGCGGGCCTGCCCGCAGGCTGGACGCTGCGCGAAATCCACCCGCTGACCGTGCCCGGACTGGGCGCAGAACGGCATCTTGTGGTGGTCGGTCGTAGCGAACCGACCAAAGGCTGACGGCAAGCCACGCCGCCAGCAGGCATAATCTGCGGTTCGGCCCGCGTCGCCTCCGGCGCGGACGTGCCGGCTTCGGCCCGGCCAACACCAGACTTCCGGACCCCACCATGGCCCGCATCATCGCCATCGCCAACCAGAAAGGCGGGGTCGGCAAGACCACCACCGCGGTCAATCTCGCCGCCGCGCTGGCGCAGGCGCCCAAGCGCGTGCTGCTGGTCGACCTCGACGCCCAGGGCAACGCCACCATGGGCAGCGGCGTCGACAAGCGCGAGCTGGCCGGCTCCACCTGCGACGTGATGCTGGAGGAAATGCACGCGGTCGACGTGATCGTGCGCACCGCCGAAGGCTTCGACCTGCTGCCGGGCAACAACGACCTGACCGCGGCCGAGATCGAGCTGATGGACGAACCGGGCCGCGAACAGCGGCTCAAGCGCGCCATCGAAACCGTGCGCGACCGCTACGACTTCATCCTCATCGACTGCCCGCCGGCGCTGTCGCTGCTCACGCTGAACGCGCTGACCGCCGCCGACTCGATCCTGGTGCCGATGCAGTGCGAGTACTACGCACTGGAAGGCCTCAGCTCGCTGCTGCAGACCATCGACGCGCTGAAGGCCAAGCTCAATCCGGATCTGGAAATCGAAGGCGTGCTGCGCACCATGTTCGACGTGCGCAACAACCTCGCCAACGCCGTCTCGGCGGACCTCACCGCGCACTTCGGCGACAAGGTCTTCCGCACCATCATCCCGCGCAACGTGCGTCTGGCCGAGGCGCCCAGCCACGGCCAGAGCATCGTCGGTTACGACAAGGGGTCGCGCGGGGCCATCGCTTATCTCGGACTGGCCGGCGAAGTGATCCGCCACCAGCGCGAACGCACGCAACAGGCCGGCGCCGGCGGTGCGCACCACAAGACCCCGGGGATCTCCGCATGAGCACCGTCAAAAAGCGTGGCCTCGGCCGCGGCCTCGAAGCCCTGCTCGGCCCCAAGGCCGCCGCGGAGGCGCCCGCGCTGGAAGCCACGTCCACCGACACCCTGCGGATGCTGCCGGTCGATGCGCTGACCCCCGGCAAGTACCAGCCGCGCCGCGCGATGGACCCGGGCAAGCTCACCGAGCTGGCCGAATCGATCAAGGCGCAGGGCGTGATCCAGCCCATCGTCGTGCGCGAGATCGCCAAGGACAAGGGCGGCAAGGTCTACGAAATCATCGCCGGCGAACGCCGCTGGCGCGCGTCGCAGCAGGCCGGGCTGAAGGAAATCCCGGTCGTGATCCGCGAAGTCGACGACCGCACCGTGGTCGCGATGGCGCTGATCGAGAACATCCAGCGCGAAGACCTCAACCCGCTGGAAGAAGCGCAGGCGCTGCAGCGGCTGATCGACGAATTCGACCTCACCCACGCACAGGCCGCCGAAGCCGTGGGCCGCTCGCGCGCCGCGGTCTCCAATCTGCTGCGCCTGCTTGAACTGCCGGCCGACATCCGCACCCTGGTGGAAACCCGCGCGCTGGAAATGGGCCACGCCCGCGCCCTGCTGCCGCTGGCGCCGCAGGCCGCGATCGCGCTGGCCCGCCAGGCCGCCGAACTGGGCTGGTCGGTGCGCGAAGTCGAACACCGCGTGCAGCAGTACGCCGCCGGGCAGGTGCCCAGCGGCACCAAGGCGAAGACCACCAACGGCGCCAAGCCCAAACCGCAGGCCGACATCGTCGCCCTGGAGCGCGACCTGTCCGAATCGCTGGGCACCGTCGTCAACGTGCTGCACGGCCGCGGCGGCAAGGGCCGGCTGGTGATCCACTACACCGATCTGGATACCCTGGAAGGCGTGCTGGAGCGGTTGAAGGCGCGGACCTGATCCTGGCGTGTAGCACTCATGTGCTACATTTTGCATCCGCACGCTGCCAAGCCATCGCCATGTCCACCACCACGATCCGCATCCCCGATGAGCTGAAGGCACGCCTGTCGCGTATTGCCGAGCAGGAAGGCACCTCAACCCACGGCCTGATCCTCGAGGCTATCGCCGAGAAAGCCGATGCGATGGAACGGCGGCAGGCTTTCCATGACGAGGCGCGCGACCGCCATGAACATTACCTCGTCACGGGCGAGTCGATCCCATGGGAGGAGATGCGCGATTACCTGCGGCGCCGCGTCCGTGGCGAAGACGTGCAGCCGCCTGTCGCGCGTCGTCACGGCAAGTAACCCATGACCCGGGTCGTCATTGCCGCCCGGGTCGATCACGACCTGGAGCGGGTACTCATACATTTGATGGCGAACGATGCCCTCGGCCCGGAACAGCGGATCGAAGACATCATCGCGGCCTTGGACGTGCTGGCGACCAATCCATGGATCGGTCGACCTACGGAACATGGCCGGCGCGAACTTGTGATCGGGCGCGACCACCATGGCTATCTTGCGCTTTATGCCTACGATCCACGCACGGATGAAGTGGTCATTCTGGCCCTGCGTTCGCAGAAAGAATCCGGATATCAACTTTCATGACAAACCCCCATCTCTCCGTCGTCGTCCCCGTGTTCAACGAGCGCGACAACGTGACGCCCTTGATCAATGAAATCACTACCGCGCTGCGCGGCAACGCATTGCTGAAAGGCGAGGCGTTCGAGATCGTCTATGTCGACGACTGCTCGCGCGACGACACGCTGGATGTCCTGAAAAAACTCAAGGCCGACGTGCCGGAGCTGCGCGTCATCAAGCACGTCACCCAGAGCGGGCAGAGCACCGCGGTGCGCACCGGGGTGAAAGCCGCTCGCGGAGCATGGATCGCGACCCTCGACGGCGACGGCCAGAACGATCCGGCGGATATTCCGAAACTTCTGGCCGAACGCGAAACCTCCGCCGCCGACGTGAAACTGTTCGCCGGCTGGCGCGTGCAGCGCAAGGACACCGGCAGCAAGCGCTGGGCGTCGAAACTCGCGAACGCGATCCGCAGCCGCATGCTGCAGGACGCCACGCCCGACACGGGTTGCGGCATCAAGCTGTTCGAGCGCGAAGCCTTCCTCGACCTGCCGTATTTCAATCACATGCACCGCTACCTGCCGGCGCTGATGCAGCGCGCCGGCTGGAAGACCGTCAGCGTGCCGGTGAATCACCGCCATCGCGCCAGCGGCGTGTCGAAATACAACAACCTCAACCGCGCGCTGGTGGGTCTGCGCGATCTGCGCGGCGTCGCGTGGCTGATCGCGCGCAGCAAGCGCACCGCGATCGAGGAGCTGTAACCATGGACCCCGTCGCCGTCGACATCATGAATTCGCCGATCCCGTGGCTGGAGTGGACCGGCATCCACATGAGCCCGTGGAAACTGATCGGCCTGACCGGCGCGCTGATGTTCGGCGGCCGCTGGCTGGTGCAGTTCATCGCCAGCAAGCGTCACGGCAAACCGGTGATCCCGCGCGCGTTCTGGTACATGAGTCTGGTCGGCAGCGCGATGACGCTGTCGTATTTCATCTTCTCGCAGAAACAGGATTCGGTCGGCATCATCCAGAACCTGTTTCCGTCGTTCACCGCCGCCTACAGCCTGTATCTGGACATCAAACATCGCGGCTGGCATCGCGATCGCAACACCCACTGACGACCGCGCCCGCCGCCCGGGCACGCGGCTTTCGGGCAATACGCCGGCGCACGGAATTCGTGTAGGCTCGCGGATCCGGCCTCTGGGGAGAGGCTAAAAAAAATCTGGGGGGAACATGGCTCGCTGGTATCGGTGGGGGTTCGCGATTGCGGCATTGACGCCAGGGGTGGCGTGGGCACAAACGACCGAACAGGTCGTCCATTCGGTCTGGATCGCCACCTGCGCCGGCTTCGTGCTGATGATGCAGCCGGGGTTCGCGCTGCTGGAAAGCGGGTTCTGTCGCGCGAAGAACTCGGTCAACGTGATCATGAAGAACTTCACCGACTGCGCCATCGCCTCGCTGGCGTACTGGGCGGTGGGCTTCGGGCTGATGTTCGGGCTGAACTGGAACGGGGTGGTCGGGATCAGCGATTTCTTCCCGGCCGGCGACGGCGCCTCGCTGGTGAACGTGCTCTACCAGACCTTCTTCGCCGCAACCGCCGCGACCATCATCAGCGGCGCGGTAGCCGAGCGCATCCGCTTCATGCCGTATCTGGTCGGTTCGGTGGTGGTGGTCTGTCTGATCTATCCGCTGTACGGCGCGTGGGTCTGGGGCGGCACCGCCGAAAACGCGGGCTGGCTGCGCGGGCTGGGCTTCCTCGACACCGCCGGTGGCGCGGCGGTGCACATGATCGGCGGCTTCACCGCGCTGGGCGCCATCGTCGTGCTGGGCCCGCGGCTCGGCCGCTTCTCGCGCACCGGCGAGGTGCGCGACATTCCCGGCCACAACCTGCCGCTGGCGGCGCTGGGCGCGTTCCTGCTGTGGGTGGGCTGGCTGGGGTTCAACGGCGGCGCCGCCGATCCGGATTTCAACGATCTGGGCGTGATCGTCCTCAACACCCACCTGGGCGCCGCCGCCGGCGTGCTGGGCGCGATGCTGACACTGGCCTTCCATCGCCGCCCGCTGCTGATGTCGGCGGTGATCAATGGCGCACTGGGCGGGCTGGTGTCGGTCACCGCGGGCGCGAAATACATCGACCCGGGCTTCGCGGTGGTGGCCGGCCTGGTCGGCGGCATGATCGTGGTGGTCGGCCCGGCGCTGCTGCAGCGGCTGAAGATCGACGACGTGGTCGATGCGGTGTCGGTCCATGGCTTCTGCGGCCTGTGGGGCACGATCGCCGTCGGCCTGTTCATGCGCGACGATCTGTTCGACCCCGGCCGGATCGCGGTGCAGGCGCTCGGCGCGGGCGTGGCGGCGGCCTGGGCGTTCGGCATCGGCTGGCTGGTCTACAAGGCGCTGGACGCGACGATGGGCCTGCGCGCCAGCACCGAGCACGAACAGCGCGGCCTCGACTACACCGAACATTACGAGATCGGCTACGGCGAGTTCATGGCCGCACGCACCCATCGCGACCTCGGCGGCGAGGGCTGACCGGTGGTGGCCAACGACAACGGCAGCATGGGCCTGAACTACCGGCGCCGGGTGATCTACCAGGCGCTGCAGAACACCTTCTCCGATCCGCAGCAGTTGCGTGTGTACTTCGAGCTCTGGCAGCGCGAACACAGCCAGGAGACCCACTTCGTGGTGACCCGTTTCGCCGCAGCGGTAGCGAAGGTCGCCGGGCTGGACGCCGAGCAGAAATCGCTGTTCCAGCGCCGGCTGTTCCAGGGTCTGACCCAGCCCTACGAGAGCCTGCCGCGCGTGCCCGACGCCTGGATGCCCGCCGCCAACCAGACCGACGACCGGCCATTCGTAGCCGAGGGAAGCGCCGCACCGGCGCCGGCAGCCGCACCCGTCGCGCCCGAGCCGGTCGCACGCATCGACTCGGTCGAACGCATCGTGTTCAAGGCGTTCGCGCAGCCGATCGCGGCCGCGATCCTCACCAAGGCCGACCGGCATCCGGGCGTGCTGCAGCAGGCGGTGGACGATCTGGGCGCAAGCACCGGCACCGACAGCCGCACGCAGGCGCTGCATCGCGCGTTCAAACAGTGGTCGGGCGAGCGCTTCGCGAGCGATGCACTGCCGCCGCTGCATGCGCCGGAAGACCTGCAGCATCTCGCCCATCAGCTGTATCTGCTGGCCGCGGACCTGATCGGCCCGATGCAGGCCGATCGCCTGCTGGCGCAGGCCGCCGCCGAAGCGGAGCGGCTGCCGGAAGCGGCCCTGTTCTCGCCGCAGATGCTGCTCTGAATCGAAACGCGCGGATCATCCGATCCCGCGCGGATATCCGGTGATCCCAGCCGTCAGGCGCGCCCGCGACCCTGCGCGCGCAGCCCCGCGTAGATCAGCATCAGCGCCGCCAGCGCGACCCCGATCGCCATCCATTCCCTGCTGGTCAGCGTGGTGACGATGGCCAGCATCGCCGCGAACGCGATCAGCGGAATGACCGGGCCACCCGGCAGCACGAAGGGTTCGCCGCGCTCGCGCAGGTTCACGCGTTGCGCGCGCCACGCGGCAAGGCTGACCAGGCCGTACATCAGGCAGATCGCGCCCCCGGAGATCAGCGCCAGCGTGTCGAAGCTGCCGCCCAGCGCGAGCACCCAGGCCAGTCCGGCATGCGCCATCAGCGCCAGCAGCGGCACGCGATGCGTGGCGGTGACCCGGCCGAACGCGCGCGGCAGGTAGCCGTCGCGGCCCAGCGCGAACACCAGGCGCGAGGTGCCCAGCAGATTGCCCAGCAGGAAGCCGGCCATCGAGATGCAGGCGGTGATCAGCAGCAGCGTGCGTCCCGGTCCCCACAGCGCCGCGGCGGTGTCGGCGATCGGCACGCCGCTTTCGGCCAGCTTCGGACCGAGCAGGCCCTGGCCGACGATCTGCAGGCCGAGGTACAGCAGCACCACCAGCAGGATCGCGGCGATGGTCGCGCGCGGCACGTTGCGCGCGGGGTCGCGCAGCTCGCCCGACGGCACCAGCGCGGTCTCCATGCCGGAGTAGGCGAACATCACCAGCACCATCGACGCGCCCAGCGCGGACACCGACGGCACGTCGCCGAACGAAAAACTCACCAGACTCCAGTCGACGAAGAACACACCGATCGTGGCGAGCAGGAACAGCGGCGCGAGTTTCAGCGTCGCCAGCACCGCGATCGCGCGCGCGCCCAGCTTCACGCCGAAAGCGTTCAGCGCGAACAGCGACAGATAGACCAGGGTCAGCAGACCGGCGCGGGCGTAGGGATCGGCGAACGTCGGCACCAGTGTCGCCACCTGTACCGACAGCGCGGCGGCGACGCCGGCGCTGGAGGCGATATTGCTGATCCACATCAGGGCGCCGGCGAGGAATCCGGCGAACGGCCCGAACACCGCGGTGAGATAGGTGTACGGCCCGCCGGTGGCCTGGGTGCGGCTGCCGATGGCGGCGAAACACAGCGCCACCGGCACGATCGCCAGCGCGCCGGCCAGCAGCGCCAGCGGCGCGGCGCTGCCCATCTTGTCGGCCAGCGCCGACGGCATCCGGAAGATCCCGCCGCCGATGATGACGTTGATCACCGCCGCGGTCAGCGCGAAGGTGCCGACCGCGCGGATCAATGCGGCATCGCCTTCGAGCGGACGGGCGGTTGCGGGTTCGGACATCGGTGCGGCCTGCGGCGGACGAAGCGCGAAGCCTCGCATGCGCCGTCCGGTTTGACGAGTGCGAGAACACAGGCGTTGCAGGAGCGGCGGAAGCCGCGATGGACGAGAACAGCATCACCGTGGGAGCAGCGGAAGCCGCGACCCGCTTCCTTCATCCCCTCCTGTGGGAGCGACGCAAGTCGCGACGGGCTGCGGAAAACGCATCCGTGAGCCGTCGCGACTTGCGTCGCTCCCACAACAGCGGTGCGTTTCGACGAGCGGCAGAACCCGGCTTTGCAGGAGCGGCGGAAGCCGCGATGGCGCGCCGAAAATCTTGACCAGCCTTCGGCTGTTGAAAGCCCGTCATCCATCGCGGCTTCCGCCGCTCCCACAGGGGGCCGGCGCGGCATGGCAGCACGTTGCTTGGCGATAAGGACGATCGGACAGCAAGCGCATATCGTCATGGCGACCGGCGATTACGGACCAGTGAACCCCGCATGCGGCAGCGACCCTGTGGGAGCGACGCAAGTCGCGACGGGCTGCGGAAAACGCATCCGTGAGCCGTCGCGACTTGCGTCGCTCCCACAACAGTGGTGCGTTTCGACGAGCGGGAGAACCCGGCTTTGCAGGAGCGGCGGAAGCCGCGATGGCGCGCCGAAAATCTTGACCAGCCTTCGGCTGTTGAAAGCCCGTCATCCATCGCGGCTTCCGCCGCTCACAGGCGGGTGGTGCGCCACTTGCGTTAGCATCGCCGGACTCACCGGAGACCCGCCCGCATGCGCACGACCCTGCTCGCCCTGTCCATCGCCTCTGCGTGCATCTCCTGCACATTTGGCGCGCCGCTCGCGCACGCCGCCGACATGGCGCGGCCGGAAGTGCGCGCCCAGGCCGAACGGCTGGCCCCGAAAGTGCTGGCCTGGCGCCGCGATATCCACCAGAACCCGGAACTCGGCAACCGCGAGGTACGCACCGCGAAACTCGTTGCCGATCATCTGCGCGCGCTGGGCCTGGACGTGAAGACCGGCATCGCCACCACCGGCGTGGTCGCGGTGCTCAAGGGCGGCAAGCCCGGCCCGCGCATCGCGATCCGCGCCGACATGGACGCGCTGCCGGTGACCGAACGCCACGCGCTGCCGTTCGCGTCCAAGGTCACCTCGACTTTCCGCGGCGAGACCGTGGGCGTGATGCACGCCTGCGGCCACGACGCCCACACCGCGACCCTGATGGGCGTGGCCGAAGCGATGGTGGCGATGAAGGCCGACCTGCCGGGCGAAGTGCTGTTCGTGTTCCAGCCGGCCGAGGAAGGCCCGCCGGACGGCGAGGAGGGCGGCGCCGAGGAAATGCTGAAACAGGGCCTCTTCCGCGACTTCAAACCCGAGGCGGTGTTCGGCCTGCACGTGTTCAGCACGCTCAACGCCGGGCAGATCGGCTACCGCGCCGGCCCGGCGATGGCCGCGTCGGACCGCTTCAATATCGTCATCAAGGGCCGGCAGACGCACGGTTCGCGGCCGTGGGGCGGCGTGGATCCGATCGTCGCCGCGGCCGACGTCATCGGCACCGCGCAGACCATCGTCAGCCGCCGCCAGAACATCGCGAAGCAGCCGGTGGTCGTCACCTTCGGCGCGATCAAGGGCGGCATCCGCTACAACATCATTCCCGACCAGGTGGAAATGATCGGCACCATCCGCACCTTCGACGAAGGCATGCGCCAGGCGGTGTTCAAGGATCTGCAGAACGTCGCCGAACACGTCGCCGCCGCGCACGGCGCGACCGCAATTGCACAGGTGCCGGACACCAAGGGCAATCCGGTGACCGTCAACGACCCCGCACTGACCGCCAGACTGCTGCCCAGCCTGGAACGCGCGGCCGGCAAGGAGAACGTCGTCGAAATGGGCCTGAACATGGGCGCCGAGGATTTCTCGTTCTACGCCCGCGAAGTGCCCGGCTTCTTCTTCTTCGTCGGCGCCACGCCGAAGGGCCAGGACGCCGGCAAGGCGCCGTCGAACCATTCGCCGGAATTCTTCCTCGACGAGTCCGCGCTGGACGTCGGCCTGCGCGCGATGCTGCAGGTGACGCTGGATTATCTGCACGGCGTGCAGTAACGCCGCATCGCCGGCCCTCCACTTCCCTGAAGTCTAGGCATGCGTCCGAACACCGGCTCCGGCCCGCCACGATGGCGCACCATTGCGTGGCTGGTCGGACTGTTCGCGTCGGTGGCGCTGCTCGCAGGAAGCCCGCCATTGATCGTGCAGGCGCTTCGCGAGCGTGAAGCGCGCCGCATCCACGACTTCTACGCCGACGGGTTGTCGCCGTGCAGTCCCCTCTCGTTCCAGGATATCGATGCGGCATTGCGTCGATTACTGCCTGCGGAGCCGGATCTGATCGTGACGATATCCGCCGCATTCGACCGACCCAAGGCGCTGGCATTCGTCGGCAACGATGTCCATCTATTCGCTTTCGGTTCGCCCGGAGAAAATATGATGCCCGATACTCCCGAGGACGCTTTTGCGGTAAAGGCCCGGCGCATCACGGCCATAACGCCAGCGCTCGCGCGCAGCATCACCGATACATTGGCGCTGGACATCGAACATGCCCACGCGGAGTCGCCCTTGGAGCTTGACGGCACAGCCTATTATTTCCGCACCGCTGATGGCACCTGCGCCACCGCATGGTCGCCAATGCCGAAAACGCGTGCCGGTGCATGGGTCTCGCTCTTCCACGCATTGGCGCAGGACATCGCGGCCGATGCCGGCCCGCTCGATCCTTCCGCCGAACAGGCGCTGTCGCAACAGATCGAAGCGTTGCGGACCCAAGGTCCGTAGTCACGCGATAATGTCCATATGAACCACACCGACATCCCCCTCGGCCGCGAAGTCGCGTACCCCTCGCATTACGACGCCGGCCTGCTGTTTCCGATTCCGCGCACGCTGGGCCGCAGCGAGATCGGCATCGACACCGGCGCGCCATCGCTGCCCTTCATCGGCCACGACCGCTGGCACGCCTACGAACTGAGCTGGCTGGACGCGCGCGGCAAGCCGGTGGTCGCGACCGCGACGCTGGCGGTGCCGGCGGCGTCGCCGATGCTGATCGAATCCAAATCGCTCAAGCTCTATCTGAACTCGCTCAACGCCGAGCGTTTCGAATCCGCAGCACACGTGCGCGACACGCTCGTCGCCGACCTGTCGCGGGTCGCGGGCGCGACGGTCGCGGTCGATTTCGGGCTACCGCCGTTCGCCGTCGACGACGACGCGGCTTTGGACGGTGCGGCTTTGGACGGCACGATCCTGATCGACGCACTCGATATCGACATCGACGACTACGGCCCACCCAACGCCGCGCATCTCGCGCTGCATGCCGGCGATGGCGATGCCGTCGTCGAAGAAACGCTGCGCTCCGATCTGCTCAAATCCAACTGCCCGGTGACCGGGCAACCGGACTGGGCCAGCGTGCGCATCGCCTATCGCGGCGCGCGGATCGACCGCGCCGGGCTGCTGCGTTATCTGGTGTCGTTCCGCGATCACGCCGAGTTCCACGAGCAGTGCGTGGAGCGGATCTTCGTCGACGTGATGGCGCGCTGCCGGCCGCAGACGCTGTCGGTGGAAGCGCGCTATACGCGCCGCGGCGGGCTGGACATCAACCCGTGGCGGGCCACGCCCGGCGCATCGCCGCCGGGCGCCGCTCGCGACGAACGGCAGTAGTCCGCGGCCGCGAAAAAAACACGCCATCGATATGGTTTCTTAACATTCGCCGTGTCAATGTGGCCCGGCCATCTGGCAGGAGCCGTCCGACATGACCACACCCGATAAGAAACCCGATTTTTCCAACGTGCAGAGTTCGGTGACCAGCACCGAACAGGCCCGGCCCGACTTCAGCAACGTGCAGACCACCGTCACCACCACCGAAGAGATCACCGGTGGCGAAGGCGGCGGCACGGGCGCGCAGACCTACACCATCGAGAAGGGCGACACGCTGTCGGCCATCTCCAAACGCTTCTACGGCAAGGCCAAGTTCTGGCGCCAGATCTTCGAGGCCAACCGCGACACGATCGAGGATCCGGACCGGATCTTCCCCGGGCAGACCATCAAGCTGCCGGCGATCGATGTCGACGGCGACGGCGATCTCGACGATCCGACCGGCGGCTGATCGCGCCCCCCGGAATCCGCACGTGCGCACGTCGCTCCGCATGGACGGCGCAGGAATATCCATCCAGACCGTATCGAGGAACCCAATCCAATGAACCGCACACGCATGCTCCATAACAACATGCTCCAGAACAAATTGACGCAAGCCCTGCTCATCGCCGTGATCGGCAGCGTCGCCATCGTCGGCTGCAAGAAGAAGGAAGAAGCCGTTGCGCCGCCCGCCATCAGCGAGCCGGCCCCGGCCCCCGCAGCGGCGCCGGTCGCCGCCACCGCTTCGGTCACCACCGTCGAACTGGGCAACGCCGTCGGCCCGGACATGAAGCTCACGTCCACCGGCACCACCTTCAAGCCCAAGGACACCATCACCGTGTCGATCGGCACCGCCACCAGCGACCCGGCCGCCACCGTCGCCGGCAACATCGGCGCCAAGTGGACCTACGCCAACGGCGCGGAAACCATGGAAGTGTCGAACGAAAGCAAGGCCCTCAACTTGACCGGCACCGGCTCCACCAACTTCCAGATCGCGAAGCCCGACGGCTTCCCGCCCGGCAAGTACAAGGTCGAAGTCTCGCTGGACGGCGCGGTGGTGCAGACCAAGGAATTCGAAATCACCAAGTGACATCGGTGGCTTGAGCAGTTCCCGAAGGGCGCGACTCCGGTCGCGCCCTTTTTCGTGCCTGTCCGTCGCGCCCGCGCTCGCGCTCGCCGTGCCTGTCATTTCGTGGACGGCCGCGCAACGCCGCGTGTCATCCACGCGCACTGGAAGGGCCTGCGGAATTGGCATAGTGTGGCCCGGTTCGCCCGCGCGGCGACCCCGGCCCGGCGCCCTCTCCCTTCCCGCCTTGCATGCACGGGAACGTCTTGAGGACACCCGGCCTCTCCGATCTCCGCCAATCCCTTCAGACCAGCACCAGGAGCGCGACATGGCCTTCGAACTGACGATCAACGGCAAAGCGGTGCCGGTGGATGCCCCCGACGACATGCCGCTGTTGTGGGTGCTGCGCGACATCGCCGGATTGACCGGCACCAAATACGGCTGCGGCATGGCCCAGTGCGGCGCTTGCACGGTGCACGTCGCCGGCCAGCCGATCCGCAGCTGCGTCACCCCGGCCAGCGCGCTGGTCGGCCAGCCCATCACCACCATCGAAGGCGCCGGCGCGACCGGGCCGGTGGCCAAGGCGGTGCAGGACGCGTGGGTCGCCGGCGCGGTCGCGCAGTGCGGCTACTGCCAGAGCGGCCAGATCATGTCGGCCATCGCGCTGCTGGACACCAACCGCAGCCCCAGCGACGACGACATCGACGCGGCCATGGCCGGCAACCTCTGCCGCTGCGCCACCTATCAGCGCATCCGCGCGGCGATCAAAGCCGCGGCCACCGCACTCGCGTAAGGAGAACGGACATGTTCAACGGTCGCAAACTTTCCGCGCTTGACGTCGTCGACGCGGCGCAGACCCCGACGCTCTCGCGCCGCCAGTTCCTGCTCGGCGCGACGCTCATCGGTTCCGCACTGATGGTCGGCTGCAGGATGGAAGCCTCCGACGCCGACGCACCCGTGGCGGCCGGCGGCAAACCCGCTGCGGGTTCGCCGTTCGAGGCCTACATCGCGATCGCCGCCGACGGCATCGTCACCGTGTATTCCAGCCAGTTCGACATGGGCCAGAATTCCTATCACGGCCTGGCGACCCTGGTCGCCGAAGAACTCGACGTGGCGCTGGAAAACGTGCGCGTCGAAGGCCGCGCCGGCAATCCCAAGTGGTACGGCAATCTCGCGATGGGCGGCGCGTTCCAGCTCACCGGCGGCTCCAGCAGCATGCCGTCGTCGTGGGAGCGCTACCGCAAGGCCGGCGCCGCCGCGCGCGAACTGTTGAAGCAGGCGGCCGCGAAGCAGTGGAAGGTCGTCATCGGCGAGCTGTCGACCGCGAACGGCGAAGTGATCCACGCCGGCAGCGACCGCCGCGCGCCCTACGGCAGTCTGATCGCCGCCGCCGCGCCGCTGCCGGTGCCGGGCGAGGTCGCGCTGAAGGACGCGAAGGCGTGGACGCTGATCGGCAAGGACGCGACCTCGCGCATCGATGCGCGCGCCAAGTCCGACGGCAGCCAGGACTACACCATCGACATCCAGCTGCCGGGCATGCTGGTCGCGACCATCGCCCACAGCCCGCGCTTCGGCGGCAAGCCGACATCCTTCGACGCCACCGCCGCCAAAGCGGTGCCGGGCGTGGTCGAGGTGGTGCAGATCAGCCGCGGCGTGGCGGTGGTGGCCAACAACACCTGGGCCGCGATCAAGGGCCGCGAAGCGCTGCAGGTGACGTGGGACGACAGCGGCGCGGAGACGCGATCCTCCGACGCGATGTTCGCCGAGTACGAAGCGCTGGCCAAACAGGACAGCGGCAAGGTCGCGCTGAAACGCGGCGATGCCGCCGGCAAGCTCGCCAAGGCCGCGAAGACCATCGAAGCGACCTATCGCTTCCCCTACCTCGCGCACGCCGCGCTGGAGCCGCTGAACGCGGTGATCCACAAGGACGGCGAGCGCCTGCACATCCACGGCGGCCTGCAGATGCCCGACGCGGTGCAGGGCGCCTGCGCGCAGATCGCCGGCGTCAAACCGGACCAGGTCGACCTGCACGTGATGAAGACCGGCGGCGGTTTCGGCCGGCGCGCGGTCGCCGACTGCGACGTGTTCGTAGAAGCCACCGAAATTGCGAAAGCGATCGATTTCCGCGCGCCGGTCAAACTGCAGTGGACGCGCGAAGCCGACATGGGCGGCGGCCGCTATCGCCCGCTGCACGTGCACCGCGTGCGCGTGGGCCTGGACGCCGACGGCAACGTCAGCGGCTGGCAGCATCACATCGTCGGCCAGTCGATCATGGCCGGCACCCCGTTCGAGGGGATGATGATGAAGGATGGCATCGATCCCACCTCGACCGAGGGCGTCGTCGACACCCCGTACGCGTTGCCCGACATCGACGTGCGCATGACCCATCCGGCATCGCCGGTGCCAGTGCTGTGGTGGCGCTCGGTCGGCCACACCCACACCGCGTACGTGATGCAGACGCTGCTCGACGAGATCGCGACAGCCACCGGCAAGGATCCGGTCGCGCTGCGGCTGGCGCTGCTGCCTGCCGACGCGCGCGAACGCGCGGTGCTGTCGCTGGCCGCCGAGAAAGCCGGCTGGTCGCAGCCGGTCGCGGCCGGCCGCTATCGCGGCGTCGCCGTGCACCAGTCGTTCGGCAGCTTCGTCGCCACCGTCGCGGAAGTCTCGAAAACCGCCGACGGCGGCATCCGGGTCGAACGCTGCGTGGTGGCCTCGGACTGCGGCATCGCGATCAATCCCGACATCGTGCGCGCGCAGATCGAAGGCGGCACCGGCTTCGGCCTCAGCGCGATGCTCGGCGAACGCATCGCGCTGGAGAACGGCGCGCCGACCGCCAGCAACTACGACGCCTACCGGGTGCTGCGCATCGACGCGATGCCCACGGTCGAAGTGCACATGCTGCCGTCGACGGCATCGCCCACCGGCATCGGCGAATGCGCGGTGCCGCCGATCGGCCCCGCGGTCGCCAACGCGATCTTCCAGGCCACCGGCAAGCGCGTGCGCGACCTGCCGTTCCTTGAAGCCTGAACTCGAAGCCTGAATCCGACGCGGAGCATTTCCCATGACTCTTCGAATCGTCCCGCTCGCCGTTCTGTCGCTGTGCGGCGCACTCTCGCTCAGCGCGCACGCGCAGACCGCGCAGGAAGGCAAGGCGGCGTTCGTCGCCTGCACCGGCTGTCATTCGGTGGACGGCAGCGCCAAACCGACCGGCCCGACGCTGAAAGGCGTCGTCGGCCGCAAGGCCGCCGGCGTCGCCGCCTATCGCAACTATTCGGCCGCGCTGCGCGGCAGCAACATCACCTGGACCGCGCAGGAACTCGACGCCTACCTCAAGGCGCCGTCGACGCGCGTCAAGGGCACGACGATGACGATCGCGACGCCCGACGCCAAGCGCCGAAAGGCGATCGTCGCGTATCTCGCCACGCTGAAATGAGCATGCTGAAATGAATCGGCCACGCTTCATTCGATGCGACGCCGTTCTACGCGACACCGCCCGACCGCATGCCGCGTCCGCTTGAGCTGCTGATCGCCAGCGCGCGGCGCGACGAACGCTGCGCGCTGGTCACCCTCGTCGGCATCCACGGCGCCGCACCGCGCCGGATCGGCGCGCAGATGGCGGTGACCGGAGGCGGCGAGGTCGCGGGTTCGTTCTCCGGCGGTTGCCTGGACTGGTCGGTGATCGAGGAAGCGCAGCGCGCCATCGCCGATGCCGCCAGCCGGCGCGTGCGCTACGGCGCCGACTCGCCCTACGTCGACATCGTGCTGCCCTGCGGCAGCGGCCTGGATTTGCAGTTCGACGGCATGGTGCCGGCCGCGACCGTCGATGCGATCGCGCAGGCCATCGAGCGACGCGAAGCCTTCGATCTGCGCTGGCGCCACGCCGAGCAGCCGCCCGATTGTCTGCCCCCGGCACCCGCATCTGCGAACGCGCTACGCATCCGCCAACAGCCCGCGCTGCGGCTGGTGCTGGCCGGCGCCGGCGATACTTTGCTGGCGATGTGCCGGCTCGCGCGCGCGGCCGATATCGAAACGATCGCGCTCAGCCCCGAGCGCGAGCTGCACCCGGCGCTGGACGCGATCGGCGTACCGCTGCACGTGCTGCAGGCGCAGCACGCGCTGCCGCCGCTGGCGTTCGATGCGTACACCGTGGCCATCACCCTGTTCCACGATCACGACTGGGAGCTGCCGTTCCTGCAGCGGGCGCTGGCGAGCGACGCCTGTCTGGTCGGCGCGATGGGCAGCCCGCGCGCGCAGGCGCAGCGGCTCGAAGCGTTGCAGGCGCGCGGCGTGCCGGACGCGGACGCGGCGCGACTGCGCAGCCCGCTGGGGCTGCTGCCGCGCGCGCGCGATCCGCAGGAACTGGCGGTGTCGATGCTGGCCGAAGCGATGCAAGCGTATCGCACCCTGTGTTATCCGGAACCCGGCGACTCGCAGCCCACTCCAGGCCCATGACCACAGTCGTCGCCATTCTCGCGGCCGGCGGTTCCAGCCGCCTCGGCCGACCGAAACAGCTGGTGCAATGGCGCGGCCGCTCGCTGCTGCAGCATGCGGTCGATACCGCCTGCGCCGGCGCGCCGCGCGTGCTGCTGACCCTCGGCGCGGATGCCGACGCGCTGTGGCGCACGCTGCACGCGCCGCCGTCGCTGGAACGCGTCGATGTGCCCGATCATCGCGACGGCATGTCGGCGTCGCTGCGCGCGGCGGTCGCGCGCGCGGAGCCGGATCCGACGGTACAGCGCCTGCTGGTGATGCTGGTCGATCAATACGCCGTCGACGCCGCCTGGCTGCGCGGCCTGATCGCGCTGGCCGACGCGCACCCACGGCGCATGGTCGCCTCGCGCTACGACGACCTGCGCGGCGTGCCGGCGGTCTTCCCGCGCAACACCTTCACCGCGCTCGCCGCCTTGCGCGGCGACCGGGGCGCGCGCGCACTGCTGCGCGATGAACCCGACCCCATCGACGTCATCGCCCCGCAGGCGCCGGGCGATGTCGATACGCCGGGGCAGATCCCGGGCGACTGAAAGGCTGGAGATCCGTCGTCGCCCCCGCGAAGGCGGGAAGCTCCCGCAACAGCCGGAGGCCGGTCATCCATGCCTGCGACCATTTGGCTTCACTTAACCGGGCATGGATCCCCGCCTGCGCGGGGACGCCGGCAGAGGCGCAGCGACGGCCGCAGTCGATTACCCTAGCCACCGTTTTCCTTCGACGCACCGCCATGTCCGCCACCGATCTGCTCGACGACGCCAAGCTCGACCGCCTCTCCGACCTGCTGGACCAGCGCGCCGTGCCGTTCAAGGGCTTCAATGTCGAAGCGCTGGACGGCTATCTGTCCGCGCTGGCGGTGTCGCCGGAAACGGTGCCGCCCGAGGAGTGGCAGCCGGCGGTCTGGGGCGGCAAGATCCCGCGCTGGAACGACGACGCCGAAGCCGCGGAAGTCGACATGCTGCTGATGTCGCATTGGCGCATGGTCGAACAGCGCGTCCGCCACGACGGCGACATCCCCGACCACCTCGCGCCGCTGCTGTGGCTGCCCGACGACCCGTCGGAACACAGCGACGACGCGCTGGACGTCGGCCAGGACTGGGCCTACGGCTTCTTCCGCGCCGTCGAACTGCGCGAAGCCGCCTGGGACGCCTGGCTGGACGAACACGACTGGATCGACGAGATCTTCACCTACCTCGACCGCCTCGCCAGCGGCGAAGTGCTGGGCGAAGACCCGGAAGCCGAAGCCACCCCGCTGGGCTACGAAGAACGCCTGGGCATCATCGTCCAACTGCCGGAGATGCTGTCCGACCTGCACCTGCACCGCATCGACGCCCTGACCCCGCGCACGCAGCTCAAGCGCGAAGAAAAGCCGGACCGCAACGACCCGTGTCCGTGCGGCAGCGGGAAGAAGTACAAGAAGTGCTGCGGCGCGGGTTGAGCGTCCACTCTCTTTCAACTTGTGGGAGCGACGCAAGTCGCGAAGCCGACGGCGCTTCCGATGCGGTACATGATTCGTAGCCCGGGTCTCGCCACCGGCGAGACCCGGGATGACGGCGACCGACCGCTCAACCGTCCTCGCCCGCAGACACGCTGCCCTGCGCCACACCCCAATCGCGATGCGTTCTGGCCATCGCGACATCACGATGGAAGGTGGAATACGGCCAAGCCGAAACGCGATCGGTCAGACCATGTTTGACCGGGTTGTAATGGACGTATTCGACATGCGTTCGTAGATCATCGTCATTGCGGATCGTGTGCTCCCAGAAACGCTTGGCCCAGACTGCAGGCTCACCGCGGCTGGACCGTGGAATACATACACCCCGGGCCTTCAAAGCCCGCGTGAATCTGCTTTTGAATACCAGCAGCCGTGTCGAATACGCTTCATCTCCTTCGGGCAAGCGCCAGACTGCATGTATATGCTCCGGCAGCACCACCATCGCAATGATCTCGAACGGGCGTTCTGCTTGGGTCTTCCGCAACGACCATCGCAAGGCGTCGATCTGCTCAACAAGCATCCGCGAAGAGCGATCCGCCAATGTCAGCGTGAAGAAATATGTGCCGCCGGGCACACGATTGCGTCGATATAGCACCATCGACGCAGAATGCGATCTTCGCGCGCTGTGCAGTATCGGAAAAGTCCGGGATCGTTGTGAGAGTTTCCCGGGTCTCGCCGTTGGCGAGACCCGGGCTACGGACCTTTCATCGCACCAGTAGCCCGGGTACGCGCGCAGCGCGTACCCGGGACGGACGCGACGCAGACTCACATAATCCGGGTACGGCCTTCAGCTCCGTTCTGGCTATGGAGTTAAGGAGACTCGTCGTCTTGTGCATCGTTGGGATCATTGCCGATATCAACCTCGATGTCTTTGTAAATCGGTTGCCAGCTAACCATGCCATATGGGCCAGGGACCGCAATTGCGCCGCAAACGACATGGATTTTGGATTTCTTGTGCATGGTGATTTCGCCGCTTTTGGTGTGAACCAACAGTCTGGGTCTAATCGCCTCATTGCTTTTCGGGTGGTTTCCGAAATTCGAGCCCTCTCAGCCCTTTGCCTTCCAAGCCGCCAACACCTCCACCTCCCGTTCCGGTTTGATCCCCGCGCGCGGCCCCGCGTTGCGGCGCTCCTCCGGCTGCGAGGCGAACCATGCCAGCGTCGCCGCGGTGGTATCGGCGATGCTGCGAAAGGTCAGGCCGGCGGCAATGGCTTTCGCGTTGCTGCGGGTATGGAAGCCGGCGGAATCACCGCTACCGGGCACCCACACCGGCATGTCGCCCCAGGGGGTGACGTTCTGCGCTTCTAGGAAATCCGTCGGCACGAAGGTCAGCTTCGCGCCCTGTGTCGTGGAGGCGCGGATGCCGTACAGCAGCGCAGCCATGTCGAGGTCGTAATCGGGGCCGATGGCGTTGTAGATGCCGTGGGCATGGTTCTCGGCGAGGCGGATCATCCATTCGCCCAGATCGCGGGCATCGACGAACTTCACCGGGTCGCGGCCGTCGCCCGGGCACAGCACTTCGCCGCCGCGCGACAGGCGCAGCGGCCAGTAGGTGAAGCGGTCGGTGTCGTCGCCGGGGCCGACGATCAGGCCCGGCCGCACGATGGTGGTCTTCTCGCCGAAATGCTTGCGGGCTTCGGCTTCGGTCGCGGCTTTCAGGCCGGCGTACTTCTGCATGTCGGCGCGCAGGCTGGCCATGGTTTCCTGCAGCGGGTCGCCGTCGAAGGTCGCCAGCGGCGCGGTTTCGTCGGTGCCGGGCGTCTCGTTGTCGGCATAGGCCGAGAGGCTGGAGATCATCGTGTAGGCGCCGACATGCCCCTTGAGCACCGCGGCCGCGTCGCGGATCCACGCCGGCACGCTGCTTGGGTTGTCGATCACCGCGTCCCAGCGCCGGCCCTTGGCGATTTCGGCTTCGATGGCGGCGTAGTCGTTCCTGTCGCGGTCGCCGAGCAGCTGCTGCACCTCGCCCGGCCATTCCGGCTGTTTGCGGCCGCGGTTGAAGAGGGTGACCCGATGCCCGCGCGCCAGCGCGTAACGCACCTGGTGCGGGCCGGTCAGTCCGGTGCCGCCGAGGATCAGCAGGTCGAGGGGCGCTTCGGCCGGATGCGGCTTGCCGGCGGGCTGCGGCGCGGGGTCGCGCGCGGCGGCGCCCTTCGCGGGGGCGATCTGCGCCGACGCATGCGCGGCGACGGTGGCGGCCAGACCCAGCGCACCGAACTTCAGGACATCGCGACGATCGAGCATGCGGGCGCTCCGGCAAGGGTTCGGGCCATCGTTCTCCGAAACTCCGGTCGCAGCCCGTGCCGGAAGTCAGTGACCGCCTTCGCTTCGGCACGATCGGCGGGAAGCATTCGCCAAAAGCGCGAAGCCCCGGGGGATGCCCGGGGCTTCGTGAGGCCATCCCTGGCCGTGCTGTCGATCGTGCCGCACACCGATCATCGGCGTGCGGCCGAAGGCGGCATCAACCCAGGGTCAGCACCAGGCCCAGACGGCTGATCAGCGGATTGATCGGCTGGAAGTACGTCACCGGGCTGGCCACGCCGCAGTTGTTGTTGCTGCCGGCCGGCAGCGAGCCGCCCGAGGTCACGCCCTGGGCCTGGCCCGAACCGGTGATCCAGGAGCCGCCGGAATCGCCCTGACCGGCGCAGGCGGTGGACTGGGTGAGGCCGCTCACGGTGCCGTTGCCGTAGTTGGCGCTGACGTTCTTGCGGGTGACGGTGCCGCAGCGCCAGCCGGTGGTGCTGCCGGAACGGCAGATCGCCGCGCCGACCGCCGCTTCGGTGCGACCGAGGACGCGCTGCACGGTGCCGTTGTACTTGGTCACCTGACCGAACAGGGTGTCGCTGCTGCGGACGCTGGCCCAGGCCATGTCGCCGCCGGGGTAGTAGGCCGCGCGGACCGAGCCCACGGTGGTGCCGGACAGGCCGACGCTGGTGCCCACGCCGCCGCAATGGCCGGCGGTGGCGAAGCCCTTGGCGCCGCTGCGGGTGGCCGAGAAACCGATCGAGCAACGACCGCCGCCCGAGGTGTAGGCGTTGCCGCCGATCACGTTGAGGAACGGGCTCGGCGCCTCCAGCGTGGACGCTTCGAAGCGGACCATGCCGGCATCGATGCTGCTGAAGGCGACCAGATCGACCGCGTTCAGGGCGTAACCCGGGGCGACGGTGACCACGATGCTGTTGGTCGGGACATCGATGCCCCAGGAATGCACGCCACCCAGCGGGGCTTTCCTGGAGACGGCGGCGTGGACGCGATCCAGATCGGCGACCGCGTTCTCGAGCTGGCGCATCGAATAACGGTGCTGGCGCAGCGCGACGCCGGCGACATTGCCGGCCCTGGCGGAACCGGTGGTGGCGGCGACATAGCTGAAGTTGCCGTCGGCGCCGCGCTCCAGCCAGCTGCCGGCGTAGCGGTCGCCGAGCTGGCGGGCCACGCGGGCTTCGTTGACGAACGCGGTGCGCTCCGCGCTGAAGTAGCGCGCCAGCTGCTGGTCGTTCATGCCGAGGTCGCGCTTCATGGCGTCGGCGACGGTCTTGCTGAGCACGGGCCGGTCAGCGGCGGAGGCGCTGCCGATGGCGAACACGGCGGCGGCCAGCGACAGCGCGATGGCGGTACGACGGGCAGGACGGTGGGCTTGCGGATGAGACATTGAGATTCGCTCCATGAGTTGGTGGATACATCGCTTGAGGATCGTAAGACGGCCAAAAGGATGGGGCGCGCTTCCTTGGCGGATACCGACCGGCCGAAGATCGACCGGAGGATGGACCAGGCGCATGCGGACCTGCAGCCGTGCGGTCGCCATCGGAGGTGTCGATGGCGTGCGTGCGGCGGGAACCCCTCCCCGCGCTGCACCCGGCGATCCTATCCCGGCGGCGGCGGCGACTTCGTGCGAGCGCTCTCAGAACTTTTTTTGCATTTGCAGCATCGATTCGCGGCCGCAAAACATGCTCCGTGAGGCGCATCTCAGAGCTTCGTTCGCAGGTGCAGCATCCGTGCCCTTTGCCCCATCCGCCCGGACCCGCGACAATGGCGGTCTTGGCCGGCGCTGCTGCCGGCCTTCATGGAGACCATGCGTAATGGCTGATTTCACACCCGCGGTGCCGGCGAACGGCGCCAGGATCACCAAATCCCCGACCGGACTGAACGTTCCGGATCGGCCGATCATTCCCTTCATCGAAGGCGACGGCACCGGCCCCGACATCTGGCGCGCCAGCGTCCGCGTGCTGGACGCCGCGGTGGCCAAGGCCTACGGCGGCCAGCGCAAGCTGGAGTGGATGGAAGTGCTGGCCGGCGAGAAGGCCTTCAACGCCACCGGCAACTGGCTGCCCGACGCCACCGTCGAGGCCTGCCGCGAATATCTGGTCAGCATCAAGGGCCCGCTGACCACGCCGGTCGGCGGCGGCATCCGTTCGCTCAACGTCGCGCTGCGGCAGATGCTGGACCTGTACGTCTGCCTGCGCCCGGTACGCTGGTTCGAGGGCGTGCCGTCTCCGGTGAAGAAGCCGGGCGATGTGGACATGGTGATCTTCCGCGAGAACACCGAGGACATCTACGCCGGCATCGAGTTCGAACCCGGTTCGGCCGACGCCCAGAAGATGCTGGATTTCCTCGAAAAGGAATTCCCCAAGGGCTTCGACAAGATCCGCTTCGGCACCAAGGCCAAGGGCGACGCCTGGAACAAGGCGCTCGAAGGCATCGGCGCCCCGGCGCGCGACCTGCCGGTGCAGGTCGGCGTGGGCATCAAGCCGGTGTCCTACCTCGGCACCGAGCGTCTGGTGCACAGCGCCATCGGCTACGCGATCGCCAACAAGCGCAAGTCGGTGACCCTGGTCCACAAGGGCAACATCATGAAGTTCACCGAAGGCGCATTCCGCGACTTCGGCTATCAGGTCGCGCGCGATTTCTACGGCGCGGTCGAACTCGACGGCGGCCCGTGGCACGTGATTCCCGAAGGCAAGCCCGGCGCCGGCCTGATCATCAAGGACGCCATCGCCGATGCGTTCCTGCAGCAGATCCTGCTGCGTCCGCGCGAATACGACGTGTCCGCCACGCTCAACCTCAACGGCGATTATCTGTCCGACGCGCTGGCCGCACAGGTCGGCGGCATCGGCATCGCCCCGGGCGCGAACATCAACTACGTCACCGGCCACGCCGTGTTCGAAGCGACCCACGGCACCGCGCCGAAGTACGCCGACCTGGACAAGGTGAACCCCGGTTCGGTCATTTTGTCCGGCGAGATGATGCTGCGTTACATGGGCTGGACCGAAGCCGCGGACGCGATCATCAAGGCGATGGACGGCGCGATCGGCAGCAAGAACGTGACCTACGACTTCGCCCGCCTGATGGAAGGCGCCAACGAAGTGAAGTGCAGCGGATTCGCGGACGAGATCATCAAGCATCTCTGATCGCCATCGCGCACATGCAAGCCGCATGCGAACAGGCCGCCCATCGGGCGGCCTGTTCGTTTCTGCGGATCGAGCGGGCGGACGACGCCATCGACGTGCGGCGAGCACCGGCTAGAACGAAGGCTGGAAACTCTCGTTCTTCGGGAACATGGCCTGCAGTTGATCGCAGGGCATCGGCCTGCTGAACAGATAGCCCTGCATCTCGTCGCAGCCCAATTGCCGCAGCAGCGTGGATTGTTCGGCCTTCTCCACGCCTTCGGCCACGACCTTCATTTTCAGCGCATGGGCCAGGGCGATGATGGTGGTCACCAGCGCAAGCCCTTCGGACGACTCGGTCATGCCGTTGATGAAGGTGCGATCGATCTTGAGGGTATCGATCGGCAGTTTCGACAGATACCCCAGCGACGAATAGCCGGTCCCGAAGTCGTCGATGGCCACCGTCACGCCCAAGGCGCGCAGCGCATTGAGGGTGGCGATCCCGTGGGCGACGTCTTCCATGATCATGCTTTCGGTGATTTCCAGCTCCAGATCCCCGGCCGTCCCGCCGCTGGCTTCGATGATGCGTTCGACATCTTCGACGAACGCGGGGTCGCGCAGTTGCATCGACGATACATTCACGGCGACGCGCATGGATTCCGCGCCCAGGCGACGCCAACGCTTCACGTCCTGCAGCGCCTTCAGCAGCGCCCATTTGCCGACCTGATGGATCAGGCCGGTTTCCTCGAGCATGGGGATGAACGCCGCGGGGGCGACCAGACCTCCGCTCGGGTCGTTCCAACGGATCAGCGCTTCCACGCCGGTGATCCGATGGCCCGGCAGATCGACCTTCGGCTGATAGTGCAGCACGAATTCCTCGTTCTCCAGGGCATGGATCAAGCGGCTCTCCAGCGCCAGTTTGCCGGCGACCAGATCGGTCATCTTCTGGGTGTAGAAGACATAGCGTTCGCCGCTTTTCTTGGCTTTCTTCAGCGCGGCTTCGGCATGATTGAACAAGGTTTCGGCATCCGCGCCATCCTCCGGAAACACCGCCAGCCCGACCTTGGATGCGACCCGCAATTCGAAGCCGTCGACCAGGAAGGGATCGTCCAGGAAATCCTTCCGGGACTGTTCGAGATAACGCGCCACCGATTCCTCGCTTTCCACATCGGGCAGGACCAGCGCGAAATGATCCGCATCGATGCGCGCCAGCAGATTGGCATCGCCGATCATGCGCGCCATCCAGGCCGAAACGTGTTTGATCAGGGCATCGCCGACCGCACGGCCGAAGGTGTCGTTGACGCTGCCGAAACGTTCGAGGTCGGTCAGGACCAGCACCAGTTTCCGGCTGCCCGCGGTCGCGCTGTGCATGTACTGCGTCACGCGGTCCAGGAACAGGCTGCGATTGGCCAGGCCGGTCAGCGGGTCGTAACATGCGAGGAAATCCAGCTTCTCGGTCTTCTGGATATGATCCAGCGCCAGCGACAGATCGTCGGCCATCTGGGTCAGCAATTTCATCTCGTCCTCGTCGAACAGTCCGACCTGCGCCGAGTACAGCGTGAACAGTGCGACCGGCTTGCCGTCGATGCACAGCGGAAGCACGACCAGCGAGCGGAAGCCGCTCGCCAGTGCCTCTTCGCGCAGGGTCACGCGTTCGTCGTCGGCGATATCGTTCACCACGATCGGCGACGCGCTGATCAGGCTGGTCGTCATCGGCGTCCGCGTCGATGCCTCGTCGGCCAGGATCGCTTCCACGTGGCCGTGATACGCCTCGGCTTCGCCGCACCACGCCGACAGCGGCACGCTGATCCTGGCGTTCGCGATGAGCCCGATCCAGCCGGCGCAGAACCCGCCCGTGCCGATGGCGATCGTACATGCTTCGCGGAACAGCTCCTCGCGGGTCTTCACCCGGACGATGAGGCTGTTGATGCCGGCCATGACGTCGCGCACGCGGTCGAGGCTGCGGATGCGCGCTTCGCTGCGCGCGCGTTCGGTGATGTCGCGCAATATCGCGGTGAAGAACTGGCGGTCACCGGAGCGGTACCTGGAGATGGAGGCTTCGATCGGGAACTCTTCGCCGTTCTTGCGCCGGCCCAGCACCGCCTGCAGCGAGCCCATGCGGCGACTGGTGATGCCGGCCTGGCCGAACGACTCGAAATGCAGTGCATGTCCGGCATGGAATCGCGTGGGCATCAGGCCATCCAGGCGCTGCCCTATCATCTCTTCCGCCGCGTAACCGAACATCGTCTCGGCCGCGGCATTGGTCAGCAGGATGTACCGGTCGCTGTCCACCGAGATGATCGCGTCCATGGCCGATGAGACGATGCCGTCCAGGCGCCTGCGGCTGTCCTGCAACGCGTCTTCGGTTCGACGGCTTTCGGTGATGTCGCGCAATGTGGCGACGTAATGGCCGATGCGACCTTCCGCATCGAGGATCGGCGCGATCTTCCATTTCTGCAGATACTCGCTGCGATCCTTGCGGTAGTTGATGGCCTCGCCCTGGAAGTCCCTTCCGTGCATCAGATCGTCGCGCAGTCGATCCAGCACGTCGCGATCGGTCTTCGGCCCCTGCAGGATACGCGGCGATTTCCCGATCACCTCGTCGGCGGCATACCCGGTCATCGACAGGAAGGCATCGTTGACGAACACGATATGCGGTCCCGGGGCTTCCATCTGCGCGTCGGTGATCAGTACCGCTTCCCCCGACTGCGTCACCACCGAATCGAGCAGCCTCAGCGAAGTCTCCACCCGCATCCGTTCGGCGATATCGCGCTGCAGCGCGCGATTCGTGTCCTCCAGCTGCAGGGATTTCTTTTCCAGCTTGCGGATCAGCGCTTCGCTGTATCCCCGCAGCAGCGTCGCCTCGTCTTCCTGCACCGGATCGGATCGGTCCGAAGCCGAAGCACCCTTGGCCAATACCGACAGCAGATGCGCCAGCAGGACATCGGGCTCGGCCGGTTTGATGATGAAGGCGTCGGCGCCCAGGCTGCGGGTCAGACGCTCGTCTTCGGGTTCGACATAGCTGGCGGTATACACCACGAAAGGAACCGCCCTGAGGCGGGCGTCGGTCTTCCAGTGCCGCAGCAGGGTGAATCCATCCATGACCGGCATCAGCAGATCCGAGATGACGATATCGGGCACCGACGCGCGCGCCTTCGCCAGCGCGTCTTCGCCGTCCTGCGCGGTCTGCACGCGCCAGCCCTGCGCGCTGAGCAGCGCCTCGAGGAAATACCGGTTTTCTTCCAGATCATCGACGACCAGCGCAAAGGTCATGACATCGCAGCCTGGTCGACTCCCTTGCAGAAGCTTGCGACCTCCGCGACGAATGTGTCGGGATCGATGGGTTTTTCCAGATACCCGCTGCATCCGGCGGACAGCGCGCGTTCCCGGTCTCCCACCATCGCGTACGAGGTCACGGCGACGATGGGCGTGTCGCGGATCTGCGCCATCGCGCGCAGCGCCGCCGCGACTTCATAGCCGTCCATGCCGGGCAGCTGGATATCCAGCAGAATGATATCGGGCATCAGCGCCGGCACCAGTTCCAGGGCGCTGGCGCCGTCCACGGCCGAGACCACGCGGAAGCCGTTCTGTTCGAGCAGGAACGTCAGCAGATACCGGTTCTGTTCGTTGTCTTCGATGATCAGCACCGTGATGCTCATGCTTGCGCCTGCGGTTGCGTGGGCAGATCGAGCGTGAAGCGGCTGCCGTGGTTCCATACGCTCTCCACGGTCACGTCGCCGCCCAGCAATTGCGCCAGTCGACGCGAGATGGCCAATCCCAGTCCGGTGCCTTCGTTCTGGCGACTCAGGCCGCCATCGATCTGCTTGAACGGCGAAAAAATCGATTGCAGGTTCTCCGGCCGGATGCCGATGCCCGTATCGCTGATGCAGACGCGCAGCACCTCGTCGCCTGCCGTGGACACATCGGCGGCGCCGCGGAGGATCTCGGCGATGATGGTGATCTCTCCCGCATGGGTGAACTTGACCGCATTGCCGATCAGATTGAGCAGGATCTGTTCGAAACGCCGCCGGTCGCTGTCGAAGATGTCCAGCCTCGGCGAGATCACCGTGATCAGTTGCAGGCCCTTGCCCTGCGCCATCGGCAGGAAGGAGTGGGTGACGCGCTCCAGCGATTCCCGGAGGTCGAACGGCGAAGGATTGATCTCCAGCTGTCCGGCTTCGATCTTCGACAGGTCCAGCACGTCGTTGATCAGTTCCAGCAGGTGATGCGCGCTGGTCTTGACCATGCCGAGCTGTTTGATCTGCTCCGGCGTGACCGGACCGGCCATGCCTTTGAGGACGAGACTGCTGAATCCGATGATCGAATTCAGCGGCGTGCGCAGTTCATGCGACATGGTGGCCAGGAACAGGGACTTGGTGCGGTCGGCGGCTTCGGCCACGATCAGTTCCCGTGAAATCGCCGAGGAATGCGCGGCCAGGTCCCGGTTGGCGGCCTCGAGCTGCGCGGTGCGTTCCGTTACACGCTGTTCCAGCTGCGCGTTGAGCAGCCGGATCTTCTCTTCGGCCTCGTTGCGGGCGGTGACGTCCCGGATCATCCCCAGCAGGTTGCCGTCGGGCATCGTGGTCGCGCTGACGTCGGCCGCGAACGCCGATCCGTCCTTGCGCCTGAACCACCATTGCCGGTGATAGTCCTGCCCCGACTGCAGTACGCCCAGCGCCGATGCGATATGGTCGGCCTCGGACCGATCGACGATATCGATCGCATTCATCCCGATCAGCTCGTCGCGCGTATAGCCGAGCATCCGGCAGGCGCCCGCATTGGCATCGAGGTAATTGCTGGCCGTATCGGCGATCACGATGCCGTCGGGCGCCTGTTCGAACAGCGTGCGGTAGCGCGCATCGCTTTCGTGCACCGCCGCATCGGCCCGCTTCTGGTCGGTGGTATCGGAAATCACCACGATGACCCGGGACACCGCGTCGTTCGTCCATGTGGGCTCATAGCGGACCGCGTAATAATGCGTTCCGCCCACGCCGGGACGCTGCAGTTCGTAGCCCACGCGCTCCCCGGCGAACGCCCGATCGAGATGCGGTTTCACCTGCGTCCGGTACTGGTCCTGCAGGACCTCGGCGACCTGCCGGCCCAGAACATCGGCCGAGGGCAGCGCCAGAAGTTCGGCATACGCAGCGTTGGCATAGATGTAACGACGATCCGGATCCAGCATCACCAGTCCCACCCGCGCGTTCTCGGCCACGAGTTGCAGGCGCGCTTCGCTTTCGCTCGCGGCATGGGCGGCGGCCTCGTATTCGCGGCCGACGGCATCCGCGCGTCTGCGCGCACGATGCATCGCTTCATTGACGACGCTGATCACCACGCCGGCGAACACCAGGAAGACCTGTTGCCAACGTTCGACGGGCGAGGCGATGTCGAAACTGTTCAATGGCTCGAGCAGGAAATAACTGGCGCCGAAGTACGAGAGCGCCGTCGCCATCAGCCCGCCGCGCAAGCCACCGACGTAGGCGCTGAGCATGATCGGCAGCGTAAACATGGTCAGCGTCGGACGTCCGCCCAGCGGGCCGTCCATCGCCAGCCTGAACCACAGCGTCGCGCCTGTCGCGAGCGTTGCGAAAAGATAGACCTGCCATCGGGTCATGCCGTGGTCGCTCCCTGCGTCGAACCGAACTGCATGGGCGCCGCCGCGGCGCATGGGATGGTCTTTCGATGCAACAGAATCTTGGCTCGATGCCGAGACAGGTGTTTCGACTACGTGTACGCCTATCGCCACTGTTGCGCAAGCATTCGCGGACCGCAGGCGCAGGATCGGACTTTTTTCCACGCCATCGCCGCATGCATCCGGAAAGACCGTAGAATTTCGTGCGTTTTGCACTGCACCCGTATCGCGTCGTGCGCAGCCGATGCGGCAGCGTCAACGCAATGCGAATCCACTAACGTATACCGCCCCGCAACGCCAAGAATCCGTCCATGGAAGTACAGCAGGCCCTTTTTCTCGTCATCCTCGCCGCCACGCTGGCGCTGTTCATCAGCGAAAAGCTGCGCGTGGATCTGGTGGCGATGCTGGCCCTGCTGGCGCTGACCCTGACCGGAATCCTCGAACCGAAAGAGGCGCTGTCGGGGTTTTCCAGCGAGCCGGCGATCATCGTGGCCGCGGTGTTCGTGCTCTCGGCGGGGCTGTCGGCCACCGGCATCACCGACCGCATCGGCGCGGGCATCGCGCGCGCCGCCGGGGGCAGCGAGTGGCGGACCATCGCGGTGGTGATGCCCGCGACCGCGGCGCTGGCGGCGTTCTCGCATCATCTGATGGTCACCGCGATGATGCTGCCGATCCTGATGCGTCTGGCGCGCGAACAGAAGCTGGCCACCTCCCGCCTGCTGATGCCGATGTCGCTGGCCGCGTCGCTGGGCACCACGCTGACCTTGATCAGCGCGCCGGCCTTCCTGCTGGCCAACGATCTGCTCAAGCGCGACGGCCAGCAGTCGCTGGATATTTTCGCCATCACGCCCATCGGTGCGGCGCTGGTGCTGCTGGGCACCGTTTACATGCTGCTGGGCCGCTGGCTGGTACCCAAGCGCAGCGGCGAATCCACGCAGGCCGACTATCTGCGCCTGGAGCGCTATTACACCGAGCTGGTGGTGGAAGCCGAATCGCCGTGGATCGGCAAGACCCGCGAGGCGTTCGAGAAAACATTCGGCGACCGTCTGCAGGTGGTGGACTGGCTGCGTCACGGCATGCGCCGCAGGCAACAGAAGGGCGACAGCCCGTTCCTGGCCGGCGACGTGCTGCTGGTGCGCGCATCGCCGGACGAGATCGCCTCGATCAAGGACGAACCCGGCCTGGCGCTGCATGCGGTGGCCAAGTACGGCGAAAAGCCCGCGGACGGCTACAAGCCCGAGCTGTTGGGCGAAGAGCAGCTGGTGCAGGCGGTGGTGGCGCCGCGTTCGGAATTCGCCGGCCGCAGCGTGGCGAACGTCGACTTCCTGCGCAATCTCGGCGTGGTGGTGGTGGGCCTGTGGCGCAAGGAAGGCTGGCTGCACGGCGAACTGGCCGAGATGCCGCTGCAGGAAGGCGACCTGCTGGTGCTGTGGGGACGGCAGCAGAATTTCGAACAACTGGCCGCGCATCACGGCTTCCTGCTGCTGATGCCGTTCGACGGCCAGAAGAAGACCCGCAGCCGCGCCCCGCTGGCGCTGCTGATCATGGCCGCGGCCATCGTCGCCTCCGCCACCGAACTGCTGCAGCCGCAGATCGCATTCCTGGCGGGCGCGGTGGCCATGGTGCTCACGCGCTGCGTCGGCGTGGAGCAGGCCTACCGGCAGATCGACGTGCGCATCTTCGTGATGATCGCCGGCGTGATTCCGCTGGGCATCGCCATGGAACGCACCGGCACCGCGAGCATGCTGGCCGCCTTCCTGCTGGAGCATGCCGCGCATTGGCCGCCGCTGACCCTGCTGCTGGTGATGTTCGCCGCCGCCGCGCTGCTGACCCAGATCCTCTCCGACGCGGCCACCACCGTGCTGCTGTGCCCGATCGCGCTGGCGTTGGCCGAAGGCCTGGGCCTGCCGCCGGTGCCGTTCGTCGTCTGCACCGCGATGGGCGCGGTCGCCTCGTTCCTGACCCCCATCGGCCACCACGGCAACCTGCTGATCCTCAACCCCGGCCAGTACACCTTCGGCGATTTCCTGCGCGTGGGTGTGCCTCTGACCGCGTTGATCGCATTCACCACGGCCTGGATGGCACGGTGGATGTGGCTGGGGGGGCCGCTGTTGCCGGGTGGGTTCTCGCTGTAGGCGTGAGGTAATTCGTCATCGGCGGAAATGTCGAACGCCTGTTCTAAGCCGATGAGCCGCATACAGCCCCAGCAGCGCGGGTGCCAACCCGCCTTCTGCAATTCAAGCCGCATACGATCGGATCGCGCAATCTCATGATTCGTCGCAACCCGCGGCAAGGCCGCTTTGGCATGGCGGGTTTCACCCGCCTTACGAGTTCTGCCTAACCCCTAGCAAGTAGCCCGGGTAAGGCGAAAGGCCGCACCCGGGGCTTTTGATCTTGAACCATCTCAGATACTTGACCGCTTGCGTTCTCCCGGGTGCGTGCTACGCACTTACCCGGGCTACTCGCTGTTGTCCCGGATGCGCTTCGTTGACCCGGGCGTCGCTATCGCGCGCAGCGCGCAGGAAGTCCTGGCCCCAGCGCGAAAGATCGTAGTTGCGAACGATCTCGAACAAAGTGCGCTGCCGATCTTCGCACTCGGCTTCGCCCATGGTCAGCGCCAGACGCAGCGAAGCCACCATCTCTTCGCCATCGTGCGGATTGACCAGCAAGGCGCCCTTGAGCTCCGCGGCCGCGCCGGCGAATTCGGACAGCACAAGCACGCCCTTGCCCGTCGTCAGGCCCTGGGTGGCGACGAATTCCTTGGCGACCAGATTCATGCCGTCGCGCAACGGCGTGATCCACATGATGTCGGCCGCCGCATAGTGGGCGACCACCGCGTCGAACGGTAGCGCGCGGGAAAAGTAACGCACCGGCGTCCAATCCAGCCGGGCCATCCTGCCGTTGATGCGCCCGACCGCCTGCTCGATCTCCACCTGCAATTCACGGTATACGGTCATCTCGCGCGCCGCCGGTACGCAGATCACCAGCAGCGTCACCTCGCCGCGCAACGCCGGGTCGCGCTCGAGCAGCAGTTCGAAGGCACGAAGCTTTTCCAGGATGCCTTTCCCGTAATCGAGGCGCTCGATCGACAGCACGAGTTTGCGTTCGCCGATCTCGCCGCGGATGGCGGCCGTGAGTTCCTGTACGCCTGTCGTCGCCAATAAAGCGGCGATCTTGTCCACGTCGGTGCCGATCGGATTCGCACCCAGGCGGATGCTGCGGTCCAGGGTCCGGACTTCGGTCGGCATGCTGTCGAGCCCGACGCCGCAACCGTAAGTCAGGAAACGCGGCGCGCAGGACGCGCGGGCGACCACTTCCACCGGCAATGCGCCGCGGAGCGTATCGACGAAATTCTCGACATGGCGAGGTATCTGGAATCCGATGTAATCGCAGGCCAGAAGGCTTCCGAGAATCTCCCGGCGCCAGGGAATGATGTTGAAGATGTCGCCGGTCGGGAAATGCGTGTGGTGGAAGAAGGCGATGTTCAGGTCCGGCCGCAGCTCGCGCAAGGTCGAGGGCACCATCCACAGGTTGTAGTCGTGGAGCCAGACCGTCGCACCCAGAGCGGCCTCGGTCGCCGTCGCTTCGGCGAACATACGGTTCACCTGTTTGAACACCTGCCAATCGTTTTCGTTGAAACGCGCGCGCTCCCAGAACGTGTTGATGATCGGCCAGAACGCCTCCTTGGAGAAACGCTTGTAGAACACGTCGACCTGCTTCTGGCTCAGCGGCACGCAAGCCGCGGTGAGCTGCGGGTAGCGTGCGGCATCGACAGCGGTGCGTACCTGAAACGGCTCGCCGGCCGTACCTGCCACGCTCCATGCTACCCACGAACCCGGATGCCCGTCGGCGAAAAAACTCAGCAGGCTGGGAATGATGCCGTTGGGCGAACTGTGCGCCTGGCGCACCCGCTTGCCGTCGCGGATCTGCTCCTCGTACGGCAGGCGGTGGTAGACCATCACCAGTTCGGCCTTGCCGGTGCTGGCCTCGATATCGGGCTCGGCGGCGCGCTCGTCGACCATATCGAAGTGCCGGATCGCTTCGAGGATACCGCCGCAGCCGGCCGCCTGCGCGTGCAATACGTCCGGCAGCGCATGCGTGGCGGCCAGCAGCGCAGGTTCGGACTCACCGACGCAAACGCCGCGAAAACCCTTGCCGAACATCGACTCGTCGTTGAGCGTGTCGCCTGCCACCAGCACGCTTTCGGGCTCGATTCCAAGGTGCTCGGTCAGCGCCAACAGGGTGCTGCCCTTGTTCGTGCCGCGCGGAAGAATATCGAGGTAACGTTCGGCCGAATAGAGCACGTCGCACTCCAGCCGACTCGCCTGCGCCTGGATCGCCGGACGCAATGGACGCAGCTCCTCGGGCTGGCAGTAATAGGAACAGCGGCGCTGCTGCGGCACGTCCTGACGCACCATCGACCCGAACCGGGACATGCCATCGACCACCACCTGTTCGCCCGGCCAGCGCGATTCGATTTCCGACTGGAGCGGCTGCAACGGCTGCATATCAGCGGTGGAGACCACCGTGGCGCCGACATCGCACACCAGATAGTCAGGACGCGGCAGTGCCGGATCCGACAGCAACGGCAACACCGACTCCAGACCGCGTCCGGTGACCCAGGCGGTCTGAATGCCGGGATGGCTTCCGAGCAGCCTGTACAACAGGCGCCGCTCTGCGGGATCTCCGGCCAGAAAGGTGCCGTCGAGATCGGTGGCGAGCAACATTTCCGGCGCGCAAGTGGCGGTCGTATTCACGTTCAAGGAGCCCCCTTGTGTCTGGTCGTTTCGGACGCGCCCGCGAATCGGCCGAACCCCTGGCACGACCGCAGGAACGACAACGCGCGAGCGCGTTGCCGAGACGTATGCAAAGTGCCGCTACCCTGCTGTGCCGGCCCGCGGACAACCGGCCTGCCGACAACCAGCCCGCCGACAACCAGCGCTTCCCCATTGCGTCGCTCGCGTCACCCGCTGCGAGATCGACCAGACTACATCCCGAATGGATCGGAATGCGGACGCGATACGACGATGCCATTTGCGATCGACATCATTCGATGCACCCGGATAGTCGCGGAGAAATTCTCCGCAGCATGTATAGCGTGCTTGATTTCCGCACGATTGTAGCAGCGTGAGATTTTCAATTGAAAACAAAAGGTTAATTCGCGCTTTTCGCAGTCGTTTTAAAGCGCATTACAAACGCGAGAGCCGCACGATGGTGCAAGTAAACCGATGACGATCGATCGCCTGGGCCGAACGCTCTTGAAGATCGAAAACACGGTGCGTTGCATCGGCGTCGAGGTTGATGATGCCTTGGTCCTGGTCGAATGGACCGATGTCGAATTCGCGCTCGCGACGATGAGCGCGTGGCGCCGGGTGAGCGCAAAACGATCGGGTTCGAATGGCGCTTGCTTGAGATTTTTCGCATGGCCGTGGACTCTGACGGCTTCACGAATGACTGCGCGCGGCCTGGCCGGCGGTGGATACGGCTTTGGTCTTCGTTCAACAGCGCAAAGTTCGATCCGCCCCCGACGGTTACCGACGCGCCGCTGCGCGATGAGCGCCATCAAGTAAGGCATGACTCGCAGGGCGGAACCGCCGAAAGCGATTCCGTCGTCGACCACTCCGCAACGCTTGCTTACGCGCCGCCGTCGCTCATTTCTTCTTCAAGCCTGCGACGACTTCCGATACGCCGAGTCCCAGTTCGAGCTGAAGGCGCACGTATTCGCGCTCCTTGCGCGACAGGCTGCGGCCCATCTCGATACGCACATCCTCGGCTTCCATGATGCGCAGGAGCCTCGGCATCGCCGAGCCGATGGCGTCCTGCCCGTAACCTGCCTCGCGCAAGGCCGCCGTCAGAAGGGCTTCTAGTTCCATGATGCGTCCAGATCGATTCGATGCGCTGCATTGTGCACCAGCGCATGCGTCCGCCACAGCGCGTTCAAACCGGGCGGCCCACTGTCGTCGCTCCGCTTGCGCCAGCTGCATGCCCATTGCGCATGCAGCGCGGGCCTATCCCGCCGCTTTCGCATCGTCCCGATCGTGATCTTCAGCGGGAAGCAGCCGCGGTATGCAAACCGTGAACGTGGTGCCTTCCTCAGCCGTCGAGGTAACCGCGACCGTGCCGCCGTTGGCGGCGACGATCTCGCGCACGATGTACAGACCCAGCCCGATGCTGCCGGGCGTCCGCTGCGCGACCGATTCCTGCGTCGCGTAACGCTTCAGCGGATCGAACAACGTCGGCAGAAGATCCGGCGGAATCGGCGGGCCCTCGTTGTGGACGCTCAGCACCACGACCGAATCCGCCGAGCCGGATGCCGCTGAAGGCGTTCCTGTCGAAGTCGCCGACAAGGTAATCGGCCCATCGGGGGAGCCGTGCTGGATGGCGTTGCCTACCAGATTCGAAATCACCTGGCGGATCCGGCCCACGTCCCACACGCCGTTCACATCGCCGTCCGAATGGAAGCGCAGTACGCGGTCCGCATGCGTGGTGCGGTACGAATCGATCACTTCGCGGCACAGCAGTTCCAGATCGACCGGTTCGCGATTCAGCGGCATCGCGCGGCCCAGACCGCTGGACGAGAAGTCGATCAGGTCGCTGATCAATCGCACCATGACATCCGTGCTCCTGTTGATCATCAGGATCGCGTCGGCAGTGGCGCGATCTTCGTTCTTCATCGCGACCAGATAGGCGGCCGTGCGGATGGTGCTCAACGGATTGCGCAGGTCGTGGCTGAGGATCGCGAGGAACATCTGTCGCGAATCGTCGACGCGCTTGGAATAACTGGCCACGCCGCGGGCCAGCGATTGATCCAGCGACTCGTTGAAGCGCGTGAGATCGTCGAGGTCCTTCCGTTCCGGCTGCGGAACGCTTTCCCGCCACAGGCGCAGGACGCTGGCGCGCAGCGCGCGGTATTCGGAGACGACGTCGGTGATGTGGAAACCCGAGGACACCCGCTCCACGCCGTGCATGTCCGAAGCGATGTCCAGCCGGTCGCTCGCCGCGCCGCCGGCGCCACCGTCCCCTTTGGACTTGCTCTCCTGCTGCTCGAGGCTCTGACGGTTCTGCATGTCCCGTGCGGTCGCGAGCAGGATCGATTGCGCGTCGTCGCGAAGCTCGACGATCGACATGCTCGCCCCGGGCAACAGCGTGCGCGCGAAATCTTCCCATTCCGCGAGGATGGGTTCGATGTTCGCCAGAATGAATTCGGCCAGTCGCATCCTGCTTTCCCCCGCGGATTCAAGTCGCCAAGCATGGGGCCGGCCTTGCCGCATGTCACGGAGAATGCGCTTTGGCCGCGGGGCGGCGAACCGGCGGGACCCTCCACGGGTCCGATGCCCGTTCCGGCGATCGACCGCGTGAATGAAAAAGCCCGGCATTGCGCCGGGCTTTTCACTTCTGCGAAATCCGTCCGATCAGGACGAAATCGCCAGCTTCTCCTGGCGATAGCGCCAGATCGCCGCCAGCCACAGCGCCGCGGCCAGCGCGATCGCGCAGACCAGGTAGATCGCCCACTGTTCGGGCGAAGCGTTCTCGCCGCGCGAGGCTTTCACCAGCATCTGGTTCTGCGACAGGAACGGCACGGCGTACTGCCACAGATCCTGATCCTTCAGCGGATACGCCATCAGCGCGTAGCCCGGCAGCATCGGCATGAACATCAGCCAGACCATGTGGCTCTGCGCTTCCTTCATGCTCTTGGAGCCGGCGGAGATGAAGGTGAGCAGCGCAGTGCCGATCAGCACCAGCGGCGCCAGCACCAGCAGCATGCGGCCGATGGCGGGGAAGGACACGTCCAGCGAACTGGCCATGGCGCTGGTCGACATCGCGGCGCTGAGCTTGAACGACAGCAAGGTCAGGATGACGCTGGCGATGCCGATCAATCCGGCCGCGGCCATCTTGCCGCTGACCAGTACGCCGCGGGACACCGGCGTGGCCAGCAGCGGCTCCAGCGATTGCCGCTCGCGTTCGCCGGCGGTCACGTCCATGGTCAGGTTGGCGCCGCCCATGAAGGCGAACAGCACCAGGATCAGCGGCAGGATGATGGACATCAGCCGGCCCTGTTTGGCTTCCGGCGTGGCCACGTCGCGCTGGGTCACCGCCACCGATTGGGTCAGCGCGGGATTCACGCCGCGGGCGACGAGACGCAGCGCGCCGACCTGGCCGCTGTAGGCGTTGAGCGCGCCACGCAGGCGTTCGATCGGCACGTCGGCGTTGCTGCGCGTGGTGTCGGCGACGACTTCCACTTTCGCCGGCCGTCCCGCACGCCATTCCTCGCCGAAATTAGGCGCGATGACCAGCGCCACGTCTTCGTCCTGGTTGCGGATCGCCGCGACCAGATCCTTCGGCGCCGGCTTGGCGCGGATGTCCTGGGTTTCCAGCCACGCGACCAGATTGGGCGCGTAGGCAGCGCCGATGATCGGAATCTCCAGCGGCTTCTCCAACTGCGTGCTGACCCGCGCTTCCATCAGCTTGCCCATGCCCAGCATCAGCAATGGGTACACCAGCGGGCCGAGCAGCAGCGCCATCAGGAAGGTGCGGCGGTCGCGGGCGAAATCGCGGAGTTCCTTGCGGAACACGGTCATGAACGTCGCAAACACACTTATTTTGAGGCTTGGCGTCTTCATGCGTGCAGGCCCTCGTCGGAACCGATCAGTTGAACGAAGGCGTCTTCGAGATTCTCTTCGCCGGCGCGCGCGCGCAACTCGTCGGGCGTGCCGATGGCTTTCACTTCGCCGCCGGCGATCACCACGATGCGATCGCACAGCGCGGCCACCTCCTGCATGATGTGGCTGGAAAAGATCACGCAGCGGCCTTCGGCGCGCAGCTGCAGCAGGAAGTTGCGCAGGCCGCGGGTGGTCATCACGTCGAGACCGTTGGTGGGCTCGTCGAGGATCACGTTCTTCGGATCGTGGATCAGCGCGCGCGCGATCGCGGTCTTGGTGCGCTGGCCCTGCGAGAAGCCTTCGGTGCGGCGGTCGAGGAAATCCTCCATCCCCAATGTCTCCGCCAGCTTCGCGGTGCGCGAGGCGATGGTGGCCGCATCCAGCCCGTGCAGTTCGCCGAAGTAGGCGATGTTCTCGCGCGCGCTCAGGCGCTTGTACACGCCGCGCGCGTCGGGCAGCACGCCCAGGCGCTGGCGCACCGCGGTGGCATCCTTCTGGATATCGATGCCATCGACGCTCACCGTGCCCTGGTCGGGCGACATCAGCGTGTAGAGCATGCGCAGGGTGGTGGTCTTGCCGGCGCCGTTGGGGCCGAGCAGGCCGGTGATTTCGCCGTCGTGGGCGGTGAAACTCACGCCGCGCACGGCCTGCACCAGACCGGTCTTGGTCTTGAACGACTTGTGCAGATTCTGGACATCGATCATGGGAAAACCCCGTGAAGAAACTACGTGAATGACGTATGTGGATGCGGCGAACCCTGCAGCACCCGCGAATGACCCCTCCCTTTGGCCGCAGGCCAAGGGGAGGGTTGGGGAGGGGTGCTCTCGAGCGACTGCGTCACTCCGCACCCCCTCCCGACCTCCCCCTGCGCGATGCGCAAGGGGAGGAGAAGAGCTTCAACGCAAGATCAAGGCTCCCAGCCGTAGTAGCCCGCGAACGGCGGCGTCGGCTTCAGGCGCTGCAGGCATTTGGCGTCGAGTTTTTTCGCATCGGCGGTTTCGACGAACTGCGCGAACAGTTTCGGCATGCAGCCGGTGGTCAGCACGCTGTGGCCCTGGCCCGGCAGCACCAGATGTCGGCCGTTCGGCAGCGTCTTCACCACTTCGTCGCCGTAGCGCGGCGGGGTGACCGGATCGAACTCGCCGCTGATCGCCAGCACCGGCACCTTGCCCGCCAGCGGCTTGCGGAACGCGGGATCGCGCTTGCCCTTGGGCCACACCGCGCACTGTGCCTGGATGAATTCGGCGATGTCGTTGCCCATGATCGTCGCTTCGTCTTCCGGACGCGTGCGGATCTCGGGATCCTCGGTGCAGCTCACCGACAGATGCATGCCCAGCGCCATCGAATCGCCGATGTCGCCGCTCAGCGCGCGCGACTGCGACAGCAGGGTTTCGTAGCGACCTTCGGAGGCGTCGTGCAGGATCAACGGCAGCATCGACGCCGATTCCGGGCGATACGCGTAGAACCGCAGCAGTCCGCCGAGATGACCGAAGCGCGGCACTTCCTCGCGCCACTCGCCGCTGGTCGGGTCGCGGTAGCGCACCGGCGCCAGACCGCCGGCCTGCAGCGTCGCGCGGACCTTGGCGAGCAGCGCGGTGGGATCGCCGATGTTGCGCTTGCAGGCGGCGTCGGCGACGCAGCGCGCGAACTGCTGCTTGATCGCGGCGTCGAGGTTGCGCGCGTGCTCCTGGCCCAGCACCAGCGTGTTGGGCGCGATCGAATCCAGGGTGACCGTGCGCGTGTGCGCCGGATAGCGCGCCGCGTACTGCTGGGCGACGCGGGTGCCGTAGGAAATGCCGGCGAGATTGAGCTGGTCCACGCCGATGGTCCGACGCAGCAGGTCGAGATCCTGGATGTGGTCGGCGGTGGTGTAGAAGCGCAGATCGCTGGTCTTGGCCAGACGGTCGCGGCAGCGTTCGGTCAGCGCGCGCATCTGCGCCGGGTCGTCGCTGCCTTCGAAAGTTTCGTCGAGCGAGGTGATCTCTTGGCACTGCAGCAGGTGCGAGCCGCCGGTGCCGCGCGCGTCCACCAGCAGGATGTTGCGGCTGCGGCGCACGTCGTTCAGCGCCGGATGCAGCATCGGATAACTCTCGAGGATCGACTGGCCGGGGCCGCCGGCGATGATCACCACCGGGTCGGACTGGGTCTGGCTTTTGGCGGGGATCATCGCCACCGCCAGCGAAATCTTGCGGCCGTTGGGTGCAGCGTGGTTTTCAGGCGCCTCCAGCTTCGCGCACTGCGCCTCGACGCCCTGGCCGCGGTCGCCGCCCAGGGCGCAGGGCTTGAACACCAGCCCGCCGTAGCGCAGGTCGCCGTTGGCGTCGGTCTTCGGAACCACGGTTTTTTCGGCCTGCCCGCCGCAGGCGGCGAGCGCCAGCGCGAGCGAGGACAGCAACAGGGGTTTGAGCATGGGAGGCTTCTCGATGCGGATCGTGTGCGGGAATGCGTGCGGGTGAAAACCGCGCTTCGTGGATCAGGACGGCGATGCGCGGAGAATGTGACCGGCCCACGCAGAACCGTGGGCGCAACGCCAATGATGCCGCGCCTGCGGCTTGTGCGAATGAAGCCAGCCGGATACCCGGTGTTATACGAGCGCTGGGCTTCGCTGCGCTCAGCCCAGCCTTCGGCTGGCATTGGCGCGTGAATTACGCCGAACTCGAGATCGGAATGAGCGCGTAGGCTGGGCTGAGCGCAGCGAAGCCCAGCGCTGCAGGCAGCAAGTTCACCGATTTCCCACCGGAAACCGGTGAACGCCTCACGCCTTACTTGCTGCTGACGTACTTCTCGCGGCGGATCGCCGGCACCGGCAGGCCGTGGCCTTTCAGTGCTTCGAAGCAGACGTCGACCATGTTCGGGTTGCCGCACAGGTAGGCGATGTCGGACTCGGCCTGCGGCGCGAATTCGGCCAGATGTTCCTGCACATAGCCCTTGCGCACGTCGGCGTGCGCATGCGGCGAACCCTCGGCGGGCAGATCGCGCGAGAAGCATGGCACGAAGCGGAAATTCGGGTGGGCGTCGGCGAACGCGCGGAAATCGTCGCCGTACAGCAGTTCCTCCGGCGTGCGCGCGCCGAACAGCAGCACCACTTCGATGCCGCGGCCGGCGATCTGCGTCGCCAGCTGCGGCAGCATCGCCCGGTACGGGGTGATGCCGGTCCCGGTACCGATCAGCAGGTAGCGGCGGTTGGCGTCGGCGGGCATCAGGCAGAACCGGCCGTAGGGGCCGCTGGCCTCGATCCGTCCGCCCATTGGCAGTTCTTCGAACAGGGCCGTGGCGGCGCCGCCGGCGACATAGCTCACCGCGATCTCGACCGACTCGCCCGGGCCCAGCGCGTGGTCGTGCTGGGTCGCCAGCGAATAGCTGCGCTTGGTCGCGGTGCCGTCGGGGTAGTGGAAATGCACCTGCAGGAACTGCCCCGGGATGTAGTCCAGAGGTTCGCCGTCGTCGCGGAGGAAGCTCAGATGGGCGACGGTGGGGGCCAGCATCCGGCGGCCGACGAGTTTGAGGGGGAAATGGACGGGCACGGGAAAGAAACCTTGTGGAAAGGAGTGTTGCCGACGCTACGTATCGGGAGCCGCCGGCACGGCCGCCTATACTAGCCGTTCCGTCGCGCCGATCTCCCCCGTGCGTACGCCTGCCCGCGACGGCGAGGACCCCCGATGACCCCAGATTCCGCCCCCGGCGCCGACGCGCCGGCGCTTTCGATCCGCGACCTGCGCAAGACCTACGACAACGGCGTGGAGGCCCTGAAGGGCGTTTCGCTGGACGTGGCGCCCGGCGATTTCTACGCCCTGCTGGGCCCGAACGGCGCCGGCAAGTCCACCCTGATCGGCGTCGCCAGCTCGCTGGTCAACAAGACCTCGGGCGATGTGCGCATCTTCGGCGTCGACATCTCCGCCCGCCGCGACGCCGCGATGCGCCTGATCGGCCTGGTGCCGCAGGAGATCAACTTCAACATGTTCGAGAAACCCTTCGACATCTGCGTGAATTACGCCGGCTTCTACGGCGTCCCGCGCGCCATCGCCCGCGAACGCGCCGAGCGGGTGCTGAAGGAAGCGCAGCTCTGGGACAAGAACGACAAGATGAGCCGCACCCTGTCCGGCGGCATGAAACGGCGGCTGATGATCGCCCGCGCCATGATGACCAGCCCGCGGCTGCTGATCCTGGACGAGCCCACCGCCGGCGTGGACATCGAGATCCGCCGCGGCATGTGGAAGACGCTGAAGGAGATCAACGCGTCCGGCACCACCATCATCCTCACCACCCATTACCTGGAAGAGGCCGAAAGCCTCTGCCGCAATCTGGCGATCATCGACAAGGGCCGGATCGTCGAGCAGGGGCCGATGAAGACGCTGCTGGCCAAGCTCGATGTCGAAGGCTTCCTGCTCGACATCGACGGCGCGCTGCCGGCGCGGCTGCCGTCGATTCCCGGCGCGACCCTGCACGCGGCCGATGACCACACGCTCGATATCGACATGCCGCGGGCGATGGACCTCAACGGCGTGTTCGCCGCGCTGGACGCCGCCGGCATCCGCGTGCGCTCGATGCGCACCAAGACCAACCGGCTGGAGGAACTGTTCGTGAGACTGACCGGCGACAACAATCTGGAAACCGCGGCATGAGCGCGCACCCGACCACGCCCGAAATGAGCGTCGCCCAGCGCCACCGCACCGCGCTGTACACCATCGTCCGCCGCGAAGTAGCGCGGATCCTGCGCATCTGGGGCCAGACCCTGGTGCCGCCCGCGATCACCATGACCCTGTATTTCCTCATCTTCGGCGGCCTGATCGGCGCGCGGGTCGGCGAGATGGACGGCATCAAGTACATGGACTTCATCGTCCCCGGGCTGGTGATGATGAGCATCATCCAGAACAGCTACGGCAACATTTCGTCGAGTTTCTTCGGCGCCAAGTTCGGCCGCCACGTCGAGGAACTGCTGGTCAGTCCGATGCCGAGCTGGGTCATCCTGGGCGGCTACGTCGCCGGCGCGGTGCTGCGCGGGCTGCTGGTCGGCGCGATCGTGCTGGTGATCGCGATGTTCTTCACCAAGGTGCGGATGCCGCACCCGCTGATCACCCTGAGCACGGTGATCCTTGGCGCGACGATCTTCGCCCTGGCCGGCTTCGTCAACGCGGTGTACGCGAAGAAATTCGACGACATCGCGATCGTGCCGACCTTCATCCTCACCCCGCTCACCTATCTAGGCGGCGTGTTCTATTCGGTGAAGCTGCTGCCGGACTGGGCCGAGGCCGCGACCCACCTCAATCCGATCTTCTACATGGTCAACGCTTTCCGCTACGGCCTGCTGGGCGTGTCCGACGTGCCGCTGTGGCTGGCGTACGCGCTGATGCTGGGCTTCGTGTTCGCGCTGGGCGGCCTGAGTCTGTGGCTGCTGAAGCGCGGCGTAGGCCTGCGCAGCTGAGGCCTCTCCGATCCGCGCCGGCCATGTTCGAATTCGATGTGAGTGCGTAGGAGGGCCTTCAGGCCCGAGCTCTGGTTCGTCACGGTGAGGCAAGATCTCGGGCCTGAAGGCCCTCCTACGAAACGCACGAACGCACGAACGCCGTCATCATTTCGACTGGAGCCTGTCATGCGTATCCGAACGATTCCCGCGATATTGCTGATTTCGATATTGGTCGCCTGCAGCGCCGCCACGCCAACCGACGCTGTCGCACCCGATGCGGCCGCAACCGAAAGCGCTGCAGCCGATGCCTCCACGCCCGCAGTCGCCAGCACGGCGCCGCCGCCGGGTGCCGCCGGCAAGATTTCGCCCGACATGGTCGGTAAGGTCAGCCCGGTGCCGGCGTTCAAGGGCCTGGGCGAGCACTTCAACATCGAGATCCAGAGCCTGGGCGAACGGACAGCCGAGGGCATGCGCCACAGCGTCCGCCTGGTCTGGGGCATGGGCACCTACGAGGCCGAAGGCACGCTGTTCTATCGAAGCGCGCCCGGTCCGGCACGCGGCGCGCCGATCCTGCTCGACGGCACGCTGCAGACCGCACAGGGCCCGAAAACGATCCGGGTCGAGATCATCACCGAAGCCTGTACCGACGACGCCGACCAGCCGCATCCGCAGCGCGTGACGGTCGCGCTGCAGGGCGAAACCGGCATGCAGGGCTGCGGCGACCTGGCGGTGTACTGATGTCCGCACTGCCGCGTGCACGAAGTCTACGACTGGAGTAAGTTCCGGCACACGCCCCGCATCGCCGCCGGGGCGAACGCAACACCCGCCAAGGAGGGTCGATGCCCACGTTCATCCGGAAATTGCTGCCGCTGCTGCTGATCCCTGCGTTCTTCGCGATCGGCCTGTATCTGGGCCCGAAACTCTCCTCTTCTTATCGCACGGCGTTCCCGCCCGCGGCGTACGCGACCGGCGATCACGCCGCACTCTATGCCAAGGCCGGCAACGAGGTGGTGATGTACGCCACCACCACCTGTCCGTACTGCGAGAAGGTGCGCGATCTCCTGGCCGCGGAGGGCGTGAAGTACACCGAATACCAGATCGACAAGTCCGAGGCGGCGAACGCGGAGTTCATCGCCAAGGGCGGCATCGGCGTGCCCCTGCTGTACATCGGCGAGCGCCGGATCGACGGCTTCCGCGAGCCGGTGATCCGCGACGCATTGAAGGCCATCGGCAAATCCGCCGATGAGCCGGCCAAGGCCACGGGCGCCTCCCTGTAGAAGCCCGACCCGTGCCTTGACTGCAAAGCCAAGCGGTCCGGCTCCCAATAGGATCGAACTCAAGCGAAGGAGAGCAACGATGAAGACGAAAACGTGGGCCCTGGCCGCGATGATGGCCCTGTCGGCCGGCTTGGGCATGTCGGTGTCCACCATGACGGAAGCCGCCGGCAACCAGTGCATCAAATGGTGTCAACAGGACTACACCTCCTGCTGGTACTCGTGCACGCCGGGACAGGGCTGGTGCTACGACCTGTGCCGCACCAACTACTACGACTGCGCCGCGGGTTGCTGATCGGCGCTGCCGGGTAATCGGAAGAATGCCGTCGCCGTCGCCGTGGTCGCCGCGGCGACGGTTTCCACCGGCTCGCCGCGGTCGCGGGCCAGTTCTTCGACGATGTGGGCGAGATACATCGGTTCGTTGCGGCGATGCGAGGGCTGCGGCTTCACGGTCCGCGGCAGCAGATAAGGCGCGTCGGTTTCGATCATCAGCCGGTTCGCCGGAATGTGCTTCACCAGTTCGCGCAGATGCAGGCCGCGGCGTTCGTCGCAGAGCCAGCCGGTGATGCCGATGTGCCAGTCCCGGTCCAGACAGTCGAACAGCTCCTTGCGGGTGCCGGTGAAGCAATGCACCACCGCCGGGCCCAGGCGACCGTCGAAGTTCTTCATCATCGCCACGAAATCGTCGTGCGCATCGCGCTGGTGCAGGAAAAGTGGTTTCAAGGCATGCGGCTTGCCGAGGTCGGCCGCCAACTGCAGTTGGCGTTCGAACGCCCGGCGCTGCGCGGGGCGCGGCGAGAAGTCGCGGTTGTAGTCCAGCCCGCATTCGCCCACCGCCACCACTTCCGGATGGGCATGCAGTTCGCGCATCTCGGCATCGCACTCGTCGGTGTATTCCACCGCGTGATGCGGATGCACGCCGGCGGTGGCGAACAGTTCGCCCGGATACGTGCGCGCCAGGATCAGCGCCTTCGGCGAGTGCTCGCGGCTGGCGCCGGTGATCACCATCTTCGCCACGCCTGCAGCGCGCGCGCGCTGCAGCACCGCCTCGCGGTCGTGATCGAAACTGTCGTGGGTGAGATTGGCGCCGATATCGATCAGGGTCATGCGGAAGCTGCGGAGAACGGGGTTCGCCATTGTACGGAAGCCGCGACGCCGCTCCGGACATCGCGCCGGAGACGCCTCCAGAAAAAATTCCGGACACAACTCGTTACAACTCGGCAGGCGCCCGGCCGTCGCCAGCGTCAACGTCGCACCGCGCGTCGGCGTTCATCCCCGTACCCACCACCACGGAAGATCCACCATGATGCGCACCCTGATGACCACCTTCGGCCTGACCCTGCTGCTCGGCGCCGCCGGCACCGCACGCGCGGTCCCCATTTACGATTTCTCCCCCGTCACCGCGGAAATGCAGACCTTCGTGACGGCCAACAACCTCGACGGCGCGTCGCTGCGCGTCAACAAGCATGGCAGCGTGGTCTATCGCCGCGCCTTCGGCGGCTACACCCTCGGCACCCGCGTGCGTATCGCCTCGGCCAGCAAGTGGCTGTCGGCGCTGACCCTCGCGCGTCTGGTCGACAAGGGCCAGATGCGCTGGACCGATACCGTCGGCCAGTATTTCCCCAACATCGAAGCCGCCAAGCGCCCGATCACGCTCGCGCAGCTGTTCTCGCACACCAGCGCGCTGCCGGGCGGCGACGACAGCTGCATGTCCAATCCGCTCTACACGCTCGCCAGCTGCGCCAACCGCATCCTGCAGGAGCCGCTGATCGGCACGCCGGGCACGGTGTTTTCCTACGGCGGCAATTCGATGCAGGTCGCCGGGCGCATGGCCGAGCTGGCCACCGGCAAGGCCTGGGACGACATCTTCATCGATGAAATGGTGACGCCGCTCGGTTTGAACGCCACCGATTTCGCGACTTCCTCCACCACTTCGGGCTACGTACGCAACACCAATCCGCGCATCGCCGGCGGCGTGCGCAGCACGCTGGAGGATTACGGCAAGGTCGTCGACATGGTGCTGGCCTACGGCTGCCTCGACAACAGCACGACCCAGTTCTGCCTGCCGGGCCGCCGCTTCCTCGCCCGCACCACCATCGAAGCGATGGCCAACGACCGCACCGTCGGCACCGTCGACATCTCGCGTCCGCCCACCGCCACCGGCTTCGGCTACGGCATCGGCCAGTGGATCGACCCCACGTCGCCACTCATCGTGTCCAGCCCCGGCGCCTTCGGCTTCACGCCGTGGGTCGACCGCGTGAACCAGGTGGCCGGCGTGTTCCTGGTCGACGATCTCAACACCCGCGTGGTCGACGACATCAACGACATCCGCGCGATGGTGAACGTGGTCACCGCCGAGGGCCAGGGCCGGCGCGTGGCGCCGGTGTCGCCGGCGGCTCCGGTGGCGTCATCGAAGACGGATGCGATGTCGCATGCGATCCGCCTGCGGCACCGTATCGTCTCCGAACCGCATCCTTGAATACCGTACAGCCGGATGCGCAGCAACGCGTATCCGGCGCCGGGGTGCCGTTAGCCCGGGAGTTCCGCGATGTGCAATTTCATCTGGTTCCGGGTCATGCCCGCACAATGCACCTCGTAGCGCTTGCCCGCTTCGAAGCGTTCGACCAGCCCGCCCACCGATACGCTGCGATGCGTGCGCGAGGTATACGCGATGCGATACAGACCCGGCGCCACCACGACATACGTGGGTCCTGTGCGCGGCAGCACCAGCAACGGCTCGACCTCGGGAACGACTTTCTCCACGATGCAGGTGAAATCGCGGCTGCGCGGCTGCGGACGGTTGACGACGAGAATCGCGACCTCGCTCGTCGTCGACGCGGCAGTAGCGCCAATGTAGAACCGCTGCGGCGCCGGGGAGGCTGTTGCGGCCGGCGTTTGGACAGCGGTGGGTTCCGGCGACAGAACCTCTGCATGAACAACGGGTGCGGCCAGCAACAGCAAAAGGAAAGCGGTCCTGGAGGTCACGCTGCGGGAGTCGGAAGCCATTGGAGAGTCATGACGATATAGGATCAGGAAGCGCTCCGGTATCGGGCAATACCGCAATGCACGCAGTTCCTGCCGCGGCTGGAGGTTCCCATGAACCAGTTTCTGGTGTTGAAGGCTCGGCCACGATTCGCGCAGGGCCGCGAAAGAAAGCGAAATTACTGGTAACAGATCGAACCACCCCAACCCGATGCGGGGATGAAGACCACCCATTCGGCTTCCGTGAATCTCGAAACAAGCCAGCCACTGGTGCCGGCGAACGGCAAAAAGCCGACGAACAACACCAGGATGTTTCGCTCGATGCGCTTCAGCGCATTCCATCGTTCCCGTTCGTGATGCATGGCGCCGCTCATTCGCTGTTCCGGGTATATCGCCCGGCTCCGTGCAACGCGCTGAATCGGGATGATGCAAGGGACTTCTTCCGGCATGCCTCCCGGTGTGGCCTTTGACCTCAACCGGTCTACGTCGCTGGCGGTTCATGTTCCGAATAGCCGACCAGCACGTAACTCTCCAGCCAGGTGTGCCGGCATCGCTCGCAGCCGACCCACGCCGTCATTTCGCCGCTGCCGGCCTCGCATGCGGGCGCGCGATCCAGTTCGCCGCTGCCACAAGATGGGCACGCGGCGCCCCGGTCGGCAGCGTATTGGGCGGACGAGCGCGGAGAGGAGAAGCGTATGCCCATGGAATCCCGGTTCCTGTGTCGTGCCGACTGGTAACGGAGATCCCCAGCACGATCCCCCGAATGCATCGCCCGCGCCCTCATCGTGCACACGCGCGTTGATCCTGTCCATCCGGAATTTCCGCTGGATGAAGACGATACCCGCTTTCCGGGATATCGCAGTGCGGCCATGGGCCGCGTTCCTTGGACCGCGTTTTCGAACCACCAGAGGAAACCGCATCATGAAACTGAAGATCCTCCTGTTTTTCGGCCTGTGCGCTGCGCTGACCGGCGCCGGCATGGGCGTATCGATCGCGCAGAGCGTTCCGGATTATCGCTGCCGGGACTGCCAGACCTTCTTCATGGCCTGTCTGTATCAGTGCGATCTGAATGGCGGCGACGGTTGTTATGCCGCATGCGGTCGGCAGAGAAGGTTGTGCGAGGCGACCTTCTGCCCGTGATCGGCTGATCGCGCCGTGTGCCCGCCGATGCGGCGTTCGCACCGCATCGGCGGGCATGACCGGGCATGCGTGCTTCGAGCGCATCGCACCTCTGCGTGCTTCGCTGCGAACGACCCGACGATCGAACGACAGCCGGCCTTCCCGAGAATCGATACCCCAGGATGTCCCCATGCCGAACGCACTCAGATTCATGCTCGCCGCGGTGATGCTTCCGCTGTGCTTCATCGTCGGCATCCAGGCTGGCCCCCACGCCTCCTCCGCGTATCACAGGCTTTTTCCGGAACCCGAATACCGCAGCGGCGACTTCAGCGCGCTCTACGCGCAAGCGGGCCAGGAGATCGTGATGTATTCCAACTCGACCTGCCCGTACTGCACCAGGGCCCGGGAGCTGTTCGTCAAGGAAGGCGTGAAGTTCACCGAATATCAGGTCGACAAGTCGAAAGCCGCGGCCGCGGAATTCCAGCGGCGCGGCGGCCAGTATGTTCCGCTGCTGTACATCGGCGAACGCGAGATTTCAGGCTTCCGCGAACAGGCGATCCGCGATGCCATCGTCGCGATCGGCAAGAAATCCTGACGCGATCGGCAACGACCGTTTCCCAAGCGTTTCGTATCCCGGGTCCGCGCAACGCGCGAACCCGGGATAACGCAAGGCATCTCTTTCCGATGAGCCTCGGCTGCGGCCGTCGGCCGCAGCCTGGTTCACGTCGCCGACCGCTGTCCCCGAATCTCACCCGCTCGCGGCAGGCAACCCGGCGAGATAGGTCAGGCCGGAGATGCTCGGGAAGAAGCAGTACACACCGCCGCGCGTGGTGATGGTGCGGCCGAAGCCGGTCACCGTGGTGTTGCCCGAGCCGTTCGCGCCCGCGCCGGGGAAGGTGAACGCACTCGATGACGGATCGTTCACGCCCAGGAACACGTCCTCGCCGCTGATGTTGAACAACGCATTGCCTGCGGGCGTACCACCGGGCGCGGTGGCCGATTTCACGAACGTGTACGTCATGCTCCACTGGCTGGTCAGGAACTCGAACTGGTTCTGGATGCTGGCGTTGATGAAGTAGCCGACCAGGCCGCGCGTCGCCGAATCCGGCTTGTCCGGATCGTAAGGCGGACCATAGGGCATCGCACGGCGAACGATGCGGTGGTTCGAGCTGGTGCCGCCGCCGACCACGGCCTCGTTGCGCGGATTGTTGCGGCGGATGTGCGACCCGATCGGACACATCAGGCCCAGCGTGTCGTCGGTCTCTGCCGGTGGCGCGACGTAGGTGAAGTTGTTGAGCCGATCGCGCGGCAACAGGGGATCCTGCTGAGTCGGCGACAGCGCCAGCGGATTGCCGTTGCGCCAACGTCCGCAGATCTTCGCCGCCGCCATTTCGGTGTCGACACCGGCCTTGTCCGCGAAGCTCTGCACCAATGCATCGTAGGCGGCCACATCCTGTTCCAGGATGCGGAACGCGGCATAGCTGCCGTTCAACGACAGTTGCGACGGCGACACGCTGTAGCTGCCACCGATCTCATTGGTATAGCCCAGCAGGAACTCACCCGTCGCGACCACGGGCTGATCGTCCGGCGCGTGCTTGGTGGGCGGCGCGCCGAGCACGGTCGGCTGCGAGATGCTGTCGCGATAGCCGAAATGCACCTTGTTGTCGGGCAAGGCATTGGCATCCTGTTCCAGCAGGATGGTCGCTGCACCGTTGAAGGCGGACCGCAGCTGCGCGGACACGGATTCGAGCACTTCGGTCGAGTCGCGCACCCACAGGCTGACCAGCATGTGGACCTGCGCACCGTCGCCGAGCCCGCCGATCCAGCGCCCCGGCGCGCTGCTGCCGACATCGCCTACATTCCTGGCCACGTCGGCATTGCTTGCGCCAAGCTGGAACGAACCGTCGAAGGTCGCCAGGTCGGCGGCCGACACGCCCATCGCGGCGAGCCCGGTACAGGTGAAGCTGACATTGAGGAAACAGGCAGGGCGAACCCCGGTGCGCTGCGCGGAGGTGATCTTCGGCAGGCCGTTGCTGCCGTTCACCAGGTCCGTCAGCAGCGTGCCTGCAGCAACGGGATCGGTGATCGAAAGAATGAAATGTCGCGCGAAATCGACGCGATAACCGCGCAGGATCGTGCCCTGTACATCCGCATAATCGATGGGCGTGGTGTCGGCGGGCATCGTGGTCATCCTGACCTCCTACAAGAGAAGAAGAAACGCGCAGGCAAGCCCCGGCGGATCCAGGACGTTGCCGATGCGCGCACGGCAGACACAGTAGTGGCAGACACCGGACCGGCAGACGCCGGCCCGGCGCTGATGCGGTCACTTGGCGGGTGGGAACGCCGCCAGGATCATCTGCACGGTCTGCGGATACGCCGCATAGATGCCGGCGTTGTTCGGCAGGTGCTGCGAGGCATCGTTCGCGGCCACGAAGGCCTCAAACGCGGCCAGGTTGCTCTGCACCGGCGACACCGCCGCCCCGCCCACCACGAAGGCCAGCAAGGCATTGAACACATCGCCGAGCTGGTTCACGAAATCGCTGATGTAGGCGTTGAAGCTGCCGTCGTATTCGGTGATCACGCTGATCACCAGCGTGTCGGAAGGCGTATCGATCTGGCTCATGTCGGGCTGCAGGTTCGGCTTCGACGTATCGAACAGCACGAAGCGCGCGAAATGCACGGTGCCGATCGACTGCAATGCGGCATGGATCGCGGCATTATTGGCCGCGAGTGTTTCCACGATGGTCAGGAGCTTGGTGCCCGGCAACACGGGCATCATCAGGGTCAGTCCGGTAGTCATGTGTGCGTCCTTTGCGGTGGGAGGAACAGTGTTTCGCTAGCGCCGGCCGGGCCGGCAGCATAGCCGCCGTGTCGGCTTCCAGCGTGAGCGACTGCGCAGACAAGATAGCGACCGTGATCGTGTGTCACAACGGCGTTTCTGGTGCGCTTCGCTTAACCTGGCGACGTCGCTGCCGTCGATCCGGCCGATGGCGAACAAGCGCAGCGGAATGGGTTGAGTTGAACGTAGCGATGCCCATCGACAAGTTTCGTAGCCCGGGTCCGCGCAACGCGCGGACCCGGGACGAAGCAAGGCATCTCTTTCCGAAGAGCCGCAGCCGCGGGCCGCAACCAGGTTACGTCACCATGTTCTTTCAGGGCTCATCATCAGCGGCGTAGTTGTATAGATCAAAATCCAACCAGAGACCCAGATTGGCGCAGCGGGCGACGAGTTGTTTCGACATGTGGAAACCGCCATTCAAGCGGCGGAACTCACCAACACAGTTGATACCGGAATCATGAGATCGCAAGAAATCTGCCAGTTCGGAGGGCCGGTTCTCGATATGCCGAAGAACGGCCATTACGTGATGGTCCGGCTGCTCTTCGTTGGGCGGTATCGCGGGATTGCTGGACCACGTGTTCCTGTCGATGGGACGCTCTTCCCGCGTGCGCTCACCGATCAGGCGAACGCGTCTGGCCGGAAGCCCGATAAGCGCGGTCACATCCTCCGGCGCGCAGGTGAAGTCGGAGACACTCAGATAGGCGTATATGATCGATGACATTCGGTATGTGCTCCAACGACTGAATCTAGCCAACCCATAGCCCGTCGGGCGCATGAATCGAAGGCATCATTCGCATCGAATACCGCCGACGCGACGTGGTGACCTGAAGGTGCATGATGCTTCGCCTGTGAACCCTACACGGCTGCATGTGCATAACGGCCTGGAGTCAAGAACCGCAACGTATTGATCGCGATGGGAAGGAGAACACCAACGACTCATTCCAACGAAGCGACGGAAGCGGGTTTGGCCTGAATGAATTATTGGATATTTTTACGGCGAGCCGCCAGACGCTATACCCAGCACAGCAGCAGAACGTTCGGCAGTGTATGCGTGGGTCGACACGGTCTTGGTTGTCGGCCCCTGCATTGGCGCGTGTACCGTAAAGCCTGCGCTCACAGGGAGTATGCCGAACAGTTGGCGGTATAGCAGCGCCGCTTCGAGCAGGATCAGGTCGTGTCCGGGGTGAACGCCATCTTTGTTGAGCCATTCGGCGTGCGGCTCGGATGCAACTCCTACCCGAAAAAATTCCGATACCGGAACATGGGCGATGGCCAGTCGCTTTGCGGCCTTCGCCTCTGCCGCTTCAAGCGCCAGGGATGCTGCGGGCAGTTGTTGATAAGTCCCCAGCAGGATGGCTTTTGCCCCATGCGCTTCGGCAAGTCGATTGAACTGGTCAAGTGCCGCTTCAGCGTCTTTGCATGACTCCGGGCCCAATCCACAAATGAAATCTCCTCCGCGCTCCTGGAGGACGACAAAGTCGTAGCGCTTCCCTGCCAATGCACGTTCGGCAGAACCGTCTGATAAATGCTCGGTCAAGGTGGCGCCGCCCTTCGCGATCATGTCGCTCTGCACAGGGTGGTTGTTGATTGCGGCCAAAGCATCGAGGACAGCGGGAAGGTTGCCTACGTACGTCAAGCTATTGCCGACGAACAACACGCGCACAGGTTCTTGGGCGCGGGGCGTCGACACGCAAGCAGAGCACAAATACGCTGCGAACAAGAGGATTACGGGAAGCAGGAATCGACGCATGTTTGATGAACGTCCAGGGCCCGAGTCAAGCCGGCCCGCTTTGCGGCCCTGGGCAAGTGAAGATTACGAGAACCTGCACGAGGCCGCGAAGCGCGCACAGCTCGAACGAATTGTCAGACGGCACGATTGATTGCTCCGTCGACACTCGAGAATAGCCGCGTAAAACATTTCGAGTCGACCGCCTCCTGTAACTTGGCATGGGCTGATTGTTTGTTGCCGAGCGCAAGTGATACATACCCTGCAGAGTAGGCGCGAATCGGAGATGGATTGCGCCCGAAGCCCCAAAGGTGCTGCATGTCTTCGTCTTGCTCCATGAGGATGCGAAGAACTTCATTGCGGTCCTCGAGCCGCGAGAACCAGTCGATGGCTGTCGGGACATGATTGAGGACGTCTTGAATGCACCAAAGCAGGTTCTTTCCCGTGTTATCGACGGACCAGATTGTCTTGTCGGAAGCGGCCGCAGAGACGTCGGGATGCAGGCGACCGCGAAAAAGGCACTCCGACTGCGTTGGAAGTTGAACGCCATCCTTCACTTTTATGTCCCACTGTGGCGGCACATACAGCAGGTACTTGCCTAGATTCACGCAGAATGAAAACGTGGTGACGCCGATGATTTCCGCGTTGTGGCTGTTGAAGGATTGAAAATCAAGAACGTCGATGCTGTCTGCATTATGCCGCCAAGCCACTCGCTGGGTGAATCGATTGAAGCCGGCTTCCTTCAGGGCTGGCCAGATAGCTTTTTTGATCTCGCGGTTGACAATTTTGCTATCCATGCCGTCTGACGCCTGAATTAAGCCGCCCCGAAGCGGGGTGGCGGACGTGTAATGACCCAGCGGTTTCTGCACAGGTCAGGCCGCTAAGGCATACGCCTCAGCGGGTGTCTTCATGCCCAGCGCCTGATGTGGACGCCGGTGGTTGTAGAACTGGATCCAGTCGGCGACGACCC
>Ga0209800_10000306_pt1 | contig 89265 bp, 84 predicted proteins | sample Higcelweek8metaG_FD_187174 | JGI IMG/M metagenome (GOLD analysis project Ga0209800, IMG submission 187174) | Freshwater pond sediment microbial communities from the University of Edinburgh, under environmental carbon perturbations - High... | ecosystem: Environmental > Aquatic > Freshwater >... | reverse complement strand
GCCAGGCCAGGGAAATGTTCGTCCAGGCGCGCGGCCACCTCCCGGCCGAGCCGACGCCTTGTGTCGAAGCGGGTGAGCAGGATGCCCGCCAGGGCCAGGTCCGGGTTGATGCGGGAGCGCACCGCGCGCAGGGTGTCGAGCAGGGCGGCCAGCCCCTGCATGGCCAAAAATTCGGCCTGCATGGGCGCCAGGGCCTCGGTGGCCGCGCCCAGGGCGCATACCGTCAGAAGGCCCAGGTTGGGCGGACAGTCGATGACGACGACATCATAGCCGGGCAGCTTTTCCAGGACCCGGCGCAACAGGCCCTCGCGACCGGGGGCGCCGGACAGACGCGACTCGATCCCGGCCAGGGCCAGAGACCCCGGCACAAGGTCCGGACCCGCGCCGACGCAAACGACATCCTGCGGCGCGGCCGCGCCGGTCAGGGCCTCGAACAGGCCGCCGCCCTTTTGGGCGGGCGCGTCGCAGCCCATGGCCGTGGTCAGGTGGGCCTGGGGATCGGCGTCCACCAGAAGCGCCCGCATCCCCAGGCGGGACAGCCCCGCGCCAAGGTTGTGGGCCGTGGTGGTCTTGCCCACCCCGCCTTTCTGGTTGATGACCGCTATGGTCCGCATGCTCCAGGCCTCCCGGAAACTCCCGATAAAGTGCCTGATGTTGCCGCGCCCGGGTTGCTATGACGTGTCGCGATGGTGACGATTTGGAGGCGTGGAGACGGGGCTGGCTGCCCCGAACCCCGCCCGGGGGAAATCATTTCCCCCGGACCCCCTGACTCCGTGCGCCTTTTTGGCGGCGCGGCGCGCCGCCAAAAAGGCGCACGGAGAACAGGCGACGCGGCGAACCTGATCACTCCCGAGCGCGGACGCGAAGCGCGACAAAGTTTTCGAAGGGGGGTCTAGGGGGGAAACCTTTTTCAAAAGGTTTCCCCCCTGGCCGCCGGAGGCGCCCTCTCCGGCTCAATCCGCCGGGGCCAGGCGCGCCACCAGGTTGCCAAGCGCCGCCGCTGCGGTCTTGGCCTTGATCTCGTCGCGCGAGCCGGTGAACACAAAGGTCTGGGCGTCGGTTTCGCCTGGGGTTGCGAAGGCCATCCAGACCGTGCCCACGGGTTTGTCCGGCGTGCCGCCGCCCGGGCCGGCGACCCCCGACACGGCCACGGCGCAGGTCGCCCCTGTGGCCGTACGCGCCCCTTCGGCCATGGCCAGCACCGTCTCGCGGCTCACGGCCCCGGCCGAGGTCAGGACCGTGCCGGGCACGCCCAGGAGTCCGGTTTTGACGCTATTGGCGTAGGCCGTCACGCCGCCCAGGTACCACTGCGAGGACCCGGGCTGGTTGGTCAGGATGTGGCCGATCAGGCCGCCGGTGCAGGATTCGGCCGTGGCCAGGGTCAGCCCGCCTTCGGTTAAAAGCGCGGCCAGCCGGGGAACCACGGCCTGGGCTGCAGCCTGGGCCTTTATCGCGATGTCGCTCATATGGCGTCTCCTTTGCCTGTGGCCTATCCCAAAGCCGCCGGGCTGTCATTTCGCCGCGCGGACAAATAGCGGGGCGAGCATTGACGCCGCGCGCGCCCCGCGGGTAAGACCCGGGCAGCGCCGTCGGCCCATGCGGCATGCGGCCATATCGCCAAGGAGCGCAGGCATGCTCGATCTCAAATACGTTCGCGTCAATTTCGACGCCGTGCGTCAGGCCCTCTCCCGGCGCGGGACCGTCCCGGGCCTGGACGCCTTTTTGGAAAAAGACGCCCGCCGCCGGGAGCTGCTCTCCCGGGTGGAGGCCTTAAAGGCCGAGCGCAACGCGGTCTCGGCCCAGGTGGCCAGGGCCAAACGCGAAGGCCGCGACGCCTCGGACATCCTGGCCGGACTGTCCCGGGCCGGAGACGAGGGCAAGGCCCTGGACGCCGAATTGGCCCAGGTGGACGCCGAGGTGCGCGACATCCTTTTGACCGTGCCCAACATCCCCCACGCCACCACCCCGGACGGCAGGGACGAAAACGACAATCCGGTGGAGCGGACATGGGGCGAGCCCCGGACCTTCGATTTTCCCGTGCGCGACCATCTGGATGTCGGGGCCGGACTCTCCGGTCTGGACTTCGAACGCGCCGTGCGCATGTCCGGGGCCAGGTTCTGCGTGCTGCGCGGCGATTTGGCCCGTCTGGAGCGCGCCCTGGTGGCCTTTATGATCGACATGCACACCGGGGAGCACAGCTACCTGGAGATCGCGCCGCCCTATCTGGTGAACGGGGCAAGCCTCGTCGGCACCGGGCAGTTGCCCAAATTCGCCGAGGATCTGTTTAAGATCGAGGGCCAGGACCGTTATCTCATCCCCACGGCCGAGGTGCCGCTGACCAACCTGCACCGCGAGGAGACCCTGGCCGCCGAGGACCTGCCGCTGGCCTATACCGCCTATACCCCGTGCTTTCGGTCCGAGGCCGGGTCCTACGGCAAGGACACCCGGGGGCTGATCCGGCTGCACCAGTTCGACAAGGTGGAATTGGTGCGCATCTGCCGCCCGGAGGACTCCTACGCCGAACTCGAAAGGCTCACGTCCCACGCTGAGGCCGTGCTCAAACGCCTGGAGCTGCCCTACCGGGTGGTGAGCCTGTGCGCCGGGGACCTGGGCTTCGGCGCGGCCAAGACCTACGACCTTGAGGTCTGGCTGCCCGCCCAGGACAAGTACCGCGAGATTTCCTCCTGCTCCAATCTGGAGGACTTCCAGGCCCGGCGGGCCGAGATACGCATGAAGGACAAGGGCGCCAAAAAGACCGTGCTGGCCCATACCCTAAACGGCTCAGGGCTGGCCGTGGGCCGGGCCATGGCCGCCATCCTGGAAAATTTCCAGAACGCCGACGGGTCCGTGACCCTGCCGACGGCCCTTATCCCCTATATGGGCGGCCGCACGCGCCTGGAGTCGGCCGGACGATAGGGGGGAAAACGCCCCGGGGGGAAACTTTTTTGAAAAAAAGTTTCCCCCCGGACCCCCCTTCTAAAAACTTTGTCGCGCTTCGCGTCCGCGCTCGGGAGAACGCATGTTCTCCGGCCACACTGATTTTCGTTGGCGTTTCCGGGGCGGCGAAGCCGCCCCGGAAACGCCAACGATATCAGGGGGTCCGGGGGAAATGATTTCCCCCGGGCGGGGTCCGGGGCGGCAAGCCCCGGGGGCAAGGAGGTCCACATGGACAAGGAGCAAAGCGTCATCATGGAGGCCCTGGTGCGGGGCATTCTGGTGGGCGGTTCGGTAGGCGTGTTGGGCGGCATCTTTTTCATGGACATGCGCCGGGGGTTCACGCTCGGCATCATCGCCGGATTTTTCGCGGCCGCCACGCGGCTGGCCCTAAGCGCCAAGCGCGGCAAGAAGAAGGATTGAGGCCGATTCGGGAGACGGAAAAAGGCCCGGTCCTCGACAAGGGGACCGGGCCTTTTGATTATTGCGGGCAGGGGGGGCGTTAGTTGGGGATGAGCGCCGTGTTTTTGATGCCCATGGCCACGTAGATGTCGGCCAGGGCGCTTTGGTAGTCGGACATGGCCTGGGTCAGGTTGAACTCGGCGGAGCTGACCCGGGACTGGGCGTCGAGCACGTCGGTGTTGGTGCCCACCTGGGCCTGGTAGCGGGCCACGGCCATGCGGTAGCCTTCCTGGGCCGCTTCGAGGCCGGTGCGGGCCACGGAGATGCGTTTGGCGGCGTCCTGGAGGTTCAGGTGGTAGGTCTTGACCTCGTAGCCCACGTCCAGGCGCAGCCTGGCCAGATCGGCCTGGAGCTTTTTGACCGTGTCCCGGGCCTGGCTGTAGCCGAAGTAGGTGGAGCCCCAGTCCCACACCTGCCAGTTGGCGGTCACGCCCACGGCGGTGGCCTCGGGGGTCACGGAGCTGGTCTTGCGATTGTTCTCGGTATTGGGCGTGTCGCCCTGGCGGGTGTACGTGGCCTGGGCCTGGACCTGCGGATACAGGGGGCTGGCCGCCACCTTGGCGTCTTTTTCGGCGATCTGCACGCTTTTGACCCCGATGTAGAGGTCGGGGCGGGTGGTGTAGGCCGTGTCCAGGCACTTTTCGATGGTCATGGTGAAGGGTTCGTAGGCCAATTGCCCCACATACGGGGTGTCCTGGGAGAGGGGCAGGTTCAAAAGGGAGTTGAGCTGGGCGGTCTGGGTCAGGACCGAGTTTTGGGCCTTGAGCAGATTCTGCTCGGCGGTGGCCAGCTCGGCCTCGGCCTGCAACACGTCCAGGCGGGGTTTGAGGCCCACGTCGTAGAAGGCCTGGGTGACCTTGTACTGGGACTGGAGCCTGGCCACCGAATCCTGGTTGCTTTTCACGTCGGAGCGGGCCTTGAGCAGGGCCAAAAAGGCCCGCTGCACGGACTTGATCAGGGTCAGTTCGGTGTTGGTGAGCTGGGCGTCGGCCTGCTCCTTGGCCAGGGCGGCCCGCTGGTAGCTGCTTAAAAGCTTGAAGCCCGTGAAAAGCGGCTGGGTGACGTTGAGTTGCAGGGTATAGAGGTTCTGCCAATATCCCAGGTGTTGGTTCATGGGGTCCTGGGCGTTGACGTCCGTGTTGGCCATCTGGTTGCCCCAGGCGGCGCCGATGTTGGTCTGGGACGACGGGCTCCAGACCCGGGCGTCGGTGCGTTTGTAGGCGTAGGACACGGTCCCGACGGGGCCGAAGTTGGCCAGGGCCTGACGGCGGCCCTCCTCGGCGCCCAGTATCTGGGCCCGGGCCGATTGCATCTGGGGGTTGGCGGCCAGGCCGCGTTGCACGCTTTGCTCCATGTCGAATTGACCCTGCGGCGCGGGGGGCACGGGAAATTCCTTGGCGAGCTCCTTTTCGTATTCCTGCCCCTGCTTGACGAAAGCCGGGACGGGCTCGCTTTGGATCTTTTTCTCCAGGGCCTGGGAGGGGACGCCAGCGGGAGCGGCAGGGGCGCCTTGCTGCGAATAGCGGTCTTTGACGCGGCCCGTCGTGTCGTCCTGGGTCTGGCCCGGGCGTGGGACGGCCAGCAGGGCCAGGGCGAGAAACAGGCCGAGGACGGCCGTTTTGCATGTCGTGGCGTTCATGTCCAAAATCCTTCTCCGTAGGGGATGAAAACATCCGGGCGGCGGGTGGCCCGGGTCTAAGCATATACAAGGATGGTCACCGTAGTGTTTCGAAAAGTAAAAATCAAGGCCGCCGGAGAAGCGGCCGGATTCTCATGCCTGCTGCGGATATCCGGCCGTGTTTGAAACATGGGCGGAAAGCGGGCCGGTCCGGTTCCCGCCCGCCCGGCCCGGGCGTACGGTTGCCAGCCCCCGTCCCCTGTCGTAAGAACCATGCCAAGCGCCCGAAGCGATGGCGCCCAGAACGCCTCTTTCAAGGAGACATGCGGCATGGCCCTTCGGGACGCCACGGACCTTGCAGGGGAGTCCCTGTATCTCATCGACGGCAGCTCCTATCTGTTCCGGGGCTATTACGCCTATGGCGATCTGGCCCGCTCCGACGGGTTTCCCACCAATGCGCTTTTTATCGTCATGCGCATCCTGCTCAAGTTTTTGCGCGACAAAAAACCGGCCCACGCCCTGTTTTTGCTCGACGGCAAGGCCAAGAACTTCCGCCACGAGATGTACCCCCCCTACAAGGCCAACCGCGTGGCCATGCCCGAACCCCTGGCCGCCCAGATCGATCCGCTTTTGCGCGGCGTCGCGCTTCTGGGGCTGCCCCTGCTCGTTGGCGACGGCTTCGAGGCCGACGACTACATCGCCTCCCTGGCCGCCCGCTTCAAGGCCCGCGTCCCGGTGGTCATCCTGGCCTCGGACAAGGACCTGCGCCAGTGCCTGGATGCGGGCGTGACCCTGTGGGACCCGGGGGGCAAGGCCGAAAAAACCGTCACCCTGGCCGATTTCACGGCCGAATACGGCATCGCCCCGGCCTCCTGGCCAGACCTCCAGGCCCTAACCGGCGACGCCAGCGACAACATCCCGGGGGTGCCCGGCGTCGGCCCCAAGACGGCGCTGGGCATCATGCACGGCCATCCCACCCTGGAGGACGTGCGCGACCATCTGGACGAGCTGTCCCCGGCGGCCCGCAAAAAACTCGACGGCCATATGGACGAGGCCTTTTTGTACCGTGAGCTGACCCGGCTGCGCACGGATCTTCTGCCCGAGACGGACCTTGCGGCCTATGCCGTGCGGCCGCCGGACCGGGCGGAGGTGGTCCGTTTCCTGGAGGAGTTCGAGTTTAGGTCCCTGGCCCGGGAGGTGGATGCGGCCTTGCGCCGCGCCGAGAACGGCCCGCCCGTGGCCGCCCAGGATCGCCCGGGCAAAAACGGGGAGACCGGTCCCCGGCAGTTGTCCCTGCTTGGCGACGACGCGCCGCAGATCGCCGCCGCCCCTGCCGTCAGCTTTCCCGAGAGCGCCCCCCGGGACCTGCCCGATCCGTCGGGACGCTTCGTGGGCCTTGCGCCCGTGCCGGACGGTTTCGCCGTGGGCTATCCGGACGCCGAGTACCGGGTGCGGGCCAAACCCGGCTCGCCCGAGGCGGCGGCCCTGGCCGGGCGGCTGGTCATGGCCCAGGGGGTGGCCGTGCCCTCGATCAAGGAGCTGGTCGGGACGTATCCGGTCTTCGGGACCGTCCCCCTGCGTATCTGGTTCGACCTGGGGCTTTCGGCCTATCTGTTGCAGCCCGAGGCCCGCAATTATGCCTGGGAGCGGCTGCGCGACAGCCTCTTCACCGATCCGGGCTTCGACGCCGCGGCCTACTCCCCGGGCGAGGACGGGCGGCTGGCCATGGCCCTGGCCGCGTCCCTTGGGCCGCGTCTGGCCGCCGCCGGACTCTCCCCGCTGGTGGAGAATCTGGAAAAGCCCCTGTCCCTGGTCCTTTTGCGCATGGAGCAGGCCGGGATCGGCATCGACCTGGGGGCGTTCGCGGCCTTTTTGGACGAGGTCAGCCAGGGGCTGGCCCGCTTGACCGGCGAGCTCCACGCCCTGGCCGGGCGGGTCTTCAACCTGCGCTCCAGCCAGCAGCTGGCCGAGGTGCTTTTCGGGGACCTGGGGCTTGCGCGCCAGGGCAAGACCCCGGGCGGGGCCGTGTCCACCTCCTCGGAGGTCCTGGAGCGGCTGGCCGGGACCCATCCCCTGGTGGACAAGATCCTTGAATTTCGCAAGCTTGAGAAACTGCGCTCCACGTATCTGGAGCCCCTGCCGCGCATGGTGTCCCCTGACGGCCGCCTGCGCACCACGTTCAACCAGACGGCCACGGCCACGGGCAGGCTGTCCAGCTCCAACCCCAACCTCCAGAACATCCCCATCCGGGGGGACCTGGGCCGCCGCATGCGGGCCTGCTTCCGGGCCGCCCCGGGCAACCTGCTGGCGGCCTCGGACTATTCCCAGATCGAGCTGCGGGTTCTGGCCCACCTGTCCCGGGACCCCGCCCTGGTGCAGGCCTTCGAGGAGAACCAGGACATCCACGCCCGCACCGCCGCGCTGCTCTTCGACAAGGACCAAGCCGACGTGACCCCGGAGGAGCGCCGGGGGGCCAAGACCATCAATTTCGGCCTGCTCTACGGCATGGGGCCGCAGAAGCTGTCCCGGGAGCTCAAAATCCCCATGGACAAGGCCAAGGACTTCATCGCCCGCTATTTCGAGAAAATGGGGACCCTGGCCGCCTTTTACGAGTCCATCGTGGACGAGGCCCGGCTGCGGGGATTCGTGACGACCATGGCCGGTCGGCGCAGGCTTTTGCCGGACATCGAATCGAAAAATCCGCAGCTTCAGGCCCAGGCCAGACGCCAGGCCATCAACACCGTGGTCCAGGGCAGCGCGGCGGACATCATCAAAATGGCCATGCTGGCCGCCGACGCGGACAGGGAGCTGGCCGCCCTCGGGGGACGCCTGATCCTGCAGGTGCACGACGAACTGGTCATGGAGGCCCCGGCCGACGCCGCGTCCCGTGTGGGGGATCGGCTGGGCAGGCTCATGGCCGGGGTGGTCTCCCTGGCCGTGCCCTTGACCGTGGACACCGGCGTGGGAGAAACCTGGGCCGTGGCCCATTGACGGCGACACGCCGCCCGTCCGCCCTGCGGGGCGGGCAAGACAGAAGGAAACGCGCATGAACCCTTCCGGAAAGAGCATTCGGGAAGATCTGGGCCGGGCCAAGGCGGCCTATGCCAAAAATGAAGAGCTCCGGGTGCTTTTATGCCTGGCGCAGGCGCTCAAGGCCTTTGTCCTGGTCAAGCCCTTCGGCCCGGAGCGCACCACCATCGAAGGCCTGTTCCGCGAGGTCTTCTCAAGTCTGGCCCGGTTGCCCCATGTGGCCGCCTTCGCGCCCAAGGGCCTGCCCTACGTCAAGGGGCAGGAGCAGAAGCTGGCGGGCTACGTGGCCGCCCTCTATAAAAAGGTCGAGGCCGAGATCCAGCGGGAGACCCTGGAGGGCATGCGCGCCCGCAAGCTGCGCATCGATCAGTTCGTCATCAAGGGCTCCAAGTTTCTGGCCGAGAACAACCTCCTGGAGGCCCAGCGCAATTTCCGGTCCGCCGTGGAGGAGTTCGTGGACGAGAAAGGGCTTTTTCCGCTTGTGGCCGGGAAGCTCCTGGACGCCGGACACCACAAGGCCTCTCTGGAGTACGTCAAGCGGGCCATTGAGGAATATCCCGACAATTCACGGGCCTACGACTTCCTCATGACCGCCCTGACCGGCATGGGGGATTTCGAGATCGGCGAGAAGCATTTGCGCGACGTGCATAAAAAGGTCGGCGACCAGTCCCTGCTTCTGGCCAATCTGGCCCGGGTGCTGGCCAAACTGGGAAAATGGGCGGAGGCCCTGGGCGCGGCGGACAAGGCCCTGGCCCTGGACCCCAACCTCGGCGCGGCCAAATCCGTCTCCGCCCTGGCCAAGAAGAAACTCGCCCCGGCATGATCCCCGAGCTGATGCGTCCCCGTACGCCCGTTTTCTCCCCCATATCCGGGGCGGGGCGGCCGCTTCGGCGTGCCGCCTGCCGCCTGTGCGCCGCCTGTGCGGTCCTTGCGCTGTGCCTTGCGGCGACCCCGGGCCGGGGGGGAGCGGCCGAGAGCCCGGAGGTGGCCGGGATCGCCATCGTGCAGTCCGGAACCTTCACGGCCGTCCCCGCCCAGGATGCCGGGCTAAAAAATGGCCGCTACCGGCTGCTTCAGGCCGGAGAGAATGTCCCGGCCCAGGCCGGGGCGGCCTTCGGGGTGGTCTTTGAGGTGCAGGGAAAACCTGCCGGGGCGCCGGTCACGCTGGAGGCGGGGCTGGTCCGGCCGGGAGGGGACGAGGCCTCGGCCCTGCGCTGGTTCATCCCGGCCTTGGTCGGGGAAAAGGCCCAGGCCGTGGCCACCTTCGTCTACGCCTGGGAGGCCGTGCCCGGTCCCTGGCGGCTGACCTTGGCCGAGGGGGGGCGCGTCCTGGCCGGGAAGGAGTTTTATGTGGGGGAACGGCCCGCGCCGCCTGTGGCCGAACCGGTCCAAGGGGCCGCCCCGGCGAGCCCTGCGACGAACGTCGCGCCTGTCCCGCCCCAGGACGCGCCGCCGCCTGTCGCTCCCATGCCGACCGCGCCGGAGACCGCCGCGCCGCCGCCTGCGGCCGCCCCGGTCCCGACCGCGCCCGATGTCGCCGGGCCGCTCCCGACCGCCGTGGAGCAGGCGCTCCCGACCGCTGTGGAGCAAGCGCTCCCTGCCCCCGCCGTCCCGGCCGAGGCGGGAAAAAAGGCCGCGCCGCCGGAGGCGTCCGGGAAAAACGGCGCCTCCGATACCTCCGGCAAATCCGGCAAGCCCGAGAAGCCAGAGAACCCCGACAAGCCAGACAAGCCAGACAAGGCAGCCCCCGGCGCCCCGAAAAAGGCCCAGCCCCCGGAAAAGCCGACGGACAAGGCCCCGGCCGCGCCCGAGGCGTCCGGCAAAGGCCCGGTGTATCTGGTCCAGGCAGGCGTTTTTTCCGTCAAGGACAGCGCCTACGCCCAGGCCGCCCGCTACCGGGCCAAGGGCTATCCGGGCTGCGTCCTGGAGGAGGGCGGCGGGAAAAATGTCCGCTACCGGGTCATCGTGGGCCGCTTTCCGGATCAGGAACGGGCCGCCCAGGCCCGGCGCTCCTTTGTGGGCCGCGAGGGCGGCGAGGCCCTGGTCAAGGAGGCGCCCGCCGCCGATGTCGCCCGCCGCCTCAAGTGCCGCTGACCGCCGTAGCCTCTCCGCTTGCGCCGCCTTTTACGAATTTGTGCAATCACCCGCACGGGATTTGACAGATTTCCCTTCTTTGTAGGATAGTTGCCTCCGCACGGTTGTTCGACGCAGCGGGCGTCTTTCGTCCGGCCAGACTTTTTCCCGGAGGCTCGCATGATCCGTTCCCTGACCCTCACCACCAAAATCATCCTCGGCGGCATCGTCCTGGCCCTTGTGTCCACGGCCATCATGGGCGGCGTCAACCAGTTGCGGGTCATGCCCGCCCTGACGGAGATGGGCGAGACATTTTTGGCCACGGTGAGCGCCGACCTGTTGTCCGCCATCAAGATGCAAAACGCCATCACCCAGGAAAAGGTCAATTCCGACCTGGAGCTTTTGTTTATCGAGCTGGGCCGCCACGGCGAGGTGGAGGAGGACCAGACCCGGCCCGTGCCCATGGAGATCGTCAACCAGACCACCGGGGAGAGACAGAAGGTCAACCTGCCCAAGCTCACCGCCGGATACCAGGACATCACCGGCAACTTCGAGATCGTGGACCAGATGCAGAAGATGGTCGGCGGCACGGCCACCATTTTCCAGGTGACGCCCGGCAAGATGGTGCGCGTCTCCACCAACGTGCGTCGGGCCGACGGGGAGCGGGCCGTGGGGACCTACATCGACGACAAAAGCCCGGTCTATCAGGCCTGCATGCGCGGCGAGACCTACCGGGGCCGGGCCTTCGTGGTCAGCGACTGGTATCTGACCGCCTACAAGCCCATAAAGGACGCGGCGGGCAAGGTCGTGGCCGTGGTCTACGTGGGCCGCCCCATCCTGAGCATGCAGCTGCGCACGGCCCTTGAGGCCACCCGGGTGGCGGGCAAGGGCTTCGCCTTCGTCGCCACCTCCGCCGGGGACATCCTGCAAAGCAACGACGCCGACATGCGCGGCAAAAGCCTCAAGGACTATCCCTTCGGGCAGGCCATCTTGGAGCAGAAAAACGGCGTGGCGGACTATGTCGCCGGTCAGACCCCGAAAAAGGCCCTGGTGCGCTATTTCGAACCCTGGGACTGGTACGTGGCCGTGGGCGTCGATGTCGCCGATCTGGACCAGGGCATGGGCCCCCGGCTGCGTGAGGCCGCCGGGATGAGCGCCGGGGCGGCCGTGGCCGTGGGCGTCCTGCTGGCCCTTCTGGCCAGCCGCTTCGTGACCCGGCCCCTGCGTCGGGCCGAAGCGGCCGCCCGGCGCATCGCGGCCGGGGACCACTCCCTGCGTCTGGCCGAGGGCCGCGACGAGGTGGGCCGTCTGGCCCGGGCCATGAACGCCATTTTGGACGCCAACGATCAGGCCGCCCGGATAAACGCCAACTATGCGAACATGCTCAACGCCGTGGACGACCCGATTTTCGCCGTGGACGAACAGATGCGGATCATTGCGGCCAACGCCCGGGCCGCCGCCCTGGCCGGGAGGCCCCAGGAGGGGCTGGCGGGCCTGATGTGCCGCGAGGCCTTTCCGGCGGCCCTGTGCGACGCGGCCCGGTGCGCCTCCGGGGACGATTCGGCCTGCGCCGGGGAGGACCGGGGCGCCGCGTCCGGGGTCGTGGAGATCAGCCTGGACGGGACGGCCCGGTGCGTCAAACCCGTAAGCGGCGTCATGCGCGACGCCTCGGGCCGGACCGTGGGCTTCGTGGAGGTGGCCCGGGACGTGACCGACATGGTGCGGGCCGAGCGGGCCATGGCCGGGAACCTGGAGCGCACCCGGCAGGTGAACGAGGAGATCAACGCCGCTGGCCTGCGCATCGCCCAGGCCCTGGAGGGCGTCGCCGGACAGGCGGACGAGGTGCGCCAGGGCTCCGAGCAACAAAGCAGGCGGGTGGGCGAGACGGCCACGGCCATGAGCCAGATGAACGCCGCCGTGCTGGAGGTGGCCAAAAACGCCTCCGAGGCCGCTGAAAACGCCGCCAGCGCCCGGGCCAAGGCCGAAGAGGGCGCCCAGGCGGTGCAAAAGGCCGTGGTCTCCATTGCGGCCGTGGAAAAACAGATCCTGTCCCTGGAGGGCAAAATGGCCGCCCTGGGGGAAAAGGCCCAGGGCATCGGCCGCATCATCGGGGTCATAAGCGATATCGCCGACCAGACCAACCTTTTGGCCCTAAACGCGGCCATCGAGGCCGCCCGGGCCGGGGAGGCCGGGCGCGGCTTCGCCGTGGTGGCCGACGAGGTCAGAAAGCTGGCCGAAAAGACCATGACCGCCACCAGGGAGGTGGAGACGGCCGTGGCCGACATCCAGCGCGGGGCTGCGGAGAACATGGAGGCCACCAGGGGCGCGGCCCGGGAGATCACCGAGAGTTCGCGCATGGCCGAACAGTCCGGCCGCCATCTGACGGACATCGTGTCGCTGGTCGCGGCCACGGCGGATCAGGTGCGCTCCATTGCGGCCTCGGCCGAGGAGCAGTCGGCGGCCAGCGAGCATGTCAGCGCCGCCATGGAGGAGGTCAGCCGCATCTCGGCCGAGACCGCCCGGGGCATGGGGCGGTCCGCCGACGCCGTGGGCGAGTTGACCGATCTGGCCGGGCGGCTGCGGGCCTTGGCGGAGTAGGCGGCGTGGCCGAAGGCGGGACGGACGATCCGCGCCGCCCTGGGGGCGCCGCGACGGAGGGCGTCAGCCGGGGGTGACGGCGTTCGCGACGGACTCGGCAGGGGCGAGCGGCAGATCGAAGGTGATGCGCGTGCCCTTGCCCGGGGTGGATTCGGCCCAGATGCGGCCGCCGTAGTGGCCGACGATGTGGCGGCAGATGGACAGGCCAAGACCCGTGCCCCGGGGTTTGTCCTCCAGGGTCGGGCCGGTCTTGACCTGCTGGAACTTGTCGAAGATGCGCTCCAGGTTCTCCGGGGAGACCCCCACCCCCGTATCCTCCACCCGCACCCGCAGGACGTTTTCCCCGGGCAGATGGCGGGCCGTCAGGCTCACCTCCCCGGAGGGGGTGAACTTGGCGGCGTTGTGCAAAAGGTTCAGGGCCACCTGGGTGAGCCGGTCCGGGTCCATGCGCACGGCGGGCAGGTCGTCGGGCAGGGACACGGTGAGCCGCACCAGCGGGTTGCCGTCGAACTGGCCGCGCACCGCGTCCACGGTCCGGGCCAGCACCTCGGCCGGATTCAGGGTCTGGTCGTTCCAGACCATGCGGCCGGACTCGATGCGGCTTAGGTCCAGGACGTCGTTGATGAGCCGGGTGAGGCGTTCGCCCTCCCCGGCGATGATGCCCAGGTTGTGCACGATGCGTTTGCCCCGGGCGGTCGTGTCCGGATCGGCGTCCGGGCCTGGGAAAAAGGAGCGCTCGAAGTCTTTGCGGATGAGCTTGGAAAACCCCAGGATGGAGGTCAGGGGCGTGCGCAGCTCGTGGGACACGGAGGACAAAAAGGCCGATTTCATGTGGTCGAGTTCGGTCAGGCTGCGGTTGGCCGCCTCCAACTGGGCGGCCTTGACGGAAAGCTTGCGGGTGCGGTCCACCACGGCGGTCTTGAGATGCCGGATGAGCACCTCCAGGCGGCGTTCGGCCCGCTTGCGGGCGGTGATGTCGGTGACCGTGCCCTCGAAGTAGAGGATGTCCCCGGAGGCGTCCAGGATGGTGTGGGCGTTGATGGAGACCCAGATCACCACCCCGTCCTTGCGCAGCATGCGGGCCTCGAAGCCGCGCATCTCGCCTGTGCCCAAAAGCCCCCGCACCAGGGCCTTCCAGTCCTCGGCGGCGGTGAAGAGCTCTTTGCCGATGTCCCTGGCCTGGGCCAGCAGTTCGCGTGGGGAGGCGTAGTCGAGGATGCGGGCCATGGCCGGGTTGGCGCTGTAGAAACGGCCCAGGGGCGTGGTCTGGAAGATGCCCTCCGAGGCCTTTTCGAAGATGTCGCGGTAGTTTTTTTCCGATTCCCGAAGCGCGGAATAGGAGCTCGACAGGTCATGGGCCAGGGTGTTTAGGGCCTGCTCGATGCGTCCCCATTCGTCCGAACGGTTCAGCCGCACCGGGGTCTCCAGGCTCCCGGCGCGCAGGGATTCGATGCCCTTTAAGATGGCCTGCAGGGGACGGTTGACGATGCGCTTGATGCAATATCCCATGATGAAAAGCAGCATGGCCACCATGGCCGCCGTGGAAAAAAACACCATGCTCTGGGTGGAGTCGATGATCTCGACGATCTCGTGCTCCACGGCCAGGGTGGTCTGGATGTTGCGTTCGTCCAGTCCGGCCATGGCGGCCATGGCCCCGTCCCTGGAGCGGGTCAGTCCGGCCATGCCCACGGCCAGGTCGGACAGGGCGGCGCGCAGGATCTGGGCGGCGTTTTTGTAGCCGGACAGGGCGGAGGCCAGCTCTTCGGCGCGGCGGGCCGCCCCCGGGTACGCGGCGGCCAGGGCCGGAATCTGGCCCATGATGTCGTCCAGCATGGCCAGGGCCTGGGCCTGCTCGGCGCTGCGCCGGGGGTCGATGCTGCCAAGCAGGCCGTCGACGGCGGCCAGTTGGTCCCGCAGGCCCTCCAGGGCGGCGGGTCCAGGGCGGGGCGCCGTGGGCGCCCCCGGGGCGTCGGCGGGCCGGATGTCCGTGACGGCGCCCTCCAACCGGTCCAGGGCCAGATGCGTCCGCGATCTGGCGGCGGCGGTCATGCGCAGGGCGTCTGCGGCCTGGACCAGATCCTCCGTGACCACGTCCAGGGTGCGGGCGAAGCCGTGGATGGCGTCTCGTATCTCAGGGGCCGGATTTTCGTGTAAGAGCGCCAGACAGGCGGCGGCGATGTCCTTGCCCTGGGCGCGCAGGGAGGTCTCGCCCTGGGAGGAGGAGCCAAGCAAAAGCCCCACGGACGCGAAGCTCTCCGAGAGCCGACGGCCGATGCGGGCGTTGCGGGTCATCTCCTCCATGTCCCGGTGGATGGCGGTGCGGGTGAGGTCCTGGATGTGGCTGAAGGCGAAGTAGGTCAAAACGGCCACAGCCACAAAACCGGCGCAGACCAGGGCGGTCACGCTTAATAGCTGGGTCCGAATGGAGAGTCCGTAGCGGTCGCCGTGTCCCATGACGCCATGCCCCACGGCCTGCCGTGGGAGCTTATTCCCGTGGGATGGCGGCCAGTTCCCGGTTGATGTCGTACAGGACGGTGGTCAGTTGCAGCAGGTAGTTCTCATAGAGCTTTTGTACGTCGGAGGAGCTTTTGATCTCGACTTCCTGATTCTTAAGCGAGAGGAAGTATAACATATTATTGAGGAATACGATATTGTTGCGCGCCCTGCGGATGATGTAGGCGTTGAGTTCCTTGTCGGAATAGTTGCCGAGCTTGATGTAGACATAGAGCATGTCCAGGATGTTGGTCAGGCAGACGGTGACCTTCTGGTGGGTGTGAAACAGAAAATTGAGCTTTTCGCTTTCCGGGTTGGTCTTGTCCCGGTCGTGCATGGGCAGAAGGCGGATGAGCTCGTCTTCGAGCTTGCGGGCGTCGTTGTCGTAATACCTGACGATGTCGTTCATGATGGCCACGAGCTGGGGCTCGTAGTCCAGCGCAAAGGCCCGCGCAGGCAGGCAGGCGGCGATCAGGACGAGGGCGAGGAGGGCCTTTCTCATGGGCGCGGGTCCTTATCAGGAAATGGGCGGGACACATATGATCTGTCCGCCTTTGATCCTAGCCGGATCAGGGCCAAATGCAAACAGGAAAGTCGTGCCCGGTCCGGGGATGACGGGCGGATGCGAATTGCCGGGAGGGGGGGACGGGTGTAAGGTCATGCAGTCTGGGAAAACCGGACGTAGCCCGGGCCGGGCGTTCGCGACGCCATACCGGCCCGGAAAAGGAGAAGACATCATGAAGAAAGGACAGTGCGCATGGATCGTCGCCGGGGCTCTCTCCCTGTGTCTGGTCGGGGCTGCGGCCCAGGCCGGCGATGCGGCCAAGGGCGAAACCCTGGCCAAGGGCTGCTCCTGCCACAAGAGCCGGGGGGATTTAAACGGCAAACCCGAGGCGGAGCTTATGGCCAAGATGCAGGCCTATAAGGCGGGCCAGGGCCAGAACAAGGCCATGGTCACCATCATGCAGAAGGCGGCGGACGCCGACCTGCCGGATCTGGCCGCCTATTACGCGGCGCAACCGGCCGTGAAGAAGTAGCCAGGCGCCGTCACAGCTCGGGGAATCGCTCCCGGATGGCCGGGAGCACCTCGCCCAGGGAGAAAAAGGCCCGCACCACCTCGGGGTCGAAGTGGCCTCCGGATTCTTCCGCGATCAGGGTCCGGGCCATTTCCTCCGGCCAGGCCGGTTTGTAGACCCGGCGGGAGATCAGGGCGTCGTAGACGTCGGCCAGGGCCACGATGCGGGCCGCCAGCGGAATGGCCTTTCCGGACAGCGGGGCCAGCCCGGCCTGCCCGGTCTGGTCCGGGACGTCGCCTGGGCGCGGCGTTTCGGACCAGACCGGGTAGCCCGCGCCATCGAAGCGCTGGTGATGATGGGCGGCGATGTCTGCGGCCATGGCGTCCAAATCCGAGGCCGGATCGCGGAAAAGGGCCGCCCCGTGCCAGGTGTGGCGGCACATGATGATTCGTTCGTCCGGGGTCAGGGGTCCGGGTTTGTGCAGGATGCCGTCGGGCACGCCCACCTTGCCCACGTCGTGCAGCATGGCCGCCACGGACAAAAGATCCCGGGTGCGCCGACGCACCCCCGAGCCCACCCCCCTGGCCCGGGCCAGGGCATGGTAGATCTCGGCGGCGTAGGCCCCCACCCGCTGGGCGTGCGGCCCTGTCTCGGAGGGATCGCGCAGGTTGGCCATGCGCACCATGCGCAGCACCATCTCCCGGGTCATGAGCCCGGCCTCGATGGCGGCGGCGGCGTGGTGCGCCAACAGGGCGACGTAGTCGGCCTCCTGGGGCGAAAAGGGGACGGGCCTGCCGCCTGGGGCCACGGCGTTTATAAGCTGCATGACGGCCACGATCATGCCGCGCGAGTTGGCCACCGGCAGGGCCAGGATGGAGCGGCACCGGTAGCCGGATTTTTTGTCGAACGCGGTGTTGAACCGGTAGGGCGCGCTGTCCGGAATGGCCCAGGCGTCGTCAATGAGCACGGTCTGGCCGGTCAGGGCCACATATCCCGCGATGGAGGAGCCGTCGATGGGCAGGGTGGCGCTTTGGTAGACCGACTCGGTCAGGTTTTCCGTCCCCGCCAGCCGGTCGTTTTGCACGTAGCTAAATCCCAGGCGGTCTCCCTCGCGCAAAAAAACGGTCCCGGCCTCGGCCCGGGACAGGGACCTGGCCTCGGACAGGATGCGCTCCAGGATGGCGTCCAGACTGGTGAGCTCCCGCAGGGAGCTGAACAGCTCCAGGATGCGGGACACGGTCTGGGGGGATCGTTCGGTCTTGAGCCTGTGGGGCACGCCATGCCTCCGGGGGGTGGAAGAGCCGTTTTTGGCAGGTCTCGGCCGCCCGGCGGGCGGCGTTCGGGGGACACGTTGGCGAGGCTGCCTGCCTTCATCAACAATTCTTATCAATTATCCACGAATTGCGGGGGCGTCAAATTTTCCGGCCAAGGCCCGGGGCGGCGGCCCCGGTACGCTGTGTCATAGATATAACATGCTGAAATAAAGTAAAAAAATATCTTGTGCAGACCCCCTTTCCAATGCCGGGGGGGGCATGGTACAGCCAAAACCGGTTTCGCCGGGGGCAGGCGGGGGTTGGTCCCGGGCGAGACATCATGGGGGAGGCACGAAAAAAATGTTCAGGGAAGGTCGCGTCCGCATCATTGCCGTGGCGCTCGTCGCGTTTGCGTTTTTCGCCAGCCGGGCCGAGGCCACGGTGGTCTTTCTCGGCAGCAGCCAGACGGCCGGCTGGAAGTACATGGCGTGTTTCAAGGACGTCGTAAATAAAGGCGCCGTCAGCAACAACACCTCGAAAATCCTCTCCTCGCTGCAATCCGTCATCGACATCCATCCGGAGAAGGTCTTTATCCTGGAGGGAATCAACGAGATTCACGGCGACATGAAGATCATCCTCGACCGCTACGGGAAGATCGTGGAGCGGATCAACCGGGATTCCCCGAAGACCATGGTTTTCGTGCAGAGCGTTTTGCCTGTGGTGAACCGCAAAGACTTAAGCAACGATAAGATTATTGAATTCAACAAGGGTCTCCAGGCCATGTGCGGACAGTATCAAAACTGCATCTATGTCGACCTCCACAGTCATTTTCTCGCCGGAGGGACGCTCAACAGGGAGCTGACCTCCGATGGCGTGCATCTCAAGCCGGGAGGCTATCGCCTCTGGCAGTCGCTTATCGAATACTACATGACCGAACAAAACGAGCGCATCGTCAGGCCAGATACCTTGGCCAGACTCACCCCGGACGATGCTCCCCGTTCCAATTAATCGCGGCGCAGGCGTGCGCGACACGGCGGGCTGGAGACGGCCCGCCTTTTTTTTGTATCATTTCGGATGGGGGGGCTTCGCAGGGCGGGTTTTTTTTCATAAAACAAGATGCGGGCCAAGCCCGTATGGGGTACAGACACAAGACCGGAAGATTTCAATAACGAAGGAGGAGGACATGAAAAAGGCCATTGGAAGTCTCACCTTTGTTTTCGTACTGGCTCTGGCGGCGTCGGGGTATGCGTGGCAAAAACCCCCGTTCGAAAACGTGGACACAAGCAAGGACGGCTTCATCGTCTTTGAGGAGATGAAGGTTTTCAACTCCAAGCTGTCCCTGGAGATTTTCGGCATCATCGACGTGAACAAGGACGGCAAGGTGGAGAAGGCCGAATACCTGGTCATGGGCACGGCCAAGGCCCCCCAGGGCCCCGCCGTCAAGAAGTGGTGGAAGTGCTCCGACCGCACGGGCATGGAGCTGTATTTCAAGGGCAGCGACGCCCTGTACGCCGGGAAGAATAAGGAAGCCGCCGCCATCTTGGGCGAGGCCATCACCAAGGGCGACCTGTGCGTGGATTATTTGAGCTACGCCTACTACAACCGGGGCATCGCCTACATGCGTCTGGGCGACGACGCCAACGCCAAAAAGAATCTGGACAAGGCCCGGGCCTTGAACATCAACGACGTGGTGCCGCCCAACGACTTCGGTCTGGACGGGACCCCGCGCCACAGCGGCAAGAAGTAAGGGGCATCCCCTGGGGGATATCCCTTTTGCATGAGCGAAACGGCCCGCAGCGCCATGGCGTTGCGGGCCGTTTTTCATTTGTCCGGGGCAGTTGGCTGGGGCAGTTGGCCGGGGAGTCGGCGGCGGCGGCCATGGCCTTCGCCAGGGAGATCGGGGCGGGGCGCCCGGGCGCCCGCAGGTCAGCCGTGCGTCAGTCAGGCGCCCCGGCGAACCGGTAGCCCATGCCCCCGGCCTTTTTGGTCTCGTACATGGCCCGGTCGGCCTTGCGCAGTATCTCGTCCGGAAAGGCGCCGTCTTTGGGATGCAGCCCGATGCCGATGCTGGCCCCCAGCATGTGGCTTTGGCCGTCTATGACCAGCGGCTGGGACAGGGTGTCGAGGATGCGCACGGCCACGTCGGAGGCGTCGTCCATATGGGTCAGGTCGGGCAGGACAATGACGAATTCGTCGCCGCCCATGCGGGCCACGGTGTCCGCCTCGCGCACGCACCGGGTGATCTGCTCCGCCGTGCTTTGCAGCACGGCGTCCCCGGCGTCGTGGCCATGGGCGTCGTTGATATCCTTAAAGCGGTCCAGATCGATGTACAAAACGGCCGTCAGGGTGTCCCGCCGCTTTCCGGCGGCCAGCGCGGTCTGGAGCCGGTCCTGGAGGAGCTGGCGGTTGGGCAGGCCGGTCAGGGCGTCGTGCAGGGCCATGTGCCGGATGCGTTCCTCGGCCAGCTTGATGCCGGTGACATCCTGGCCGTTGATCACGATGTCGCCCCCGGGCATGCGTGAGGTCTGCAAACGGCAGAACCGCCGCTCCCCGGTCTTGTGCAGGATGGCGAAGATGTGTTCGCTGTTGTGGTTGTCCGGGCTGCCGCGCCACACATCGAGGAACAAGGCCCGTTCGGCCTCGTCGGTAATGACCACGGCGGCCCAGCTCACAAGCGTCCCCATCTCTGCCAGTTCGTAGCCGAACAGACGCTGCATGCCGGGGCTTATGAACTTCACCTGCCCGCCTGGATCGGTGACGGCGATGCCGTCGTGGGAATTCTCCAGAATGGCCGCGATGAAGGCCTTTTCCTGGAGCAATTCCTCCTTGATGCGCTGGCGTTCGGTGATGTCCACGGCGAAAAAAAGCAGCAGCGAATCGGTGACGGGATCGATGTTGACGTCCCAGCGGCGGTCGAAGGCCGCCACCCCGGGAAAGTCCACATGCGTGCCGGAATGGAAATCGTCGAGCAGGGCGTCGAGTCCGGCCTGCCGGAAGACCTCGGCAAAGGGGGTCTCGGCCATATCGAGGCCGGGGACAAGGCCCAGGCGGACGGCGAAGCCGTTGGCCGACTGGATGCGGCCCTGGCTGCGCTGGATGAGCATGGCCGGGTTGGGCAGGCTGTCCAGGAGCAGCTCGTTTAGGCGTTTTTGCTTTTCCAGATCCAGCCGATGGCGCTGGGCAGCCGCAAAGCGGGCCACCACGCCAAGCAACTCGTCGGGCCGGAAGGGCTTGGCCAGGTAGCTGTCGATGCCGATTTTGATGGCCCGGCGCAAAAGATCCGGATCGTCCAGCGAGGTGATGACGATGATGGGTATGTCGGGACGCATCTCGCGCATGGCCGTGGCCATGGCGATGCCGTCCATCTTGGGCATGCGGATGTCGGTGAGCACCAGATCGGGATGGAAGCGCACAAAGGCCATGAGCCCGTCCCGGCCGTTTTCCGCCACATGCAGGGTTCTTACGACTGACTCGATGGCGGCTCGGGCCAGGACCAGGGCCACGGGATCGTCCTCCACATAGAGGACCGTGATCCCGCTGAGGCTGGCCCGTTGTTCGTCGGAGATGTTCATGATGCGTCGTACGGCCTAGATGGAGTTCATGAAGAAGGAGTTGGTCCAGTTGAGGGCCTCATGATAACATGCGGCGACCCGGGCCGGATCGAGCCCGAGCAGATCCACGAAGATGTCCAGCAGGGCCCAGTCCGCCGTCTCAAAGCAACCGGCCAGCTCCAGCCAGTCGGCGCTGGCGTTGCGTTCGCCGCACAGGGCCTCCTTGAGCTCCTCGTCGATGGGCAGGGAGGACACGACCTCACGCATGGGCATGTCCAGCATGGCGTCGAGCAGGGAGAACAGCCCAAGCAGGAACAGGCCCGGCCCTGACACGCGGGCATGGTGCTCCTCGGCCGCCGTTTCCATGAACCGGCCGCGCAACACCGAGGTGAAGGCCAGCTCACGGGTTTTGCCCCGGGGGGCCAGATCGGTGAAGATGACCACCCGCAGCCAGTTGCGCAGGGGTTGCCAGCCGAGCATGACGATGGCCCGCTCGATGGAGTCCACCTTCTGGGGCAGGCCGAAGGCCGCCGAGTTGAGCAGGCCCAGCAGCCGGTAGCTGATGGACACGTCGGCCTGGATGATCTCGGCCAGCTTGTCCACGTCCATGTCCTCGCGTTCGATGAGTCGGAAGATCTTGAGCCGGGACTGCTGGTTAGACGATAGCTTGCGGCCGGGGACGAGCTCCGGCCTTTGGAAGAAAAATCCCTGGAACCAGGAAAATCCCATGGCCCGGGCCATGTCGAAAAGCCCAGCCGTCTCCACCCGCTTGGCCAGAAGGATGGGGCCGTTTTTGCCCACCAGGTCCAGGATGTCCGCCACCTCGCCCGGGGTCTGGTCCAGCACGTCCACCTTGATGATGTCGGCCAGGGCCAGAAGCGGCTCGCAGCCGCCGGTCTCCCGAAAACCGTCCAGACACAACAGGTATCCGTCGGCTTTGAGCTTTTCGATGGCTGTCAGAAGCGTCTGGTCGGGCAGAAAACACTCGCCGAATTCGATCACCGTGCGCCCCGGGGGCAGGGCGTAGGGAAGTTGGCTTAAAATGCCCGAACGGCTGAAATTGATCATGATCTTGAGGTCGCGGGCCATGGCCGGGCCAAGGCAGACGTAGGCGTCGGCAATGACCCGCATGGTGGCCATGCAGTCGTCTGCGAACAGGGCGCAGGCCGCCTCGGGGCTGCCCCGGAAAAGCAGTTCGTAGCCATGCACCCGCTTGGTTTTGTCGAAGACGGGTTGGCGTGCTACCAGCGCGGCCGCGTAGGGTAGTTCCTCAAGGAGCGGGCTGGCTACGTCCCCGATTGCGGGGTTTTGGGGTGTCTTCATGCGGTTTGTGTGCGGCGGATCGTACTGTGCCGCATAGTAAAAAAAATAGGGGGATTCCCCGCGCCCGTCAAGCGGGCCGTCGGCGTCGCCCCCGGTCGGGCGAAGGACTGGCCCACGCCGCCTTGTGACTTCTTGCCGGGAACACACAAAGCGGTCAAGGCCCGAACGGCGGTCTTCCCGGCCCGCAGACGTTTTTCATCGGGCCGGGAAGCATATGGTCGCGCGCAGCGTTGCGTCAGTCAACAAATACGGCCGTATGTATCACATAAAAAGTAAGTATTACGCTATGTTGTTTTGACGATTCGGAAGAGTTTGTTTCGTGGACGCGCCGCTAGAGTCGGGATTTGAGCACCATGTCGGTGATGGGGCCGCGAGACTTGTCCCCCTTGAGCACGATGTGGGCGTAGTTGGAAAACCCCTTGAACTTGCGCACGATCCAGTTCAGGCCGTTGTTGGATTCGTTCAGGTAGGGATTGTCCACCTGGGAGGTGTCGCCCAGGCACAGGCATTTGACCCCCTCGCCCATGCGGGTGAGGATGGCCCGGACCTCGGTGCGCGAGAGGTTCTGGGCCTCGTCGATGATCACGAAGGCGTTCTCGATGTTCATGCCGCGCACGTAGGCCAGGGGCAGGATCTCGAATTTTTTGGGATTGAGGCGCAGGATGTCGTCGTTTGGGTTCAAAAAGACCTTGTTGGCCGCCCGGGACTTGTGCAGCTTCACCAACAGGTCGTAGATGTACTTCATGTAGGGCTCCATCTTTTCCGACACGTCCCCGGGCAGATAGCCCATCTTGGCCCCGATCTCGATGGTGGGCTTTAACACGAAGATCTTGTCGTAGAGCTTTTTCTCCTGCACCGCATACAGCGCCGCCGCCAGGGCCAGGTAGGTCTTGCCGTATCCGGCCTCGCTCTGGATCGACACCAGATCGATGTGCTGGGAGCAGATCAGCTCCAGGGCCAGGTTTTGATATACGGTGCGGGGCTTGATGTTCCACACCTCGCATGAGTAGCCGATGACCTTGTCCCCGTCCGGGGCGTGCAGCACGGGTTTGCCGCCTTGCCAGGAAAACGAGTTGGGGACGGGCGGCTGGCCGTCCTCCACGAAGCCGGTGTAGCGCTGGGACTCGGACTCAAAGGGTTTGGAGTCGCGCAACTCTTCGCTGGCGATGCCCGCAAGTCCGGCCTGGAGCTGGAGGATGCGGTCGTTGGTGACCAGGATGGGATTGTCGATGCCCCCGGAGTTGATCTCCTCCAGGATATGGTTGTCCACGATGTCCGTGAACTGGGAGCGGCTTTTTTCGTTTTTGATGAAGGTGATTTTGTCGCGGTGCTCCATGAGCAACTGGATCACCTTGGAGACGATGTGCCGCAGCTTGGGGGTTTTTTTCAGGCCCTCAAGCTCCATGAGCACGTGGTAGGGGATGAAGATGTTGTTTTCGGCGCCGTTTCGCAGGTTGAGCAGGCACTCGGGGTTTTCGATGAGGACGTTGGTGTCTAAGACGTAGTTCTTTTTTTTGGCGCTTGGTTCACTCATGGGCGATCCGCTTCCTTTTGCAGAAGGTTTGGGAAGGGCTCCCGGGGGAGCGCAAGAAAAAAAGGCGACCGGACGCGGAGGGCGTCGGGCCGCCTTTTTTGGCGAAGTAAGGGGGGGGCTGTCGGCCGGTTTTTATTCACGCGGGCCTTTGTCACGTCGGTCGCGGGCCTTTGGCTGATCCTAGCGACGCTTCTGCAGTCTGGCCCGTAAAAGGATGGCCACCAGGTTCATGCCCAGGACCAGGACGATGAGCACCAGCGAGGTGCCGTACTGCAGGGGCCGGGTCTTTTCGATGTCGGTCCCGGCCGTGGCCAGGACGTACACATGGTAGGGCAGGGCCATGACGCTGTCAAAAACCGAGGTGGGCAGATAGGGGGTGAAAAAGACCGAGGCCGTGAACATGATGGCCGCCGTCTCGCCTGCGGCCCGGGACAGGCCGAGGATGGCCCCGGTGAGCATGCCCGGCATGGCCGCCGGGAGCACCACCAGGCGGATGGTCTGCCACTTGGTGGCCCCAAGGCCGAGCGACGCCTCGCGATAGGTCTGGGGCACGGATTTGAGGGCCTCCTCGGCCGTGCCGATGATCACCGGCAGAACCAGGATGCCCAGGGTCAGGATGCCCGCCAGGATGCTCACGCCCATGCCGAAAAAGGTCACGAAAAAGGCCAGTCCGAAAAGCCCGAAGACCACCGAGGGCACCCCGGCCAGATTGCTGATGCCCAGGCGGATGATGCGCACGGTCTTGCCCGGGGTGGCGTATTCGTTGAGGTAGATGGCCGAGGCCACGCCCAGGGGAAAAGACACGACCATGGTCCCCAGGCTTAAGAGAATGGTGCCCAGGATGCACGGCCAGATGCCCCCGGCGGTCATGGAGTCCGTGGGGGCCTCGGTGAGGAAGGTCCAACTGATGGCCGGAAGGCCGTTTATCAGCACGAAGGAACAGATGATCAGAAGGGCCGTGAGGTTGATGATCGAGGAGGCGCCGAAAAGGCCCCACATGACTCTCTGGGTGGTGTAGCGCGTGTTCTTGCCTGCGCCGATGGGCATGGACATGGGTGTCTGGCCTCCCTGCTGTCGTGTCCTCGAGATTCAGGCCTCTGAATCTTGAGGAGGGTATGCTCGAAAAAATGTATCCCTAAAAAATACGGAGGTATTTTTTAGGGGTCGCAACGCTACAGCGTGGCCGCGCCGACCTGCTTGTGCTTCTCGGAGATATGGTCGGCGATGATGTTGAAAAGCAGGGTGAACATGAAAAGCACGATGCCGATGGCGAAAAGGGCGTAGTAGTGGTCGCCCCGGAAGGGGGCCTCGGCCATTTCGGCGGCGATGCTCGACGGCATGGGCCGAACCGGCGAAAAAAGCGATGTGGGGATCATGGCCGCGCCGCCAGCCACCATGAGCACCACCATGGTCTCGCCGATGGCCCGGGACATGCCCAGGATGATGGCCGTGCTGATGCCGGACAGGGAGGCCGGAAGGATGACCCGGGCGATGGTCTCCCAGTGGGTGGCCCCAAGCGCCAGGGAGGCCTCCTTGAGTTCGGCCGGGACGGAATAGATGGCGTCCTCGGAGACGCTGCAGATGGTCGGCACGGACATGAACGCCAGCATGATGGCGGCGTTGAAGAGGTTTAAGCCCGTGGCCAGATCAAAGGTCTCCTGCAGGAAGGGGGCGACGACCACCATGCCGAAAAAGCCGATGACCACCGAGGGCAGGGCGGCCAAAAGCTCCACCACCGGCTTGAAAAATCCCCGGGTCCTGGGACCGGCGATCTCGGCCAGATAGATGGCGGTCATGACCCCGAGCGGAATGGCCAGGGCCGAGGACACCAGGGTCACGGCCACCGAGGCCACGATCAGGGGGAAGATGCCGAAGTCGGCCGGGTCTGAGGTGGGATACCACAGGTGGCCGAACAAAAAGTCGATCACCGAGACATGCTCGAAGATGGGCAGGCCCTCGATGAACAGATAGAGCATGATCAGCCCCAGGGCCACGATGGACGACAGGGCGGTGACCAGGAAGGCGATGCGGATGACGGAGTCTTTGTCTTTGCGGCTTAAGGCCATGGCCTCACCTTGTCCTTGTGCGCGGCTTTGGGGATGGCGCCGGAGAAACCGCCTGTCGGGGAGGCGGACCTCCCCGACAGGACGGCTCGTATCGAGCGGAAACTACTTCTTCTTAAGCGGAACGAACCCGGCTTCCTTGACCAGCTTCTGGCCTTCGGCGCCCAAGGCCCAGTCCACGAACTTCTTGATCTCGCCGGCGGGCTCGCCGTTGGTGTAGACGTACAGGTCGCGGGAGATGGGGTACTTGCCCGAGGAGGCGTTCTCCTCGTTGCCGACCACGCCGTCCACGGTCAGGCCCTTGGTGGAGGCGTCAAGGTAGCCCACGCCCACGTAGCCGATGGCGTTTTTGTTCTTGCTGACGGCCTGCACCACGGCGCCGCTGGAGGCCTGGAGCAGGGCGCCCGGGAAGACCTTCTCGCCCTTCATGACCAGCTCTTCCCAGGACTCATAGGTGCCCGACGAGGTGTCGCGGGAGATGACCACGACCGGGCCTTCGCCGCCCAGGGCCTTCCACTCGGTGGTTTTGCCGGCGTAGAGGTCCTTGAGCTGGGCCAGGGTGGCGGCGGAAATCTTGTTGGCCGGGTTGACCACGGGGACGATGGCGTCGATGGCGATGACGATTTCCTTGGCGGCCACACCCTTTTCCTTGGCCAGATCAATCTCCTTGTCCTTCATCTTGCGCGAGGCCATGGCGATGTCCGTGGTCTTGTCGATGAGGGCCTTGATGCCGTTGCCGGAACCGCCGCCGGACACGGTGAACTTCACGGTCGGATTGGCCTTCATGTAGGCCTCGACCATTTTCTGCATGATGGGCAGGACCGTGGTGGAGCCGTCGACCTTAACCGTGGTGTCCGCGAAGGCGCTGGACGCGACCAGAAGGAAGGTCGCGAGAAGAGCGGCCAGTTTTTTCATAATCCATCTCCTTGAGTGCATTGTTCGTGTTTGAAAGACCCCGTCACCAGCTACCAGCACGGCGAAGGTAGGGAGGCGATGTTACGGACACGTTACAGGCATCGGGAAAATGAGTGACGACGCGCCCGGCGGACGTAAGTCCGCCGGGCGACGGGGAGTGTCGCGACGTGATTTGTAACAATTGCGGGGCCTGTTCACATGCGGCCCTCCGATGGCAGGGATACGGATCAATCGTGGCCGAGAAGCCGTGCGGCGATCTCCTGGGCGGCGCGGCGGCCCGCGCCCATGGCCAGGATCACCGTGGCCGCGCCGGTGACGATGTCGCCCCCGGCGAAGACCATGGGCAGGCTGGTCTCGCCGGTTTCTTCGTTGACGACCACATAGCCCCGGCGGTTTTTCTCCAGGCCCGGGGTGGCGTTTAGGAGCACCGGATTGGGACCCGTGCCCACGGCCACCACGGCCAGGTCGCAGGGAATGTGCGCCGTGTCGCCCTCGATGGGGCAGGGGCGGCAGCGGCCGGAGTCGTCGGGCTCGCCCAGGCACATGCGCTGCACCGTAAGGCCCGTAAGATAGCCGCGTTCGTCGCCGGAAAAGGCCATGGGACCGCACAGGCATTCCAGGATGACCCCTTCCTCCAGGGCGTGGTGCAGCTCCTCGGCCCGGGCCGGCATCTCCTCCTTGGAACGGCGGTAGACCAGCCGGACCTCCTCGGCGCCCAGGCGAAGCGCCGTGCGGGCCGAGTCCATGGCCACGTTGCCGCCGCCCAGGACCACCACCTTTTTCCCGGGATAGATGGGGGTGTCGTAGTCCGGGAAGGCGTAGGCCCGGCCCAGGTTCACCCTGGTCAGGTATTCGTTGGCCGAAAAGACGCCGATCAGGCTCTCGCCCGGGATGCCCAGGAATCGGGGCAGGCCCGCGCCCACGCCGATAAAGACCGCCTTGTGGCCCATCTCGAAAAGTTCGGGGATGGTGAAGGTCTTGCCGCCCACCCAGTTGGTGACGAAGGTCACGCCGCTTTCGGTCAGGGCCGCAATCTCCCGGGCCACGATGGACTTGGGCAGCCGGAACTCCGGGATGCCGTAGATCAAAACCCCGCCCAGTTCGTGCAGGGCCTCGTAGACCGTGACCGCGATCCCCTGGGCGGCCAGATATCCGGCCACGGTGAGGCTCGACGGCCCCGAGCCGATGCAGGCCACGGACAGGCCGCCGCGCGGCGCGGCGCAGGCCGGTTGGCCGGTGATCTGCTCACAGGCCGAGCGGGCTGCAAACTCGTCGGCCACAAAACGCTCCAGGCGGCCGATGGCCACGGGTTCGCCCTTTTTGCCCAGGATGCAGGCCCCCTCGCACTGGTTTTCCTGGGGGCAGACCCGGCCGCAGACCGCAGGCAGGCTGTTGGTGGCCTTGATGGCCGCAAAGGCCCCCGCCACGTCGCCCTTGGCCATACATCCCACGAAGTCGCGGATGTTGACCTCCACGGGACAGCCCTTGACGCAGGCGGGTTTTTTGCACTGCAGGCAGCGGGCGGCCTCGGTCATGGCCATGGACAGGTCATAGCCCAGGGCCACCTCGGAGAAGTTGCCGCGACGCGCCGAGGCGGGCTGCTCCGGCATTGGGGTGCGGGGGGAGGGCTTAGGCTTTTTCGTGGTCATGGCAGCGACACTCGTGGAATTTATCCAGGGAGACGCGTTCCTGGTCGCGGAAGGCCCCAAGCCTCGCGCACAACTCGCCGAAATCCACCTGATGCCCGTCGAATTCCGGGCCGTCCACGCAGGCGAAGCGGATCTGGCCGCCCACAGTCACCCGGCAGGCCCCGCACATGCCGATGCCGTCCACCATGATGGAGTTGAGGCTGACCGTGGTCTTGACCCCGAAGGGGCGTGTGGTCTCGGCAACGGCCCGCATCATGGGCACCGGACCCACGGCCACCACCTCGGACACGGAGGCGTCGGCGGCCAACCGGTCGCGCAGCACCTCGGTGACCAGGCCCTTGCGGCCTATGCTGCCGTCGTCGCTGGTCACCAGGACCTCGGGGCAAAACGCCGAGAGTTCGTCATGGAAAAGGAGCAGGTCCTTGGTGCGGGCGCCGATCACCGCCACCACGTGGTTTCCGGCCCGGTGGTGGCCTTTGGCGATGTGGTGCATGGCCGCGATGCCGGTGCCGCCGCCCACGCAGACCACGACGCCGGTTTTTTCGATGTGGGTGGGCGCGCCCAGCGGCCCGCAGACGTCGCGGATGGCGTCCCCGGCCTCAAGGGTCTCAAGCAACGCCGTGGTCTTGCCCAAAACCAGATAGACGATGGTCACCGTGCCCTTTATTGGGTCGGCGTCGGCGATGGTCAGGGGGATGCGCTCGCCCTTGTCGGCCACGCGCAGGATCAGGAAGTTGCCGGGCTTGGCCTTGGCCGCGATGTGCGGGGCGTCAAGGACCAGTTCGCTGGTCTTTCCCGGGATGAGCCGCCGTTTGGCGAGGATGGTGGTGGGCATGATTCCTCCGGGCAGGTGTGGGCGTCAGGGCCCCGACACCGGGGAATATGCCAGCGCGCGCATGGGAGTCAACCAAGTCCAACGATTTTGCCGGGAAGTCCGTGAAAGAAATCGCAAGCGTCCGGTTCCAGAATCCGGAAAATGTGTCATGAGCGTGAGGCGGGCGCCTTGCCAAGGCGTTGCACATGCAGTACTATGTATTGCACAATAAAGAAACGCGTCCATGGATGGAGACGCGGCCGCGCGCCACAGGCTGGCGTGCTCGGCCGTCGGCAGGGCAGCCGGTAAAAAGGTCGGCCGGGAAGCTACCCGGCGCGGCAGGCGAGACTCCCATGGCCGTTTCAACGGTCGGTCGCGCCCCTTTGACGGCGTATGCGCGGGAATCCTCCAGGGCGGAGGCTTCCCCGGCGTCCGTTCGCGCCCGCGTGGTGACCACCGAGGCCGGGATCAGCCTTGGCAAGTTCGGCATCACCTACCGGTCCCGGGACATCGAACTGCTCCCGGACGACTCCGGTTCCTGCTCTCAATCCTCAGCACTCCAGACTTTTTCCCGCTCCGAATCCTTTGCGTCGGTCTTTGAGGCGGCGTCGCTCTCCTGCCAGATGCTTGACGCCCTCCCGGGGACCGCCTCCACGACATCCTGCGACCCCTGCGCCACCCGGCCCTATGCGGCGGCGGCCTATGCCGCGGCCTCCCGGTCGGGCGTGACGGCCTTTACGCCGCGAAGGCTTCTGGCCACGGTCTGAGGATGCGCCTCTGACGTTTCTTTAGCAAAAATCGCGCCGGATCATTTGTCCGCAGCGGCGGGGTCCGGGATGTGGGCGGCGGGGACCAGTCCGTTGGCCTTGAGGAATTTGGCGATCTCCCAGGCGATGACGCCGCTGGCGGCCTCGTTGGGATGTTTTGTGGGGTCTCCGGCCAGCCGCAGCCGGGGGTTTTGCAGCGGTTCGAACAGGTACAGGGCGGGTACGCCCCGGTTGACGGCCGCCACGGCCAGAAGGCCGATGCGGGTGACCAGGGCGAATTTCGCGCCGTGGGCGAGCGCTTCGTCGTTCATGGCGAAGACGATGGCCTCGCCCATGCGGTTGACCTCGGCCAGAAAGGCCTCGGCCGCCGCCTGCTCCTCGGGCGTGGCCGCCTGGGGCAGGGGTTCGTTGGGCGCGGGCATGTTCGGGGCCGGGACGGTGTCCCCTTTGGCCGCGTCCACCGTTTTGGACAGGCTGTCGGGCAGGGTCTCGGCCTTGACCTTGTCCTGCTGGATGGAGAAATGGATCACGGCGTCGCGCACGAGCAGGTAGGCCTTGCTCCATTTGGAGAGAAAGCGATCGGCGTCGATGAGCAGGCGGTAGAGGAGGGAGTTGTTGGCCACGGGGCTGTTGGTCAGGACGAGCTGGCCATCCTCAAGCAGAAAGCGGGGCTTGCCCATGCCCCAGACCTTGTCCCGGACATGGCGGGCGTCGGCGTAGTGGGGGATGTAGGCCACAACCAGATCGGGCTGGTAGGCGAATCCCGTATCACGCAGAAAAAGCAGTTCCTGGTCCACGCCGTAGCCGCTCACCCCCAGGTTCAGCACCTCGACGTGGGTGAAATAGCCTTCCAGAAGCTTGCTGAAGTGCTTGTCCAGGGGGACGCCGAAGCCGAAGGCGTGGGAGTCGCCCACGATGACGATGCGAAAGACCCCGGCGGGTTTTTGCCGGGGAATGTCCCTGTCCCGGAAGCCGTCGGCGTTCACGGCGTATTCGATGCGCTGGCCGGTGCTTTTGGAGGCCGCCCTGGCCCCCGGGGCCAGGGACCAGCCCCTTACGTCGTCGAAGCGGGAGATTTCCTGGGGAACCAGAAGCCCCCAGGTCTTGTCCAGGCAAAACCAGGTCACGCGCCCGGCGATTTCAAGCAGCAGGCACAGGCCAAGCAGGTACAGTACGATAAAAAGGGCGCGCCGGGCGGATGACCGGGGGCGGCGGGGCGTGGTCGGGGTTTCGGCGCCAGGTGTGGTCACGGTCAATCATCCCTTTCCCTGAAACTGGCGGCCGCCGCATGGTGGCGCGGACGCTGCGGCGGCACTGTGACAGGGGCGGCGGTTTTTTTCAAGCCGCCAGTCGGCCTCACGACGGCAGGGTCGTGGTCTGGACGCCCCGCAGGGACTGGATCAGGTCCGCCAGGATGTGGGACTGGTCGGCCAGGGCCGTAACCGTGCGCACCGAGTCGTGCATGCCCTGGGCGGTCTCGGCCGAGACCCGGTTGATCTCGTCCACGGCCCGGTTGATCTCCTCGCTGGCGGCGGATTGCTCTTCCGAGGCCGTGGCGATGGAGCGCACCTGGTCCGAGGCGGCGTCGACGAGGTCCACGATCTCGCGCAGGGCCTGTCCGGATTGTCCGGCCAGATCCGTCACCCGCTGCACCGCCGTCACGGAGGCGTCCACCCGGGTCACGTTCTCCCTGGCCCCGGCCTGCACGCTCTCGATGGCCTCGCCCACCTCGCGGGTGGCCACCATGGTCTTTTCCGCCAGCTTGCGGACCTCGTCGGCCACCACGGCGAATCCCCGGCCGGCCTCGCCGGCCCGGGCGGCCTCGATGGCGGCGTTTAAGGCCAGAAGATTGGTCTGGTCGGCGATGTCGTTTATGACCCCGATGATGCGGCCGATGCCCTGGGCCTTCTCGCCAAGGCTGTTCATGTTCTGGCGCAGGTCCAGGGCCTGATCGCGCACCTCGCCGATGCCCCGCGCCAGTTGGCTGACCATGTCCTCTCCGGACTTGGCTTTTTGCCGTGCGGCGTCGGAGCTTTCAGCGGCCTGGGAGGCGTTTTTGGCCACCTCGAGAACGGTGGCGTTCATCTCCTCCATGGCCGTGGCCGTCTCCCCAAGGCGCATGGCCTGGAGTTCGGAGCCCCGCCCGGCCTGCTCCACCCGGGCCGAGAGTTCCTGGGCGGCGGCGTCGACCTCGGTGGCCACCTTGTCGGCTTCGCCCGCCACCTCAAGCATCCGGCGTCTGGCCTGCACCACGTCGGTCTGGTCCATGACCACCTCCAGGGCGCCGGTGGTGCGGCCCTCCCGGGTGATGATGGGCGTGGCGAAATAGCGGATGTCCATGCGCCGGTCGCCGGGGGCGGCCTCTGTTTCGCCCTGGGCCAGTCGGCCCTGGCGGATGGCCTTGGCCACGGCGCAATCCGCCGTGCGGCAGTCGGCCGGGCGCAGGAGGTCGAAGGCGTTTTGTCCGCGCGTCTCCCGGCCGTCGAAAAGCGCCCGGCCGGTGCGGTTCATGAAAAGCACCCGGAAATCCATGTCCATGGTCAGGACCGGGGTGGGGATGTTGTCGATGTGGGCCACAAACACGTCGGCCAGGGTGTTGGCCCCGGTGATGAGCCCTGCGAAGCTGCCCGAGAAGCGGCCCGGGTCGCCCCGTTTCGCCAGGTCGCCGGTCTCGATGGACTTGACCAGGGCGTCGTATTCCGTGGTCAGGCCGCGCAGGGCGTCGGCGATGCTGGTGAGGCTGGCGATAAAGGTCCCGATCTCGTCGCCCCGGGGTTTTGGGGCGGGATGGGTCAGGTCCCCTGCGGCCACGGTCTTGGCCAGGGCCACGCCTCCGGCGATGGGCCGGACGATGGACAGCGTGATGAGGGCGGCCAGAAGGGCCCCCAGCACCAGGGCGACCGCGCCGAAAACGGTCACGGTCGATTCGATGCGGGCGCCTTCGGCGGTCATTCCCTTTTCGACGACCGTGACCGAGTCCTGCACGGTCTGGCGCATGGTCTGCAGGAGGGCCTGCACCTGCGTAAGGGCCGCCATGCTGTCGGAGCGGAACACGGCGTCGGCCCCGGCGCCATCTCCTGTGGCGCGCAGATCGGCGATCCGCCGGGCGGTGGCGTGCAGTCGGGAATGGGGATCTTCGATATCCTTGAGAGGGCCGGTCAGGGCGGGGATGCGGCGCTCGATGTCCTGGCGCGCCTGGCTGTAGTACCATTGGCCGAAGGCGCATTTTGTTGGGTCCATCTGGGCCGTAAGACTTGTGGCGGAAGGATTGTAGACGAACATGCTCAGGGTCTGAGCCCACTTGAGGTGATCCACTTCCCGTTGCAGGAAGCTGCTTGAAAGGCCATGGAGGGCGCTTGCGTCGTCGCTTCCGGCCAGGATGTCGTCGATACCCCTGATGGAGAGGAGAGAAGAGGCGGCGAGCATGCAAATGAAAAATGACACGCACAGAGTGATTTTTACCCAAATCTTGATGTTGTTCCACTTCATAGGGTGTCTCCGCGCCTGTGCTGCAGGATTTCAAGACTGGCGTCTTGGACGTGAGGAAAGGTATTCTGGCGAAATGCGGAATGAGAATGAATTGAGATAAATTTTGCCAGAATCCGGTTGCATGGTCAACTCCTATGAATATGGCGGTTACGTGAAGAAAGCCGCACTGACGCGTGAAGCATGTCCCAGGCGGGACATCAGGATGGCAGGAACATGTGCCGTGTAGGCGGCGCTTCGCCAGGGTCCTGCGCCCTCAGGGCGGCTGGGGGGAGTGTGTCGCCCTGCAGGCGCGGCATAAGCGGATGGTCCTCGGTGAGGCGATAGCCTGTGCCGCAAAGCGGCAGGAGGCCCCATTCGCAGAGATATTCGTCGGCCCAGGCGTCCAGGGCCTCCCTGGCGTCTTCCAGGAAGCGGTAGGCCATCAGGGGGGCGCCAGACGCCATCCCCGCCCTTTTCCCAGAGGGTGAACCGATGCATGTCGGACCTCGCTGTTTTGTGTGCAGGCGAGGAATATAATATTCCTAAATTGGAATAAGTCAAGGTCGGCGGAAGCGGGGTATGCCTGGTTATTCGATGTCCCGGGCGGTCCAGATGCAGCGCCCGATGATCTCGAAATCATCGCCTGGGCGTACGGCCAGGACCTCTCCGTCCTGGTCGGAGACCGCCAGGATGGCTGGCGCGGCGCCTGCCAGCCGTTTGATGTACATCTGGCCGAGCAGGCGGATATAATAGACTTTGTTTTTGACGAACTGGCGACGGCTTTCGTCCACGAGGACCACGCTGCCGTCGGGGATGGTGGGCGACATGCTGTCCCCGAAGGCTCGGATGACGGACATGTATTTCGGATTGCCCTTGGAGCGTATCCAGTCCGTGCGAAAGCTCAGGTAGGTGAGCGGCCGGGCCCCGGTCTCTGTGGAGCCGCCGCCCATGGACCCCGTGGCCTCGCGCAGGGGGATCTCGGTGTAGGCGTCTTCGGGCATGTCCCTGGTCCGGAGTTCCCGCAGCAGATTTTTGATCAGGGCCTGGTCCCGGCGCGGAGAGGGGCCGCCCATCCCGCCTGCGGCCAGCGTCGGTTCTTCCCGAACGGCGTCGAGACGGTCAAATGGCGTCAGGCCTGTCGCCGGCATGGCGTATTCCGCGTCGTCGCGCAGTTCTGCCCGCTCCCGCCCCAATTCCAGCATCTGCCGATAGGTCAGGTTGAAATATTCCGCCAGTCGCTCCCGAAGGCGCCCTTTGGGGAGCTGCTTCCCGCATAAAATCTTGCTCACATAGCCCTGGCTGACCCCGGCATGCTCGGCCAGGGCGCTTTGCGGCACATCGTTGATCTCCACGAGGGCGCTGAGCGCCCTAACGAAAAGCGAGCCTTCGGGGACCTGTTCGGCGTGTGAGGCGGGCGGGGTGGGGTGCATGAATCCTATGTGTCATGTGAGGGAATAAAAAGTCCAGGCATTAATTGGAATATATTAATTGACAGATATTCCATTCAGGAATATGTATGCCTCGTGCAGGGCCGAACCCCCTGCGCGCAAAGAGGCCGTCGCGCGGCCTGGGGGAGCATATGCGGGAAATCGAGCTGCATGCCAAGCTGGCGGAGCGTTTGGGGGAGGAATCCGCCTGGGCGGCTGTGGAGGTGATCATTGAGGAGTGGGGCGGCTGCCGTCTGGACATTCCCAAGGGGGTGGACTCCAGGCGGCGCAGGCGGGACGGGGAGATCCGCCGCATGTTCGCCATGGGCGTCGGCGTGGATGATCTGACGTATCGATACGGGTTGTCCAAGCGGCATGTGCGGCGGATCATCACCTCAATGAATTGACATTTTTATTGACAAAAATAACGACAAAGATAAAAAATTTAATTCAGAAAATTACATTATTACATAAAGTTATATTTATCAAAAAATGATACATAATTCAAATAAGGTAGGCGCCCATGACACGTCGATTCCCCCCTGGGGATGTCCCCATGACAGGTCCGTCCTGGCCTCCCGGTGCGCCGCAGTGCGGACCCTTGCCGAGGCCGTCGCCGAGCTTCCCGTGTTGCCGGGAGCGCGCCAGGCGCTCGAAGCGGAATGCGCATGTCGGGGCGCCGTCGCCGCGCAGGCGCTCGCCGGGAGCGCCTTCGCCATGGAGCGGCCCGGAGACGGCGCTCTGCGGTCCGTCGCGCCCTCCCCAGGTGGTGATTTTGCCCAGGGCGACGCATGGGGGAAAAACGAATGGGAGGGGCTGTTGCTTCGGGCAGCGGCATGGGTCCGGGGAAAGATGGAGCCTGCCGGGCTTTTGGCCCTACGGGACGCGGTCCCGGGAGGTCTTGACCGAAAAGGTGTCGGGGGTCATCGCCGGGATGCGCCGGGTGCAGGGGGCGCTGCGCATGGCGGCGCGCAGGAAGACCGCGCCGAACCGCTGATCGCGGCGTTTGCGGACTGGTTCAAGGCCCCGGCCATGGCGGGTGAAGAACCTGCCGTGCGGGCGGCCCTGGCCCATTACCACATCCTGTCCCTGCGACCGCTTTCCTCCGGATATGGCCCGGCGGCCAGACTGGTCGAGACGGCGCTTCTCGATGCCGCCGGATATCGGCCTGGCTCGCGCCTTACGGCGGAGTTCTATCTGGGGCGTTTCACGGAATATGAGGCCCGGGCGCCGGTCCACCCGGCGCTGCGGACGGATGGCGGGGGGCGCAAGGACGATCCCACGCCGTTTGTGGCCTTTTGCCTGGACGGCGTGGCCTGCGGCGTGCGGCAGGCGGGAGAGCGGGTGGCCGAGGCGCTGCGGCGGGTGGTTTTGGAGAGGCACTACGAGGAGTTGCGTCAGGCCCGCCGGGTGACGGCCAGACAGCATGCCTTGCTGCGGCTCTTGCTTGAGGGGGCGGGACAGCCGGTGGGGATTCGGTCCCTGTGCCGCCACTCGCCGTACAGCCTGTTGTATGGCCGGGCCAGCGAGCAGACGGCCAGACGGGATCTCAAGCGGCTCTCGGGGATGGGGCTTTTGGCGGTCTCCGGGGACGGGTTCGTGCTCAACCGGCGGGCGCTAAACGCGTGATGCGCGCGGGGATCATTGCAAAACCCGCTGGATGACCTCCATGAGCATGGGGACTTCGAAGGGCTTTGTGACGTATTCGTCCATCCCGGCCTCCAGGCCGCGGATCTTGTCGCTCTCCATGGCGAAGGCGGTCAGGGCCACGATGGGGATACGCGGATTGACGCCCTGCACCTGTCCGGCCCGGATGGCCCTGGTGGCGTCCAGACCGTTTAAGCGGGGCATCTGGATGTCCATGAGCACCAGATCCACGGTCTCGCGGCTGAGCATCTGGAGGGCCTCCTTGCCATCCACCGCCGTCAGCACGGTGAAGCCGCACTTTTGCAAGGCGCGAACCGTAAAGATGCGGTTGACCGGTTCGTCTTCAGCCAGAAGTATCCGGAGCCTGCCCGGAATGCAGGACACCGGGGCGGATTTGACAGGCGCCTGCACCCTTTCCGCCTGGTCTTCCAGGCCGAAATCCACGACGAAATGAAAGGCGCTCCCCTGCCCTTCCCGGGATTCGAGCCAGATATCCCCGTTCATCATGGTCACCAGCCGTTTGCAGACGGCAAGCCCGAGTCCTGCGCCGCCTGAATATTGCTTCTCCAGATTCCTCGCGCCCCCGGCGAAGGGGGTGAACAGATCGGCGTGGCGGTGCGGCGCGATGCCGATCCCGGAGTCTTTCACCGTGAAATGGAGGTGGTGACGGCCTGGCCTGGGGAGGCGCAGCGTGGTTTCCGAGGCGTTGACCTGGCCGCGCCAGGGGCCGATGGCCACGGAAACGAACCCTTTTTTGGTGAAAGCGAAGGCGTTGTTGATCAGATTGAGCAGGATCTGCTTGGTGCGCCCGGCATCGCCGATAAGCCGCAAGGGCACGTCGTCATCGATGTGATAGGTGAAGTTGAGGGATTTCCACTGGCTTTGCGTCTTGAAGTTGCGCAACATGGGCTCAAGTTCGACGCGCAGGTCGAACAGCTTTTCCACCAGGGGGATGCGGCCGGATTCCAGGGCGGGGAATTCCAGCATCTCGTTGACCAGGGATTGCAGGGTGGCGGCGCTGACCTGGGCCATGTCCAGGCATTCGGCGCGCTCTTTATCGCTGGTGGTGGAGCTGGCCAATTGCAGCATGCCCAGGACGCCATTTATGGGCGTGCGTAGCTCCATGCTCAGTTCCCCGAGAAATCGGGTTTTGGCCTGGATGTCGATCTCTCGGTCGCGTAAGCATTTTTCTAGATCGGCGTTTATTTTCCGAAGGTCAGCCAGCTCTTTGCGCAGTTGCATGAGCTCTGCATCGGTTTCCTTCATAGGTTCTCCGGGACGTTTTTGCCGCATTTGACATGGCTCTCAGGCGTGCTGGTAAGTCGCCATTGTCGCTATACGGCGTCCAGAAAACGAAGGCAAGGGAAAGGAGGAAAGACCGGGCGCCTTGTCGCAGGATGCTGGCCTGCGCAAGACGAAGCGTGGGGGGGTGATATCGTGGCGGGCCGCGGGCCGGGCGTCGTTTTGCGGCAAGGCGTAATATCTTTGCGGGCGCGTGTTGCCAACTCCTCGAGAATGGGCCACACTTTCAAACGCGTTTACGGCGGGCGACCCCTTCGCCCGGCCCCAGGCCAGGGTGGAGACGCCTTGGCAAAAGGAGCAGGTCCATGCCGGTCACTGTCGTCGATCATCCCCTGGTGCGCCATAAACTGGGACTCCTTCGCCAAAAAGACATCAGCACCAGGGCCTTTCGCGAACTGGCCAACGAGATCGCCCGACTTTTGACCTATGAGGCGGTCAAGGACCTTAAGACCGAGAAGATGGTCATTCAGGGGTGGGCGGGTCCTGTGGAGGTCGAGCAGATTCGTGGCAAGAAAATCACCGTGGTGCCGATTTTGCGCGCGGGCCTGGGCATGATGGACGGCGTCTTGGATCTGGTTCCCGGGGCCAAGGTCAGCGTGGTCGGCATGTACCGCAACGAGGAGACCCTGGAGCCGGTGAGCTATTATGTGAAGCTGGCCAAGAAGATCCACAAGCGGACCGCGCTCATCCTCGACCCCATGCTGGCCACGGGCGGCACGCTCATGGCCACGGTGAAGCTCCTCAAGGAGCACGGCTGTCTGAAGATCAAGGGGCTTTTTCTCGTAGCCGCTCCAGAGGGGTTGGCCCGTTTGGAGAGCGAGCATCCGGATGTGGACGTGTATGTGGCCTCGATAGATGAAAAGCTCAATGATGTCGGCTATATTCTGCCTGGTTTGGGCGATGCCGGGGACAAGATTTTCGGCACCAAATGATCCTGCTCCCTTCCGCTGGCGACGATATCCGTGGCTGTGCGTCTGTCTGCTGCTTCATCTAAAATCGATCGTGCCCCGAGAGGGACCCGTCATGGCCGAACATTTAGAAAAGACGCAACATCTGACCTTCGCCTTGGGCGATGAACTCTTTGGGATTGAGTCCTCCCTGGTCCTTGAGGTTCTTGAGGTTCCCACGATCACGCGAATCCCCCGTTCACCGGACTATCTTCTCGGGGTCATCAATCTGCGCGGCAACGCCGCCACCATCGTTGACGTGCGCCGCAAGTTCGGCATGTCGCCCAGCATATGCTCACGGGAGACATGCGTCATCGTGGTGGACCGGGAGTTCGACGGAGAGCGGGCGTCTGTGGGACTTCTGGCCGACGCGGTGCGCGAGGTGCTGGAGATAGACCCGGCAAACGTCCTGCCCCCGCCGGAGATGGGGCTGGCCGTGGAGACGCGATTCATCAGCGGCGTGGCCCGCCAGGGCGACGGTTTCGTGCTCCTGCTTGATGCCGGGCGCCTGTTATCCCTGGAGGAACTGGCCGCCCGGCCGGACAGAACATGATCCTGGTCCAAAGGCGCACCCGGCAGGGCGCCTGATTTATATTTTTTGCACAGATTTGTGTTGCACTTTTTCCAGAAAGACGTAGGTTTCCCCGGCCATCTGCCCGAGCGGTCCGCCGCGCCGGGCAACATACTGCAGAAGGAGCATCTTTTTATGTCCCAGGAAGGTACCGTCAAGTGGTTCAATGAGAAGAAGGGTTTTGGTTTTATCGAGCAACAGAGCGGGGATGACGTGTTTGTGCATTTCTCGGCCATTTCCGGCAATGGTTTCAAGACCTTGCGCGAGGGAGACCGTGTCAGCTTCGAGATCGTCTCTGGCGACAAAGGGGTCAAGGCCGCCAACGTGACCGTTCTGTAGCCGAATCATTCTCGCCATCCCAGGCCCCTGTCTTTGGCGGGGGCCTTTTTTTGTCGCAATCCCACGGGACGGCCCCCCCGGCTGCTCAATCCGGGGGCGGGCGAGCTCCCGCGGCGCCGACCAGACAAAAGACATCTGGTGCAGAGGGCGACTGGCCTCGCCGGGGGGCGAGCGGCAGGCCCTGGGGTGTCCGACGTTGTCGGCGGCGAGTCTGCTGCTCGTTTTGCTTGACGGTTGGGCACGTTGGGGTGCAAAAGCCTACCGGAGGCGACATGCCCTTTTTTTTCGCTCTGGCCGTTTCGGCTGCACAGCCGGACGACATGCCTCCCGGCCGACCTTCCATCAAACCTGTGTCAGCACCGCAGCATCACATGACGCCATGTCCCTGTACGAACGGCTGAAAAATACGGCGTTTTCCCTCTCCGGAAACGTGCTGGGCCTCCCGCTGCAACTTTTGGGATTCGTCCTGGCCGCCCGCTATCTTGGGCCTGAGCAGTACGGCGTCTATGTCTTTGCCTGGGAATACAGCTTTTTGTGCGCGTCTGTAGGCGAAGGCGGCCTGGGTATCGTGGCGAACCGGGAGCTAGCCCGGCATCCCGGGCAGACGGGGGAGATTCTCGCCGCGCTGGTCTCGCTCAAGTTCCTCTTGGGGGGCGTGGTCTATCTCCTGGCGACCGGGGCGGCCTGGTTTTGGACCGGTTCGACGGCGGAGTTTTTAACGGTGGCCGTGGCGGGGATATCCGCCCTGATATTGATAAGCTTTCCACTGGTCTATGGCGTCTTGCGGGCAGTCAACCGCATGGGGGTGGAGGGGGTCGTCGCCTTTCTGCAACCTTGTACGTATGTCGTCTTCGTCTATGGCCAGATGCTTATCGCGGCCGCAGGACTCGGCGCGTTGGGGATCGCGGCATGTCTGTGCGCCAGCTATCTGGTCGCCTTGGGATTTGGACTTGTGCGCATGCGGGATATGACTCCAGCCACATGGCGTGCGGATGGGGCGCTGATGCGTACCCTGATGCGACAGGCCCTGCCGATCGGCGTGGCCTATGTGCTGTCCACGGCCTACCTGCGCACGGTTTTTATCTTCCTGAAGCAATGGACGCCGCCGCAGGATGTAGCCTGCATCAATGTGGCGATAAATCTGGTGTTCAATATCAATATCGTGCCGAGTGTTTTGTGCGGGGCCTGGATATCGACATTGGCCTTGAATTATCAGCACAGCAGGCAGGAATTTTTGCGGCAATCCCTGATTCTCTTCGGGCTGCTTCTTGCTGGTTGCCTGGCGACCATAGCAGTCTGCTATCCATTGGGGCAGTTCATCATCAACCTGCTTTTCAGCAAGGAATACGCTGCCGCAGGGCCGCTTTTCCAGCAGTTCATCTTCATGGTCATTCCCATGTGGATGGCGGCGGGCATGCAAAGCGTGCTCGCCTGCTCCGGTCGGCAAGGGCTGTGGACATGGCTCATGGCCATCGGCCTTGCCGCCAACCTGCTTGGCTGCGTGCTTCTGATCCCACGTTTCGGGGTCCAGGGGGGGGTGTGGGCGATGCTGTTCGCCGGGACGGCCTCGCTTGTTGTCGGCCTGTGGTTCTGCTTTGGCAAAATCGCCCGCCCTGGCGAGTGGATTCAGGCATGCAGGCGAAGCGCAGACGAAAAATAAAACGCTGCTCAAGGCGTCTTGGAAAACGCCGAGACGTTTTCTAACCCGTCGTCGCACCCGGCAGGCGGATCAGGCGCAGCGCGACAGTCCGCCGCCAGTCCCTCCGGTATCCTCAGGTCCGCTGCCCGTCGCCCCCGCCGCCGGGAGAAGCCCGTGGAACGAAAGGAACCGGGCCAGTCCATCCTTGCCCATGTAGCGTTCCAGCTGCTTGCGGTCCGTGCGCACAAGATCCACCACAATGAGTCCGTCCAGGGCGTCGGCGAATTCATGGTCCACGTTGAAGGCCAAAAGCTTGCCGCCGAGCTTTAAGTACTGGCGCAGAAGCACCGGCAGGCCCTTCTGGTCGGTCTCGATGTCGGCTAAAAGCTCCGCCAGATCGTCCAGGTCCGTCACCAGGCTGCGGGCCGCGTTTTTGAGCCAGTGCTGCTCCTTGAGGGGCGTGCGCGGACGCACCAGCCGGGCCAGCTCCGGCAGGGCGTTTTGCTCCTTGAAGTAGCGGGCGATGAGCTGGCGGGAGGCGGTCTTGTATTCGTTGGTGATGCTGACCGGGCCAAAAAGTATCTTGTATTTGGGGTTTTGCGCCACGAACCGGGCCAAGCCCTTCCATAAAAGCAGCAGCGAGGAATAGCTCTTCTGGTATTCCGGGCGCACGAAAGACCGCCCCATCTCCAGGGCCGGGCTTATATTCCGCAAAAACCGCTCCTTAAGCACAAAAAGCGTATCCGTATACAGTCCTCGCTGACCCATACGGGCCAGTATCTCGTCCGTGCGGCCGATGCGGTACGCGCCCACCATCTCCCGGTTTTTCTCGTTCCAGATGAACAGATGCAGGTAGTACCTGTCGAAGGCGTCCAGGTCGCAGGCCTTGCCCGAGCCCTCGCCCACGCGGCGGAAGGTCAGCTCGCGCAGGCGGCCGATCTCGCGCAGACTCAGGGGGATATGATCGGCTTCGGCGCAGATCACGGAAAACTCTCCGCTGGTGAACATGCGGCACTCGGCAGGCAGGGCCGCGATCTCGTCGGCCAAAAGCTGCGGGTCCGCAGCCGCGACGAGGGCCTCCTGGCGGGCCGGGGCCTTGGGGAGAAAGAGCTTGGGCCGGGGCCTGTGCTTTCCGCCGCGAGCATTCAGCAGGTAGGAGCGCATCCGCAGGTAGCGGATGATGAGTTCGTCGGCGTCGTCCTCGCCCTCGCACAGTTGTTCGAGTCTGGAGAAGGGAATGGGGGCGCCGATGCGGGCCTCGATGGGCCGGTCGGCCTTGTTTAAGAACTCCCGGGGCAGCAGCGCCGTGCGCAGGCGGGGATGCACCAGCCCCAGAAGCTGGAACAGGCGGCTATTGGTCCCGTCGAAGAAGATGGGCACAACCGTGGCCCCGGTCTTGCGCACGATGCGGGCCACCGAGGCGCTCCAGGCCGGGTCCGAGACCATGGGGCGGCGGTTTTTGAACTGAAGGTGGGAGACCTCGCCAGCCGGGAACACGCCCAGGATGCCTCCCTGGCGCAGGTGCCCCAGGCATTCCTTGAGGGGGCGGATGTTCTGCTTTGTGGCGTCGCCCGATCCGAAGGGGTCCACGAAGATGAAAAAATCGGCCAGCTCCGGAAGCCGCTGCAACAGGAAATTGGCCATGATCTTCACGTCCGGACGCCGCGTGGCCAAAATTCCGGCCAGGACCAAGCCCTCCAGGCCTCCGAAGGGATGGTTGGACACCACCACCACCGGCCCGGTCTCGGGGATGCGGGCCAGGTCTTCCTCGCTGACCCGGTAGGAGAACCGGAAGGCCTGCAAGGCGGCGTCCACGAACTCCTGCCCCACGAGGCCCTGGGGGATGCCGGAGTAAATTTCATCAATGCGGCGAAGCCCTAAAAGCCGGAACAGCGGGGCCTGGGCCAAGGCGAAGAGCCCCCTGAGCACGGGGCTTACCGTCTCGGGAAGGCGGACTTCGAAAAGCGGCTTGCGTGTGGTGTCGGCCATGTTTTCCCCCTGTGGCGCGTTTCGCGGCGGCGATGTGGATAATCGCCAAGCCGCAGTCATGCGGCACTGTGGCGGAAGCGTGTTACGGGAGCGTGATGGTTCGGTGAATTTGAACGGCCAGACGGCGTAGGCGCCCCGACGCGGTCGGAGGCGGAGCCACCCAATGACCGTCTATATCCTACATCGGACGGGCAGGCAAGACGGCGGGCCGCCCGCCGCCCGGAAGCCGTCCGGGCGTTCCGGTTACTGGGAATAGTTGCCGCGGCAGAATTGCAGGCACATGTCCGAGGCCTTGGTCAGGGTCCCGGCGCAGTTGTTCACGATATTGCGGGGTTGCAGGTACGTTTTGGTGCGACGGCAGCGGGCCAGACAATCCTCGAGGCTGGAGGCGCGGGAGGACAGCACGTTGGAGAAATCGCCGCAGATGGTTGTGGAGTCGCAGGAGTCCGGCGTGGGGAACACCTGGCAGAAGTTCTCAAAGTGCTGAAGGGTCATGGGCTGGGAGGATTTCCCCGGGGTGCAGGCCGAACACAGCAGGATCATGAGGAAGCAGATGGCGGCAAGGGGCATGGGGGCTCCTTTTGAACTTTATTTAATGAGGTTTTGTCCATGATTTCGCGCCGTTTGTAAAGCTGTCCGCATGTTTCCGTCGCCCCTGACACGCAGCGGCTGGTCCCTGTCCGTTCGCCATGCTCTTGTGGGGTGAAAGGACGGAGCGAAACATGGACATGCCTATGCATCTGGCGGGGGAGGACGGCGGCGGCCGCTACACGGTCCCGGCGGCGGCCATGGAGATCATTTCGGATTCCACCATCTGCCTGACGCCCCATAGCCTGGCGCGCCATTGCCTGGACTGCGGCACGATGTACCGCAGCTCGGTGGTGGCCCCGGTGGCGGCGGCGGGACGGCACGTGTGCCCGTTTTGCCACAGCCTGCGCACCGGGCCGGTTCTTGGCCAGGGGGGCGGGCTTGGGGCCGTCCTGGCGGCCATGCCGCGGCGAAAGCCGGAGACGACGCCTGTCCGGACGCTTCGCATGCAGACACCACACCACGACCAAGGAGCATGACGCATGACCGGACTTTTCACCGACAGCGCAGGCAATCTGTCCAGCACCCGGGTGTTCACGGCGGCGATTATCGCCGTGGTGCTTTTCAACTGGACCTACGCCACGATCACAAGCGGCGTCTGGCAACCTCTGGATCTGGACGCCGCCCTGACCCTGGCCGGGGCCCTGGCGGCCAAGGTCTGCCAGAAGTTCGCCGAGGACGGCGACCGGAAGGCGGATCAGACGCCAGCCCGGGAGGGCTGATGGACAGCCGGTCCGAAAAGACGGCCCAGGGCCTGGATGCCCGTCTGTACGGGCTGGTGCGCAAGGCCGTGCGGCAGGAGATCGGAACGGGTTGCGCCTGCGGCCTGGACCGGGAGGCCTGCCGGGAGATGGGGGCCCTGGCCGCCATGGTGCATGAGGCCGGGGTGGAGTCCATCCGGGAGGATCACCGGTTCGTGTCCGAGATGCGGGCCGGGGTGCGCCACGTGAAGATGACGGCGGTCAGCGCCATCGTGTGCGGCGTGCTGACGGTCGTTGGGGCGGGAATCTTTTTATGGCTACGCAGCATGGGGGGCAAATGAACGTATTTACCGCTGTCAGCGTCGAGGAGATCGTCCGGCTCAATCCGGAACTGACTTTGGCCGATATCCTGGGGCTTTTGCAATGGGTCGGCCCGTCCGCCCGGGTGCATTAGACCGCCATGGCGCCCGCATCCGAGAGAAATGTCGTGCTCACCGGCTTGCAGGAGCGGTTTGTCCAGGAATATCTGGTGGACCTAAACGCCACGCAGGCCGCCATCCGGGCCGGGTACAGCCGCAAGGCGGCCCAGCAGCACGGGTCGCGGGTAAAACGGCGGCCCCATGTCCGGGAGCGCATCGAGGCGGCCATGGCCGAACGCGCCGAGCGCACCGGCATCCGGCAGGACCGGGTGATCGCCGAGCTGGCCCGGCTGGCCTTCTCGGACATCCGCGATGTCGCCGACTGGGACGGGGAGGGGGTGCGGGTCAAGGATTCCCAGGGCATGGGGCCCAAGCAGTCGGCCTGCATCGCCGAGATCGCGGAGACCCCGACCAAGGAAGGCCGCAAGCTGCGGGTGAAGCTGCACGGCAAGACCCGGGCCCTTGAGATGCTTGCCCGCCACCTGGGGCTTTTTGCGAAAGAGCCGCCGCAGGGGGGGGACACGGTTTTTCAGGTCGTCACCCGGGTCCCCGAGCCGGATTGGGAGGGGGATGATCCCGTCGGGCCGGACGGCCCTGGTGCGGCGAAGGCGGCGGAGACGACGGAGACGGCCGGGGCCGAGGCCCCTGGCGCGCCGGAGCGCGTCCGGGAAGACGCCCCGTGACCGCGCCCGGAAAAAGGGTTCCCCCCGCCTCCTGCGGCGGGAACGCGGCCGAGGTGGACTATGTCCCGCAGCCCCGCCAGGCCTTTTTGCACCGGGTGCGGGCCAACGAGATCCTTTTCGGCGGGGCGGCCGGGCCCGGCAAGAGCCATGCCCTGCGTTTCGAGGCCCTTGCGTGGTGCGTGCGCGTCCCGGGACTTCAGGCCTACCTGTTTCGGCGCACGGTCCCAGAGCTTGAAAAAAACCATGTCCTTCCCGCCATGGCGCAGTTCCCGGGTTCGCTTGGGCGGTACGTGGCCAGCCGGCGGGCCTGGGAATTTCGCAACGGGTCGCGGCTGTTTTTTTGTTCCTGCCAGCGGGAGCGGGACGTCTTCCGCTACCAGGGCACGGAGATCCATCTGCTTTTGATCGACGAGCTGACATCTCTGACCGAGTACCAGTACGACTACCTGCGCTCCCGGGTGCGCTGCTCCCTGGACATCGCGCCGCGCTACCGCTGCCGCATCCCGGGGGTGGTGTGCGCCTCCAACCCCGGCGGCGTGGGCCACGGCTTCGTCAAGGCCAGGTGGGTGGACTTCGCGCCGCCAAACGTGGCCAGGCGCGCCCCGGACGATCAGGGCGGCATGGTGCGCTGCCACATCCCGGCTAGGCTTTCGGACAACGCCGTCCTGGCCAGACGCGATCCCGGCTACGTGCACCGCCTGGACGCCCTGCCCGAGCCGTTGCGCAGCGCCTACAAGGACGGCCGCTGGGATGTCCATTTGGGGCAGGCCTTTGCCTTTTCCCGATCGCTGCATGTCATTGCGCCGCGCCCGACGCCGGAGCACGCCCCGCTGTACATGAGCTTCGACTGGGGCTACGGCGCACCGTTTTCCGTGGGCTGGTGGTGGGTGGACCCTGACGGCAGGCTCTACCGGTTCGCGGAATGGTACGGTTTTTCCGGCCGACCGAACCAGGGCCTGCGGATGACCGACCCCGTGATCGCCCAGGGCATTCTGGAGCGGGAGAGACGTCTGGGCATCTGCGGCCGGCCCGTCATCCGGCTGGCCGGGCCGGACTGTTTCGCCAAAAAGCCCGACTACCGGGGCGGCGGACAAGGCCCCAGTACGGCGGAAGAGTTCGCCAGGACCGGGGTGATCATAAGCCCCGGCGACCCCAGTCGCCTGCTCAAGATCAGGCAGTTCCACGAGCGCCTGCGGCAAAGAGGCGACGGGCCGCCGATGCTTGTGGTCTATGACGTCTGCGAGCAGTTTATCCGCACCATCCCGCTTTTGACCGCCGACCGGCGCAACGTGGAGGATATCGACACCACGGGCGAGGACCATATTTATGACGAGGCCTGCCACGTGTGCATGGCCAGACCCCTGACCCCGGAGGCCGCGCCGCCCGCAACCCACGCCGGACGCATCATCGATGGGATAGAGTCCCCGGCGGACGACGAATCCTATCCGCCTCTCACCGACCTGGAGGAAGCATGAGCGAGCCGATCTTGTCCCTGACCCAGGCCCTTTTTCTGGCGGGCCTTTTTGTGGCCACGGCCCTGGCGTTTCTTTTGGCGGGCTGGCGGCTTGGCAGGGAGAGCGCCGGGCGGCCCATGTTCGAGCATCCCCTGGCCGACGCCTGTGATCCGCAGGCCCTGGCCGGGGAGCCCGATCCCTGGGCCGAGGCCATGCATGGCGCTCCCGCACCAGACCCGGCCAGCGCCGACGCCAGGCAGGCGGCCGCATGAAACCGGGCTGTCCCTGTCGCCCGGCGCGTGCGGCCGGGTGTATAGTTTGTATGCGGTCTGGGCCGGGAGGCTGTCTGACAGGGGAAAAGCCCCTTCGTAATGGGTAAAACTCCAATAAAACAAGCATAATAACCCTGTCTCAGGGTGTATGATTTCTATCCGGCGGCCGGTCGCGGCGGCCCGCATGTGTGCAGGACGCGAACAGGGCGCATGTGCCTGGAAAAGGCTAACATACTCAAATAGTTGAATGTGTTCTCTGGCACGGTCCATGCTTCATCCCGGTTCATGACGACGCCGCAGGCTGTCGGGCGTGCTTTCTCCCCGCACCGCGATCCGTCGCAATCCCAAGGAGGATTGTTCCATGAACGCACGCTTTTTCAAGATGACTTTGCTTACCGGCCTTCTGGTTTTGGCGGCGGCCCTCCCGGCCCTGGCCCGTGGCCATGGCGGCGGCCCTGGCGGCCCTGGCGGCCCCGGCGGATGCCCCGGAATGATGGACCAACTGACGCCTGAACAGCAGGCGGCCTTTCAGAAGTCCGTCCAGGAGCACATCGCCAAGGTTGCCCCCCTGCAGGCTGCGCTCCAGGTCAAAAAGGCCGAGCTCAACGCCGTGACCATCGATCCCAAGGCCGACCAGGCCAAGATCGCCGGGCTGGCCAAGGAGATCGGGACCCTCAAGGGGCAGTTGGCCGAAGAAGGGGCGACCTTCAAGGTCAAGCTGGTCAAGGAATTCGGACCGATGGCCATGGGCGGCTGCGGCGGCCCCGGGCGCGGCATGGGCGGCTGCATGGGCGGCGGCATGGGCGGCGGCCCCGGCCGAGGCATGGGCGGCTGCGGCGGCATGTAGCACACGCTTTCAGGCGGGCCGGGTTGCGACTCCCTCCCCCGGCCCGCCCTGAACCCCGCCTCCCGGGAGCGCCGCCCCGGGAGGATGACATACACCCGCTAACCCCTCACCTCCTTTCGTGTTGACGAAACCCTCCTCATCCCTCGAACCGGCGGCGGAAGCTCTTCCGCCGCCGGTTCTTTTTGACCGCTTTTTGACCGCGTCCGGCCGTGTGGCCTTTCGGGCCGCCTGCGACTATACGTAATGAAAAGCACCCGCTCCCGGAGGAGACATGGCCCGTAAAACGAAAGCAAAAGCAAAAGCCGCCCGTCTGGACCCCGTGGTCGCAGGCATCTTCCTTTTGGCCGCCATGGCCGTGGGATTTTATCTGGGAACCCTCTACCAGGGCGCCCGGCAGCCGGTAGCCGCCAGCCCGGCCGCGACTCCCGGGCAGGCCGCCAAAAATGAGCCTGATCTGGCCCCGCGCCTCGCCGCCGCCGAGGCCAAGACCAAGACCGATCCCAAAAACGCCCAGGCCTGGACCGATCTCGGCAACCTCTATTTCGACGCCGATCAGCCCGCCAAGGCCGTGGCCGCCTACGAAAAATCCTTGGAGATCAAGCCGGGCGACCCGGATGTGCTGACGGACATGGGGGTCATGTATCGGCATTTGAATCTGCCGCTTAGGGCCGTGGAGAGCTTTGACGCCGCCCTGGCGAAAAATTCGACCCATGTCATCGCCGTGTTCAATAAGGCCGTCGTGCTGTTGCATGACCTGAACAAGCCCGACGAGGCCCTAAAGACGCTCCAGGCCCTCAAGGCCAAAAAACCCGACGCCATCCTGCCCGGGGGCCGCAAGATCGACGACCTGATCGCTGAATTTGGCGGGACGGCCGCAGCGCCGCCTGCCTTTTCTAAGTAGGCGGACGTATGGAGGGCCGCCCGGGGTGAGGCGCGCGTATGCGTCGTCGTCGCCGGGCGTCTTTTCCTGGGCAAAGAGTCGTCAGGACAGGGAGTTGCCTGCCGACGCAACGTCGGCGGCGAGGCACTTGCCGGTACGGGGCGCGTTTCTCCCCGAGGCGGATGACGTGTCCGGGGGCCGGATCAGGAGCCGCCCGGCCTGGGTGGCGCCTCCGGTCCTTCCGGGGTCAGGCGCACCACCCGCACGCCGTCGCTGACCGGATTCCCGGGGAAGACCGTCTGATCCAGAAGGGCGAATCCTTGGCCTGCGGCGGCCGTGTCGGCCAGGGCGCGTATCAGGGCGTCGAACGGGGCGAAAAACGGCCGTCCGGCCAGGAATTGCGGCCGGAAATGCCGTTCGTCCACCACCAGATAGTCCACGCCGTACCTGCTCGCAAAGGCCCGGACCTCCTGCGGGTCCGTGGCGTAGTAGGCCGCAAAAAGCTCGCGCAGCCGTGGTTCGTACTGTCTCCAGTATCCCGTCATCCATGGGTGGGCCAGCTCGAAGGAGGCCTGGACGTTGCGGCGGCCAAAGGTCAGCACGTTGTCCATAAGCTCTGGATGCCCGGCGAAGACCGCGTCTTTGGGCGTGCGCCGCACGGCGTCATACAGGGCGGACTGGTCGCTGTAATCGTAGAGTCCGGCGTCCGTCAGCCGCCAGGCCCCAAGCCCCGCAGCCAGGATCAAAAGCCCGATAGCCGCGCTGCGCCGGGCCAGGACCGGGGCCAGGGCGGCGTGGAAGAAATAGGCCAGGGCCAGGACGTAGAGCATGTTCAGGGAATACATCACGTAGCGGTCGGGCACGAAGAGCCGCAGGACCAGCACCCGGGCCGCCAGATACAGGGCCAGGGAGGCCAGAAGCACACAAAGCGCGGGCTGTCTGACGGCCTCAAGGGCGGGGGTCGGCCTGGCGCGGCGAAAGCCGAGCGCCGCCACGGCGGCTATGGCGGCCAGGCTCACGATGCCCGCGGCAAGGCCGATGTCCAGGAAAAGGCCGATCCCCTCGAAGGGGGTGTAGATGAGATCGAAAAACGGATTGTGCAGCGGGTAGAGGTCCAGGCGGCCGTGCGGCCCGAAGACCGGGGCGCCTTCCATCTGCGCCCGCGAGGGCAGGGGGCCGAATCCGGCCGCCGTCAGGCCGTGGCTGAAGGCCAGGACCGCCCCGGCGCAGGCGGCGAGGATGACGTAGTCCGGGAGTCTGGCCGGAAAGGGCGGCCGCTTTGAGTCAAAAAGCCGCGCCCAGACGGCGCAGGCCGCGCAGGCGGCGGCGGACAGGGCGCACATGTACGGGATAAACGCTGCCTGGGCCATGAGCGCGACCGCCATGCCCGCCCGGCTGCGGCGTATCCAGGCCAAAAAAAACAGGGCCAGAAGCGGCGCGGCGAAGGCCCGCGACAGACCGCCGGAGACGTTTAACAAAAAAAACGGCGCCAGCCACACCGCAGCGGCGCACGAATAGCCCAGGCTGCGGCCGGAAAGTGCGGCCCCTATGCCGAAAAAGGCCAGGGCCGTGGCGCAAAAAAGGATGCCGGTCAGGATCTTTGAGAATAAAAGCGGGTCGAAAACCGTGGCTGCGGCGGCGTACAGGCCCGCAAGCGCCGTGGGGACGTAGGCCTTTGCGAAGTCGTTTTGCAAGTTTGGCGGGTAGAGCTGCGGGTCCTGGAAACGCTGCATCCAGTAGATTTGCTGTCTGGCGTCGTCGTTGATGACGAAGGGGTCGGCCAGTCCATGGCGGTGGGCGAAGGCGAACACCAGGGCCGACAGGACCAGGATGATCGCTGCGTCGCGCAGGCCGCAGGCGCGGGGCGCGCCATGTCCGCGAAATTCAGACATGGGGAGTGTGCGGAAAGTAGGTTTTATGAACGCGTCTTTTCCTCAATACCATGGACATGTTTTTTACGAGGCGCAACCCGTGATGTCACGGTCATAGAGCCGGAAGGTCTTGTAGCGCTTGCCGCCATAGGCCAGAAGGGTTTTGTTCCACTGCACCAGGGATTCGGGGATCAGCGAACAGTCGCAGTAGTGCATCTGGGGGTGGTTTTCCAGAAAGTTGATGATGATCTGGAGGATGATGGCGTGGTGCAGGCGGCGCCATTGGTGGGTTTTTTTGACCCCCATGATGATGGCCCGGCAGTATTCCAGGGGCAGCACCCGGCAGTCGAAGAAAAGCTTGAGCATGTTCATGGGTCCCAGGCTGCCGTTGAAGCCGTGCAGGGAGCGGTTGACGTCCGGGGCCACCACGCTGAAGGCCACGATCTCGTCGTTTTCCAGGATCACATTGAGCAGGTCGCGGCGCATGATGGGTTCGAGCTGGAGGAATATGTCTGCGAACTGACGCTCGGTAAACGGCACATGCCCCCAGTTTTTGCCCCAGATGTCGTTGAAAAGTTCGCGCACCTCCACGGCCCGGCGCACGAATTCTCGCCGTGGGGGGTGCGTGATGCGGCAGCCGGCCTTGGCCAGGATGCTGTCGCGGCGCTGTTTCATGGCCGTCAGAGCAACCTGGCTTTCATCGATCTTGTAGGCGTACCAGTCGAAGGTCTTGTGAAAGCCGAACCCCAGGACCAGATCCTCGTAATACCTGGGATTGTGGGTGTGCATCATGGACGGCATCTCGTCGAAGCCGTCCACCAAAAGCCCGACCTCGTCGTAGATGGCGAAACTCAACGGGCCGTGCAGCCGGGTCTTCCCCTGGGCCCGCAACCAGGCCGAGGCCGTACGGAAAAGGGCGTTGGCGGTCTCCTGGTCGTTTTCGCATTCAAAAAAGCCGAAAAATCCTGTGCTGGGATCGTGCAGTCGGTCGTAGGCGCTGTTCGTGTGGGCGCTGATGCGGCCCACCACCTCGTCGCCGCGCCGGGCAAGATAGTACTCGGCCCGGCCCACCTCGAAAAACGGACCCGTGCGGCGGTTGAGAAACTCCATCTGTTGGTCGATGATCGGCGGAACCCACAGGGGATCGTCGGCGTAGAGGCGAAACGGCAGGCGAACGAAGGTGTCGAGGTCCGCCTCCGTCAAAACAGGCGTGATACGGATGGCGGCGTGGGACATGGGGGCTCCGGCGTGCGGACGCGGGCTATTTGCTTGGGATCACCGTGACCTGACCCTTGAGACCCTCGCGCAGGGCGCGGTCCGGATTGGGGATGGTCAGTTCGATCTCGTAATAGGAGGGCTGCTGCAGATTGGCCGGGAGCGGGGTCCAGGGAATGCGGCTGACCGTGGCGGTGAACTCCCGTCCGGGGATGGCGTCGAAGATCACTGTGGCGCTATTGCCCTCGGCGATCTTGTTGACCTCGATTTCGTGGACCTGGGCCCTGATGATCATGGGATCAAGGGTGCCGACCTGGAAAATCGGGGTCTCGCGATCCAGGTGCACCCCTTTTCTGGCCTCCGAATTGATCCACATGACGTAGCCGTCGATGGGGGAGCGCACGTACCCGGTCTTGGGCACGTTGCCGGAACCGGCGTCGCGTCCGAAGCGCTCCTTGGCCAGGACCATGCGGTCGGAATAGACGTCCCGGGCCAGGGCGAGCTGCTCCTGGATGGAGGTCTTTTCCTTGCGGGAGGCCTCGATCTCCTTCTCATTCTGGGAGATGCTCTGCTGGGAGGCCATGTTGCGCTTGACCATGACGTCAAGCTCGCGGTTTTTGGCGGTGAGCTTGTCCAGGGTCACCTCCACCTGGGCCAGGCGATATTCAAGCTCCTTGATGGTCGTGGTGCTGAGCTTGTTTTTCTCCTCCATGTACACTTCCTGGCGCAATTCATAGCGGGCCAGATCCTGGCCGGTCTTCACCTGCTGGCCGATCTGGACCGTTATGTCCTGGATGAAGGCCGGGAAGGGCATGGGCACGCTGAACTTGACCGGACTGTAGAGCTTGCCGGTGAACTGGACTTCCGAGGGGCGCAGGATGCCCGTGGGGGTGTCGGTTTTGGCGCCTGGCTGGCCGGGAGGGGCGGCCAGGACCGGTACGGCCGCTATGCACAGCAGGGCGCCCAGGGCGACGGCGGCGACACGACGCATTTACATGTTCTCCTGCACGGTGCTGTTGATGTACGCCTTCTGCAGATGACCGGACAGGAAACGCAGGTCGAGAAGCGCCTGGCTTTTGGAGAGTTCCTTGAAGAGAACGTCCTGCTTGGCGGCCAGATATTCGTCCATGGCCGAGACGATGGCGTCGAATTCGGTCTGGCCGGTCTCGAACCGGAACTGGGTCTGTTGCAGTTTGAGCTGGGCCAGATCGCGCCGGGCGATGGCGTAGCGCACGTCGGCCTCGGCCGTGGCCAGCGTGGCCATGGTCTTTTGGAATTCACTGATAAGCTTGAACTCCTTGGACCTGGCCTCGGACTCGATCTGACCGAGTTTTTTCTGCTGCCGGTTGATGTCGCGGCTTTTGGTCCACCAGTCCAGGGGAAGCGAGGCGGTCACGTACGGATACAGCGGCAGCCCGGACTGGCTGGCGTTGTCGCTTAGGGCGTCCGTGGACTGGAAGCCGAAATTGAAGGTGGGGATGAATTTGACGTAGGAGACGGTGATGTTTTTGCGCTGCAGGGCCTTGTTGTATTCCTGGACCTTCAGTTCGTAGGAGTTCTCCCGCAGCACCTCGCCCGTCACGGAATACGGATCGAAATTGGTCACCACCTGGGATCTGGTGTTGTTCAGGTCGAGGTCGACCTTCTGGATGAAGGGGACGCCCAGGATGAACTTGAGGTCATCCGTGACCATGAGCTTGGTGTTGCGCAGCTTGTCGGCCTCGGCCTTGACCAGGGTGATCTTGGATTCGGCGATGCGGACATCCAGGTCCGTGCCCTGTCCCAGGGAGGAGCGCGTCTGGGCGTATTCCAGAAGCTGGGCGGCCATGTCGGACTTTTCTTTGATGATGGACGTCTGATCCTCAAGCATGCCCAACTGGAGGAAATTGTAGCCCACGCGCCGCAGCCCCTCGGCAATGACCTGAAGATGGTTCAACACCGCGATATTGATCATATCCTTGCGGGCCTGGACCTCAAAAAAGGTCATCACCGGGTTCCATATCCCGGTGCTGAAGCTTAACGTGAAGGGCTCTTTGTTGCCTGAGGAGGAGGGGCGGTTGAAATAGTAGGTGGTGTTGATGCTCAATGTGGGAATGTAGCTCGAATAGGAGTCGCCCAGATCGAGGCGTTTGGTCTCGATGTCGATGGAGCTTTTTACCAGAAGCGGCGACTGGGACAGGGCCACCCGGATGCACTCGTCGAAATTGGCCGGGGACCGAAGCGGCGTGGCGGCCTCGGTGACGTTGGTCCTTTGCCCGGGATCGGCCGAAGCGGATTTCGGGGCCGGAGCGGATTTCGGGGCCGGGGCGGTTTGGGCGGCCGGGGCCTGGGCCGGGGCCTGCTGTGCGGGCTTGGTCTTGTCCTTGGTGTATCTGCCGGCCGGGTCCACGGCCAGGGACAGGTCCGGCTGCAGCAGCACGAAGGCGGCGACGAAGGCCAGGATGAAATATAACGGGGCGGATAGCGGCGAAATGCTCCGCCGCGTGCTCGCTTTGACCAGATCATGGCAGCGGGCGGGCCTGCCGGACATCGGAACAGACCTGTCCGTGCAAAGCACAACGAGTTTGCCTCCCATCCCCTTCCCCCTGGAGTTAACCGTTCAAGACGCCGTCGGAAAGCACGCAGGTCCTGTTGCAATGCTTGGCGGTGGTATTGTCGTGCGTGACAACGACCATGGCCATGTTCGAGCCTTCCGTGATCTTGTTAAAATACTCTAGTACACGCAGGCTGTTTTCGCGGTCAAGCTGTCCGGTCGGCTCATCGGCCAGAATGAACTCGGGTTCATTGACCAAGGCCCGGGCAATGGACACGCGCTGCCTTTCGCCGCCGGACAGCCTGTTGGACGGCTGATGGAGGCGATGTTCAAGGTTGACCCGGGAAAGGGCGTCGCGGATCCGGTCGGGGCGCTCCCTGCGCTTGACCCCGGCATAGACCAACGGCAGTTCCAGGTTCTCATACACCGTTGAATTTTCAAGTAAATCACAGCTCTGAAAAACGAACCCCATCATCTCCCGGCGAAAGATGGCCTGCTCGGTGCGAGGCAGGGACAATACGTCCCGCCCAGACACCAGGTAGGAGCCCGAGGTCGGCGGCAGAAAAAGCCCCAGGACGAACAGAAATGTGGACTTTCCCGACCCCGAAGGGCCCATGACCGCCACCATCTCGCCGCGCCGCACGCGCAGATTGACGCTTTTTAAGACCCGGATCGTTTCGCTGCCGTTTTGGTAATTCTTCGTGAGATCCGATATCTCGATGACCAGGTCGCCCTGGTCGCCATGTTTGATGCCGTTATTCATACCGCATGGCTTCCACGACCTCCATCCGACTGGCCCGGATGGAAGGATAAAGCCCCGCGCCGACGCCGATGACCACTGCGAAAACCAGCCCGGCCGCCAGACAGACCAGGAACAACCCCTCGGGCGGCCGCGAATCGAGCATGTGGCTCATGTATTCCACGCCAAGACGACCCAGGGCGATTCCCAGCACTGAAGCCGTCATGGTAACGCAAAGCGATTCAAAAAGAAACTGGAAAAAGATATCGTTATCCAGGGCGCCCATGGCCTTCTTGAGCCCGATTTCCCTGGTGCGGCTGACCACGGCGGCCATCATGATGTTCCAGATGCCCAGGCCCCCAAGGACCAGGGTGGCGCTGATGGAGCTGTAGATGAAAAGCGAAACCCACCAGAAAATGCGCTGTACCTGCTTAAGCGGCTCCCAGGCCACCTGGATGCGCAGTCCGGAGGTGGTCTGGTTGGCGCTCACCACGTTTTTGATGGCGGCGGCCACCGGGGCCACATCATCCCAGGTGGCGCAGCGCATGTAGACGCTGTAGGGCTGGGAGATGTCCACCACCCGCGATCTGGCCGTGGTCTCCGGCAGGAAGATGAACTGTCCCCGGTCCCCGGCCCGCACGCCGCCAAGAACCCCCACCACCTGATAGAGATTGTCGTCGATGGACAGGGTCTGTCCCAGGGCCTGGGCGTCGCCGCCAAAGATGGTCCGGGCCAGATCCGTGCCCACCACGCAGACCCTGGCCCCTTCGCGCAGGTCTTTTTCGTCGAACAGGCGCCCGACGGCTGCGTTGAAGGAGAAGACCTGCCAGTAGGCGGCGTCCACGCCCACCAGATTGAATCCGAAGATGCGGTCCTGATAGGAGGTGATGGCCCGGGGCTTGATCAGGACGCTGGTGATGTCCACAACCCCCGGGATGCGGGACAGGGAGGTGATGGTGCGGTCCCGGAACCACTCCAGGCGTTCCGCGCCGCTTTGCTCGAAGAACAGGTTGATGATGGTGGCCCCGCCGAGCATGTCCAGGTCGTTGTTGAAATTGCTTTTGAGGTCGCGGCCCATGGTCACGATGGTGATGAAACCCGCCGTGCCCAGGGCGATGGCCGCAACCACGCCGACGTAGCGCCGCCTTTTGCGCAACACCGCGCGGATGCTGACCCGCATGATGTCGCGCAGGCGCAGCCATGTCGTTCCACGGCGGGAGCGGTGGGCCAGATAGGCGGCCAGACGCGAGTTTTGTTTCGCCATGAACTGCTCAAAAGGCTGCCGGGCGCCGGCAGAGGGGTTTGTCTGCCGGGGCCGGGGTCGGCATCACAGGTATGAGAGCCTCGCCCGGGCAGCGCCGTCGGCTGCGGCGTCCGGGGCCATGTTGGGATCGGCGGCGTTTGTCTCGTCCTCCTCCACGTCCTGGGCCCGGATGCGGAACTCCCTGGACAGCCGGTCGAGGACGTCGAGCACGAAGTCCAACTGCCGGTCTTCGTGGGTGCTCATGTAGGCGGTGCGAATCAGCGCCTGTCCCCGGGGAACCGCCGGATAGATGGCCGGCAGGGCGAAGATGCCGTTTTCGAACAGGGCCTGGGAAAACTGGAAGGCCTTTTCGTCGGAGCCGATGATGATGGGGATGATGGGCGAGGCCGACTGGCCGGTGCGCAGCCCGATGGCCTGGTAGCCCTCGCGCATGCGCCGGGTGACCTCGTGCAGCCGGGCGACCCGCTCAGGCTCCTTTTCAAGGATGTCCAGACAGGTCAAAACGGCCGTGGTGTTGGCCGCAGGCAGGGCGGCGGAAAAGATCTGGGTGCGCGACTGGTAGCGCAGGTAGCGCAGCACGCCCTCGTCGTCGGAGGCGATGAATCCGCCGATGGAGGCCATGGCCTTGCTGAAGGTGCCCATGATGAAGTCGGTGCGCGCCGCAGCGTCGAAATGAAGCGCCGTGCCCCGGCCTCCCGGACCAAGCACGCCCAGGCCGTGGGCGTCGTCGAGATAGAGGATGATGTCCGGAAATTCGTCTTTGAGCGCGGCCAGTTCGCCGAATGGGGCCACGTCGCCGGACATGCTGAACACGCCCTCGGTGATGAGGAAGATGTCGCCGTCAGGGCGGGCCTTTTTGGCCTCGGCGATCTTTTTGGCCGCGTTTTGTACATCGTTGTGGGCGAAGGTGGAGATCCGGGCCCGGGTGGATTTTATGCCCTCGAAGATGCTGGCGTGGCCTTCCCGGTCGCACAGGACCGTATCCGCCGGGGTGATCAGGCAGCCAAGCGCCCCCAGGTTGGTGCTAAAGCCCGTCACGTGCACCACGGCGCCCTTTTTGCCCACGAAGGCGGCCAGACGCTCTTCCAAAAGCTGGTGCAGGACCATGTTGCCGCTTAAGAACCGGGAGCCGCCGGGGCCGGTGCCCCAGGCGTACACGGCCTTGGCCGAGGCGTCCATGACCCGGGGGTCGTGGCTTAGGCCCAGATAGTCGTTGGAACCGATCATCACCAGGCGCTTGCCGGCCACCTCCACCTCGGAACCCCAGGTCTTGGAGATAGGACGGAAATAGGGGTTGATGCCCTGGCTGGCGATGGACGCGTGAAGCGCGTTAAAATGCTCGCAACGTTTGCTTAGTCTCATGGCGTTCCGGTATGCCCGTTGGGTGGTTTGGGATGATCCGCGCTGCTGATCCCGTTTCTGTGCGGGAAAAACGGATATCCACGCCCGGGGCGGGGTCAGTGTTTATGGCCAGTCGCGCCGCTGGCGACATGACGCGATCATGAAGAAGCAAGTCCCATTACGTCAAAGAAATCGTCAAGGCAAGCCCGTGCCCTGGCCGTCGGGCGGGGGGCTGGTCACTTCCCGGAAGGCGCGAACCAGGGGCGCCGTGGCGGCCGTAAGGGCCAGGATCGCCGCCCGGACCTGGGTCGGGCGCCCGGGCGTGAAAAAGATTTCGTCCTCGGGACCGGCCAGGGGGATGGACGTTCTCCTGGCCCACTGCTGGTATTCCGGTTCCCATTCGATGTTGGCCCAGAGGTATTCCGGGCGGCCGTCTGGCGTGCGGCATCTGGCCGCACCCCAGGCATATTTGATGTCGGTGTGCTCCACCTCGCGCAGATGGACGAATTCGAAACGCTCGAAGCGCAGCCCTTCAACGTGGGCGAGACCCAGGATCACCCGCCGCAGCACCTGCTCGTACTGCTGCGGCGTGTAGGACGCGAGCTGCCAGCGCGGGAAATAGATCGAGCCGAACCAGATGATGGTCCCCACGGCCAGGACCGCGAGTGCGGCCAGGGTTACCAAGGCGATGCGCAGCGTCTTGGGCGGGTTCACGGCGTCACCTTTTCGGATGCGGGCGCATCCGCCTGCGGGCCTGCGGCGGGCGCGTCTCCCTGGCAGCCGGGGATGGCGGCGCAGCCGATTTCCAGGGGCCAGCCGTTTTGTTTGAGCGCCAAGGCCCGTTCGTAGTTCTCGCGGGCCAGGAGGATTTCATCCTTGATCCGGTCGCGTTGGACCAGGCAGCGTTCGACCGCAAGCCGGGCGCTTTCCTCGGTGATGATGTTCGTGTCCGGGGTGTAGCCCGTGGCCAGCAAGGTCTCCAGACGCTCTCTGGCGGCCACGAGGCGGGCCTCGTTGTAGGCGTTGGCGCGGTCCCGCCGGGCAGAGCTTTCGGAGGCGAACCTGAGCACCGAGCCGTCAAGTCTGGTCAAGGCCCCGGCCGGGCGGAACATGGGGGTGAGGGTCAGAAATTCGGGGGTGCGCACCACCCCTCCCCAGCCGATCATGAGCAGCCCGGCCAGGACCAGGAGCCTCGGGACGTATGTTCGTATCAATTTGACCATGACGCTTGCCCTTCCGCCTTTTTTCGATAGACGACCAGCGGACTGTACGGCGGTTCGAGCGGTATGAAGAAGTGGAAATACGGGTCGGCCCTGTTCCCGAACTGTTCATCCGGGCAGGGAAGCTCGATGCGCTCGTAGTCGTGCTTGAGATCGAGGCTGTTTATGAAGCGCCGGGCCGGGAAGAACAGCCGGTCCCGATTCGTGCGGATGGTGCGCCGCATGAGAATCCAGTCGGGCTTTTCGTCCGGGGCGGGGGCGCCTTGGAGTCCCCCGAGCACGCGCAGGCCGGTATAGAATTGCAGGGGCAGGTCGCTGTATTCGGCCAGGATGGTTTCGCCGGGCTTCGCGTTTTTCTTGAAAAAGGCCACGATGTTGGCGTTGACGTCAGGGTATCCGCATAAAATCTCGGCGATATAGAGCCGCAGGGGGATGTTGACCGAGGTGAGCATCCGAAAATCGCTTTGCCACGGCCGGTTCTGGAGGGTGGTGACCTCCAGGGGATAGATGTAGAGCCAGTTGGTCAGCCCGAGCATGACCAGGAATACGGCCCCGGCCGGTCGGAACCAGCGCCAGAGCCTAAGGCCCGCCCAGGCCAGCACGATGGCGCACAGGGGATAGAGGTGCACGATATAGCGGTGGAAGCGCTGGGGGACCAGGGCCAGCAGCAAAAGGCTCAAGACGGTGATCAGGACGCAAAACAGGGCGAAGCGCTCGGCAGGATCGGCCGGGCGTCCGCGAAAGACCAGGGAGCGCCGCCACCGCCAGACCAGGGCCGCCAGGACAGGCAGCGGAATCATGAACATGACCAGGTCGGCGAAGTAGATCATGATGTTTTCGGGGATGAGCAGGATGTTGAACATGCCGCTTTGGGAACCCAGGCGATACAGAAAAAGCCCGGGCACGACCATGGCCAGGGTCAGGCCGGTGAGCAGGGCCAGCCGACGCAGGTCCATGCGTTCAGGATAGAGCAGGAAGGCGCAGGCCAATGCGCTCGGGACGAAACTTAAAAGCAACAGATAGTTGGCGTGGAACAAAAGGCCCATGGCCACGGCCATGACGACCAGGGGGCCGTTTTTCGATTTCCAGTCGCTTAGAAAGCCATAGAGGGCCGCCAGCGTCAAAAGCGTGCCCATGCTGTAGTAGCGGCCCTGGCGGCAAAAAAGGAGAAACGGAACGGTCAGGGTCAGAAGGGCTGCGGACAGGGCGGCCCAGGCCGGATCGCCGAAAAAGCGGTAGATCAGAAGATAGGTCATGGCCACGCACAAAAAACCGGCGATGGCGAAAAAGATGCGGTCGCCTGCGGCGTTTTCGCCAAACAGGGCGATGCCCGCCGCCGACATGTAGATCTGGATCCACGGCGACCAGCGCCAGATGTGGCCGTCGTCCGGGTTGTATTCCCGGGCCTCTTCCTGGGAGATGAGATTAACGCCGTCGAAGGCCCGGGGAATGCCGTCGCTGAGCACGGTCTGGGCGAGTCTGGCCGTCTCGGCCTCGTCCTGCCACAAGGGGCGCTGCCCCAGACTGTAGAAGATGAGGAACGCGGCCACGGCCAGGATGCACAGGGGCGCCGGCCGCAAAAGGCCGAGAAGGGCGGTCCGGGTGGTGGGGATGGGGGGGGCGGCCTGCGTGCTTTTCATGGGGATTCCTGGCGTGGCGTTTCTGCGAAGCGCCGCATAATATGTTTTCGCGCCAAATACAACCGAGGAGGGCTGCGGCGGCGGGGGCGCGGCCTGGCAGGGAATCGAGGGGCAGGGGGTTGACAGGGACTGGTTATTTGGGATTAGTTCCGCATCCGCCGCGCCGCATTGGGCGCCCTCGGACCGCCGATCGTCCGGATTATCCCGCTTTGAATACGACCTCCCCGGAGAAAATACCATGCTCAACGGAAAGAAGGTAGTGGTGGTCATGCCCGCCTACAATGCGGCCGCCACCCTGGAACGCACCTGCGCCGACGTCCCCCGGGACATCGTGGACGAGATATTGCTCGTGGACGACTGCAGCCGCGACAACACCGTCGACGAGGCCAGGAAGCTTGGGCTGCGCTGTTTCTGCCACGAAAAGAACTGGGGCTACGGCCGCAACCAGAAGACCTGCTACAGCGAGGCCTTAAAGCTCGGGGCGGATGTGGTCATCATGGTCCATCCCGACTACCAGTACACCCCCAAGATCATCCCGGCCATGGCCAACCTGGTCACCAGCGGGGAGTACGACGCCTGCATCGCCTCGCGCATCCTGGGCGGCACGGCCCTGCAAGGCGGCATGCCGCTTTACAAGTACGTGGCCAACCGCTTCCTGACCCTGTCCCAGAACATCCTGCTTGACGCCAAGCTCTCGGAATACCACACCGGCTACCGGGCGTTCTCCCGGCAGGTCCTTTCGACGCTGCCGCTGTGGGAGAATTCCGACGACTTCGTCTTCGACAACCAGATGTTGGCCCAGACCGTCTTCTTCGGCTTCCGCATCGGCGAGGTGTCCTGCCCCACCAAGTATTTCGAGGAGGCCTCCTCCATCAATTTCCAGCGCAGCGTGACCTACGGCCTGGGGGTGCTTAAGACCTCCATGGAGTTTCGGCTCCAGAAATGGGGCCTGGCCAAATACCCCTACTACGACAAAAAGGCGCGCGGCCTGTTAAGCCCCACCCCTCCCTACTATTCGGACAAGTCGCCGGAGACCGTGCTGTAGCGTTTTTTCCCCGCCTGTTGCGGCGGGCGCGACCTTGGGGGGCTGTCCGGCAGGGCCGCCCCCTTTTTTTGCGTCCTGCGGGGTCGGCCCCGGACCGGGACGGCGTGGACCGATTCTTGCTTTGTCTTCGCGAGTGCGGCCACCACCATTGACAAGGCGCGGATGCAGGACATGTTTCGCTTCAGTCTTCAAAAAATCCTGGACTACCGGGCCCAGCTCGAAGAGCAGGCCAAGATGGAGCTGGCCAAGGCCTTGCATGTCCAGTTGATACGGGACAAGGCCGTCACGGACCTGCGCGAGATTATCGCCGTCCATGCCGCCGCCCTGGAGGGCAGGACCGACGTCACCCCGGCCGATCTGTGGTTATGGCGGGTGTACAAGGAGCGGCTGGAGATAGACATCCGCCTGGCCGAGGAGGCCGCCCGGCAGGCCGCCATAGAGGTGTCCAAGCGCAGGGCGGTGGTGGTGGAGCGATCAACGGCCCGCAAGCTTTTGGAAAAACTCAAGTCCAACCAGGCCGCGCGTCACGCCCGGGAAGAAAGCCTCAAGGAGCAGAAGCAAAATGACGAAATGGCTGTCGTCAGACACGGAGCAGGACATGGCGCTTAGGCGGACCCAGGACCCGGACGGCCGACTGAACCACGCCGCCGGAAAACGGACCCAGGGCTCGGATGGCCGTCTGAACCGCGCCGCCGGAAAACGGACCGTGAGCGTTCCGAGGCTTTCCAAGGTGCTGGTGGGCCTGACCATGCTCGCCGCCATAAAACTCGGCGTCCTCGTCTTTATGGGCATTGACGTGCTGGCCCCGGACACCCCAGGCGGCAGCGGGAACATGGTGGTGGCGGCTGTGGCGGGCGTTCCCCGGGCCATGGCCCAGACCTCGCCCCAGGCCGCGCCCGCCCCCCAGGCCGCCCCGGCCGAGGCCCCGGCCGCCGCGCCTTCCGGCCCCCCCGGGGTTTTGGACTGGCAGGAGCTGGGCAAGCGCAAGGACGAACTGGACCGGCGGGAGCAGGCCATCACCGAGATGGAGGGCAAGCTCGACCAGCGGGTCAAGGATCTGGCGGCCCTGGAGGCCAGCCTCAAGAGCATGCTGGATCAGGCCCAGCATACCAAGGACGAAAAGCTCAAGCACTTAATCGACGTCTACACCAACATGAAGCCCAAGCAGGCCGCCGAGGTGTTGGAGACCCTGGACGAAAACATCGCCGTCAAGATTTTGGCCGGGATGAAAGGACGCCAGGCCGGCGAGATACTGACCGGCGTGTCGGCCAAAAAGGCCGCCAAGCTCTCGGAGCGGCTCACACGGCTCCAGATGCCGTCGGATGTTCCGGACATGCCTGACGTGAACGGACAATAACGCTGGCCCGGTCGCGCTGCATTCCGCGTCCGGGCAAGGGGGCCGCATGGACGTCCTGACCATCCGCACCGGCAGGCGCCTGGAGATGATTCCGGTCACGGACCGGCTGCAGGAGCTGGTTTCGGCCCAGGGACTCGTGGAGGGCGTCCTGGTGGTGCACTGCCCGCACACCACGGCCTGCCTGACCGTAAACGAGAACGCCGACCCGGACGTGGCCGCAGACATGCTGGCCGCCCTGGCCGCGCTCGTTCCCCACAGCGGTCCCTACCGCCATGTCGAGGGCAACAGCGATGCGCACATCAAGACCACGCTGGTGGGGCCGTGCCTGTCGTTGATCGTAAGCGGCGGCAGGATCCAGCTCGGGACGTGGCAGGGCGTGTTTTTTTGCGAATGCGACGGTCCCCGGACCCGTCGCCTGTGGGTGCAGGGGGTCGGCGACAAGACGTCGGCCTGATCCGCTGCATTGTTTTTTGCTGGACCGAAACGCCCGTCACGCCTGCCGCGACGGGCGTTTCGTCACGTCCGGCGTCTCCCTCCGTCCCCTGGGGGCGTCGCGTTACGGGCAGACCACGGCCGCCAGCCAGTGATCGACCACGATCCCCTGCGGGGCCGTGGCCGCCAGTTGGACGGCGCAGCCGCTGCACGAGGTCAAAACCGTGGCCCCGGGCGGCGGCGCGTGCCCGCTCCAGCACCGGGCGGCGGTCCGGGCGGACAGGTCCGGGGCGGTGAGCTGCAAAAGCCCCCCGAAGCCGCAACAGGGCGTCTGGCCGTGCGGCTGCGGCAGAGGCAGGAGGCGGTCGAGCAGGACCCGGTCGGGGTCGCCCGGCGGGGCGTGGCAGGGGGCGTGGTAGCGGATATGGGCCGGGGCGGACGGCGACGGCGCGCATTCGGTCCGGCCCATGAGCCGGGCCAGGGGGACGATGGCGGCGGCCCAGGCGGCGGCCTCGCCCGGTTCGAAAAGGGCGTCGGGATAGCGCGTCAGGCCGTGGTGGCAGGAGGCGCAAAAGACCGCCAGCGCGGGGCGTCCGGCGGCCCTCCAGGCCGTGAGGTTGGCCCGGCGGGCCGCGTCCTGGGGCTCGGGGAGTCCGGCGTGGCCAAGGGTGGCGCCGCAGCAGGAAAATTCGGGCGCCTCGACCAGGACCACGCCAAGGCCCTGCAGCAGACGCGTGGCGGCCCGGGTCCAGTCCGTCCGGGCATGGGCGGCCACGCAGCCAGGGAAGAGGGCCACAGGGCGACCGGCGGACGCGGCGTCGAACCGGGTCGGGACCAGCCAGGGCGGCCCGGCCCGGCCCGGGTCCAGGCCCGCCAGGGCGGCGGCCATGCGGGGGACGGACAAAACGGCCGGAACGTGGCGGGACAGGGCCTGGGCCATAGGCCACAGCATTCCGGCCCGGGTGATCCACTGCCGCCACACAAAGCCCGGCCAGCCGGGGTGGGCGGCGCGCAGCCTCCCCACCGCCTCCGGGACGCACAGCCCGACCGGGCAGGCCTCCTGGCAGCGGCCGCAGGACAGGCACAGCCCGGCCAGCTCCTCGGCGGCCCGGCGGGGCAGGCCGGAGTCGTCGCCAGAAAGCCGCGACAGCAGCAAAAACTTGGCCCGGGGGGACAGCTCCTCGCGGCCCGTGGCCGCAAACAGGGGGCACGCCGACACGCACCGGCCGCACAGGGTGCAGTCGCGGCGCGGCTCGGCGCGGTCAGGGGGGGCGGGGGCGGTCATGCTCATGCGGACAGGGGCCTTTTCGTCCCGGGGCGGGGGCGGCGTCAGTACGCCTTGCCGGGGTTCATGACGCCGTGGGGATCGAACACGGCCTTGATGCGGCGCATGAGCCCGCGCTCGGCAGGCCCGATCTGGCGGTCCAGAAACGGCAGCTTGGACAGGCCCACGCCATGCTCTCCCGACAGCGTGCCGCGCAGGGCCAGGGCCATGTCCAGGATGGCCTCGCGGGCGGCCATGGCCCGGCGGCGTTCCCCGGCGTCGGCGGCGTGGTGCATGATGTTCACGTGCAGGTTGCCGTCGCCCACATGCCCGAAGACCAAAACGGGCAGGCCATGGCTTTCGGCGATGGCCCGTATCCCGGCCGCCGCCTGGCGAAGCGCCCCCCGGGGCACGGTGACGTCGTCGCTTATTTTGTCCGGGGCCACCATGAACGAGGCCTGATTGAGCGTGGTGCGCGCCTCCCACAGGGCGTCCTGCGCGGCCGTGTCCGTGGCGGTCTGCACGAAAAGCGGGGACCGGGCGGCCAGCACCGTCTCCAGGCGGCGCAGATCGGCGGCCACGGCCTCGGCCGAGCCGTCCAGGCGCATAAGCAGCGCCGCCCCGGCGGACCCGGACCAGGGCAGGGGCTTGAGCCGGGAGACGGCCTCAAGGCAGGTGCGGTCCACAAATTCCATGGCCGCGGGCAGCATCCCGGCCCTAAACACGTCGCCTGCGGCGCACAGGGCCGCGTCCGCGTCGGCATGGGCGCACAGGGCCGTGGCCGTGGCCTCGGGCAGGGGCAGAAGCTTCACCGTGATCTCGGTGAAAAAGGCCAGGGTGCCCTCGCTGCCCACCAAGAGCCGCGTCAGATCCAGCCCGGCCACGTTTTTGTGGGTGCGCCCGCCGGTGACGATGACCTCGCCCCCGGGCACAACGGCCCGGATGCCCAGGATGAAATCCCGCGTTACGCCGTATTTGAGCGCCCGCATGCCCCCGGCGCAGGTGGCCGCGTTGCCGCCTATGGTGGAGAAACGCACGCTGGCCGGGTCCGGCGGATAGAACAGGCGCTGTGCGGCCAGGGCCGCCTGAAGGTCGGCCGTGACCAGGCCCGGGCGGCAGACGGCCACGAAATCGTCGGCGGAGATCTCCAAAATGTCCGCAAACCGGGCCGTGGACACCACGATGCAAGGCGGATCGGGCACGCAGTCGCCCACGGTGTTGGTGCCCCGGCCCCGGCAGCAGATGGGCAGGCGTTCGGCATGGGCGAAGCGCAGAAGCTCGCACGCCTGTTCCTCGGACTCGGGCCGGACCACGGCGGCGGGCAGGGCCTGGCGGCGGGAGGCGTCGGTCCCGAAGACGCAGGTTTTTTCCGGCGAAAACACGGCGGCGTCGCCAGGGAAGAGGTCGGAGAGGAAGCGGCGGTGTCGGTTCGTGAGCATGGCGGTTTGGGCGGGGCTTGGGGCCATGCGGCGTCAGGGGCGCATGTGTCCGGGTTTGGGGCAAGGGCCGGGGGGAGATATCCCCCCCCTTTGCGGGGCATAGACCGGATCGCGCCTGTCGGCAATCATCCGCAGGCCGGGGGCGCCGGGGGCGATGGGGGACGCGGCGTCTTTTCGGCCAGAAAGACCGGGACCGCCGCCGCCAGCATCAGCACGGCGATGCAGGCCAGCGCCTGGGAAAAGCTGCCGGTGCGGGCCTTGACGAAACCCATCACGTAGGGTCCGGCGAAGCCGCCCAGATTGCCCAGGGAGTTGATCAGGGCGATGCCCGCCGCCGCCGCCTGACCCGTGAGCACGGCCGTGGCCAGGCCCCAAAACGGGGCGATGGCCCCCCAGATGCCCATGGCCGCAAGCGAGGCCCCGGCCAGGGCGGTCCCGATCCCGGAACCCAGGCTCATAATGAGCATGCCCAGCATGCACAGGCCGAGTGATCCCAGGATGTGCCAGCGCCGTTCGCCGCGCCGGTCCGAACTGGCCCCGATGGCCACCATGCCGACCATGGCGCAGGCGTAGGCCGCCATCACCAACAGGCTGACATGCACCGGGTCGGCGCCTGCCCCGAGGAGGGCGGCGAATATCTGCGGCAGCCACATCACCAGGCCGTACATGGCCACCACGATGCAGAAATAGATGAGGCCCCCGGTCCATACCGTCCGGCTGAAAAGCCCCTGGCGCAGGCCGGTGGGATGGCTGGCGGCGATGCCCTGCCGCTCGGCCTCGATGGCGGCGGTGAGCGCCTGCCGCTGCCGGGGATTAAGCCAGGCGGCGTCGGCCGGGCGGTCGGGCAGCCGGAAAAAAAGGATCACGCCCAGGGCCACGGCCGGGAGGCCTTCCAAAAGGAAAAGCCACTGCCAGCCGGAGAGCCCGAGCAGGTGGCGCATTTCCAGCAAAAGGCCCGAAATCGGGCTGCCGATGAGCCCGGCCAGGGGGGTGGCGGTCATGAACAGGGCCACGGCCCTGGCCCGGTGGGCCAGGGGAAACCAGGCCGTGAGGTAGAGGATCACCCCCGGGAAAAATCCGGCCTCGGCCACGCCAAGGGCGAAACGCAGGGCCGCGAAACTGGTCGGTCCTGCGGACAGGGCCAGGGCAGCGGTGCACATCCCCCAACTGACCAGGATGCGCGACAGCCACAGCCGCGCCCCCACCCGGGCCAGGATCAGGTTGCTTGGTATCTCGAAAAGCACATAGCCCAGAAAGAAGATGCCCGCCCCGAAGCCGTAGGCCGCCTGGGACAGGCCCAGCTCCGCGTTCATCTCCAGGGCCGCGAAGCTGACGTTGATGCGGTCCAGGTAGGCCACGACGTAGAGCAGCATGAGAAAGGGCAGAAGCCGCCGCCTGGCCTTGCGCAGGGCGCTGTCGAGGGCCGGGGCGTCATCCGGCGCGGCGTGGCGTGGCGTGGACATGGCGTTCGCCTGGGGTTTTTTGGGCGCGTAGCGAGGGCGCGCGCGCCCTGCGATAGATAGCAGACACGCCGTCTGATGCCCACCCTCTCTTCCCCCTGGCAGGCGCTGCCGAAGCGCCGCCCGGCCGGTCTTCGGGCCGTGTTTCGGGCCGTGTTTCGGGCTATGGCATGGTCCGTTTGTTGCGCTCACGCCTTGCCACGGCGGCGGATTTGGCGAAAAATGAGCCTCCAGGCAGGTTTCGATCCGGGCGCGACCCGGAAAGATTCCGGGTGCGGCATCTTTCACGGCGTCGGCCGCCGACGCAAACGACGGAGGATCATCATGCGCATGGCCGTGTTGCTCCTGGCCCTTGTCCTGACCCAGGCGTCCCTGGCCGCAGCCAGGCCGGTGGTCGGTTTCGTCACCGGCTCCCCGGGGCTTGGGGATTCGTCCTTCAACGATCTGGCCTTCGAGGGGGCGCGCAAGGCGCAGCAGGAAATGGGGTTCGAGTTGACCGTGCTCAAGCCCAAGGTCGGAAACGGGGTGGACGCCTCGGAAATGCGCGAGCTCATGGACCGGGCCGGGGTGATCGTGCTGCTTGGCGAACAGCACCTGGATCTGGCCAAGGACTGCGCCCGGACCCATCCGGAAAAGCGCGTCATCCTGGTGGACGCGGCCCTTGAGGGGACGCCTAACGTGGCCTCGGCGGTCTTTTCCCAGCACGAGGGGGCCTTTCTGGCCGGGGCGTTGGCGGCGGCCGTAAGCGAGACCGGCCGGATCGGGTTTATCGGGGGCACGGCCATCGCGCCGGTGGCGGCCTTTGAAAAGGGATACCGGGAGGGGGCGCGCTTCATGAACCCCGACGTGGCGGTCCTTGTGGAGTACGCTGCGCCTGCGGGCGATTTTTCCGGCTTCGCCTCGCCCGAGCGGGGCTATCAGTTGGCCCTGGCGCACTTTGAAAACGACGCCGACATCGTGTTCGCCGCCGCCGGGCGCACCGGGACAGGGGTGATAAACGCCGCCAGGGACGCCGGGCATCTGGCCATAGGCGTGGACGCGGACCAGGACGGGCTGGCCCGGGGCTTCGTGCTGACCAGCGTCATGAAGCGGCTGGACACGGCGGTCTACGACCAGATCAAAAAGGCCCTGGTCGGCGGCTTCACGCCGGGGACCGTGCGTTACGGCTTGGAAAACGGCGGCGTGTCCCTAAGCGACATGAAATACACCCGGGACAGGATTCCCGGGGCGGTCCTGAAAAAGATCGCCGACATAAGGGCCAAAATCATCTCGGGCGAGATCACGGTCACGGACCCGGCGGCCGGGAAGTGACGAGGCGTGCGGCATGGGCCGACGGGGCGGGCGCGGCGCACGCCTGTACGGGAGGGGCCATGCAAAGGCTTGCCGTGGCTGTCACGGCAAGCCCGTTACGGCGTCTGCTTTGGAGGATGATGCGGCGGCGTCCCGGGGCGTTCCCGGGCGGCAACGCGACACGGCCTAGTCTTCGAGCAGCTTCTCCACCCAGGACAAGGCGGCGGCGGCGGTGGGAAAGCCGGTGGTGCTGGTCACGGCCAGGATGGCGTGGCGGACTTCGGCCGGAGCGGCCCCGGCCGCCACAGCCCGCTTGGCGTGGCTGACCACCGAGCCTTCGGAGCGCATGGCCGTGGCGGCGGCCAACTGGATAAGACGCACGGTTTTTTCATCAAGCGGCCCGGCGGCGGCGGCCGCCTGCCCCAGGGACTCCACGGCGTTCATGAAATCGGGGTGTTCCGCCCGCAACTGCTCATAGTGTTTCGGCCTGTCTTTGCCCATGGCGATCTCCTTGTCGTGTTTTTTGCACTCTACACCAGTGTCCGGCACGCTTCCAGCGAAATAGGACGGCTTTTCGGACCGCCCGGCGCCCGCCCGATCCCCGCCCGGCCAAGGCGCCCGGCCAAGGGTCTTTGCGCATGGGACGGGGTGAAACCGTACATCGGCTTTGACGGATGCAGGCGGATGGACGTATGTTGCACACAAGCGGCCCCACCGCCAGGCGCGTGGGCAAAAAACGCCGCTGTCTCTCCATGCCGCCGCCGTGTTTGCAGAAACGGCGCAGCATGCGGCGGGCGCGGATTGTGAGTAATGCGGGACATGTTCCCGGTTGTCGGTGTTTATGGAGTAAGCGTTGCGCAAGTTTGCCGTGAATGTACATTTCAGGAGAGGACAGCGCATGGATATGGCGACACGTTTCATGAAGGCGCTGCGGCCGGGGCGTCGTGCGGGCCTGCCGTGGGCTGTTTTTTTGATGCTGATAGCCATTCCGCTTTGCGGATGCACGAATGAAAAGTCCGAACCAGGCGCCACGCAGAGCCAAAAGCAGCCTGCGGCGGCGAACACGGAAAGCGACGCCCAGAGGCTGGCCCGGCTTCTGGAGAAAAAGCGCGCCAAGCCCAAGAAGCGTTTCGACAAGCCCAAGGAGGCCATGGTCTTTTTCGCCGAAAAGCGCGCCCCTGTGGGCGAGACGGCCATCCCCTCCGAGCGCTACGTCGCCGCCCTGGAACACATGAGGGGCATGGACGTCTATTCCACCAGGCTCGACCGGCGCATCCCGGCCTCCAGAAAGGGCGACTTCCAAAATTCCCGCGAGGGGGTGCTGGGGCGGTGGACGGCGGTTGGGCCAGGCAACGTGGGCGGCCGTATCCGCTCCCTGGTCATCGACCCGGGCGCGCCGGCCACCATGTACGCCGGGGGCGTGGCCGGCGGCGTCTGGAAGACCGTCAATTCGGGGACCACCTGGACGCCCCTGACCGATCTGTTGCCCAATCTGGCCGTGTGCTCCCTGGCCATGGCCCCGGACAATTCGAGCGTCCTCTACGCCGGGACCGGCGAGGGCTTCGGCAATTCCGACGCGGTGCGCGGCGCGGGCATCTTCAAGACCACAAACGCCGGGGCAAGCTGGACGCAACTGTCCGCAACGGCCACGGAGGCGTTTTATTACGTCAACGACATCGTGATCAGCCCCAACGACTCGAATCGGGTCTACGCCGCCACCCGCAAGGGCATCTACCTGTCCGCCGACGCCGGGACAAGCTGGACCCAGGTCCACGACGCCTCGACCATCAGCGGCTGCACCGATCTGGCCATAAGCGACAACGCCGGAACCGACCGGGTGTTCGCCGCCTGCGGCATGTGGACCACCTCGCCCACGGCGTACATCCTGCGCAGCGCCGACAACGGGCAGACGTGGCCCCAGGTCCACACCCAGGCCTACATGGACCGTACCTCCCTGGCCATCGCCCCGTCCGATCCCGACGTCATCTACGCCCTGGCCTCGAACAACAACAAAACCAGCGGTTATCTCTACACCAACGGGCTTTTGGCCGTGCTCAAGTCCACAGACGGCGGCACGACCTGGAACGCGGTCTACACCAACACCAACGACTGCACCGTCCCGGCCGACATGCTTCTGACCAACCCGCAAAGCGCCATGTGCCCCTGCACCACCAAGGCGGAAAACTTCTCCAACCAGGGCTGGTACGACAACGTCATCGCCGTGGACCCCCTGGACGAAAACATCGTCTGGGCCGGGGGCATCGACCTCTTCCGCTCGGACAACGGCGGCCAGACCTGGGGCATGGCCTCCTACTGGTGGACCGCGACCAGTCGCCCCTATTACAACCACGCCGACCATCACGTCCTGGTTTTCCATCCCGCCTACAACGGGGCCGCCAACCAGACCCTCTACAGCGGCCATGACGGCGGCCTGGCCGTGACCGCCAACGCCCGGGCGCCCGTCACCCAGACGGTCTGCGACACCACGAACCCGCCCCAGGTGGCCTGGACCAGCCTCAATAACGGCCTGTCCGTGACCCAGTACTACTACGGCGCGGTCTATCCCGGCGGGAATACGTTTTTCGGCGGCGCCCAGGACAACGGCACCACCCGGGGGACCACGGCCGCCGGTCCCAACGCCTGGACCACGCTTCTGGGCGGCGACGGCGGGGCCGTGGCCGTCAACCCGGGCGACACGGACATCCTCTACGGCGAATACACCAACCTCTCCATGCTCCGCTCCACGGACGGCGGGGTCAATTTTGAAAACTGCGTAAGCGGCATTACTGAAAAGGCCTCGGACTTCCCCTTCATCACCGTGTTCGTCATGGACCCGGGAAATCCGGACATCCTGTGGACCGGCAACAAGTACCCCTGGCGGACCATAAACGGCGCGGCCCAGTGGACCCAGGCCGGGGCGCTTTTGGAGGGCGACTCCTCGATTAGCGCCATGGCCGTGGCCCCGGGCAATTCGAACCTGGTGGCCATCGGCAAGACCAACGGCTACATTTTAGTCGGCACGGCGGCCCTCTCGGCCACCTCGGCCACCGTGTGGCCGTCCGCCCGGCCGGTCACCGGCAACATCTCCTCCCTGGCCTTCGACCCGAACGACACCCAGACCCTCTACGCCACCTGCTCCAACTTCGGGCAGCAACATGTGCTCAAATCCGAAAACGGCGGCTCGACCTGGGCCGACATCTCCGGCTCCGGGGCCTCGGGACTGCCCGACGTGCCGACCTTTTCCGTCGTCGTGGACCCGAACGTCGCCTCACGGCTGTACGTGGGCACGGACGTGGGGATCTTCGTGACCACCAACGGCGGGTTGAGCTGGGCCGTGGAGAATACCGGCTTCGCCAACGTCATCACCGAGTCCATGGTGCGCGACGCGACAAGCGGGCGGCTGTACGCCTTCACCCACGGCCGGGGGACCTGGTACGTGCCCCTGCCCGGCGCGCCGTCGCCCGCCCCGGCGATCCTGCCGCTGCTTCTGGACGAATAGCCGGGCCGGGGCGGCGCCTCAGCCCCCTGTGGAGGCCTCGGGCGGCCCGACAGGGCGGCCGTCCTCGAAGCGGACGGTGAAGCGGGCGCCGATTCCCAGGGAATTGTCCAGGTAGCGGATGGTGTGGGGCCTGAAGCGGTGGGGGCGGGCCGAGACGAGTTTTGCCGCCGTGGCCCCGGGATTGTCCAAAAGCGCCCTGGCGAAGGGAAATTTTTCGAAATAGGCCAGGGCCGCCCGGGAGATGTCCAGGGGGCCTTGGATGCGCGTGGCCACGCCCTCCATCTGCACCCCCCGGATGTCCTGCCAGGTGGCGGCCGGGGCGTGCGCCGCAGCCGCGCAGGCCGGATTTGCCGCCAGATTGCGGCAGTGCCTGGAGGCGGGCGACGAGAAAAAGACCAGATCCCAGTCCATGGGCGCGAAATAGACGTCCGTGGCCCAGGGCGTCCCGTCCGCGCAGGTGGCCAGGGTCATGGCCGCCGTCTCCCGGAAAAGCCGCTCCACCGCCGCCGTAAAGGCCTGGCTATCCATCCCGTCCCCAGCGCCGAAACAGGTCGTGGGGGATGTCGAACTGGTCGAGCACCTTGCCCACGGTCTGGTCCACCACGTCCATGATGGTCTTCGGGCCGTGGTAAAACGACGGCATGGGCGGCAAAAGCACCCCGCCCATCTCGGCCACGGCGGCCATGTGCCGCAGATGCCCCAGGTGCAGGGGCGTCTCGCGCGGCACGAGCACCAGGCGGCGGCGTTCCTTGAGGGTCACGTCCGCGGCCCGGGTGAGCAGGTTGTCGTTTAAAGACAGGGCGATCTGGGCCAGACTCTTCATGGAGCAGGGGATGACCACCATGCCGCACACCGGAAACGAGCCGCTGGAGATGGGCGCGGCCAGGTTGGCGTGGTCGTGGACCACATGGGCCAGGGCCCGCACGTCGGCCAGCGAGCGGTCGGTCTCCAGGCCCAGGGTCACTTCCGCGCCCTTGCTCACGACGAGGTGGGTCTCGACGCCCGGGGCGTCGCGCAGCACCTCGAGCAGGCGCACGCCGTAGATCACGCCGCTGGCGCCGGAGACGCCGACGATGAGCCGCTTCATGGACATGGTTTCTCCTGTGGGCGCCAGGGCCGGGTTTCCCGGCCCTGGCGCGTCGCGCTTCATATCTGCTGGGCACTCGCGCCGGAAGAGTCCGTGAGGGCGATGGCGGATGCGTTGTTGACACGGGGGGCGCTTTGCGGAGAGACTGCCCGACCTGTGAAAAAGCCTGCAACCAACGGAGAGACCGCGTGAAACGCCTGTCCGCCCTGGCCGCTGCGGCCATGCTCCTTGCCGGATGCGCCCCCCAGTGGGTGAATCCGCAGCTTACCGATCCGGAAAAGGCCAAAGGCCGCCTGTCCAGCGACGTCGCCTATTGTCGGCAACTTGAAAACATGACCCAGGGCCGGTTGGACGCCCAGGAACGGATATCCTTCGACCCCACCGCAGTGGGGCAGATGTCCAATTATTACCACAACTATATGGCGGACAAGACCCGCGAGGACGTGTTCGGCCGGTGCATGCAGGGCCGGGGCTGGAGACATCCCTAGCCGATTCCAGGGACGCGGCGATCCGCAGCCTGCGTCCCTGCCTGCGGAGGTTTGGCGGGGCGGACCTAATGCACGCCGCCCTGCTCGGGCTTGTCCACATTGCCGCTTCCGGCCAGGCCTGCCGCGAAACGCCGCACCTGCTCGCTGGCCCGCCAGCCCTCGTAATATTCGAACCACTCGTCCAGATCCCGCACCCGCTCGTCCATGATGGCCTCGTGGCTGGTCAGCCACATGGCGAAAATCCGCGTCTCCAGCTTGAAGGCCTCGCTGTCGAAGGCCTGGGACACCACGCCCGTCACATAGCGGGCCACTTCGTAGTTGTGGAACACGAATTCCCCCACCACCCGGCGCGAGGTCTCGTAATCCGTGGGGCGGCCGTTGATGTCCGCAAGAAATGCGGCCAGATGCGGCCGGGTCTTCTCCACGGCCAGGAGCTGTTCGGCCGGGATGTCGATGAACACCTGGCCGTCGCGGTCCACGGCGAAATAAAACCTGGCCCAGTTTTCGGCGGACAGCACCTGGAAGATGTCCTGGGCGGCGGCGCTCACATCATTGGACGGGGTCCCGGAGGGGGTGACGGGGCAGTTCATGGGGTCTCCTTGAGGCAACGGACGAAATGTCCGGGTGATGTTTCGAGAAGCTGCGGGGCCGATACGGCGCACTCGGGCATGGCCTCGGGGCAGCGGGGGTGGAAGACGCAGCCCGGGGGCGGGGTGAAAAGGCTGGGGGCGTCGCCGGTCAGGGCGCGTCTGTCGCTGTGGCGCCTGGCCGGGTCCGGCGTCGGGGCGGCGGCCAGAAGGGCCCGGGTGTAGGGGTGGCCGGGGCGCTGCATGATCTCGTCCGTGGCCGCCAGCTCCATGATCCGCCCCAGGTACATGACCGCCGTGCGGTCGCTTATGTGCCCCACCACGGCCAGATCGTGGGAAATAAACAGGTACGACAGGCCAAGGTCGGCCCTGAGGTCGCCCAGGAGGTTTATGACCTGGGCCTGGACCGACACGTCCAGGGCCGAGACCGGCTCGTCGCAGACCACCAGGGCCGGGTTCGTGGCCAGGGCCCGGGCGATGGCCACCCGCTGGCGCTGGCCGCCGGAAAACTGGTGCGGGTAGCGCGCGGCGTGTTCGGGCAAAAGCCCCACCTGGGAAAGAAGCTCCATGACCCGTTTTTTGCGCGCGGCCCGGTCGCCCATGCCCATGGCCCACAGCCCCTCGGCCACGCTGAAGCCCACGCTGCGGCGAGGGTTCAGGGAGGAGAAGGGGTCCTGGAAGATCATCTGCACCAGCCGGGGAAGGCCGTCGCGCAGGGCAGGATCGGACACGTCCCGGCCGTCGTAGAGGACACGTCCGGCGCTCGGACGGTCGAGCCCGGCCACGCACCGGGCCAGGGTGGACTTGCCGCAGCCGGATTCGCCCACCAGTCCCAGGGTCTCGCCCCGGGCCACGGTCAGGCTCACGTCGCTTAGGGCCGTGACCGTGCGCCTCGCCGCGCCAAGCGCCCCGCTTCGCACCACGTAGCGCCTGCTTACGTTTTGCACGTCGAGCAGCACGCTCACGGCGACGTTTCCAGGGCGGCGGCGGCATGCAGCCAGCAGCGCACCGTGCGGCCCGAGGCCATGCGGAACATGGGCGGGGGAGTTACCCGGCAGGCGTCGAAGACATGCGGGCAGCGGGGATGGAAGCGGCAGCCTGCGGGCAGCCGGGTGAGGCTTGGCACCGTGCCTGGGATGGGGGACAGCCGCGTCCTGTCGCCGGGCCGGGGCAGGGAGCGGATGAGCCCGGCGGTGTAGGGATGCAGGGGGTTTGCGAAAAGGGAGGCTACGTCGGCGTATTCGACCACCTGCCCGGAATACATGACTGCGGCGGTGTCGCAGGTCTCGGCCACCACCCCCAGGTTGTGGGTGATGAGCAGGATGGCCGTGCCCTTGGCCGTGGCCAGTCCCAGCATGAGGTCGAGGATCTGCTTCTGGATGGTCACGTCCAGGGCCGTGGTGGGTTCGTCGGCGATGAGCAGGTCCGGGGAGAGGCTTAGGGCCATGGCGATCATCACCCGCTGGCGCTGGCCTCCGGACAGTTCGTGGGGATATCCGGCCAGACGGCGGGCCGTGTCGGAGACGCCCACCAGCTCAAGCATCCGTCCGGCCTCGTCCAGTGCCTCGCGTCGGGATTTGTTGCGGTGCAGGCGGATGGCCTCGGCGATCTGCTCGCCCACCCGCAGGACCGGGTTGAGCGAGGTCATGGGCTCCTGGAAGATCATGGAGATGCGGTTGCCGCGCACCCGGCGCAGCTCGTCCTGTGAAAGCGTCAACAGGTCTGCGCCGTCAAAGACGATGCGTCCCGAAGCCACCTTTCCCGGCGGCGGCGCCAGCCCCAGGATGGAAAGGCCCAACACGGTCTTGCCGCAGCCTGATTCGCCCACCACGGCCAGGGTCTCGCCCCGGGCGATGGACAGGCTGACGCCGTCAACGGCCACGGCCGCGCCTTCGGCGGCGTAAAAGACGGTGCGCACGTCGTGAACGGATAAAAGGGCGTTGGGCATGGCGATGGGGACCTTTTACGGCAAGGCGCCGTGGACGTCACGGTACGTGTTTTGCCCCGGGGTTTCAAGGGAGCCCGGACCGGTGCAGGGGCCGGTCGTCCACATCCAGGGCCAGAAGCGAAAGGGCCGGACCGGGACCGGCGAAGGACCGGGCGTGGGCCAGGGCCTTTACCGCGAGAAGCCCGGGCAGGGCGGCGAAGGCCGGATCGTCCCGGGTCAGCTCGAAGGCGTGACGCACGGTGTTGGCCGTGGCCACCTTGGCGCATGCGGCGTCGGCTATTCCGGCCTCGGCGCACCATCCGGCCAGGGCCGAAAAGTCCGTGTCCGTCAGGTGGGCGTGGGTGTTGGGCAGGCCCATGGCCATCTTCACCAGCTTGCCGGGATAGGCGCACAGGGTGACGGCGGGAAATCCCCGGGAGGCGGCCGCCGCCAGGGAAAAGGCGAAAAAGTCCGCGATCTGCACGAAGGCCTGCTCCGGAAGGTGCGGCAGCACCCTCCGCAGGGCCTTTTCGCTGCGCCGCCCTGTGGACAGGCCCGCATGCCCCACGCCAAGCGCCCGGGCCACGTCCAGGGCCTCGGCCACGGCCCCCTGCCAGGCCTCGTGGCTAAACGGCCTGACGATGCCTGACGTGCCCAGGATGGATATGCCGCCCGTAATCCCCAGGCGCGGGTTCATGGTGCGCGCCGCCAGGGCCTGGCCGTCCTCCACGTCGATGATCGCGACAAGGCCGAAGGCGGCGCAAGGCCCGGTCGCCGCCGCAGCCTCGGCCAGGGCGGCCCGTATCTGGGCCAGGGGGCCGGGATTGATGGCCGGGGCGCCCACGGGGATCGGCAGGCCGGGCAGGGTGGCCAGACCCACCCCGGGGCCGCCCTCGATGCGCGTCTCGCCGGGGGCCAGGGCCGGATCGAGGGCCACGGTGCAGCCGATGCGCGCCCCATGGGTCACGTCCGGGTCGTCGCCGCCGTCTTTTATGGTCACGGCCCGCACCCGGCCGCCCGGCAGCATGGCTGCTTCGGCCACGGCCACGGTCAGGCGCCCCCCGTCCGGTAGGGGAACGACGACGGACCAGGGCGGCCCGTCCGGCAGGGGAACGACGACGGACCAGGGCGTTCCGTCCGGCAGGGGAATGTCCACGTCATAGGGAGGTGCGGCCGGAAGATGGCCGAGAAGGGCCAGGGCCGCGAGCTTGGCCGAGGCGGCGGCGGCCGTGCCGGTGGTGAAGCCGCTGCGCAGGTCTTTGCGGTCAGGCATGGGCGGCGGCCATGGCCGCTGCGAAGGCCGGGGCCAGGTCCGGATTGCTGCCGAAATGCAGGTGCACGTAGCTGCCAAGGACATGTCCCAGGGCGAAGCCCTCGGGGGCCTCCAGGCGCCCGGACCGGCCGGACAGGGAATAGATGGCGTCGACATTCGGGCTGGCCCCCGGGGCGGGCGCCAGGCGCGAATAGTGGAACTCGTGGCCCCGGGCCGTGGTCCCGGCCGGACCGAGCAGGCTGTCAGCCAGGGTGACGGCCTCCCGGTAGCCCAGGGCCGAAAAACGCGGTCCCATGGTCGCGGCGAAGGGGAAGACCCCGGCCATGGGGAAGACCGCGCCTGCGGCGTCGGTCAGGGTCTGCATGAGGTACATGAAGCCGCCGCATTCGGCGTAGACCGGGCGCCCTGCGGCGCAAAAATCGCGCACCGCCCGGCGCATGGCCGCGTTCTCGGCCAGTCGGGCGGCGAAAAGCTCGGGATAGCCGCCGCCCAGGTACAGGCCGTCCAGGCCAGGCGGCAGGGCCGCGTCGCCAAGCGGCGAAAAGGGGACGATCTCGGCCCCGGCGGCGCGCAAAAGGCGCAGGTTCTCCTCGTAATAAAAGCTGAAGGCGGCGTCCCGGGCCACGCCCAGTCGCACCCGGGGGGGCGGCGGGGGGGCGGCGGCAAGGTCCGAAAGGTCGAGAAGGGGCAGGTTGTCCAGAAGCCGGGCCACGTCCAGACGCGACTCCACGGCGTCGGCCAGGGCGGCGCAAACGGCGGCGTAGCCTGTGTCCTGGCCCGGGGCGCACAGCCCCAGATGCCGCGACGGCAGGGTCAGGGCCGCGTCGCGGGGGAGGTAGCCCAGAACCGGCATGTCCGGGACGCTTTTCATGGCCTGGGCCAGTATCTCCCGGTGGCCCTCGCCGCCCACCTGGTTGAAGACCACCCCCAGAAATTCCAGGTCCGGATCGAACTCGGCGAATCCCTTGACCAGGGCGGCGGCGGAGCGGCCCATGGCCCGGGCGTCGACCGTCAGAAGCACCGGCAGGCCCAGGATTTTGGCCAGCCGGGCCGTGCTCCCGGCGTCGCTGGCGCCGGAAAAGCCGTCGAAAAGGCCCATGACGCCCTCCACCACGGCCACGTCCGCCGTGGCCGCATGGCGGGAAAAAAGGTCGCGTACGGCCTCTTCGGAAAGCATCCAGGCGTCCAGGTTGTGGCTGGGGCGGCCGGTGGCCGCCTGATGGTGCATGGGGTCCAGGAAGTCGGGACCGGCCTTGAAGGCGGCCGCCCGGTAGCCGCGCCGGGTCAGCGCGGTCAGAAGGCCCACGGCCAGGGAGGTCTTGCCCCGGCCGCTGCCCGTGGCCGCGACGACAAGGCCGGGGACCACGGTCATCGGCTGGCGGCGACGACCTTGGCGTCCTGGCCGCCCTGCCTCTCGGCCAGCTTGAAGCCCTCGTCGATGAGCCGGACGGTCTGGGCCTCGCGCACTTTGGGGCTGCGCGCCCCCAGGACCACGGCCAGAAGCCGCTTGTCGCCGCGCTTGGCCGTGACCACGATGTTGAAGCCCGAGGCGTTGACGAAGCCGGTTTTTAAGCCGTCCACCCCGTCGTACTTGCCGAGCAGCGTGTTGGCGTTGCGGCGCATGATCTCGTTGTGGCTGAAATACTTCATGGAATGGATGGTCAGCGCCCCTGGGAAACGCTCCAGGTAGGCCTTGGAGAGCTTGAGCATGTCCCGGGCCGTGGTCAGTTGGCCCTCGGCGGGCATGCCGTTGGGGTTTTTGAAGCTGGTGGAGGACATGCCCAGGCCTGTGGCGGTCTGGTTCATGCGGGAGACGAAATCGGGGATGGACGGCGCCAGGCGTTCGGCCACGGCCACGCAGGCGTCGTTGGCCGAGGCGATGGCGATGCCCTTGATGAGCTCCGTGAGCCTGACCTCCTCGCCGGGGTGCAGGGCCATGTTGGACCCCCCGGCGGCCGGGGCGTGCTCGGTGACCGGGACCACGTCCCAGGGGCGCAGGTCGCCGCGCTGGATGGCGTCGAAGACGATGTACAGGGTGAGGATCTTGGTCAGGGAGGCCGGGGCGATCTGGCGGTCGGGGTCCTGCTCGTACAGGATCGCGCCGGTGCCCAGATCCATGAGCAGGGCGGACTTCACGTCCAGGCGGCCGTCTTCGGGCGGGGCCTCGGCGGCGGGTTCGGCCTTGGCCTTGCGGGCGGCGGCGCGTTTTTCGGTCTTGACCGGGGCCTTGGCGGCCTTTTCCGCCGTGGCGGAGCGGGTCTGCCGGGCCTTTTCCGGGCGTTCGGCGCACAAGCCCGGGGAGGCGGCGCCGGTCAGAAGGCAGAGGCCGGTCAGGAGGGTGAGGCAGGTCGTAAGGAGGTTTTTTCTCATGGTGGTGCGTCCCCATGCGCTGTGGTGAAGCGGCAGGTGCGGGGGGTGTAGCGCGTTACGGCGCGTGCTGTCAAAACGTGGCGGACGAGGTTCGTCGCCGCCTCTTGCCGCGCGATGCGGCGTGAGCGCGTAAGGAGGGCGCCGCGCCGCCGCCCGCTAGACGTTGCGGGCCAAATCCATACATGTCCTGCATACGGTGAAAAGGAAAAAGGATGCAACAGGTTTTTGCCGCAGGGGAAACGCCTGCATGCGCGTCCCCGGCGTCTTGCCACCTGTGCGGCCCCCTGGTAGCGTCGGACCATGCCGCAGCGTCCTTATGCGCCTATCGCCCTGTTGTGGGACCATTCCCACATCTGGGGGCTTCTCATGCACCGCGCCCTGACGGATATGGGCCTTGCCTTCGCCCTGCTTCGCGGCCGGGATGCGGCGCAGGTGCTGTGCGGCGACGCCCCGCCGCGTCTATTGGTCGTGCCGGGGGGCTTCGCCCGGCGCAAGCTGGAGGCCCTGGGGCCGGGCGGCGCCGATGCGGTGCGCCGGTTCGTGGCCTCGGGGGGTGCGTACCTGGGCATCTGCGGCGGGGCGGGGCTGGCCTTGTCCGACCCCGACGGCCTGTCGCTTTGTCCCTGGCGGCGGGCCGGGTTTCGCAACCGGCTTAAGCATTTCATCAGCGGCCATGTGGGGGTGGCGGCGGATAGGGCCTCGCCCCTTTGTCCGGACTGGCTGGCCAAGCGGCCGCTGGTCCCGGTGTGGTGGCCGGCCCGGTTCGCGCCGCCTTTGACCGGGATCGACGAGGGCGTCCTGGCCGCCTACGACGGACCGGGGCCGGACTTCATGCTGGCCGATCTGGATGTGGCCGGGCTGTCGGCGGACACGCTTTCCGTGTGGCGGGATCGGTACGGCATCGGCATCGGAACGGATTTCCCGGGCGAGGGGCCGTGCATGCTGGCCGGACGCTTCGGCCAGGGCGCGGTGGTCTTGTCCCACGCCCACCTGGAGACCCCGGACTCCTGGGAGGCCAACGCCTGGCTTGGGCATATCCTGGCCGTTTTGACCGGCGACGCCCCGCCGAAGCCGCCCGCGTCGCCCGTGTCGGCCGTGTCGGCCTGGGACCCGGCCCGGGCTGAGCGCCGCTTCGGAGAGCCCGGGCTTGACCAGGCCTGCACGCTGCTTGACGCGGTTATTGAGCTTGGCGTGGAGCATCATCTGCTTTTTCGGCGCAGTCCCTGGCTTTTGGGTTGGCGGCCGGGCGCCCCGGGGTTCGCCGTGAGCAACCTGCGGGCCATGCTGCATCAGGCCGCGTCCACGCCGCCCACGCCCGGGGCCGTGGCCTGCTGGCGGGAGCATGAGGCGCGCTTTGCGGCGGGCATGCGCCGCTTTCACGACGGCGTGGCGGACTATTTCCTCTCCGAACGGCTGGCCGCCACCCTGGCCCGCTTCGACCACACGGCCGTACCCGAGGCTGTTTTGGCCCGGGAGCGCCAGGAGCTTTTCGGCCCGCCGCCGGGCGTGGGCGGGGCCTGCGGCCGCCTGCTGGCCGTTTTGGACGAGCTGGTGCGGCGGCAGCTTTCGCCCTAAGCCGACCGCGCCTGGATTTAGGCCGTCAGACGGCGCCCCCCTGCCTGCATCTCCTGGACAAGCTGCCGGATGTCCCTGGCCCGGTCGGAAAGCTCCTGCACGGCGGCCCCGGAGCGGCCCATGGCCTGGGCGATGTCTGCGGCGATGCGCTCCAGATCGCCCACGGCCCGGCCGATCTGCTCGCTCGACGCCGACTGCTCTTCGGCCGCCGTGGCGATGGAGGTCACCTGCCGGGAGGTGTCGTCGGCCAGGGTCACGATCCGGCCCATGGCCCCGCCGGACTCCCTGGCCATGCCGGTGGCCGTGTCGATGGCCCGGGCCGACTCGTCCACGCTGTGGATGCTCTGGCGCGCCCCCTGCTGGATGTCGGTGATGGCCCGGCCCACCTGGGCCGTGGCGGTCATGGTTTTTTCGGCCAGCTTGCGGACCTCGTCGGCCACCACCGCGAAGCCGCGTCCGGCCTCGCCTGCCCGGGCGGCCTCGATGGCGGCGTTTAGGGCCAGAAGGTTGGTCTGGTCGGCTATATCGCCGATGACGCCCATGATCTGGCCGATGTCCTCGGCCTGGCGGCCCAGGGCGGCCATGTTTTCGGTCAGGGACCGGGTGCGCTCCTGGATGTCCGTGATGGCGGCCACCACCTCCTCCACCACCTTCGAGCCGCCCATGGCCGTCTGGCGGGTCTGGTCGGACATGCGGGAGGCCTCGGAGGCGTTTTTGGCCACCTCGGACACCGTGGCCGACATCTGTCCCATGGCCGTAGCCGTCTCGCCGGTGCGCTCGGTCTGCCGGGACGCGCCCCGGGTGGTCTGTTCGATGGTCGCGGCCAGTTCGTCCGAGGAGGCGGCCAGCAGGTCCGCCACCTGGCCCAGGCGTTCAGCCACGTCCAGGGTGGCGGCCCGGGCGGCCTCGGCCCGGCGCCCCTCCTCCTCGGCCCGGTCCACGGCCTCCCTGGCCAGTTGGGCGTGCCCTTCGGCCTGGAGGCTTTTTTCCTCGGACTCGGCGATCTTGTCGCGCAAAAGGGCCACCATCCGGGTCAATCCTCCGGCCAAGACGCCGATCTCGTCTTTTTGGTCGACGGCAAGCCTGGCGTCGAAGTTTCCTTTCTCCACGTCCCCCATGAAGGCCAGGGTGGCGGCCACGGGCCGGGTCACCCCGCGCACGATGACCACGGCCACCAAAAGCCCCAGGACCAGGACCCCGATCCCGGCCCCGAGGATGACCATGTCCGTGGTCCGGCCCAGGGCGTCGGCCAGGGTCCGGCGGGATTCAAGCAGGGCGGCCTGATCCTTGGCCAGTTCCCCCAGCATGCCGCGCATGGCGTCCATGATCTCCTTGCCGCCGGACAGGGCCATGATCTGCATCACGGCGCTCAGGTCGCCGCTTGATCCGGAGGCCTTGCGCTCCTTGATGAGCGGGGCGGCCTCCTCCTTGATCCAGGCGGCGCATTGTCCGGCGAGATCCTTCAGGAGTTTCTGCCGCGCCTCGTCCCCGGCGGCCTCGCGCGTCAGCAGGGCCAGACTGTCCTCGAAACGTTTTTTCCCGTCGGCATAGGGCAGCAGGAAATCGTCCAGACCCGTGAGGGCGAAGCCCCGCACCCCGCTTTCCATGTCTAAAAGCCCCCCGGCCAGGGCGTTTTGCACCTCGATGGTCCGGTAGACGCGCACGGACGCCGCCGTGGCGTCGGCCAGCCTATGGAAATTGGAGGCCACGACGGCCAGGGCGGCCAGGGCCAGGGCCAGCACGATGCCGAAGCCAAAGCCCAGTTTTTTCGAAAAGCCCATGTTTTTCAAGGACACGGTACGACTCCTTGTGGCGGTTGGGGACGCGGGAGACTGGCCGGGGCGGGCGGGGCAGGAAGACGTCGGCCTTGTCAGTCCACCTCGATGCAGTCGTGGGGGCAATAGGCCTGGGCCCGCAGGGCGTCCTCCTCGGGACACTCGTCGCACACGACCACGGGCTTTTCGGTCAGGGGGTCCATACGGAAAATATCCGGGGCCATTTCGGCGCACGCGCCGCAGCCGTTGCAGCACACGGGGTTGACGGACACGCTGCGCAGGGGGCAGGTCTGGGACATGGTGCTCCTCGGGGGGCGTTTCACGGCGGGGGCCGCGCGGTTTCCGGGAAAAAAACAGGCCTTGGCCGGGCTATCGCATTTTGGTCGGAAAGCCTATGCTCGGCATGAAAAAAGTCAATGCCCGGCTGCCGACACGGCGCTGCCCGGCGGGAATCAAGAATGATCTGCAACAGATGCGGCGCGGAAAACGACGACGTGAACAGGCTGTGCTCCGTGTGCGGGCACAAGCTGCAATCCCGTGAGCGGGAGGATTTTGGAGGCGACGCCGCCGGGGATGTCCCGTCGTCCGCCCGGCCGGACGCGGCGGACGGCGGCGCAGCGTTCTCCGGGCGGGCCCCGGACCGCGACCAGGGGGCGTTTTTGCCGCATCTCGGAGGGGGACAGCCTTCGATATGGGGGGATATGGCCTTTGGCTGGGGCGTGGCCGTTCTTCTGGCCGGGGCGGCTGTCTGGGCGCTTGCGGCCGGGGTGTATTGGCCGCTGTATCCCCTGACCGGGCTGGCGGCGCTGGTGGCCTGGCGGCGCGCTCGTCGCGGGCCGCCGAGGTGACGCGTCGCTTTCTCGAAAAGAGGCGGTCCGGTCTGCGGCGTTCCCGCCCGGGTCCGTCAGGGGAGGCCCGGCGGACTCCCCGCGCCGTCCGTAACCGTCGCCACGCAGCGCGGCATGGCGCGCTACGAGGACTCATGACGCCTTGGGGATTTTTTCCCGTCCGCTGGCAGGCATGGCGTCGAGGCGTTTTTTGATCTCTTTATAGTATTCTACTTGAAAGCGGTGCACCAGTCGTCCGATCTCGTCCACCCCGCCCCTTTCCACGCCTTTCCAGGCCGGTTTTCGTTCTGGCTGGTGGATGGCCAAAAAATGCACGCCGACCTCCACCCGGCCTCCGGAAACCGGCCTCACGTTGCGCACGCAGGAGATGATCCGGAACATGTGCCGTTGCGGAAAGGCCCTCCCCGCAAACTGGAGGTCCACAAGCAGCCGCCTGCCCACCTCCAGATGCACCTCGCTGGAGGCGAAATCGGATTTCGAGAAAGACAGGCGCATGCCGCCGCTTGAGAGGTTGCGCAGGGTCAGGCCGATGCTGGAGTGGTTGGGGCTTATGTCCAGGATCGGCCGGGACAGGATGCGCGGCGGGGCGGTTTTGTCCGATCCGCCCATCACCGGCCACAGGCCAAGCCTGGGCATGTGGCGCATCTGCAGGGTGATGCGGACGTTTTGGCGCCGCTCCAGGGTTTTTATGACATCCGGCAGGGCCAGGGCCAGCCGCTCCCGGCGGGGATCGACGGAGATCACCCGGCTTGAGAATTCAAAAAGCTGGGTGCGGCCGCAGTCGCGGGCGCACAGGATGAACCGGAAGACGAAGCGCTGCCCCTTCCAGTGGTGCAGGCCCGTCATCTGCAGGCCCCGGGGCTCCAGCTCGAGGCAGCCGGAGGCGGTGTCTACGGCCAGAAAATAGCGTTTTTCTCCGGACCCTTCTCCTATCTCGATGCGAAACACGGCCCGCTGGGCCACGGCCTCGTCGAGAAGATTTTGCACGGCCGTCGAGGACTTCCTTGACCGAAAAAGCGTGAGGATGCGTCTGAACATGGGGTGAGCCTGCCTTGCGCCACGTGGTTTACGACAAAAAGATGCTGCGCAGGCCCATACCGGTTTTAGGCGGCTTTGCGGCAGGTTGCGGAAAAATGCCGCACGAACGTCGTCTGACCGGCGTCTGGCCTGCGCCTGGCCTGCGCCTGACCTGTGTCTGACGCGTCCCTCCCGGTCACGGCAGGGGCGCCGCCCGGAAAGGCGCACAGGACCGGACTGTCGTAAGGTAGGGGCATTGGGGACGGTCAGGCTAGGCGCAAAGGGCCGGATAGGGCGCGAGGCCTTGTTGTCGGGAGGCAGCGGCCGTGGGGACGGTCAGGCGCAAAGGGCCGGATACGGCGCGAGGCCGTGTTGTCGTGAGGTGGCGGCCGTGGGGGAGGTAAGGCAGGCGAAAAGGGCCGGATACGGCGCGACGCGGCGTCCGGGGGCAGGAGGCAGGGTGGTGCAGGGCGCCCTATTTGAAGCGGACTTGAAGGCTGATGGCTGTTTTGCCGTCGCTGAAGGTCAGATCCTTGAAAAGCTTTTGCCGGTCCACGCTGTAGGTCTCCATGGATTGAATCTCCACGCGGGTGACCTCCTTGCGGGAGATGGGGATGGCGGTCTGGGACGAACCGAGCTTGAAGACGATGCGGTCGCCGTTGTTGTACCAGAAGTAGTAGCTGCGGTTCTCGGTGAAGTAGTAGGCCGGGGAGAAGTCCATGATGTCTGGCTCCAATTTCTTGGAAAAGGCCAGATCCAGGCGGTAGATGTCGCCGCTTAGGCGGGTGATGTGGTTGGCGGCCAGAAAGTAACGGCCGCTGCTCTCGCCCTTGCCGGTGTCGATGTCGGCGAAACCGCCCACCACCTCGAAGTCGATGGCCGGGGCCGAGGTTTTCCCTTCCTGCCCCTTGAAGAACTGTTGCAGGGCGGCGATGGAGTCGGAGGCCGAGGCCGCCGGTCCGGCCGCCTGCCCCGGGCCGCTAAGCCCGGCAAGAAACAGGCACGTCGCCGCAAGGGCTGCGGCTGCAAGGGATGTGAGGTATCGGCCGGACATGTTCTTTCGCCTCCACTCCGGTTCCGCCCCGGGGGCGGAGGATGTCGTGGCCGCCCCTTGCCCGTACAACGCGACGACTGGCGCGGCATGCAAAAAAAAGATATGCCGTACGAAAGGGCATCAATCAGTAACCCGCCACCCGGTGAATTGCAACGCCATGCACGAGACAAAAGCGGCCGCGCGCCGCATCCTGGACCAACTCCCCGGCCGCAGGCTGACGCGGGAAGAGGCCCTGGTCCTTCTCGACCAGGCCAGCCTGCACGACCTGTGCGCCGCAGCCATGGAAGACCGCCTGCGCCGCCACGGCAAGGCCGCCTATTACGTCTACAACCAGCACATCAATTTCACCAACGAGTGCGTCAACGCCTGCCGGTTCTGCGCCTTCGGCAAGCGTCCCGGCAGCCCGGAGGCCGTGACCCATACCGTGGACGAGATACGGGCCATGGTCCGGGAGAAGCGGGACCAGATCGTGCGCGAGACCCACATCGTGGGGGGCCTTAATCCCAAGCTGCCGTTTGCGTATTACGTGGAGCTTTTGCGGGCTGTGGCCGAGGAGCGCCCGGACGCCGGGATCAAGGCCTTCACCGCCGTGGAGGTGGCCCATCTGGCCGACGTGGAAGGTCGGCCGGAGGAGGACATCCTGTCGGCGCTTCGGGAGGCCGGGCTGCTCATGCTGCCGGGCGGCGGGGCCGAGGTGTTCTCCCCGGCGCTTCGGGCCAGGCTGTGTCCGGAGAAGATCTCCGGCGAGCGCTGGCTGGCGGTGCACGCCAAGGCCCACGGCCTGGGCATGAACACCAACGCCACCATGCTCTTCGGGCATATCGAGACCTTTGCCGACCGCATCGACCACCTAGGCGCCCTGCGCGACCTCCAGGACAAAACCGGCGGATTTTTGTGCTTCATCCCGCTGCCGTACCAGCCGGGCAACAATCCGCTCTCGGCCCGGGGACCGGACGGCGCCGACTACCTGCGCACCATGGCTATTTCCCGGCTTTTTCTGGACAACGTCCCGCACCTGAAGGCCTACTGGGTCATGGCCGGGATCAAGGCCGCCCAGATGGCGCTGTGGGCCGGGGCCGACGACTTCGACGGCACCCTGGTGGAGGAGCGCGTGGGCCATGCCGCCGGGGCGGACACCCCCAAGGGCCTGACGGCCTCGCTCCTGCGCCAGGCCATCACCATGGCCGGATTTGAACCCGTGGAGCGCGACGCCCGGTTCCAGACCGTGCCCCCGGCGTGAGGCCGAGACGCGGGGGGGCGGCGGCGGCCCTTGCGGCATCCCCGGGAAGGATCGCTGGTTTTCGATGGGATGTTTCGCCTGGGAGGGCGTGGACTGTCTGACAAGGAGGAGGCGTCATGACGTTCTGGAAGCGGATGACGGGGCTGGTTCTGCTTGCGGCGTTTCTGGCGGGGGCGCTTGGCTGCGCCGGGGGCAACTCCCCCGGCTCCAAGCAGGCCCAGCTCCTCAAAAGGATGCAGACCTCGCACAGCAACCACTAAAAAGCCGAAAAACCGCTGTCTGGCGGTCTTTCGGCTTCGTAATGCGGGTGGCGTGTCTGGCGGCCCTTTCTTCCGGTCGCCCGGGTCTCCCCAGGGTCTCCGGTCGGGCCGCCCTGCCGTAAGAGTTCGTTAGCCGCCGATGCCGGTGGTGATTTCCTCGAAGGTGGTGCGCAGCGTGGTGCCCAGGGCGGTGACGGCCAGCACGATGACAGCCGCGATCAGCGAGGCCAGAAGACCGTATTCAACCGCCGAAGCCCCTTCCTCATCACGCACGAAGTTCATGATCTGGTTCAACATGGCCGTTCTCCTTGTATTGAAATCTGTTTTGAAATTTTTCCTTGCGGATGACTTCCTTTGAGCAACTGCCGTGCCAGAGGGCCAAGGCGCAGGAAAAAGGCGGTCATTATTTTGGGTCGTTGAAAAAAGATGAGCTTTGGCAGGGAGTTGCTTTGGAAGGCGGCGAAGGCTGCCAGCTGCCCCGAGCCGGGACGCTGCCGCCGGAGTCCACAGGTCGTGGAGCGAAGAACCGGGGCGCGAGCGGTAAACCGGCTGGCGGCGCGGCATGCGGGGGAGAAGCGATGTCGTGGTCTGGCGGATGAAGAATCCACGATTTATGGATCGGCTGAAAAAGGGTCCAGAGACCTGGCGGAAAGAGCGTCGGATGTCTGAAAATGGCGCCCGGGGCTGGCCGGACATGCCCGGCGGCCACGTGCCCGCCGGGGTGTCGAACGGCCGGCGTCGCCAAGGGGCGTTCGGGGGGCCGGGGTGTCGAGCGACCAACGTCGCCAAGGGGCGTTCGGGGGGCCGGGGTGTCGAGCGACCAACGTCGCCAAGGGGCGTTCGGGGGGCCGGGGTGTCGAGCGGCCAGCGTCGCCGTGGTGCGTCAGGG
>Ga0209800_10000305_pt1 | contig 89530 bp, 103 predicted proteins | sample Higcelweek8metaG_FD_187174 | JGI IMG/M metagenome (GOLD analysis project Ga0209800, IMG submission 187174) | Freshwater pond sediment microbial communities from the University of Edinburgh, under environmental carbon perturbations - High... | ecosystem: Environmental > Aquatic > Freshwater >... | reverse complement strand
TGCGGCAAACGAAGACGTTTACCTCGACGCAGGAAGTGTGAGCAACGCGATCACCAGCGCGACCAACGCGAACTTCGAGAACCTTGCGGCCAACACTGCGCCGGTATCGACCACGATTACCGATACGACCGGACCGGTGATTGAAAACCAAAGTTTCACCTATGCGGAAAATCAAACGGCAGGTGCAATCGTTGCTACAGTGGTGGCAAGTGATACCGTTGGAGTGAGCGGATTTGCTTTCACGACAACAGGAACCAACACTTCTGCAGACGGTTTCTATCAAATTGATAATAGTGGTGTCATCACCTTAACTGTTGCGGGATCGGCTTCAGCCGTGAATGACTTCGAACAAGGAAGCAACAGTGCAAACTACGGTATTACCGTCAAAGATACTGCCGGCAACATGACCACTGCGACGATTACTCTCAATGAGAATAACATCAATGAAGCACCGATAGCCGTCGATGATGGCAATAGTATTACCGGGACTCATTTTGGCTTAAGAGGTGAATATTTTGGAATTAATACTTCTGATTCGGGTGATAACGACAATTATTTGATTGATTCAATCGCCGATTTCAGAAATATGATCAGTACTAAAACTCCTGATGCTACTTTTACTGGATCGAATATTTTTTATGGATATGGGACAGGGTCTGTTTCACTGAATCAAAATTTAGTTGAATTCTTGAATACAGACAGTGCCTCATTGGTATGGAATGACAGCAGTAACCATGCCGAAGGAGGGATTCATCTTTCAGGCTCAATTTACTTAGAGGCAGGAAGTTATAATTTTAAAGTTCTCGGTGATGACGGTTATGAGATTTTACTCAACGGCGTTCAAGTTGCAGCGGTTAATAAAAATCAATCGCCGACTGAAGATACTTTTTCATATACTATCCCTACTGACGGCTATTATGCTATAGATATGATTTGGTGGGATCAGGGTGGTGAATATGTTTTCCAACCGGTATTTTCTAAAGATGGCGGCGAGTACCACTATATTGATTCTAGTATTTTGATTCAAGATACGGAGACAAGTTCTTTATTTGCAACATCACAAGATACTCCACTGGTGATAGATACTGAAAAAGTATTAAGCAATGATAATGACAATGATTCGTCTAACCTTCGTGTTACAAGTGTAGGAAACGCTTCTCACGGTGTTGCGACATTGAATGCAGAGACCGGCGAGATAACTTTTACACCTGATGCAGGATATGTGGGGCAAGCTTCATTTACCTATATGATGTCTGATGGTGACCCTCAAAATCCGTTGACCGACTCAGCAACGGTTACTTTATACGTGCATGGTTCATCTGAAATAGTGCCAAGTAATACCGATACAACGGCACCTACGCTAGAGATTACTTCTTCGAGCGATCTTCTTGACGAGGGAGAGAGTGCAACCATTACCTTTACCTTTAGTGAAGCAGTAAACGGATTTACCAATGGTGATATTAGCGTTGCAGGGGGAAGTCTCAGCAGTCTTAGCACAGCGGATAACACTACATGGACCGCAACGTTTACGAAAGACAGCACCTCAACGGCTCCGTCCATCAGTGTCGCTAACAGCAGTTATACCGATATGGCTGAAAACAACGGAGTAGGCAATAGCTTGAGTCTGAGTACCTTTTTCCCTGGAGGTGAAAGCGGAAGCGGAAACGGAGATGATACGATACACGGTGGAGGAGCTGCTGATGTCCTTGTCGGAGATGTCGGCGGTCTTGTTACAACGGTTCAAGAAGGTTCAAACTATAACATTGCATTGATTGTAGATACCTCGGGAAGTATGTCGAGCAATCAAATGACACTTATGAAAAATGCATTGAATAATTTGATTTCTAACTTATCCGGACATGATGGAACGATTAATATTAGTCTGATCAGTTTTGCGACAACGGCTACTCTCACAATATCCATTGATGATTTTTCAACAAGCGATATATCATCATTGACAAATACTATCAATAACCTCAGTGCCGTAGGTGGAACCAATTATGAAGATGCATTTGACAAAGCACAATCATGGTTTACTTCTTCGCCTCAGGATGATTTTGAAAATTTAGTATTCTTTTTAACCGACGGAGATCCGACGTATTATAACAATAGTAACGGCACTATCGGAGGTACAGGAAATACTACCGATGCCGCGACGCTACAAAATTCTATTGATGCCTTTACGGCACTCACGACAGCCGTCGAGGGTGTAGAAGTTCATGCCGTCGGTATGGGTTCAGGTGTGAATGAAACGTATTTGAATTTCTTTGATAATACATCGACAGTGAGTGAAACCACGATTAATCTAGGGACAACAACGACAACGTTGGCCGATTTCTCATATTCTAATGATGTATTAGATAGTATAAATCAATGGACGAAGTCAGGTGATAGTAATGGAAGTGTCCAAATTTACGATGGATATTTATCTATTAAAGATGCAAAATCGAATCAAACCAGTACCGTTGTAACGAGTGCCGCGATCACGGTAAGTGCCGATGAGAGTTCATTGAGTTTTGACTATAAAACAACGGAATGGAACAATGGGGACAATGCGAGTTGGAAATTACAAATCTTGCAAAACGGGGTTTGGAGTGATACGGCAAACGGCTCGACACTGAGTGAAACAGGGTATTACTCTACGAAAATCACCACAACAACCCCTTTAGAGAGTGGAACCTATCGGATAGTATTTAATGTTAAAGATAGTTCGAACTGTGATACGGCAGAGTTAAGAATTGACAATATACGTTTAGTAACACCGAATCTCATTACCGCATCGGTGGGTCAAGCTCACGTTATCTACACGGCGGCAGAACTGGAAGCGGCTTTGGTACAAGGATCCAGTACTATTGAACTTGCGGCGGTAGGTGCGGATACGGTTTATGGCGGAAACGGCGACGATGTTATTTTCGGAGATACCATTAATACCGATACTCTACCGTGGGGAGTTAATGGAAATCCGGCTAAACCGGCTGATCTTCATGACGGTTTAGGTCTTGATGGTCTTAAAACATTTTTGGAATTGAAAAACGGAACCGCTCCTACCGATGCAGAGCTTTACGATTACATCAAAACCAATCATGCTGCATTTAATGTAGAGAATGATGTACGCGGCGGTAATGATACTTTATCGGGAGAAGCCGGCAACGATGTCTTGTATGGTCAAGGGGGTAATGATACCCTTGATGGAGGTGCCGGCAGTGATATCATCTACGGCGGTACCGGAAACGACACCCTTATTTTTGATGGTGTTGACAGTGTGGTTGATGGTGGAGCAGGGTTTGATACATTGGTACTATCGATGAATACTTCCATTAATTTTGATTCATTGATCAGTAATCCGGTGAGTAACATTGAAGTGATCGATTTAGCTCAAAACGGCGATCACCAAATGGTGAATATATCCTTGCAAGATGTTATTGATATGACCGATGGAAATAAAGATTTGTATATCCTTGGCGATGCCGGTGATAAAGTAACGGTAGATACTACAACCTTAACCAAACAAGACGGAAGCGTGAGTGAAGTAGTGAACGGAAGCGAACATACTTTTGATGTTTATGTCAACGCTTCTGATCCGACCGTAACCCTCAAAGTTGAGCAAACTATCACGGATACGATCTGATATTTGGCTAAAATTAGAGGATGAAAAGAACACTCACCTTTTTTCTCATTACGGCGGTACTCTCCGCCGTACTTTTCAGCTCTCCTGAATTTTCTATCACCAAAGCTTTTTTAGATAAAATTGAGCGTGAATACGGCCCTTTTGCCGCGCGCCGCGCTTATGCGTTGGTACAAATGATGAATGAAGCAAGAGATGCTAATGAGCTTGAAAAGCTTGAAAAAGTGAACGATTTTTTTAATCAGACACCCTATGCCGCGGATAAAGAGACGTGGGGAGAGAGTGATTATTGGGCGACACGGTATGAGTTTATCGGAAAAGATAAAGCAGACTGTGAAGACTACGTCATCGCCAAATATTTTACCCTGAAAGAGTTAGGGGTCCCCCCCTCTAAACTTTTTATGACGTATGCCAAATCAATACGGTACAAAACGGCACATTTGGTGTTGACATACTACGAAACATCCCGTTCCGTCCCGTTGGTTTTGGATAATTACAACTATAAAATTCTTCCCGCTTCGAAACGAAATGATTTGATACCGATTTACAGTTTTAGCGGAGATGAGTTGTTTAATGCCAAGCAGGCTCAGATCGGGAAAATGGTTCCGGCATCAACCCGCCAGAAACGTTCGTGGAATGAATTAGTAATAACAAGGTCAAAGGAATAAAAATGAGTCTATTTAAACAACTGGTGATGATGCTAAGCCTCTTTTTAGCGGTTATTTTGGTATCGGTTATGGTGCTTAATTTTCGATCGGCAACCGAATTTGCCCAGAACCAACTCTATACTGATGCTAAAAATACGGCCCATTCTCTGGGTCTTTCACTTTCTAAAGTCGCTGATCCTTCAGATACGTCGAGCATGGAGACGATGATTAATGCTATTTATGACAGCGGATATTATCAGCGTATACGTTTAGCCGATGTTGAGGGAAAAGAGGTTTACGTGCGAGAGAGCGAAGTCCGTGTTAGCGATGTTCCTCAATGGTTTATCGAGATGGTACCGATCTATAATGCAAGTGCATCCAGTGAAATTATGATTGGATGGAGCCGCTTCGGGACGCTTGAAGTGAGTGCCCATACCGGTAACACGTATCGACAGCTTTATTCGACCTTGATGGATCTGATCTATACCTTTTTGATGATTGCTGCGGTAGTCTTTATTATGCTCTATTTCCTCCTTTCATTGAGTCTCAAATCGCTGAAACGGATCGGGGAACAAGCGAAAGCGATTATTGACAATGAGTTTATTGTTGAGAAAAAAATCCCTTTCACGACTGAACTTCGTTCGGTTACAACAGCGATGAATGCGATGGTTGAGAAAGTAAAAGATATTTTTGATCGGGAAAATGAGACGTTACGCCGGTACCATGAACTGCTGTATAAAGATTCGGAAACGAAACTTCATAATCGACGTTATCTGACCGCCAAGCTTCCCGATTACATCCAATCGGATGCTTCGCTCTCTTCCGGTACCTATGTGATGGTGAGTTTGAATGAGATCGACCGACTCAAACGCGAAAAAGGGTATGAACGCTACAGTACGTTAATCAATGCTCTTGCGGAAGAGCTTAATATTCAAATGGGTTCATTTCGTCATACCCTGATCGCAAGACTCAATGAGTCCGATTTCTTTGTAGCACTACCGGCGTGTGAAGTGGACAGTGTTACGCATCAGGTTGAAAATCTGATGTCGAAGATGCGTCGTGTTATTGAACAAATGGAGGGTGAAGTATCTAAATATTTGGTGATGGGATGCGGTATCGGAACGTACAATGAGAGCGATACCCTTAAATCACTTTTTTCGCGTGCCGACCATACGGTTACCCAAGCAAAACTTTGCGGACGTTTAGTAATTGATGCAAACCAAGAGAGTGACTCCATTTTGGTACTCGGGCGTGAAGAGTGGCGAAAAGAGTTGTTAAAAAGTTTGGATGAGTCTCGAATGCTTTTGGCATTTCAAAGTGTTGTTGAACAGCGTGTTGATCATTTGAGTGTGATACATGAAGAGATATTTTTACGGTTGCTGGATCGTGAGGGGACGATCCACTCAGCCGGATATTTCATCCCTGTGGCGACCAGTTTGGGGCTTATCGATACGCTGGATCGTTATATGATTGAAAAAGTTTTTAAACATATTAAGGAACACAATCCCCTTACCCCCTTAGCACTTAATCTCAGTGCTGATTTTGTTAAGAAATATGAGAATATTCAATGGTTACGAGAAGAGTTAGAGAGTTTTAGACGTCATAATGATCTGGTATTATGGTTTGAAGTGAGTAATACAACGGCACTCTATCAGCTCGAAGCGGTATCAACGATCAGTGCGATGGTGAAAATGTTCGGATACCATTTCGGAATAGACCACTTTACGATTCCCGAAGCAGGAGCCCATTATCTCCAAGCGATTCGTCCCGATTATGTAAAAGCGAATAATGCCTATTTGCAGGATATGATGTTTGATCAAGAGACGGGTAAAAGCAGGGAGAGTTTTAATAATGTGATCCGCAGTCTCGGCATCTCAATTATTGCCATTAATATTGAAGAAGCTGAGGATGTCGAACGTTTAAAACTCCTCGGAATTGAACAGTTCCAAGGTTCCCATATCGCTCCTGTAGTATTGTTGCAGTAGTCTTACCCTTTTTTACGGGTAAGCACGAAGGCAAAAGCGGCTATAACCGCCACTAAGATAAAAATATTTCCTTGTTCTTCCATCAAAATTCTCCTAATAGTTTTTTCATGATTTCAATATGATAACTCTCTTGATAATTAATAAACTCAAAAAATGCCGAGAGTTTTTCATCGGTGATTGAAGAGGATAGGCGGCGGCACTCCTCTTTAGCATTTTCTTCTTCGATTATCCCTCCGCGGAGAAACTTTTCCATATCGGTAATTTCATAAGTACGGGAATGGAGTGTTCGGGGGAGTGAGAGTATTCCCATTTTTGTCATCATTTCCGCAAAGGAGCGCAGATGAAAATGCGATTCATCCATCAAATCTTGAAAATGGGTCACTTGTGCAGGTGTCGTGGCACGAATTTGCCGGTAAAAATAGACCATGATTAGCTCGTACTCTTTATAAAGCTCTTCAAATAAGAAGAGGGCAAGCGCATCCGTTTCGCTTACACTTAAAAGGGCATCAGGCCAATTCAGGGAACGGTTAAAAGCGCTCAGAATTTCATCTAAGGATATTTTTTCGAGATAAGCATTTAGGGTAGAGAGCATATAGTTTTCATCATGGCGCATCCGTTCACCAAGAGGGGTCTCGTCGTATACATGGTGGAGCGATTTTATCTCGTTGATCGTTGTCCGGACAAGGGTGAAAAATGATTCGCTCTCTATACTAAAGAGGGTGTCTCGCTCATAGTTATACGAAACATTATTCTCATAAAGTGATCCGGCAACCCATTTGAGATGACGGAATTCAATTTGGGAGAATTCATACAGACGGTTTTTGATCGACGGATTATTGATGGCAAACGATAAAAAAGCGATTCTCAGCCACAGCTGATGTTTTCGTTGAAAAAGAGTCGCATCCATCATACTTCTACCTCACATTTCATACCGATTTCGATAGCGTGCAACTCTTCTGTGCTCCCGTGAGCTTTCTCGTTTTTGTGAATTTGAGCGGCTTCGAAAGCGGTTAGTACCATTTGTGCGCACGCTTGTTGTTTTACAGGTCCCTGTGCCACTTTTTCACGTAGTTTTACCGTCGCGCGTGCAGCATAGTCGAGTGATTCACCTTTAATCATTTCAGTAAACATTGATCCCAATACGACGGTATCGTGACATCCGTTGGTAGCGTATCCGACATTTTGGAGGATTTCATTTTCTGTTTGAATATAAAAAATGACAAACTCACCGCTTTGTTCAGAATGCCCGACTCCGACTCCGGTAGCGTTCTCAATCGGACCGTAGTTGCGCGGGTGCATGAGATGCTCGATAATCTCTTGATTTAGATTGTTTTCCATTTAATGATTATAACGTAGGTTGAACCTCTTTGTAAGAGTCCTCACCGTACAATCGCGTTATGAAAACCCTAACCCCTGAAACTCTCCGTTATTTACCCACTACCCGTGCCGAAATGGACGCACGGGGCTGGGATGCGTGCGATATCATCCTGATCTCGGGTGATGCCTATATCGATTCACCGTTTATCGGTGTTGCCGTCGTGGGTCGGATATTGGAGCGGGAGGGGTATCGTGTCGGGATTATCGGACAGCCCGACATCGCTACGGATGATGTGATGCGTCTTGGTGAGCCGAAACTCTTTTGGGGGGTGAGCGGCGGGAGCGTCGATTCGATGGTCTCCAACTATACGGCGACGAAAAAATTCCGCAACAGCGATGATTACACCCCCGGAGGTGTTAATAACGCGCGACCCGATCGCGCAACGCTCGTTTATACGAATCTGATCCGCAAATATTTCAAAAACACCGTCCCTATCGTGTTGGGAGGGATCGAGGCGAGTTTGCGCCGTGTTACCCATTATGACTACTGGACAAACAAGCTCCGTAAACCGATCCTCTTTGATTCCAAAGCCGACTATCTGATTTACGGGATGGGGGAGGGGGCAATCATTGCTCTGCCCAAAGCGTTGGCCGCCGGAGAATCCCCTTATGATATTCGAGGGGTGTGTTATATTGCCAAAGAACCGCGTGAGGGGTATTTGACGTTGCCGTCTCATGCCGAGTGTTTGGAAAACAAAGAGCGTTATATCGATCTCTTCGATATGTTTTACAACCATAACGACCCCATCTCGGCAAAGGGGTTATGTCAAGAGGTAGACGGACGCTACGCGATCCAAAACCCTCCCGCCGATTATCTGGATGAGAACGAGATGGATGCGGTGAGTGCCTTGCCCTTTACCCGTGAGCTTCATCCCTACCATCGTCCTCAAGGTGCGGTGAAGTGTCTTGAGACGATCAAATTCTCCATTATGACCCATCAGGGATGCTGGGGAGAGTGTAATTTCTGCGCGATCGGTGTCCATCAGGGGCGCACCATCCGCACCCGCAGTGAGGAATCCATCCTAAAAGAGGCGACTCAGTTTACCGAGTACAAAGATTTCAAAGGGATCATCAGCGACGTCGGAGGCCCGACGGCGAATATGTACGGCTATGAGTGCAATAAAAAGCTCAAACACGGTACGTGTGACCATCAGCGGTGTGTCGATGATACCCATCTGTGCAAATCGATGAAAGTCGATCACACCCGTGTACTCAATCTCCTCCGTCGTCTGCGTGAAGTGCGAGGGATCAAAAAAGCGTTTGTCGCTTCGGGGGTTCGCTACGATCTCATCAACGAGGACAAACGGCACGGGTATGAATACCTCAAAGAGATGGTGCGTCATCACATCTCGGGACAGATGAAAGTTGCCCCCGAACACACCTCCGAACATGTTCTTCATTTGATGAACAAACCGGGAAAACAGACTCTCGTTGATTTTAAAAAGCTTTATGATAAATTAAACAAAGAAGAGGGAAAAAAGCAGTTCTTGACCTACTATCTCATAGCCGCCCATCCGGGATGTACCGAGAAAGATATGCACGATTTGAAACGCTTTACCAGCGAAGAACTGAAAATGAATCCCGAGCAGGCACAAGTTTTTACCCCGACTCCTGGGACCTATTCGGCAGTGATGTACTACACCGAGATGGATCCGCTAACACGCAAAAAAATCTTCGTCGAAAAAGATACGGCACGTAAAGAGAAGCAAAAGCAGATCGTGGTTGCCAAAGACAATTTCAAAAGCGGGTTTGGGAGTTAAAACTGTTATGCCGTTCGACCTGAGCTTGTCGAAGGGTCAAAAGCTCAAGATTCGATAAACTTGTTCTGAACGGATTTAACTGAAAAAATATGAAATGGATTCGAATATTCTAGAAGTATAATATATGCAAAAAGACTAAGTTTTTGATATGCTATAATAGTCAACAAATATCAAGAAACCAAAATTTTAAAGAAAATTCAAATTTCCATCTAAATTTGGTAATGGTCCATGAAGGTTAAAAATGAAAAATTGTCGTTTTTGTAATATAACAGATGGTATTTATGAATTTAATGAAGTTGATCAGCCTTTTTATCAGAATAAATCTTTTATGGCCATTGCATCTATTGGTGCCTTTATAGAAGGCTGGACACTTATAGTTCCAAAAAAACATCAACTTTCTATGAAAAATGAATACTCTAATTCGGAGTTTCAAAAATTTACCAATGAAGTATTAGACAAAATGATTGACACTTATGGGTCAATCATTGCATTTGAGCATGGTTCTAATCAAGAAGGTTCAATAACTGCATGTGGTACTGATCATGCGCATTTACATTTAGTCCCATTCAAAGATAGTTTACTTCAGAAAATACAAGAAATTAAACTTGAATGGATACGATGTAAAGCTTCTGAGATAGAGCAAAATGTAAAAGATCAAGAATATTTATTTTATTACGAAGTCGGCATTAATAAAGACTGGTCTGATGCCGAAGGATATTTACACATTTTGAAAACACCTATTTCGCAATTTTTTCGTAAGTTGATCGCTGAGCACTTAGAATTATCTGATGTTGCGAATTATCGAGAAAATCCATTTCTTGCAAATGCACAACAAACTCAAAATATTTTATATAAATTATGTAGCTAAAGTAGTCTATTATGGCATCTGATATAACACAAGCAATCAATGCGGAAAACACAGATTCTATTATCTCACAAGACAATACAAAAGAAAGTCATGATAGTGTAAACGCAGGAACAAGCGATCCAACTGATGGTCGTTCAATACATTCTTATAAAAGTCGGTATCCTAAAGACGCTTGCCATGAAATAACTATTGAAGCTACTTTCTTAATGATTATGCTATGCTTTTCACTTTATGCCCTATTCCTTTCATGGGCTGGTTTATTATCTTCAATTGGTCATTTTACACCACAGCAAGCAATCACAATACAAAAATATGGTTACTACGCATCCGCTGGTATGCTTGGAGGTATTACATTTGGAATGAAGTACTTTTATCGCGTAGTAGCTCGTGGCTATTGGAACCAAGATCGAAGAGTATGGAGAGTAATGTCTCCATTTATTGCAATGGTTGTTGGTTTAATGACTGGTACGCTAATTGAAGCTAATCTATCAAATGGCACCGTGCATACAATGAGTGGAGCTTCTATGGTTGCAGTTGGATTTTTAGCTGGATATTTTTCAGATGAAGCGGTAGGCAAGATGTATGAAGTAGCTAATGTTATATTTGGTAAAAGTGCCGCTTCAACAAAATGACATTAGCCAAAAAATTCATTCCCCTAAAATCTGTTATATTTATTTCTGAAAATGGGATTGAAGAGATTTTTCCAGAAAATATAGAGATAGATAAAGTTGGAGAAAAAGCCTACGGTCTTGCTTGTATTCCTACGCCTTGGACATTACCTTTTATTGTCATATCAGATGCTTTATTAACACAATATAGAAAGAACCCTGCTTTATTAGAAGCTTGGAAGACAAGAATACAAGATGGTTTAGAACGGGTAAATATTAATAGTACTATGGATTTAATCATTAGATCATCTGGGTGTACAGAGGGTCTAGAAGAACGTGGTAAGCTATATTCATGCTGGGGTAATTTTACAGAATTTTTTGTACACCTTCAAAATTGTTTAGAAAATATCATCAAAGATCCAGAGTTAACTGAAGATAAAATTCCATTAATAATTCAACACTATGTTCAAGCTCGTTCTGCCAAAGGGCATTTGTCTAACGAACGACGTTGCTACAAAGAACATAGAGATTGGTTGGGCGAATTTGAAGATGAAAAATTAAACACAAGTGAAGCTTTTCAAATTAATATTCGTAATTGGCGAGTAAAAATAAATATTGATAATTATCTAAATACTAAAATTGAATGTAAATTAAAAGATCATCTTGAAGATTTGCTTGCCATTCCCGCGACATGGGCAACAAATGAAAATTTGAGATTACATTTTGAATGGGTTTGGGATGGAAATAATATATATATTGTTCAAGCTGATCAAGAAAAACATGTTAATGGTTATGACCCAACCAAAGTTTATGAAAATAAAAAATATGTACCTTTGGAATTTATACCAAAATGCTTAACTGAAATAAATCAAGAACATACTCAAAAATTCAAAAAAATTCATAATGTTTTTGTTTATCAAAAGCTTGATTTACCCATAGCTAAACTATATATTCTTGATAATCAAACAATCATTAGACAACTGGCAAATGGAGAAAGTATAAATGAATTAGAAAGTGATTTGAAAGAATTAACCTCTACAAATTTAATTATTAGAATGGATATAGCTGTTAATAATAAAGAATTTCAACAAATGTTACCAAGAAAAGCGGTTGATAATGTTATTGATGCGATTACTTGGATAAGAGAACAAAGTATTATAAAACTATCTGAAATGGCAGATTATGAGATTGCATTTATATTTCACAATTTTATTCCTGCCCTTTCATCTGCATTTGTATATGCAGTACCAAATGAAAGAATAGTTCAAATAGAATCATTATGGGGATTACCAGAAGGCTTATATTACAATGCACATGACAAATACATTGTTGATACAAAAGTTCCAAATGAAAATTTGTTAGATCCTCATAAGTTTTCAATTGACAAAAGGATCAATTATAAGCATTTTTTTGTAATTCCAGATGAAAATGGAGTTTGGAGCTCTAAACGTTTAGTGCCGCCTTATGATTGGAAAGAATCAATAAATACGGATTGGATTCGAGAAATTGCATACCAATCAAGACGCATTGCTAAAGCAGAAAATAAAGCATTAAGTATTATGTGGTTTGTTGATATCAACAAAGAAATACATGACAAACAACTTTTTCCTTGGCATCATGAAGATTTCGATTTAAAGCTCACCAATCGCTCAAAATCACAGCGGAAAAAAACACCATTTGACAAAACATTTATTATTCAAACACGTAGTGATATAGATCAACTACACCAAGAAACATTAAAAGATACGCCTACAAATATAAAAAGAATACGTATTCAGCCATCTGAGGAGAACTTACTTCGAGAAAAAAATACATTGAAAGAAATAGGTGTATTGGCGAAACAACTAGATGCTGTGATTTTACTAGAAGGTGGAATATTATCTCATGCTTATTATCAACTTATGCAAACAAATGCAATCGTTGAAATACAACACCCATTTGATCATAGTGATGAAAAAAGAGAATTTAATAAATTAGTCCGAGATAAGGTGCCCAATAATATTGAATCTGGTGGTGAACTTGTTAATATTGTTAAATTATCTGGAGAATCTCTTCTAAAAGCATTAAAAGACAAATTAGTAGAAGAGGCGTTCGAAGTGTTAGATGCTACTAATACAGATGAAATCCTTGAAGAGCTAGCTGATGTAAGTGAAATCATAGAGGGGATATTAGCACATTTAGGTATTCAGAAAAGTGAATTAATAGAGAAACAAGAACGTAAAAACATCAAAGCTGGTGGATTTCTAGAAGGAAAAGTATTACTAAATACAGAGAATCCTTTACCATCAGAAAAAATAGAAATATCCGGGGCATTATTTGATCTGCATGAGCTAGGCAATACAATAAAAGAAGTCAAATATAATGATGTTATTCATAATAAAATTGATAGATGGGATGACAAGCGTACACATCAAAATGTAGATGAAACCATTATGAAATTATCAATTCCCGTAATTAGAGAAACTTGGTCTGCAGATTCCTCTGAAATATCACTTGATACTATTCCTTCAACAAAATTAAAATTAAAGTTTACAGGGACAAGAGAAGGCTCAAAAAATAGCATTGAAGTATCAATTTATACTCAAGCAAAAAAACAATACAGTCTATTCGATTAAATGGATGAAAATTAATAATGAAAAAATCTAATTATCATTTAAAAGTATTTGAAGATAAAAAAGTGGAAATGATTAAAAAAATCAATTCAAATTCATTCAGTATTTTGCGTTATCCTGGTGGTAAGCGAAAAAGCATACTCACTTTTGCTGAATATTTATTTTCAAATAATTCCCATATAGATATTTTAGTAGAACCTTTTGCCGGAAGTGCTTCTTTTTCAATAGCGTTACTCGAACATGGATTAGTCAAAAAAATTGCCCTTTCGGATTTAGACGAATTAGTTGCATCGATGTGGAAAGTCATTTTTTCTGATGATGCACAAAAACTAGCTAATAAAATCAGAAAAGCAAAAATTGATATAAGTACATGGAAAGAAATTAAAAAATCACATCCATCTAAGCTGATTGACAAAGCCTTTAAATGCATTTATTTAAATCGTACGAGCTTTAGTGGTATTCTTAGAAATGAAGCAGGACCGATGGGTGGGCAACAACAAACTGGAATATATAAATTAGATTGTCGATTCAATAAAGATCGAATTGCCGATAGAATCTGTGAACTATCTAAACTTCGAGATAAAGTTTTATTTGTCGAAGCACAATGTTATAAATCTACAATTTTACAGATGAACGAAATCGCCAATCAAAGTAATGCCAATCTCAATATATTTTGGTATTTTGATCCACCTTATTACTATAAGGCAAATAAACTATACCGACATTTTTTTACTCATAATGATCACTTAGAACTCCAAAATATATTGCTAGAAAATTCTTTCAAATGGCAATGGTTATTATCATATGATTATGCTCAAGAAATTGCAGATTTATACTCGAATAATTACAAATGTATGTACCTAAATACTATGTATACGGCTGCATCAAAAGGATTATCAAAAGGTATAAAAAAAGAACTATTAATTACAAACTTTTGTGATTCTAAATTCCAAGAAATGGAATCATCTTCTAAACAACAATTGAATGACTTTATAATGTGTAATGCTGATTTCTACGATAAATTAATAGCATCGGAATTGATTATACATACTATTGATAATAATTTTACAAATAGCCTTCAACCCTTATAATCTATTACTTGTTTATATTTTAAACCACTGTAAAATTATATCTTTCTTTAGATATTTACCTTCATTTAGCCAAAATAAGATAAAATATTTGATAAGAAAAAAAAGGGTGGTGAGTATTATGCTTGAAACTATGTATAGCACATCGATTCAGGATAATTTATCACAACATATCAATAGTTTGATCGAGCATAGAAGCTACTATGAGCGTAATATTGATACCCTTGCCGATAATGAAGAAGTGGTGAAGCGGATTATGCTTTTGAATGCTTCTTATGTCTTTTTTGAGGATTTGCTCCATTATCACTCCCATATGAACCTAACGAATACTATGATTGATTCGATGGTGATTAAAATGGATGATTTGATCGATGAATTTGAACCGTTGATCGCTATGACATCTAAAAATGAGTTAATTCAACAATATTTTAATAAAGCTTCCATCTTTTACGACTTGTTGGTTCGTGCACAAGTTGAATTGGGATTTTATAAAGTTGAACGATAAGCTAATTGCGTTTGAAAGTGTTTTTGAACGGCAAAAAAGTAAGCTGATCGAATCAGGTGCTTTAAATAGTGAACAAATTGATGAAACGATTAACCTCTATCTCCAAAATAAAACCGATCCTCGTCTGAAATACCATAAAATCGTCTGTAAAAAAGATAAATGCAGACGTAGTATTACGGTGCTTTATACTAATCAATCCTATAAAATTTTACTCTCAGAACAGCCAAATATGGTCGTATTCGTCTTCATTGGTCATCATAGTCGCTATGATCGGATTAATCATAACTGCTAGTTCTCTTCACGGGATAAAATAAGTGGAACAATTTTTGCGCTCTTACCTCTCTTTTAGCTTCGGTAACTTACAATAAACACTTCAAACTTAACATTATGGAACTTTTATTTGCGAATCGATAAATTTTTAAACGCGGTCAATCTGACCAAACGCCGTGCCGTCGCTCAAGATATGATCAGTGAAGATGTGGTGCTACTCAATAATAAAGTTGTAAAGCCTGCCAAAAATGTGGCGGTAGGGGACATTATCACCCTTGTTTACCTTGAAAAACAGATGCGCTATGAAGTGCTCGCCATTCCGAGTATCAAATCGACCCCGAAATCTCAACAGCATCTCTATGTCAAGGAACTCTCATGAACGCTACCAAAGCTGATTTTGAAGCACTCTTTGAACATAGAATGAGCGATGCGGAGATGCGGGAGTTTTTACTCTCGTTATCCCTCAATGCGCAGACCTCTTCAGAGATGATCGCAATCGCCGCTGAAGTGATGCGCACTCACTCCATCATCCTTGACGTCCCTTCTGAACTCAAACCAAAACTGATCGATGTTGTGGGGACGGGGGGAGATAAGAGCGGCAGTTTCAATGTCAGCTCAACCGTTGCACTTGTTCTCGCCGCATCGGGTGCATACGTTGCCAAACACGGCAATCGTTCGATCACCTCCAAATCGGGAAGTGCCGATGTGTTAGAGTATTTGGGCGTCAAACTCGATTTGAGTTTAGAGAAGAGCTCGACACTCCTCCAAGAGTGCGGATTTACTTTTTTGTTTGCCCAATACCACCATCCCGCGATGAAGTTCATCATGCCGATCCGTCGCTCGATCCCTGAGAAAACGATTTTCAATATCCTCGGACCGCTCACTAATCCTGTTGGACTCTCTAAAATACTTCTTGGGGTATTTGATGAGGTGTTTGTCCCCAAAATGGCAGAGGCGGCACGGACGTTGGGGATGCAATCGGCGATTGTGGTGAGTTCCCGCGAAAAGATGGATGAGATCAGCATCAGTGATATCACCTATGCAGGACACCTGAAAAACGGTGCGATAGAGTACTTCGAGATCGATCCGCAGATGTTGGGGATCAAAAAAACGCCGTTTGAAGCGATCCTCGGAGGAGAAGCGGAACGAAATGCCGAGATCCTCACCGATATTTTAAACAACCGCGCCACCGACGCGCAACGGGATATGGTGCTGATTAACGCCGCATACGCGCTCGTGGCGGAGGGGATGGCACGTGATGCGCAAGAGGGGCTGGAAATTGCTCGTGACACATTGCTAAGCGGCAAAGCTTCAGAGAAGCTCAAACAAATCGTGTCGGTATCGTCTAAACTATGATGAAGTTATCGCAACCCGAATTAGCGTCATTGTGCGAACGTATCACCCAAGAGCTTCCGCAGGGGGGTGTTGTGATCTTGCAGGGGGATTTGGCGAGCGGTAAAACGACCTTTACCCAAGCTTACGCCCGCTATCTTGGATTGGAAGATGCGGTGACTTCACCGACTTTTTCACTTCAGCAGGTGTATGGAGATCGTTTGTTTCATTATGATCTTTATAATTACGGTTTCGAGAAGTTTGTATCGTTAGGGATGATGGAAGAGTTAGAGCGTCCGGGGTATCACTTGATCGAGTGGGGAGATGAGACGTTGATCGGATGGCTCAAACGTGCCGGAATCGATACCGTTGTTTTAAAAATTACCAAATGCGACGAACAATCGCGATGTTATGAGGTGCAGTGTGCATGAATTGAAAATTGAAAATCTGGTCAAAACGATCAAAAACCACGAAATCGTTCGGGGTATCAGTATGGAACTCCGTACCGGAGAGGTTGTCGGACTCCTCGGGCCTAACGGTGCAGGTAAAACAACAACGTTTTATATGGTGTGCGGTTTGATCGAAGCTACAGGGGGTAAAGTCTACATTGACGGGGAGGATGTTTCCCATTTGCCTCTGCACAAACGCTCACGTATGGGGATCGGCTATTTACCGCAGGAAGCTTCGATTTTTAAAGATTTAAGTGTTGAAGAAAATCTTATTATTGCTGCACAAGCCGGAGACCTTGACGCGGAAACGGCAGAAAAACGGATTGAAGAGTTGTTGGAAATGTTTAACATCGAGCCGATCCGCAACCGTCGCGGGATCAATCTCAGCGGCGGGGAACGCCGTCGCGCCGAGATTGCACGTGCGTTAGTGAACAAGCCCCGATTTCTGTTGTTGGATGAGCCGTTTGCGGGAGTCGACCCGATTGCCGTTATGGATATCCAAAGTGTTATTTCACAGTTAGTAGAGTACGGCATTGGTGTTTTAATTACCGACCATAATGTTCGTGAAACGTTAGCGGTATGTGATCGAGCTTACGTCATCAAAAGCGGTCAGCTTCTGGCTTCGGGAACGAGTGATGAAATTGCGCATAATGCCGATGTGCGTCAACACTATCTCGGTGAATCGTTTAAGTTCTAATATTACATGCTACGAGTAAAAACAAACGTTGAGCTAAAAAATAAGCTTTCCAACACGCTGCGCAACTGGCTGCCGATTCTCCAATCGAGCCTGAGTGATTTGGGTGAAGCGATGGCTCCGTTTGTTGAGAGTAATCCTCTGATTGATATTAAATCGGGGTATGAAGAGTCGTTTGAATCGAGAATACCGAAAAAAATTCAATACGGCTATGTTCAAAACTCTCACAGTGAAGCGATTGAAGCCCTTACAGTTCAACACAAAAGTTTGTATGAAATTCTCGAAGAGCAGATTGACGGCTCCTTGTTTCCTACCCCGATATCCCAGCTTATTGCCAAACATATCATTGAAAACCTCGATGAGGGGGGATATTATGAGGGCGATGATACGACTTTTTGTAGTGTGCAAGGGATTGATTTAGAACAATTTGAAAAAATTCGGCTCCGTTTTATCCATGTTGAACCGGTTGGTATCGGCGCACGAAACGTTAGTGAATCGTTTTTGTTTCAGCTTGAATCCGCCTCGATCGGTGACGCCGGATATGCCCTTGCACGTGAAATGATCACCCATATGGATGAACTGGGGCGCTACCGAAAAGATGCCGCTTTCGAAGAAGCGATGCGGGTAATCGGAAGTTTTAAGAATCCTCCCGCAATCGATTATTTGGAAGACTCTCAGCAGGTGATTCCCGATCTGATGATTCATAATGATCCGGAAGACGGGATCGAAGTGAGACTCAATGATCAATATTATCCAAGCGTAACGATAGATGCCGCATACGGGGTTGATCATCCGTTTGTACGCGAAAAACTCAAAGAGGCAAAAAGTCTTGTCGATGCTTTGGAAATGCGCAAAGCAACCCTCTACAAAGTGGGGTTGATGATCGTCGAATATCAATACGACTTTTTCACCGGAGGTGCGATCAAGCCGCTTACTCTGAAGACACTTGCCGATGAATTCGGACATAATCCCTCTACTATTTCACGTGCGATTGCCAATAAATACATCGCATGCGATCGAGGCGTTTATCCGATGAAAGATTTTTTCACGACGGCTATCGATGAAGATGTTTCCAACGCCGCGATCAAAGATTATGTGGCGGAATTGGTTAAAAACGAATCCCATAAAAAACCGCTCAGTGATATGAAACTTCTTGAAATGATCCAAGAGAAATTTAAAATCACGATGGTCCGCAGAACCATCGCGAAATACCGTAAGCAGCTCAATATCGCAGGATCCAGCGAACGTAAACAGCTCTATCTTTTAGGACGCACTTGAGGGATATCCGAGCCTATCTCGATGCCGAGGTAGAAGCACGTAACTGCAGTGATGAGCTATGTGAGGAGAGACCTGATCCTTTAATGGTCGCAAGGTGCACAAGAGATCAGCACCATGCTCTGACGTGTGCATTGTTTGCCTACGGTAACGTAAAAGCCATCGTCGCTTTTTTATCCTCATTGGATTCTGATTTGATCGATGCGGATGAAGCGCATTTGCGTTGTCGGTTAGAGGGGAAATATTACCGCTTTCAATCGACGGAAGATATCGTTCAATGGTTTATAACCTTAAAAGCGCTGAAAACTTTAGGGGGAGCGGAACAGATTTTTTTGGAAGGATACGTTCGAGACGGGTTGCTAGAGGGGGTGAATTCACTGATTTCAACCTTATATGCGTGTAATCCTTATCGTTCAAAAGGGTATGAATTTCTGATCACAAAACCGATCGGTTCGATTGCTAAAGCCTCCGCCATGAAACGGTGGATGATGTACCTGCGATGGATGGTGCGTGATAACGAACTCGATATGGGATTATGGAGCGGGGTTCGTCAAAGCGATTTGATCATGCCGCTGGATACCCATACCTTTAGTGTTTCACGGCGTTTAGGACTTTTAAACCGTAATCAGTGCGATATGAGAGCGGCAATAGAGTTGACCGAAACGCTCAGGGGATTTGATCCTCACGATCCGCTGAAATACGATTTTGCCCTCTATCGGATCGGACAAGAGAAAATCCTTTAGAGAAAGGGAGATGATAGATTGTGGTACAATCTCATCCATCAATTTAGAACCATAAGAAGTTTACCCTTTAATGAAAAAAATTTTAATCGTCACTGACGGAGCTATCGGACAACACTTTATAGAACGTGTCATCGGTACGTATACGAGTGAAAACCTTTATTATATTATCCAAACGACCGAGAAAAACTTCGAAGGATATAACCCCGCTCGCTATAAATTCTTTCAATTCGATCCTACCAGTTTTTATAAAATTGCCAACCTGCTAAAAATGGATTTTTGGCAAGTGGTTTTGGTTATGGAAAATCAGATCGATTTAGAAAATACCATTAAAAACATCCGTTTGTACAAACCCTCCATTCGGATTATTGCACTTGATTTGTGGAACACGGTGAGTCCGTGCGATGATATCGAATGGGTCAATATGCAAGAGCTTATTGCCGCCAATATGATCGATTATCTCCCCAATATCCCTGTTTTAGCTAAAAATATAGGTTTGGGTTCAGGTGAGATTATGGAGGTTTTGGTTCCGTTTGGAAGCTCATTCGTTTACCGCCATATCGGTTCTATTGAACAGAAAAACTGGAAAATCGCCGCTATCTACCGAAACCGTCAGCTTATTCTCCCTGCCGACAATAAAATGATTCAGCCGAATGATACGTTAGTATTGGTGGGTGATCCCGCCGTATTACGTTCAATTTATCGAGCCATTAAACGGGAACTCGGACAATTTCCCGCCCCTTTCGGGTCTAAAATTTACCTCTATATTGATATGCGCAACGAAAAACCTTCTGCCATTATGGCCTTGGTCAGACGAAGTATTTATATTCAGAAAAAGCTCCGTCAGCCGCTTATTATTAAAGTGATCAATCCGGGTGATATTGATGTATTGCGGATGATAAAAGCCTCTGCACAAGGTGATGTAATGGTTGATATCGATTATGCAGCCGTGCCGGATGAGGGGCTTATTCTTAATGATATCAAAAAATATCATATCGGTCTTTTTCTTGTTTCCCATACGGCTTTTTCGATTTCGTCGATCCGAAAAAAACTTTATGTCGGCAATGTACCGGTGTTGAAACTTGCAGAACGATCTTTTTCTTCATTACGGGAAAGCGTTGTCATTTTAAGTGAAGAAGGGCATATCGAAAATATTTCAACGACGATATTTGACGTCTCTTCTCAGTTCGGGTTCAATTTAGAACTGATTAATTATACGAATGAAGAGGGGTCGCATAAGAACGAAGTGATCGATCATTTTAACAATCTCTCCGCTATTTTTTCAAAGTCTATTAATGTCTCGGTTCAAGATACCAATCCGATACGTGAGTTACGCGAAAGGGAAAATTTTCTTCATGTCCTGCCGTTTACATCCAAGATGTTCACAAACCCGTTTACCGCCTATTTTTCAACCGATCCTGAAGTACTTTACCGTAAGCTCGGACACTATCATCAGCTTTTCATCCCTACACAAATTTAACCCTTGACAAGAGGGTTTTAAGTCATCTTTTAGTAAACTATATCTCATACCGTAACAACTTAATTCATCAGGTTTTTCTATGACGATATCTATCAACCTTAAACGTGTAATTGACGACTCTTATCCCATCCACATCGGAGCGTTGCCCGAGATAAACTTTGAGGGGAAAGTCGTAGTTTTAACCAATCCGAAAGTGGCAGGTTTGCACTTGCAAACACTTCTGAACCGATTGCATGCTAAAGAAGTTTATATTGTGACGATTCCTGACGGTGAGCAGTACAAAACGTTAGAGACGATTGAATCGATTTTAGATCGGATGTTTGATCACCGTTTGAACCGAAAATCGCTTCTGGTCGCATTCGGCGGCGGTGTGATCGGTGACATGGGTGGATTTACGGCCAGCCTTTACAACCGAGGTATCGATTTCATCCAAATCCCCACAACTCTCCTTTCGCAAGTCGATGCGAGTGTCGGCGGAAAAACAGGGGTGAATAACCGATACGGCAAAAATTTGATCGGAGCCTTTCATCAGCCTCGCGCCGTTTATATTGATCCGAGTTTTCTTAAAACCCTCCCCTCACGTGAATTTGGAGCAGGGGTCGCGGAGATTGTCAAAATGGCGGTGACCTTTAATGCACCGTTTTTTGAGTGGCTGGAGCAGAATGATTTGCGTGAGGGAGATAACCTGCTCTACGCGATTGCTAAAGCGGTTGAGACCAAAGCCGGTGTGGTCGAAGAGGATGAAAAAGAGCAGGGGCTTCGTGCGGCCTTGAATTATGGACATACATTCGGTCACGTCATTGAAAACGAAACAAAATATGAAACCTATTTGCACGGTGAAAGTGTCGCAATCGGGATGGTTATGGCCAATGACTTAGCGCATGAAATCGGGTTGATGAGCCGTGAAGAAGTTGCACGGGTTAAAGCACTGTTAGGACGCTATGATCTCCCGCTTGAATATCCGATACAAGATGTTGAAAAGTTTTATGAAACCTTTTTCTTGGATAAAAAAAGTGCCGATAGTGCTATAACTTTTATTCTCCCTCGTGGAATCGGAGCGGTAGAGATTACCGATAAAATAGAGGCATCAACGGTGAAAAAAATCTTGACAGCATTCAAAGGAACCCGCGCGTGAGATATTTTTCGTTTTTATTTACGGCATTATTTATAGCGGTTTTAACCCTTAATGCGGCAAAAAATGATGAGAATATTTTTCAAGAGCAATCGATAGAGCTCCCTAAAGAGGTCGAAATCGAAAATGCACAAGAAGAACTCTCTAAAATTCAAAAAGAGCTCTCAAAAGGGAACAGCATTTGGCTTAAAAGCTATAACTCCTATATGGCCTACCAAGAGTCTCGCAAAAATCTTCGAGAAGTAAAATATCGTATCGAACTGTTGCAAAATCGATCACCGAATGTAGAGCGCAAACTCGAAATCGAAGCTCTCCAAGCGAAACAAAAAATTCTGACTGAACAGGTTGATCTCCTAAAAGCTCAGGGGACATCACCGTTTGTATCATTGCTAAAACCGGATGAAGCGGGTGACCTTCCGACGATTACTAATCCTTTCGATATTGTGACGGGATTATCCTATGTTAAACGGCTTAACAGCCAATATCATGATTATGTTTTACGTGAAGAGGAGTTACAAGAGCTCATCACCCTCTTGGAACGGCAGATTGTTTTGTTTAAAACACTTACACGTCTGGATCCGAAATCAGATTATGATGTGGAACTTGAAGCGACGATGCTGCAAGTCGAAAAATTCAAATTGGCACTTGAGACGCTTGTCTCTACGGCAGACGTATATGAAAAACGGATTGAATCGACCGAAGCAAAAATCAACAAAGAGATTAAAGAACAGATTTACAAACTCCTGAATATCGGGATGATTGTTCTTGTTCTCTTTCTCGTCTCCTTTTTATTTAAACGGGTCATCAAACGTTACATTATGGACAATGAACGTTTTTATATGGCCAACAAAATCGTCACCTTTATCAATGTGACGTTGATTATTTTGATTTTACTTTTCAGCTATATCGATAACGTCGGCTATTTTGCCACCGTTCTCGGCTTTGCCTCTGCCGGTCTTGCGATCGCGATGCGTGACTGGTTTATGTCGTTGCTCGGCTGGCTCGTTATTGTGATCGGGGGAGCTATTCATGTCGGAGATCGTATCCGATTTATGAAAGACGGTATGGAATACGTCGGAGATGTTTTGGATATTTCGATGCAGCGTATTACGCTGATGGAGGATGTGACTTTAACTACCATTCAAACAAATCGCCGTGCGGGGCGTATTGTTTTTGTCCCTAACAACTACATTTTCACTTCGATGATTGCCAATTATTCGCACGGATCGCTTAAAACGGTTTGGGACGGGATCGATATTGTCATCACCTTTGATTCGAATCACAAAAAAGCGGCACATTTGGTCAAAGAGATTTGCCGTAAGTATTCAAAAGGGTACACCGATATTACTCGTAAGCAGATCAATAAACTGCGTGATCGTTACAGCCTTAAAAACAGTAACGTTGAGCCTCGAATTTTTACGTTTATCGAAACCAACGGATTAAAAATCAGTGCGTGGTACCTCACGAACGCTTACGCAACACTCACCTTGCGCAGCACGATCTCTGCCGATATTATCGATGCATTCAATGCCGAGCACGACATTACAATTTCCTATCCGACCCAGACGTTTTATACGGCTCCGATACCGCCGAAATCTCCGCCTCCTATGGATGTGGAATGAAACCGAAAGTCTATTTTAAAACGTTCGGATGCCGTACAAACGTTTTTGATTCGCAAGTTATGATGTCTGCCTTGCGTGATTATGAGGTGACTGAGGATGAGGGGAGTGCCGATATCGTCGTCGTCAACTCCTGCACGGTGACCAACGGTGCCGATGTAAGTGTACGCGGCTACATCAATCAGATGGATAAGCAGGGGAAAAAGCTCTTTTTAACCGGATGCGGTGCCCATACGAAAGGTGAATCTCTTTTCGGTGCAGGAAAGATACAAGGGGTGTTCGGCCCTTCGGAAAAAATGAAGATCAATACGCTCCTCTCATCTGAGAGCCGTTTTTATGAGATCGGTGATTTGAACTATATTGATGATGCGATTGTGGATGAATTTGTCGGGAAATCACGTGCTTTTATTAAAATCCAAGAGGGGTGCAATTTTCGTTGCAGTTATTGTATTATCCCCTTTGTACGCGGTGATGCACGAAGTATGGATGAAGCCAAGATTTTAGAGCAGGTGTCACGCCTTGCTAGCAACGGTTTTGGAGAGTTTGTCCTGACGGGGACGAACGTCGGAAGTTACGGTCAGGGTGAGGGGCGAAGTATCGCGGAATTGATGAAAAAAATGTCGCTGATCCGTGGTGTTCGTCGTATTCGTGTAGGTTCGCTAGAACCGATACAGGTCAATGAATCGTTTCGGGAAATTTTGGATGAGCCGTGGTTAGAGCGGCATTTGCATATCGCGATTCAACACAGCAGCGACGCGATGCTTCGCCTTATGAACCGTCGTAACCGTCATGCCGGTGATGTCGAGCTTTTCGGTATGCTGCATGAAAAAGGTTTTGCCCTCGGAACCGATTTTATTATCGGTCATCCGGGAGAGAGTGACGTGATTTGGAGTGAGGCGATGGAGAATATCCGTTCGCTTCATCTCACCCATATTCACCCTTTTACCTATTCCAAACGAGACGGAACTCCGAGTGCGGTGATGAAACCTGAAGTAAACGGAACACTCTCGGCACAAAGAATGGCCGAGCTTAATGCGCTGATTGGATCGAATAATAAGAAGTTCAGGGAAAAAAGAGGTACTTCTGCGTTGGAAGTCTTAGTAGAATCGGGTGAGGGGAATAATTATATTGGATACGATCAATTTTATAATAAAGTCTTGATCAAATCGAATGAAGATATCAGCGGTGACTGGATCACGCTGGAACACTATGAGGTACACGATGAATTTAACATGGCCAAATTTTAACCGAAATCAGCTCATCCTTATCGTTTCGGGGGGGATTGTTTTACTTTTGCTTCTGTTTGCCCTTTTACGTGACAGCGGTGATACGATACCCCTTTCTGAAGCGACCAAACTGATTGAGAACGATCAAATCGAAAAAGCATTCAGTGACGACGGGTATACCTATTTTGCCACCAAAGAAAACGGCGTAGTGAAAATCGCTTCATCTCAGCTCCCCTCAGAGCTAACTGCACACCTTATTATCGAGCCCAAAGGGGGGAATGGATGGTTATGGTTCTTCTTATTTTTTGCTTTGATCGGCGGAACAGGATTTTGGGCATGGAAAAGTAAATTGGGATTTGAGGATGAAGCTCCCCTAGAAGTTCCGGTTGCTAAAGCAACCCCTGAACCTGAAGCACCGTCTTCCAACGTTACCCCTGTGAAATCAACCGTCCGTTTTAGTGATATCGGCGGAATCGGTGATGTTAAAGAGGAACTTGAAGAGATTATCGACTTTTTACGCAATCCGAAACGCTATTACAGCTTCGGTGCCCGTATGCCGCGCGGAGTATTGCTGATAGGACCTCCCGGAGTGGGGAAAACGATGATTGCCAAAGCGGTTGCCGCCGAAGCGGATGTTCCGTTTTTCTATCAAAGCGGTGCCTCGTTTGTTCAAATTTATGTCGGAATGGGGGCAAAACGGGTGAGTGAGCTTTTCTCTGCCGCTAAGAAAAATGCCCCCTCTATCATCTTTATCGATGAGATCGATGCGGTAGGTAAAAAGCGTGAAGGGGGTCGTAACGACGAACGCGAAGGAACCCTCAATCAGCTTCTTACCGAAATGGACGGATTTGAAGAGACGAGCGGTATCGTTGTCATCGCCGCGACCAATAATATTGATGTTATGGATTCAGCGCTTCTTCGTGCGGGACGGTTTGACCGCCGTATTTTTGTTGAACTTCCTACCGCATCCGAGCGTGAAGCGATTTTACAAAAATATCTTCGCCATATTCCGAATGAACTTTCGATTAACGAAATTGCTAAAATGACGGTCGGATTTAACGGGGCTTCGCTTGCGGCTTTGGTGAACGAAGCGGCACTCCTTTGTATGCGTCAAAACGAAATTCAGGTGAAGCAGGAACATTTCTTGGCGGTAAAAGACAAAGTGATGTTCGGTAAAAAGAAAATTGCGATGCTCAGTGACGAGCAACGCCGTTATCAAGTCCGTTATCAAGCGGGGAAAGTATTTGCCGCGACGTGGTTTGATTTGCCGTATGAGAAGATCACCCTTACTAATGATGCAATCACCCCTCCGACGGCTGAACCGCAACTGCGCCATGAGATCGAAGCCCACATACGGGTTCACCTCGCGGGAATCGCATCCTCACACCTTCGTTTCGGGGAACACGCCAGCAATGCATCGCATGATTTAGCGGTTGCCAAAGAGTTGGTTCATGCCATGGTGTACGAATACGGGATGGGAAGTTCGATCCAGCCGACACCTGAAGATGAAACATCCCTTATGAACCGTTTGTATCAAGAGATCAGTGTACTATTAGAGAGAAATGAAAAAATTCTCGCCAAATTTGAAGCGGTTTTAGATGAGTATGAACATATTTCAAAAGCCCTTGCCAAAGCAACGATGAATGAGATTTTATAGCGGTTTTGCTCTGAGCGGAGATCAACATTTTTTTGATCCTTATTTAAAACACAGTGATTATACCGTTTCGGGATTTAGTTACGGTGCGATCAAAGCGGCACAATACGTAGCCGACTCACGTGAGCGTATCGATACTCTCCAACTTTTTTCCCCCGCTTTTTTCCAGACGAAAAAAGAGTCGTTCCGACGTCTTCAGATGGGGGGATATTTCAAAGATGCCGAACGCTATTTGGAAAACTTTTTAACAAGCTGCTTTGCTCCCTCACCCGTGGCTCCGCTTGCATTGGGAGAGAACAATGCAGAATCGTTGCAAGAACTTCTCTATTTTGAGTGGACACCGAGCTTAATGGAGCGTATTCGTGCTAAAGGGACACTTATTGAGGTCTATTTGGGACTTGATGATCAAGTGATCGATGTCGCAGGGGCACGGGAATTTTTTCTCCCCTATGCGACGGTTACCTCAATAAAAAGAGCCAACCATTTTTTACAGGAGAATTTTTAATGATCAAAATAGGTGTTATTACTGCATCAGACCGTGCGAGTGCGGGGATTTACGAAGATATTTCAGGGGTAGCGATTCAAGAGACGATGAAAGACTATCTAAAATCAGAACATGAGATTGTGTACCGTTGTATCCCTGACAATCAGGACACTATTGAAGAGACGATGATGGAGCTGTGCGACCGTGAGGGGTGCTGTCTCGTGGTAACGACGGGGGGAACAGGGCCTGCAAAACGTGACGTGACCCCTGAAGCGACCGAAAACGTCTGTGAGAAGATGATGCCGGGATTCGGTGAGTTAATGCGCTCTGTTAGCCTCCAATACGTCTCGACGGCGATCCTCTCACGACAGACGGCTGGGATTCGTGGTCGTAGCCTTATTATCAATCTTCCGGGGAAACCGAAATCGATCCGTGAGTGTCTGGACGCCGTATTTCCTGCCGTGCCGTATTGTATCGATTTGATCGAAGGGCCATATTTGGAGTGTAACGAAGAGGTTATAAAAGTATTTCGACCGAAGCAATCATAACGGCAGGATGTGATGAGCTAATAAGCGATACTTACAAAAGGGGATAGAATGGATCCATTTATGCGTGAAGCGATTCTTGAAGCGGAAAAAGGGCTGGAAGAGGGTGGAATCCCTATCGGATCGGTACTGGTATATGAAGGTAAGATTATCGGAAGAGGTCATAACCGCCGAGTCCAAAAGGGGAGTGTTATTTTACACGGCGAAATGGATGCTCTTGAAAATGCGGGACGCTTAAGTGCTTCGATCTATAAAGAGTGCACACTTTATACGACCCTATCGCCTTGCCCGATGTGTTCCGGAGCGATTGCGCTGTATGGGATCGGGCATATCGTCATCGGCGAAAATCATAATTTTAAAGGGGAAGAGGAGATGCTTGCATCACGCGGTGTAACGCTTGATATTCTCAACGACCATCATTGTATGGATATGATGGGGCGTTTTATAGAAGAACATCCGAAACTTTGGAATGAAGATATCGGAGAATAATGCGCTATTTCATTTTTGTTTTTCTATTTCCCCTTCTGGTTGTTTCACAACTCTTCGCCCAATCGAGCGTCTGGAAAATCAGTGACGGTCTCCATACGATGTATCTCGGCGGAACGATTCACGTTCTCCGCTCTTCTGATTTCCCTCTCCCGCGTGAGTTTGATGACGCATACTCAAAATCAGACTATGTTGTATTTGAGACCGATCTATCTCCCTCTCACACTCAAGAGTTACAGAGATTATTGATGCGAAAAATGCTCCTTCCCGCAGGACAAACCCTTGCGCAAAAACTTTCCCCTAAAACATATACCGCCCTTATCGCCTATCTCGATTCGCAAGGGTACAATCGAGCTACATTTGATCGCTTGGAGCCGTGGGCGGTTATGATGACCCTTACACAACTAAAACTCTCTTCTATCGGGATAGATCAAGGCGGAGTCGATAGTCATTACAGTAAACGGGCACTCCTCGATCAAATGCCTCAAAAGTATTTGGAAAGTATCCAAGAACAAAGTGCTATTATCACTGAAATCGGTGAAGGTGAAGAGGATACGATGATTCTTCAAACACTTGAAGATATGGATGAGTTAAATACGATAATGACATGGATGGTACAAGATTGGCGGGAAGGTAAAACGGAGCGGCTGGAGCGCGAGTTGGTTGTGGAAATGATGCAAGAATCGCCGAAAATGTATCATCGTATTTTGGTACAGCGTAACAATGCATGGATGCCAAAACTCATGAATATGATGCGAGAAGAGAAGAGGGGATTTGTCCTTGTGGGTGCGATGCATTTGCTGGGACGTGATGGATTATTGGAACAGTTTCGAAAAGCGGGATATCACGTTGAGATCGTAGCAGAAAGAGATAAAGAGGTTAAATAGACCCTAATAACAATGCGACATCTCTGCCGCATCTTTTTTTACCAGTCACGTACGAGGTTATGACAGCGCATACAGGCGCGTTGAATATCAAGATAAGCATTTTGTGCTGTATCGCGGCGGACGTTATCCATACTCGATTTAATAATATCGACGTTATCGGTGATCAGATGTGCCGATGTTGTCGCAATTCTGGCTTTATGGGCTTTCTCTTTCGGGAGCATTTTACTCATCATTGCTTCATTGCCCAATAGTTTTTGACTCTCTACCCCGAGAGCTTCAGCGGCTTTAAGCGCTTTTTGTTTATCCCCTTCGATAAAACCTGCCTGCATAATCATCATGTAATTATTGAGTTTGTACATATTGTCTTTGAGATCGTATTCACCTGCAGAGAGTACCGAACTAAATGCCAAAGCCGCAACGGCACCGATTAAAAACTTTTTATCCATGAAAACTCCTTGTATGACGTTATTAATACTATAAGTTAACATTGATTAAATGAATATTAATTCAAGTAATATTCAATTCTTTGCGGACGGCTAAACAAGAACCCTTGGAAGGAGTCACATTCCATCTCACGCAAGAGGTTAAACTGCTCAGGTGTCTCTACCCCCTCAGCAATCACTTCAAGTCCGAAGGTCTTTCCGATGGTAATAATGGTTTGAATAATAATTTGATCCGATACGCTGTCGGGGAGTGCTTTTACGAAAGACTGATCGATTTTTAGTTCATCAATCGGAAGGTTTTTGAGATACGATAAGCTGGAGTAGCCTGTTCCGAAATCATCAATGGAGAGGGTAAAGCCAATCTCTTTAAGAAGGATGATTTTTTCCATTGCTTTATGGATATCATGTACCAGTAATCCTTCGGTCAGTTCTAAACGTATTTTGGACGGATTGATCCGCATTTGATTGATTTGCGCTTTAAGTTTTGGAATATAGTTCTCTTCTTCAAACTGTTTCGGACTTACATTCACCGAAATGCGCCATTTTTGTTTGATCGGATCATTTTCCCATCTCTTGAGTTGTTTGGTCGCTTCTTCAAAAATCCAATCCCCCAAGGAGATAATGATTCCGGAACTCTCAGCCAACGGTATAAATTTTGAGGGAGGGATTAAACCGCGATCGGGGTGTTCCCATCGCATGAGGGCTTCAACCCCTTCGGTTATTCCTTGCACATTGACTTGTTCCTGATAAACGATATAGAGCTGATTAAGCGTCAGAGCAGCATTGAGATCATGAGTAAGACGGGCATGTTCCGCCATGGTCTCTTGAAGGGATGCATCATAAAAACGGGAGGTATTTCGTCCACTTTTTTTAGCTGCGTACATAGCACTGTCCGCATAAGTAAAGAGTTGATCAATACTGGATTCTTCACCGATAAATAAGACGATACCGATACTCGCACTAAGATAAAAAGATTGGTTATCGATGATGAACGGCTCTTTTGCAATATCGAGAATTTTATGGGCAGCTGTTTGGACGGCGGTAGCCGCATCATGCTGATTTGCCCCGATATTCTCAATTAAAATGACAAATTCATCACCGCCGAAACGGGCAACGGTATCGGATTGCCGTAAGATATTAAGTAACCGTTTTCCCATTTGTTTGAGTACTTCATCCCCTGAAATATGCCCTTTTATATCGTTAATACCTTTGAAGTTGTCCAAATCGATAAACAGTAAACCGCCGTATTGTTGGGTACGGGAACTCGAGATCATAGCCTTAGTAAAGTGCTCAATCAAAAGACGTCTATTCGCCAGTTCGGTTAAAGGGTCATAAAAAGAGAGTTTCAAAATATTCTCTTTTTGGTAAAACGAGTTGATCGCAAATCCTAAATCCCCCGAAAGTTCATCAATCATAGCGGTCTCTTCAGCAGTGAAACCATTTTCCTGAGCAGTACAGATCATCATTACACCAAAAGATTCAATTGCAAAAGTATCTTTTCGTAATGCTGCTGCATAAACAGAGGTAATACCGTATTTTTCCACTTTACGTCGGCACTCTTCAGAGATATCGGTACTGAAATCAGTCAAAATAATAGAGGTATTTCGTTGTAGGGCTATTTGTTCAATCGGGACAATGGCTTGTTCTCCATCGATCCCGAATGAGGCTTTTACTCTTAATTCTCCCTCTTCCATAAGAGAGATTTTAACACTTAAAAAAGATTGATTTTCCACTAAGCATAATGCTGTTTTTTCAATAAGTTCATCGAGTGTTTGTGACGTAATTAAAACTTGATTGCTATCAGCAACCGTGCGAAGAATAGAATAAAGATGTTGCTGATAGGCATTGGATATTTTGAGTTCCTGTGTCGCTTTTTCCAGTTCGGAAGTCCGTTTTTTGACCTCGATTTCAAGATGTTTTTTGCCTTCAACATCACGTTTTGTCAGTTGACGCACTGCGTAATGGATGAATCCTAAAAGAAAAAGGATAATCGCCCAGCTCAAAACAGCCTCTTTCCAAAAAATTGAAAGGGTTTCATCGGCGAGAATTTTACGAGGAATCTTAATACTGGTGATACCTCGGATATCGCCTACTTTATAATTATACGCGGTGTTATAGCGTTGGGCTATGTACGGGAGAACTTCTTCTTTTTTTCCGTGGCACTGAATACAATAGGGCTCTATTTTTATGGGAGAACTGTAAAAGAAATACTCTTGATTATTTTGCTTTATAAGGGAGATATTTTCTGTAAGCGTCGGATTTTGAGCAAAATAGCGCATGGCGCTGATTTCGAATGCATCGGCTCGATTGATAGGATTTCGAGGACGATCCGAGACATTGCGTATCGATATTCCATCATGGGATCGCTTTATAAATTCATCACTGATCTGTGCCGCCGCATGAGCGGGTAGAAATCCGACGGTAGAATCATTCAGGTCGAGTCCGCTTTTGAGAAATTGATGATGATAGACATAGCGCATGGAGATAAAATAGGTTTGTAATGATTTCGCGCGGCTAAAAGCACGAGTCTCAACCATAGCCTGTGTTTGATAGTAAAGATAAAGGGTAATCAAGAGGGTTGCCGTAATAATAAAGGCGGCTATGATCCAAAAAAGCTGTTTGGTAAGGTTTAGACTACGCATATTAGCCCTCTCCTTTAAAGCAAAATGGTTAAGGGATAAAGTATAACATTTTTTTTACGAAAGGGAGGTGAAAAATTAATTTTTATTATATTTAAGTGAGATTTCCCCAAGCGGGGAAAGGGGAATTAGACGAAATCGACTTTGGTAACGTGGTGTTTAAGACCAAGCTCCTCAGAGGTACAACCGAGGGCAAGACCGACCATTTGTTGCATATGAAGAACCGGAAGTGAAACGTCACGACCGATCGCAACAGAAGCATGGTGTGTTTGGGTATCGAGTTTGAGATGACACAGAGGACAAGGTGTAACCATCCAGTCCGCATTCGCATCCATCGCTCCGGCAACGGCATTACCCGTTAGGATAGCCGCTGTACGTGGTGCTTGAAGTTCGGCATGAAAACCGCAGCATTTGTTTTTCTCTTCATAATCGACATTGACACCGCCGCATGCGATGATAAGATCATCCAATGAAGTCGGTTTATATGGGTTCTCATGAGCTTTATGGGTTTCATTTTGAAGCTCTGAGGGGCGAATATTATGACATCCGTAAAACGGTGCGATATTAAATTGGCTTAATGGTTTTACGACCATCTCTTTGATCTTATCGAGACCGAAATCATCGATGATTGCGTAGAGGAAATGGGTGATTTGGGAAGTCCCTTTGTACTCTAATCCAACTTCGGCGAGTTTCGCATTTACTTTTGCTTTGAGCTCTGCATTGTGATCAAGACGATGTTTGGTCATTGCCGTATTGAGCTGACACGTATTACAGATTGTCACCATTGTTAAATCGTGCTTTTCGGCATAAGCGATGTTGCGTGCATTGAGTACGAGTGAGAGAAAGTCATCATAATCTTGTAGATGTGAAGCGCCGCAACATGAGGCTTCCGTCAATTCTACAAGCTCAATGCCGAGTTTGTTTGCCACGGCGAGGGTTGACATCATTTGCTCAGGTGTACTCTCTTTTGCGGTACAACCGGTAAAAAGTGCATATTTTAATTTTTCCATTGAGTACTCCCTAAAACTTTACTGTTGATGAAGATTTGATTAGTTTTTTGATCTCATCTAATTTATCGGCTTTTGGCATATTCCATGGCAATACGATTTTACCTTTGGCAAACATTTTAAGTGCAACCGGAACGTGTTTTAGTACACCGATATTCCCCTCTGAATAACGTACGAGTTCACCCTCATCGAGTAAACCGTGTTTTTCAATCGAGTGGGCGAAACCGACGGCATGACGTGTTGCGACATTATTTTTTGCTATACCCGCTTCAAATACCATATTATGAAGTTTGGTGATTTTTTCAATCGGGTTCACCTCTTTAGGACATACCTCGGCACACTCCATACATTTGACACAATCCCAAACCCCTTGAGCCTCTTCGTTGACAACATGCAAACGTTCAATTGAAGCATCATCACGAACATCGGCAGAGAAACGGTACGCTGCAGCAAAAGCGGCAGGCCCGATAAACTCATCATTGATCGCTAATGCCGGGCATGAGTAGTGGCATGCTCCGCACTGGATACAGTAATCGGCTTCGAGAAGCTTTTCCGCATCGTGCGGGCTCACAAGATGCTCTTGCGCAGGATGTTCTTCAATATCACTCACAAGGTAGGGTTTAACTTGTGCGTGTTTGTCCCAGAAATCTTTTTTATCGATGATCAAGTCTTTGATCGCCCGTTTCGTACTAAGCGGCTCGATAACGATTTCATTTCCAAATGCTTCGACAAGATCAAATAGGCGTGATTTACAGGCCAAAATCCCTTTGCCGTTGACTTTGATTGAACAGACACCGCAGATACCGTGTCGGCAGCTTCGACGATACGACAGCGTGCCGTCATGATCCCATTTGATGCGGTTGAGAATATCAAGGACAACCTCTTCGTGCGTGACATCCAAAACATAGGTGTTATAGTAAGGGAGGTAATCGGTCTCTTCATTGAAACGGAAAACTTTGAACGTTACTTGTTGCGATTTTATCGATTCCATATTCTCTCCCTTAATACGATCGTGCTTTGAGTTCATGGCGACCGAGGGTAACGTCCATGTAGTCAAGCTTGATTTCACCGTTTTCATCCATGTATGCCATGGTATGTTTCAAGAATTTCTCATCATCACGTGTCGGGAAATCTTCCCGGAAATGGGCTCCGCGGCTCTCTTGTCGCTCCAGTGCACTGGCTACGATAAAGGCGGAATAATCGAGCATGTGACCAAATTCGATTGCTTCTTGAAGCTCGGTATTAAAAATTTTAGATTTATCGGCAATACGGATATTGTTATAACGGTTGCGTAAATCTTTCAAAATTTCCATTTGTGCCTGTAGCGTTTGTGCGGTACGGAAAACTCCCGCATTATCGGTCATTGATTGTTGAAGCTCTTCACGAAGTGCTGATACCGATTCTTGACCGTTGTTGGTCAATACCCAGTTCATCTCGTTAATCATTCGCTCTGCATCGGCTTCCGTCGCTTTGTGCAAGGTGATAGTATCCACTTCATTCACCATAGTTTTACCCACGAAACGGCCAAATAACAATGCTTCGAGAACGGAGTTTGCACCAAGGCGGTTTGCTCCGTGTACGGATGAGCATGAACACTCACCCGCTGCATAGAACCCCTCTACAAACTCACTATTGTTTTTACGGACATGTCCGTGTTTGTCCATCGGAATACCACCCATAGAGTAGTGAGCCGTTGCCGAGATCAAAATCGGCTCTTTAATCATATCCAGTCCGAGGAACGTGATCGCAAGGTCACGAAGTTCCGGTAGACGCTCCATGATTTTCTCTTTACCTAAATGGACAAGATCGATGTAAACGGCATCCTTGCGGGGACCGACACCGCGCCCTTCACGAATCTCTTGGATAATTGCACGGGCTACAACGTCGCGAGATGCGAGTTCCATTGCATTCGGTGCGTATTTTTCCATAAAACGCTCACCGAGCGAGTTGAGCAGTTTCCCACCCTCACCGCGAGCCGCTTCGGAGATCAAAACACCGTTTCCGGAAAGCCCTGACGGATGAAATTGGACGAATTCCATATCTTCGAGAGGAAGACCGTGACGCGCTACAAGAGAAAGTCCATCTCCCGTATTCGCATGGGCGTTAGAGTTGATTTTGAAAGCGCGTGCATAACCGCCGGTAGCAAACATGACTGCTTTTGCGTTGAAAATCGCTTTTTCAGAGTTACGGATGTTGTAGGCGCTTACTCCATATACTTTACCTTCGTTATACAACAAGTCGGCGACATACCACTCATCCCAAAACTCGACACCTTCACGGAATGCTTGCTCGTAAATGGTCTGAAGGAGGGTGAGCCCCGTACGGTCTTTTGCAAAACAGGCACGCGGTGAAGATTGTCCGCCGAAAGGGCGTTGAGCGATGGTTCCGTCTTCGTTACGGCTAAATGCCGCACCCATACGCTCTACCCAACGGATGGTTTCGGGTGCTTTTTCACACATAAACTGAACAACATCTTGGTCCGCAAGATAATCTGATCCCTTAACGGTATCGAACTCATGGAGCTCAACGCTATCAGCATCGCTGAACGCTGCATTAATACCCCCTTGTGCAGCACCGGAGTGACTACGTAAAGGGTGTAATTTTGTGACCACGGCAACTCTCTTACCGGCTTTTTGCAACTCGCGAGCTGCTGCACATCCGGCTAAACCAGCCCCGACGATAACCGCATCATAAGTATAAATGGGAATACTCATACGCCTTCCTTGTTGATAAAATCTGTGGATGATTATAGCGCGCCGCTCCTTGGGCAAGATTAAAAAGGATTATAGGAGTATGTTGGGATTGAAACTCTCGCTTCTTGTCCAAAATAGTAACAATTTGTGGATTATCCGCATTGTATATGAGTGGAAAAGTTACAGTTTTGAGAATTCAAACGGTGTTTTTCTGCTTGTTTCGTTACAGTTTATCTGTAATGGTTATAAAGGAAATCACTCTTTTAACGGAACCATAATCTCATTTTGTTTATAATAAGGATATTTTTATGATGGATATAAAGCGTGAATGCAGAAAACTATTTTATTTCCACTTTTTGCGCTTTAGGGACCCCTATCGGAGATGACGGTGCCTTAGTAGATGGGTGGGTTTACAGTAAAGATCTTTTTTTCGAAAATATCCATTTTAAAAGGGAGTGGCTGACTTTTTATCAAATCGGCTACAAAGCGATGATTATCAATATCTCGGATGCTGTTGCTATGAATGCAGTACCGAAGTACGCTTTAATAGGTGCGGCAATGCCGAAATCTATCTCATTGGAGCAGATGCGGGAACTCTCTTCGGGGATTCAAGCGGCTGCATCTGAATATAAGATTGAGATTATTGGAGGGGATACGATCAGTAACTCCAAACTCGATCTCTCCATCACGATTCTCTCTAAGACCTCCACTCCGTTATTACGTCGGGGTCTTAAAAGAGGGGACATTATCGCGTATACGGGAGATATCGGCAAATCGGCAAAACAGCTCCGTTATCTAATGTCGGGGGGGAGAGTGCATACGAAAAGCCGTTTTGTCTCCCCGCAGCTGCGCCAATCTTTTGTGAGCCAATCCCGTCGTTATTTACGGTGCGGCATGGATATTTCCGACGGTCTTTTCAGTGATATGGAAAAATTGTGTCATGTCAATCGGATGGGAGTTCGATTTTTTAAGAAAATTGCCAAATCAATCGGATGCAGCGGTGAGGAGTATGAGATGTTGATCGCGTTTTCCCCTCGTCAGCTCACTACTATTCGCCGTATTGCGGCCCGTAATCGAATCACCATCACCCCAGTGGCTTGTGCAATGCGCGGAAGCTATACGAATCGCTGTAAGCGCCATCATTTTTAGGAGTTTCATGGAACGTCAATATTACCTGCCTCATAGTCCAATCGAATTTCATTTTCGCCAATCTCCGCGCGATTTCGTAGTGGATGAAATACCGCTGTATCCTTTTAGCGGAGAAGGGGAACACCTTGTTCTTCATGTACGTAAGAAAAATCTCTCTACGTGGCAGATGATCGATATTTTTAGTAACCATTTGGGAATCAAAGGGCGTGATATCGGTTATGCGGGACTTAAAGATAAAAATGCTCAAACGAAACAATATATATCGTTACCGCGCAAATTTGAGACAGTATTAGAGAATTTTGAACATGAGGGGATTAAAATCCTCGAAAAGACCTATCACAACAATAAAATCCGCATAGGACATCTTAAAGGAAACCGCTTTTTTATTCGCCTTAAAAAAGTGAATCCGACATCGGCTATGAAAATTCAAGAAGCCCTAAAGATGATCAAAAAACAGGGGATGCCGAACTATTTCGGCTTTCAACGTTTTGGGATTGACGGGGAAAATTATAAAAAAGGTCAAGCGATTTTAGCCGGAGAGTTAAAAGAGCGCAATAAAAAGCTAGCCCAATTTTATGTCAATGCCTATCAAAGTTATCTTTTCAATGCTTGGCTTAGCCGTCGTATTCAAATTTCGAAGTTGATCGAAAGTTTCGGTGCGGATGAATTAAGTAGCGTGTTACCTCTTCCTAAAGAGGAAATTGAAGCGATGAAAGCTCAAAAACATCCGTTTAAATTGATACACGGGGATGTGATGATGCATTACCCTTATGGAAAACTTTTCCATTATGAGAGCAGTGAAGAAGTTGAACGCTTTAGCAAACGGGATATTTCGGTGAGCGGACTTTTGAGCGGCAAACGGGCAACGCGGGCTGTTGGATTAGCGGAGACGATTGAAAAAGAGTACGATACCATTCATGAGGGAATCGACGGCGCACGCCGTTACGGATGGATTTTCCCCGAAGAGATCGAAGGAGAATATAAAGAGAACGATGCATGGTTTGAACTCCATTTTACCCTTCCAAAAGGGTGCTATGCCACCGTATTGATCGAAGAGATTGCCAAAAGAGCGATTCAAACCGACGAAGAACAGGAGTAACTATGAAACAACATTTCACCTCTGCATTATCCCAGACTTTCGGACGCTTTGCTTCCAAAGCACACGGAAAAGCATTTCAAAAGATGATTAATCGTACCTATGTACGCTCTATGGGCTTGGATATGTCTGATTTTGATGCACCTGAATCGTATCCGACACTGAATGCACTTTTTACAAGAAAATTTCGCCATAAGCGTACATTCTCGACGGATCAAAAAGATATGATCAGCCCGTGTGATTCTCTTATCACTGAATGTGGGGTGATTGAAGAAGATTTGGCTTTACAGATCAAAGGGATGTCTTACAGTGTGGATGGTGTTTTAGGGAAGGGGATAACGGAAGAGTCGAAAAAAAGTGTCCATAACGGTCTCTTTGTTAACTTTTATCTCTCTCCGCGTGATTATCATCGCTATCATGCCCCACTCGATATGCAGGTTCTATGTGCTCTGCATATTCCGGGTAAACTCTATCCGGTTAATATCCCTTCTCTCAAAAAGCAAGTTAATCTCTTTATCGAAAACGAGCGGGTTGTTTTGGAGTGTTTAAGCAAGGAAGGAAAGCGATTTTTCTTGATTTTGGTCGGTGCCCTCAATGTGGGTGAGATGGAGGTGAGTTTTGAGCCTCGTATCCGAACCAATACGACGATGACGCCGAGTCTCTACCGCTATAAAGATCTTTATATGAGCAAAGGGGATGACTTCGGATGTTTCCGAATGGGATCTACCATCGTTATGTTGTGCGAAAAAGATATGGTAGAACTCACTGTTTCAAGCGGAGATAATGTACGATTTGCCCAAACGATAGGGCGTCTTACTTTCTAAAAAGTATTTCGAGCCGGACTTGCAGATGTCCTTCGTGCTCATAGATATCAATTTGACTGTCAATCGGTGGATGGAGCTTGACCAATGCCCCTTGAATCGAATGGAAGACATGGTTGAATTTTGGAAACATCGGTGCAATGATACGGTCGATATGCCCTTTTTGGATGATATGGGCTAACGACGTGATACCGCTGTAGTAGACCGTTTTATTGATAGAACGGTGAATACGGTAATCGCGTAAGAGTTCGATATTTTTAACGAGGACGTTGCACTCTTCTTCGCACAATACCCGATTGCTTCGGGCATGTTCAAGTTCTTCTTCAATTTCCTGTTCAGCAATTTCTTGACGATCTTGAATCTCTTGGTCCAGAAGCGGATCGTTTAAGCGAATAAGGTTAATAATGCTATCCGTATCTAAAGGTTTTTTTGATGTAAGGTAAGTGTATCGCTCGCCGTCAACATAATCATGATTCAATGCCTGAATGAGTTCCGCAACAATACTAAGATAAATAAATTTATCTTCTTTGTTGAGATCAAAAGTGACCCCATGAGCCGATATGAGAGGTTTTGGACCTGCATACTTCAAAGACATTAATAACTCCCTATGTAAGTGTCAATTCTAATTATACATTATATGAGAGTTTATTCCTGCAAACATTTTATTCTTATTATTGTAGTTTTACGTTGCTGTTCGCTTGAGAGACCATATTTTCTAATAAATTAAATAAGGTTTCGCTGTTTTTTTCCATATCACTCATACGGGAGAGAATTTGCTCTTTTTTGGAGGGTTCAAGGCATGATTTAGATGGGATACATTTTGTGACATCTAAAATAAGATCATGCAATGCCGTATGGTATTTCTCAATCGATTTAAAGGCTTCGGTTTGAGCGAGATTCCCTTGTTGGGATACGTCATAATACCATTTTCCAAAACGGCAATCACGAGACGTTATAAAATGCTCTGACAAATCGTCTCGTTCATGGATAATCGCGGCGTAGGTTGTGTGTTTAAGGATGATATGATCCACTTTCGTTAATGAAGTATAGAGTGAATCGCTGATAAAGTTTGCCATGTCGGCTGACTGATTGGTTTTAATTACAAAATCATTTAGGAGCACTTCAAACTGGTTTACATCGGATTGGGAGATATTCGCAATGTTAGCTATCGTTTCGGAAGAGCTTTCGATTTCTCCTGCCTCTTGTTGAAGAGAAGAGAGCATCATGGTGATTTCTTGTGTTGCTTTTTGTGTTCTCTCTGCCAGTTTTCGTACTTCATCGGCTACGACCGCAAATCCGCGTCCATGTTCTCCGGCGCGTGCCGCTTCAATGGCCGCATTGAGTGCTAAGAGGTTGGTTTGATCGGCAATATCTTTAATAAGATTGGCAATCGTATTGATCTCATTCATTCGGGTTCCAAGTGAGATAATAGATTCATTGGAATGGGTGATGAGTTCAATCAAGGTATCAAGACTGGTGACGATATGATGGATTGTTGATTGGCTTTGAACTACTTCGGAAGCCGTTGCCGAAATACTCTCTTTGATATTAATTGCAAATTGACTGTTTTTTTGAATATCGTTTTGAATGGTTGCGAGAGCTTTGGCTATTCCTCCGCTGATTTTGTCAAACTCTTCCGCTAATTCAGAGCGTTTTCCTCCGATATAGGTGTTTGCATTGATGGTAATCGCCTCATTGAGTGCAATACTGAGTGATTCAAAATCACCTTTGTATCCTGAATTAAAGACAATACGATCGGAAATCCCTTGAGACGCCGTATCGAGTGATGATCGAACGTCACGCATCATTTGTTCGATTTGATCAAGCAGATCATTGGCTCCCCATGCAATTTTTTCTAAACGGCTATTTTCCGGAATATTGGTTACCCGCTCAGAGAGAACTCCCCGACCCGCTTTTTCAAGTACATCATTGAGCTTATTTAAAATATCATCTTCACTTGCGGAGGTGTTTTGATTGTTTAAAAAACTCCCGATCAGGAGAGTCAAGCCAACAGCAAAAGCGGCGATGTAGTCTGCATTAATCGATAAATATAGAGTAATCGCAAAGAGTGCAGCTACGAAAATAGCGGATCGCTTAGTGCTGAAGAGAGAGTATAAAACGGTCATAATCCATTCCTTTTTCTTTCAATACGGTATGTAAGAGTTTTTTGGATGCTTCAATACCGTTTCTGCTCTCAGTAAGGCGCAGTTTTTCATACAAATCAGGGATAATCTTCATCGCTTTATCGCTCGGCTTACGGCGGACTGAGTGGTAGTCTCTCACTTTTCCATTAGAATCGGTCGTTGCGGTAACATTTGCGAATACCCAATAATAAGAACCGTCTTTAGAGAGATTTTTAACATACGCAAAAATTTCTTCTTTCTTCTGAATCCGTTCCCAAAGAAGTGTAAAAACAACGGAGGGCATATCCGGATGGCGTAAAATCGAATGAGGTGCACCAATAAGCTCATTCTCTGCATGACCCGACATGTCTATAAAAATTTTATTTCCGTAAATGATATTGCCGCGCGTATCGGTTTTGGAGACGATGAAATCTGACGGTGCTAGGTGCTTTTGGACAGAGGTCGGTGTAATGGTAGCCATGTTTTACTCCTTGGAAGTTATAGTTAATTAAAATGTTATATATAATCAATTACGATAGTATTACTATAAGGTAAGCCGATATCTTTACATAAGAATTTATGAAAATAAGAAGAATAGGGACTTTATTTTAGAATAACAGTATCTGTTTTTCGAAAATATAAAATAATTGTAGTATCATAAAAGATATACTGCAAAATGTCAAGATAAAAATCACAAAATAGCTATATTTTTTGATAAAAATGTAATTATCTGGGGTATTATGTTGTTTTAGAGGGTCATTTTGTGATAAACGCAGTTTTGGTAGAAACTGCCGTAAAAAGATACAGCAGTAATAAAAAAATGCTATTTTAGGATTATACGTTAAATCTAAAGTGCATGATATCGCCATCCGCTACGATATACTCTTTACCTTCAAGACGCATTTTCCCCGCCTCTTTGGATTTTGCTTCACCGCCGCAGGCAACGAAATCTTCATATCCGATTACTTCGGCGCGAATAAACCCTTTTTCAAAATCGTTATGAATAACGGCTGCCGCTTTAGGGGCTGTCGTGTTTTTGTGGATTGTCCATGCACGAACCTCTTTGACACCCGCGGTAAAGTAGCTCATGAGGCCTAGTTTATCGAATCCTTTACGGATGATTTGCTCCAACCCTGATTCTTCGACTCCCATATCGCGTAGAAATTCGTCACGTTCGTCATCTTCCATCCCGACAAGCTCTTCTTCGATTTTCGCGCACAGCTTGATCACTTCACAACCGTGCTTTGCGGCATGTTCGCGAAGACGCTGAACGTATTCGTTGTCTTCAGTGAGGCCGTCTTCATCGACGTTTGCTCCGTACATGATCTCTTTGGCACTAAGAAGTCGAGTTTCACTCATCAGTTTTTCATACATTTCGCTATCGGCTTTCGGGAAATTGCGGGCGAGATTTCCCTCCGCCAAAAACTCCGCCAACTCTTCGGCAAATGCCATCATAACTGCAGCATCTTTTTCATTTTTAGCCTGTTTTTTAAGACGTTCAATGCGGTTTGTGAGGACTTCGATATCGGCGAAGATAAGTTCATTTTCGATGATTTCGACGTCAAGAAGAGGATCAATACGCCCTTCGGTGTGGACGATGTTGTCATCTTCGAAGCAGCGGACGATTTGCAAGATCACTTCGGTTTCACGGATATTCGAGAGGAATTTGTTCCCCAATCCTTCACCTTTGCTCGCTCCCTTAACGAGACCGGCGATGTCAACGAAATCGAGGGTCGAGTGTTGGATACGCTCAGGATTAACGATTTTAGCGAGTTCAGTCAAACGGACATCAGGAACCGGCACGGTCGCTTTATTCGGCTCGATCGTACAGAACGGATAGTTTGCCGCTTCGGCGTTTTGTGCTTTGGTGAGTGCATTAAAAGTAGTTGATTTTCCGACGTTTGGTAATCCTACGAGTCCGATTGATAAGCCCATTGAGTGTTTCCTTAGTGTGATTCGATGCGTAAAGTATTGGCGCAATTATAATACAGAGTTGTTGAGTGGGGACTGAGGGGAGAGGGAAGCTTATCGAATGAGACGTTGAAATAAAGTATCTTCTATATTTTGTCTGCTATCAAACAGAGCTGTTACAAAAACATAATCTTTATCGATTTTATAGATGAGTCTCCATCTCTCAATGATGAGTTCACGATAAGTAAAAAGTCCAATATCGGCGAGTTCAGGGACGATTCGCCCTCTTTGCGGAAAATGGTTGAGACTTTCGGCACGCTCTCGGATGGTGTGGAAAATTTCGCGGGCATTTTGTGGGGAGTCTTGAAAAATATGTTCTACGAGAGCAGAGAGATCACCTTGTGCTGAGTCTGCCCAAAAAACACTGAAGTTCATTACGCTAATTTTTGCTCAATTTTATCAAAAAAGCTCTCTTGGGATTCAAAGCGATTGTTTTTAATATCTTCTTCACTCTGTGCCATAAGTTTTAAGAGTGCTAAAGCATTTTGCATCTTCTGGTAACTTTCGATGTCTTGGATCACTGCTTTTGCCTCACCGTTTTGGGTGATAATGAGGGGGCGATGCGAGTCGTTTACGTACGAAAGTGCATCGGCGGTTTTGGATTTGAGATAGCTGATAGGGCGAATATCGGTGGCTAAATTCATAATAAATCCTTTTTTATAGTGAAATATAGTACTTAATTAAGTCTTAATTTGGACTGATTTGGAATGTATAGTAAATATTGTATTGTTGAGTGGGGACTGAGGAAGGATATAGCACGAAGTCTTACAGTGTGAAACTCCTATCTCCATATACTATTGCGACCCAAAAATCACTACCAAATTTTGAAACTAATAAGCCAGAAGAACTAATGAATCCAAATAATGCACATAAAAAATAGATTCCATTGTTAAAATAGTGATATGAATATTGTATATAAACAGCAAAAATACTTAACAAAAATAATATAAGACTTATCCAAAATAACCGTTTTCTTTTCCACGGTTTGATCTGTGGTTTATATATTTTGTTTAGAATTCTTTCAAGTTTATTCATATTATGACCTTAAATTTTTTACTAAGAGCATTATAGCATTAAGATGTAATGATGTAGTTATGCTATAATGCACTAAAAAAGGAGATGCTATGAGTGTACGTACCACCATTACCCTCGATGAGGACATCCTCAAACTCCTCAAACTAAAAGCAGTAGAGACCTCTGAATCGCTCTCTTCGCTCGTCAATAACATCGTTGTCGACGCATTTAGAGAAGATAGCAGTGATCTCAAAGCATTTGAGGAGCGAAAGAATGAAGAGAGTCTCTCGTTCGAGTCGTTTTTAAAACAACTGGAAACTAATGGCAAGTTATAAAATCGAGATCAAAAAATCGGCGGCAAAGGAGATCGAAAATCTCCCCTCGGTAATTTTGAAAAGGGTTGTTTCCCATATCCAAGAACTCGCCAACGATCCCAGACCGCTCGGGTGCAAAAAACTGAGCGGTGATGAAAAATTTCGGATCAGAGTAGGGGATTATCGGATTTTATACGAGATCGAAGATGAGATTGTGACGGTGTATGTCGTCAAAGTAGCACACCGAAAAGAAGTTTATCGGATGCTGTAAGCTGGATGCCCGATCAAGTCGGGAATGACGAAGATTTATTTACACTGCTCCATCAACCAGTTGAGACTCATGCGAACTCCTGCACCCGTTCCGCCGTATGTGTGAACATCCCATGCGCTTTCGGTGTAAGCAGAGCCTGCGATGTCGAAATGAACCCATTTCTCTTTCATATCCTCATCGATGAAGTTATCGAGGAAGAGGGCGGCGGTGATCGCTCCGCCGTAAGGTTTAGAGGAGACGTTGCAGACGTCAGCGAGGTCACTTTTGATCAGTTTTTTGAGGTGGCGGTTGAAAGGGAGGTTTCCGCAGTATTCACCGCTTTGCTCCGCTGCTGCTAGCCACTCTTGTTTAAGTGATTCGTTGTGTCCCATAACCCCTGTCGTATAGGGTCCTAGAGCAACCATACACGCACCCGTAAGGGTCGCGTAATCGAAGATGTAATCGGCTTTGACGTTTGCTTGAGCATACCCCAAAACATCGGCGAGGACGAGTCGACCTTCGGCATCGGTGTTGCGCACTTCGATCGTTTTGCCATTTTTAGCTCGGAGGACGTCATCGGGTTTGTAGGCGTTTCCGCCGATCATATTCTCGACCGCTCCGACAAACGCATGAACTTCGATATCGAGCTTCAGCTCGCTCACGGCTTTGATGATCCCCATCACGGCACATCCGCCCGCTTTATCCATTTTCATCGTGACCATCGATGCTGCTGCTTTGAGACTGAGCCCGCCGCTATCATATGTAAGCCCTTTGCCCACGAGGGTAATGATTTTTTTAGGGTTTGCAGGTTTGTATGCGAGGTGGATCAAGCGGGGAGGGTTGATGGATGCACGACCCACAGCGAGCATCGCGTTCATCCCCTCACTCTCTAATCCGTTGACATCGAGGATAGTACATTCAAGATTATTGGAAGAGGCTAAAGAGTCTGCAACAACTGCCATCGCTTGAGGGGTCATGTCGTATGGAGTTTGATTGACTAAATCACGGACGAAATTGGTCGCTTTGGCGATCGTTACACTTTGGCTAAAAAGTGATTCTAATACACTAAAATCAGCCCCAGAATCATTCGCAAACAAAATCTCTTTGAGAGAGGATTTTTTTGGATCGGATTTGTACGATTCAAATTTATAGGTTCCTAATAGTGTCCCCTCGACTAAAGGGTTTAAACGCTCTTGTGTAATAGCAACTTTGAGGGAGGCATAGCCGTAGTTCATAGCTGTTTTAAGTGCTGAAGCCATCACAGAACGGTAGGTTTCACTGCTCTCATCTGTGATAGCGCAGACGAGGAGACGATGCTCATGTAGAGTACATAGCTGTTCTGCTTCGGCTTTAAATCCTGCTTGTGTCAAGAGAACTTTGTGCGGGTGTGTTTCAAACTGTGCGGGTGTGACAAATTCTACTGTCAAATCGGCATTGAGTGAGGATAGTGATTGATTATAAAGGGCGACGTTCACGGCGTTTCTCCAAAAGATTTTTTTCAATGCGGTTAAACATAAAAGCGATACCGCCGACGATACTAAGGGCTAGCGGTATTGCAAAATACCAGTGCGCTTTGATCCATGCGAGAAGTTTGAGGAGCTCTTCCCCAAAATAATAGGCGGGAATGATGGTGAGTGCGGCCCAAAAAATCGCACTCACGAAGTTGATAATGGCAAAGTCACGTGAGGAGTATTTGGTGAGTCCTATCGCCATGGGGATAACGGTTCGCATACCGTACATGTAGCGTTGGACAAAGATTAACGGCCATCCGTATTTTTTAAGCAGCAGATGGGCAATAGCGAACTTGCGTCGCTGAGAGCGAAGCTTATTATGAATATAGGCTTTGTTAAAGCGTCCGATATAAAAATAGATCTGATCTCCTACGAATCCCCCCAGGGCACCGACGATAATCGCTAGGGGTAAAATCATATCCCCTGTATGGGACATAATTCCGGCCATAACCAGACCGAGTTCACCCTCTAAAATACTCCATCCGAAAAGGACAATATAACCATATTCTTTTAGCCACTCTAAAAATAGATGCTCCACCGTTGTCCCTTTAGTTATCGAAATTTAAAATTTGCTTGGCCTGCATCATATCTTTATCTCCTCGACCGGAGAGGTTTACAATGATAAGTTTGTCTTTGATATCGGTCATTTTTTTTAAATAAGCGACGGCATGAGCGGTTTCAAATGCCGGAATAATCCCCTCTGCGCGGCTGAGCCATACGAAGGCATCTAAAGCTTCCTGATCGGTAATGTTGTCATAGGTGACGGTATCGTTATCTTTATGGAAAGCGTGTTCCGGTCCGATTCCCGGATAATCGAGCCCTGCTGAAATCGAGTGGGCTTCGAGAATCTGACCGTCGTCGTCTTGGAGAAGATAGCTCATTTGACCGTGCAATACCCCCGGGCGTCCTTTGAGAAGTGAACAGCCGTGTTTATCGGTCTCGACCCCAAGTCCCCCCGCTTCGATTCCGATACAGCGTACCTCTTTGTCCTCGAGGAAATGTTGAAACGTTCCGATGGCATTGGAGCCGCCGCCGATACAGGCGATAACGTAATCGGGAAGAGCGTTCTCTTTTTCTAAAATCTGAGCACGCGCTTCGCACCCGATAATCGCTTGAAAATCGCGTACCATCATAGGGTAGGGATGCGGTCCTGCAACGGTTCCGATAATATAGAAGGTATCCCGCGCGTGGGTGACCCAGTGACGGATTGCATCGTTCATGGCATCTTTGAGTGTTTTAGAGCCGCTCTCCACCGCGTGGACTTTAGCTCCGAGAAGTTTCATCCTGAAAACGTTTAGCTCTTGGCGTGCGACGTCTTTTGCACCCATAAATATTTCACATTCCAGTCCCAACAATGCGGCAATCGTAGCGGTCGCAACACCGTGTTGTCCCGCACCTGTTTCGGCGATGACTTTCTTTTTGCCCAAACGCTTTGCCATCAACCCTTGCGCGATAACGTTGTTGACTTTATGGGCTCCCGTATGGTTCAAGTCTTCTCGTTTGAGATAGATTTTAGCTCCCAATTCTTCGGAGAGGTTTGCGGCGTAGTATAGAGGGCTAGGGCGACCGACGTAATCACGCAGATATCCGTCCACCTCGCTCCAGAAAGCTTTATCAAAGCGGATCTCTTTGTAAGCTGCTTCGAGTTCTAAGAGTGCGGGCATAAGGGTTTCCGGGACATAACGTCCTCCGAAAATTCCGAAATGACCGTCAACCGGATCAAATTTTGAAGGGGAAGGTATATACATTAATCGACTCCGATCACGGTATAAACTTCAGTTGTCTCACGCAGCTTGGATTGTCCGCTCAAAAAGTCAAGTCCCATAATAAAGCAAGCTTCAATACACTCGGCACCTACTTTATTGATCAGATTGGCAGCGGCAAATGCCGTTCCTCCGGTTGCGATCAAATCATCGATAAGAAGTACACGCGGTTTGTCCACTCCTTCAAAGGCATCAATATGGATTTCCACTTCATCCACGCCGTATTCGAGAGAGTATTTTTCCGATACGGTGGTGTAGGGGAGCTTCCCTTTTTTACGAATAGGGACAAAACCGACACCGAGCATTTGGGCCAGTGCTGCACCGAAGATAAAACCGCGTGCATCGATCCCTGCAATATGGGTCAAATCATAGGTACTGTAGCGATCATGCAAGTGACGCATTAAGACACCGAATGCTTCACCGTCGCTCAGAAGCGTTGTAATATCTTTAAAAACGATTCCCGGTTTCGGAAAATCGGGGATATCCCGAATAGCGTTGATTAAAATGGCTCTGTCATTTATACTGAGATTCATAAAGGTTTCCTTTTTTTAAATAAGTGCGTCGATACGCCCTTCAAGCTCTTTGATTTTGTTTTGGAGGCGGTCGGTTTCGGAACGGTGTTTTGAGTTACGTTGTTTGAGTGATTTTACCTCATTACGGAGATTATTCAGCTCTTCACTGAGAATATCAACATTCCCTAATGCGCGTTGGAGTTGAATTTGATATTTTCGGATCAATACTTCAGCCTCTTTGAGGGTAAGCTTCATCATTTCACTGGTGCGCTGTTCTTTAACGGTGATGCTCCGAAAATAGAACATTTTGACTAAAAAGAAAAGAGCACCTAGCGTTACTATCGTGAGTAATGACCACTCTAAAAACATACCTTATCCTTTGATCGCCTCTATTTTTTCGACTCGACCGCAATGGCGACCCCCTTCGAATACCCCTGCAATCCATGCATCGAGGATCGATTCGGCAACCCCTTTACCTACGATACGTTCACCGAAGCACAAAACATTTGCATCATTGTGTCCGCGTGCGACGGTTGCCGTATAGGCATCATGACACAAGGCTGCGCGGATACCGTGAAAACGGTTTGCCGCCATAGACATACCGATCCCTGAACCGCAGATCAAAATCCCCTGTGCTGAAGAGTCGGAGAGGACATTTTCGCACACTTTGATAGCATAATCGGGATAATCGACACGATCTTTTGAAAAAGGGCCCAAGTCGATCACTTCATGCCCCTTTGAACGGAGAAGTTCGACGGTAAAATCTTTCAGTTCGATTCCTGCGTGATCGGTAGCAACATAAAATTTCATAACTCTCCTTAGTTCAATAATAAATTTAAGACCGCTTGAATCGGCCAAATAACCAACGGAATTTTCAGCGGAGTAACCAATATGATGATGATAACAATCATTCCATAAGGTTCGGCTTTGGCGAAAAATTCGGCAACGGCATGAATACGATATTTTAATGAAAGGTAACTGATGAAATGGGCTCCGTCAAATCCCGGAATGGGGAGAAGGTTAAATACCGCGAGAACGACGTTGATCAAAAGAAGTTTCAGGATGAAGATATAGCCGAAAATATAGGCAAGGCTATCGGCCTCACTCGGTTGTGCCATTGAGAGAAGTACAATCGAAGAGAGGGTTGCCAAAAAGATATTGTAAGCAATCCCTGCGAGACTCACCTGCATCGCGGCATTATAACCGCCGTTACGAATAACGGTGTGAGTATTAATCGGCACCGGTTTAGCCCAGCCGAATAAAAATCCACTCTCAGCCCCTAGAAGCATCGGGATAAAATAGGTCATTAACGGAACGAGAATCGAGCCGAAGGGATCGATATGGATCAACGGATTGATACTGAGACGCCCTTGGCTTTTGGCTGTGGTGTCACCGTATTTATAGGCGACCCATCCGTGCATGATCTCATGCCCGATAATCGCAATAAGGAGCGCGATAATCGCGGCGGGGATTTCGAGCAGATTAATAGAGCTCATGGTCATTGGCATCTTCGCGGATACGCTCGGCGATAGCACGATTGAGTGGCTCTTGAAGCTCTAAATCACTCGGTGTTTTTCCGATACGATCCCAGCGTACTTCATAATTGCTGTCCATGCTGAAATAGACAAACCACGGTGTCCCCTCGATTAGACCGTAGGGGACGCTTCCCCAAAAACGGCTGTCATTTGAGTGGTCACGGTTATCTCCCATCATAAAGTATTCACCCTCAGGGACTTGGATCGGAGCAACATTGAAAAGCTCACTCGGGAAAATGCCGTTGTCAACCATTTTCTCATCGTTGTGAATTCCCGGATGCTCTTTGGTATACGGGTTTTTAACCCACAATTTCCCCTCACGCTCGATCAACTCATAATCGGCGAAAGCCTTGCGAGCGTATTCATCCCCTTCACGCGGGTGGAGGTAGAGGACTTTGTCTTGCAAAAAGAGCTCATCCCCCGGCAATGCGACGCAGCGTTTGACGTAGTGAAGCTGTGTGTTGTTCGGATAGCGGAAAATGACGATATCTCCCCGCTCAGGCTCATCTCCGTCGAGGATATGTCCATCGGTTCCCGGAATCAGAGGGATTTCAAGAAACGGGATGTGGGGAGTGGAGATGCCGTAGGCGAATTTTTTAGCAAACAGATGATCTCCCACAAGGAGAGAATCTTTCATCGATCCGCTGGGGATACGAAACGCTTGAGCGATGAAGAAAATAACGAATAAAACGATGATGATGGTTCCCGTCCAAGTATTGGAAAAACGGTAGGCGCTGTGGGCGGCATTGAATATTTTTTTCTTCAAAGGTTATTTCTCTTCTTCTGCGTGAATTTTTGCGGCTTTAAGGGTGTTGGAGAGGAGCATAGCAATGGTCATCGGTCCTACTCCTCCCGGTACAGGGGTAATGTACGATGTTTTAGGGGCAACGGCATCATAATCGACGTCACCGACGAGGCGTCCATCGGGTGCGCGGTTGATTCCGATATCGATAACGATAGCTCCCTCTTTGACCATATCATCCGTGATCAGATTAATGACTCCCGCACCGACGAGGATAATGTCGGCGCTCAGGGTGTGCTTCTTCAAATCATCGGTGAAAATATGGCAAATCTCGACCGTAGCATGGGCGTTGAGCAAGAGAGAAGCCATCGGTTTTCCGACGATATTGGAAGCGCCGACGACACAGCAGTTTTTCCCTTTCGGATCGATATCGTATTCCGCCAATAATTCCATGACACCCAACGGCGTACACGGGACAAATCCGTCTAACCCTGTCGTGAGACGTCCGACGTTATAGGGGTGGAACCCGTCAACGTCTTTATTCGGGGCGACGATTTCGAGGATTTTGGTGGTGTCGATATGTTTAGGGAGGGGAAGCTGGATCAAAATCCCGTCGATGTTCGGATTGGTGTTCATCATTTCGATGGTTTTGACGATGGCATCTTGGGAAATATCATCGGGCATTTCGTGGGTGACCGAGTAAAATCCGGCACGGTCACATGCTTTTTTCTTCATTCCGACGTAGGCTTGACTCGCAGGATCATGACCGACTAAAATCACCGCCAGTCCGGGAACTCTCCCGCTAGAAGCTTTGAGTTCTTTGGCACCGAGCGAGACTTTTTCTTCGATTTTTTGTGCGAGGGCTTTACCGTCAAGAATTTGCATTTAATCACCGTCAAATTGTTTTTGGGTATGATACCGCTAAAAGACTAATAATTGGTTAAAGGGATCAGGTGCGCGGGGTTTTTCTACTATTTTTGACATTCACACTCTCTCACGCAGAGTCGTTTATTACGAAAGAAGAGTATGCCGCAGGACTCTATCATAACCCCCGTGGAGTAGGGTGCCATTTGTGCCACGGAGAAAACGGAGAGGGGAAACTCATCGCCCGCTATCGGGATAAGGGTGAAAAAAAATCTTTTGTCGGCAAACCGATCCGTAAACTTCCGTTTCGTGAATTTTATCTGAAACTCAACAGCCGTATCGTCGGAATGCCGCGCTATTATCTCACCGATACCGAAATCCAAACGCTCTATTATTATCTCCATCGGGAGGAGTTTAAACATGCCGCTCCGCAACCTCCAAAAGCTCAATGATCTCATTGAATCCGGCGATTTAGCTACCCTTAAAACACTCGCAGTACCTATTAGACGTGAGCTTAACCGCTCCCTCTCTTTTCGTTCTGCTATGATGATTTCGACGCATAATCTCAAACACATCGTGAAAATAGCAACGTTGGATGCGGAGTGTGTGATGCTGAACCTTGAAGACGGTGTCAGTCGTGAACAAAAGCCCTATGCACTTGTACTTTGTGCGTTAGCGTTGGCTTCCAATCCGATAAGCGATAAAAAAATGGTGGTGCGTGTCAATCCTCTGGATGAGGGGGGAGCTGAGGAGATAGCGTTTCTCAACCCTTTTATGCCCGATGCGATCCGTGTACCGAAAATACGTTCCGTAGAAGATGTCCGCCGTGTTTTGAGCTTGGTGGACGAGTCTATCGAAGTTCATCTCTCTATCGAGACGAAAGAGGCGTGGCTAGCTCTGGAAAAGTTGGCGGTGGATTCACGGATAAAAGCTTTTTATCTCGGGGTACTCGATCTTTTCGCCGATTTGGGACTCTCGCAAAGCTTCCTCCTCCCTGATAATCCTACGGTTCAATACATGCTCTCTCATTTTTTAATGACCTCTCGTGCGTGCGGTGTCAAACCTGTTTCGTTTGTCTATCAAGATTATAAAAATCACGACGGACTGCGTAACTGGCTGGAGCTGGAGAAGATGATGGGATTCGATGCCAAAGGGTGCATTGCTCCGGCTCAGGTTTCGCTCATCCATGAGATTTTCGGTCACGGGGAAGCGGAGATAGAGCGGTGCCGTGAGATTGTTAAACTCTTTGAAGAACACTCTGCGCAGGGGATTAGCGGATTTGTCGATGAGCGGTACGGATTTATCGATGAACCGATTTATAAGGGTGCACTCTGTGTACTAAAAGAGTTGCATTAATTCTTTATTTGACAATAATATAAACCCGTATTCGTATATGGGTCGGCTGATCGGGTTTCGGATATTTAGGGTGGGCGAGGTTAATCGTTTGGAGTGTCAGCTCATCAAGCGGCGTTCCGATACGGTTTTTCTCTAAGGCGAGATCGCTGATGCTTCCATCAGGGTTGAGGATGAATTCAACGACGTTATTGTCCATCGGATCGACGTCGGATCGGTCACGAAGCAACCTCGTTCCGACCACTTCATTTATCTTTCGTATCTTTTGAAGATTATCGATGATGAAGTGCTGTTCTCCTGCGGAGAGGTTAAAAAACTCCTCACCGTAATGATGAAGAACCGAAAAGGGAAGGGTCTCTCGATCCACCTCACTCAGGTGTTTTAGCTCAATTACGGGAGCTTGATTCTGGGGATTTGCACGTGCTGTCGGTCTCTTTTTAGCTTCTTGTTTATCCGGTTGGTACGTGTCGGTGGGGAAAGTGGAAGCGGAGTCTGTTTCCTCGGTTATTTCCAACTCTTCACTCACCAAAATACCGAATCTTTTTTCATGATGGATCGGAATCTCTTGAGAAGGGTTACGGGCGGTACTCCAGATTAAAGCGAGTAATAATCCATGCAGTGCAAGTGCGATCAACAATGCCCATGCGGATTGATTCGGTTTCATTTTCCGATTATAGCGATTATTGTTAATATCCCGTCAAGTTGTACCAGACACGGTAGCGTATAAGGGTTTTTTGCTGAGGCCGAGGGTATTTGGAATAGGCGAGTTCGATCACCTCTTTGGTGGTGTCATCAAGTATAGCGAGTTGGCTATTTTTGAGGAAGCGTATCTCCGAGATACTCCCATCGGGATGGAGATAAAACTCGATCATGTTGGTGTCATTGGCCCGAATAGAATCCGGAATACGGCTTCGTCCGTAGCGATCCAAAACCCCCTGCGTGATACGGCGCATCAGCTCTTGGTTATCGAGGATATATTTTTGCTCCCCTTCGGAAAGTTCCGTGAACTTGTCACCGTAGAGACGTTGGATACTGTCGGCAACTCGGGTCGAGCTTCGGGTCGGTTTTTCGTCTGCCGAAGGATGGGCTTTTGAGAGGATATCGTATAACCCTTGCTCTTTTTTAGGTAGAGGCAATCGATCAATCGTCGTTACGGGTTTGGCAACGGTACGTTCATACGCCTTTCTAGGTTCAGGCAGGGGTTCTGCAGTTGGAGGGGTCGGCTTACTCACGGGTGCGGGTGCCGTTGATTTAGGTTTTTGAGGCTTCGGTTTGGGCTGTGCGTCTTTGATCAGCTGTTCTCCGCGCGGTATGGAACGTTTTGGGGCAACTTTGGGGATATCGTTTTTGAGTACGGACTCTTTTTCGATCTCGGGACGCTCCTGTATCGAGAGGCGGAATCGCTCTTCTTTCGGTTCGGACGGTGGCGGCGGAGGTGGAGGGGTAGGTTTGAGCTGATCGAGTAAAATAAGCACGAGTATAATAATGATATGAACCAATAGGGCGATTATAAATGCGTAAAGGGAATAAGATTTGGTCCGTTTCATAACCGCGCATTCTACCTAGATTTTCCTAATGGAAGAAATCTCTTTGTGAAACAATGGAATTTTGTCGTCGCGTACAAAAAATGCATTCGGTATGAAAACCTCTTTACAAGGATGCTGATGCTCCCTGATATCGTCGAAATCAAACCCGACGTCTACTTTACCGGTGCGTTTGACCCTCGAATTCGTACTTTTGATATTATTATGAAAACAGCCAACGGCAGCTCCTATAACAGTTATATCGTCCGAGGGTCTGAGGGTGTCGCGGTGATGGATACCGTAAAAAAAGAGTTTAGTGACGATTTTTTTGCGAGGCTGGAGAGGGTATGCGGCTACGATGAAATCCGCTATATCGTTTTGCACCATCTCGAACCCGATCACTCAGGTGCGCTGATTGAACTGATGGCACGAGCCCCAAAGGCGAAGCTCATTATCTCAGGGCGTGCGGTGATGATGCTCAAAGGGATCGTGAAAACCGATATCGCTTATGAGATTGCAACGGCAGGGACAACCATCTCGCTAGGGGATAAAACGATTGAATTTATTATGACGCCGTTTCTCCACTGGCCTGATACCATGAGCAGTTATCTGCATGAGGAGAAGCTTCTCTTTAGCGGTGATGTGTTCGGCAGTCACTATTATGATGAGCGTCTTTTTGATGATTTGGTGGGGGATTTTTCGTATGCGTTTCATTACTATTATGACCACATCATGCGTCCGTTTAAACAGTATGTTCTTCAGGCGCTTAAACTTTATGAAAAGTTCGATATTGATCTGATTGCTCCGTTGCACGGGCCGATACTGCGCAGTAACCCTCAAAGCTATATTGATAAATACGGACAATGGAGTTCGGAAGCGCGATTTCGTAAAAATGAGTTCAATACCAAAATGCTCTCCGTTTTTTATATCTCCAGTTATGACAATACCCACAAGATGGCAGAAATGATTACTCAAGGTGCCGATGAGGTCGAGGGGATACGGGCGAGTATGTACGATTTAGCATCCCTGGATGAATCGAACATGATTACGTTGCTCGAAGAGTCCGATGCTATTTTGATCGGATCACCTACGATCAACGGAGATGCGGTAAAACCTGCATGGGATTTACTCTCTTGTATGGCGTATTTGGAGCGGACGGGTAAGATCGGTGCAACGTTCGGTTCGTACGGATGGACGGGGGAAGCCCCCGAAATGCTCCATGAACGCCTTAAAGGGTTAAAGTTTCGTCTCCCCCTCAAACCTCTGAAGGTCAAGTTGATTCCGAGTGAAGAGGAACTCGAAGCCTGCGTAGCGTTTGGCCGCGAAGCGTCGGAGATTGCTATGGGGAAAATGGTGGAGATGGATTTATAGACTGAAAAATGCATCTCTAAAGGATAATCCTTCTTTAGGAGTGAGAAATGAGTGAATTGGATACTTTAGGCCGTGAGATCGAAGGGTATTTGAAAAAGTATGCGATTGATGATGAAGCGCGGTATGTGATCGCCCCTCACATTGCTAAAAAATCGTTAGAGATGAACCATCTTTATCAGGATATGGGTTTTAAAAACCGCCTCGAGATGGGGCAATATATGGCACGTCATTTTCCTCGTCTCGCCGAGCTCAAACCTAAAGAGAAATTGTGGAAAAAATTTCTCTACGATGCGATCGGTAAAGTGGCTCCCGCATGTGCGACATGTAACGATCAAGAGCATTGCTTTACCTGTTTGATCGCGGAGGCGAGTGCGTGAAGACCCCATCGATTACGACGAGTGAACTCTATACCCATCTCGATACCCTCATCGGTGCCGATATTCCTCTCTTTATCCACGGCTCTCCGGGGATTGGGAAATCGTACATCGTAGCCGAAGTGGCAAAAAAACACGGCTTAGATCTCGTCGATGTCCGCCTCTCTCAGATGGATCCTGTCGATTTGCGCGGAGTCCCTGCGATACGGGATGAGCAGACGGTGTGGATGCCGCCCGTGTTTTTCCCTCGTGATAAAGATTCAAGCGGGATATTGTTTCTCGATGAACTCAACTCAGCCCCTCCCTCGGTGCAAGCGGCAATCTATCAACTGGTGCTGAACCGTAAAATGGGGGAATACGAACTCCCTCGCGGTTGGCGGATTATCTGTGCGGGGAACCGTATCAGCGACCGTGGTGTCGTGTTTCGTCTCCCGACACCGCTGGCGAATCGGATGGTGCACTTGAGCGTCGAAGCACGGTTTGAGGATTTTAAACTCTTCGCCATTCGGGAAGGGTTACACTCGTTTGTGATCGGATTTTTGAGCTTCCGTCCCGATTTACTCACCTCGGAGCCGGTGAGCGAGGATGATAGCAATCCCGCGTTTGCCACCCCGCGCAGTTACCATATGCTCTCTTCTATCCTCAAACATAATGAGAATACGGCGCATCTTGCCCCTATCATCTATGGGTTGATCGGATACGGAGCGGGGATCGAGTTTCTCTCGTATGTGAAAGTGTACGAAAAACTCCCCGACGTGCAGGCGATTTACCGCGGAGAGTACCCCGCTATCGATAAAAGCGAGCCGGCATTGCTCTACGCACTCGTTTCGGCGATGGTGGAACTTTATCGCGGCGGAGCGGAAGCCTCGAAACATCTTTTCGGTTTTTCCCAAAGCCTGCCGACCGAGTTCGGGGTGATGTTGATTAAAGATGCCATTGTAAAAGATGCCTCTATCGCGGAGTGTGCCGAGTTTGACGAGTGGATCGGACGCTATGGCGACTATATCCTTTAATGCTCAACTTGAAAAAATACGGGTACAGTTCCTCTTTGATCACCCTTTTTTAAGTGTCTTAGCTCTCTCGATTCCCCATAAATATCAGAGCAACCCCCACATGCTCTTCGAGACAGATGGGGTGAGTATCCGCGTCGATGAGACCAAAGGCTCTAGCTATGACGATGCGGCTCTCAAATACCTCTATGCCCACGTACTGCTCCATATTCTCCTCAAACACCCTTTTCGGATGAGTGGACGAGAAAAACCGACATGGAATCGCAGCTGTGACATTGTCATCGGACTGCTTCTGAGTGATTTTCAGCGTGTGGGGAGTGCGGATGAGGAGGCGATGGTGCTCGAATCCTTTCGCGACAAAAGTGTAGAGGAGGTGTATCATGCACTCTACCGCGAAAGCGATGAGGGGGAAGGAACTCCGAATGAAGAGAATCCGACACAGCAAAAGATGGACATTATAGAGCATGAGGGAGATACGAAAGTCGCCGAAGAAGAACTTGACGCACTGATTATCCAAGCGATGGGAGCGGCGCGGAAGCAGGGGAATATCCCCGCCTCGCTTTTAGAGATGTTCGATGAGATTACCAAACCCTCCATCGATCTGCATACGCTTCTGCATGCCTATATGTCGGAGAGCTTTTTCGATAAAGAGTCCGATTTCTCCCATCCCAATCGACGTTTTATCCATCAGGAGATTTATCTTCCCGGATACCGATATGATCGTAATCGTTTAAGTCTATTTATCTTTTTGGATCGTTCTATGAGTATTAGCGGCGAGGTATTTTCGCGATTTTTAGGGATTATCGACTCCATAGTCCGCCTCAGTCACGATTTTGAGGTGAGTGTGATCCCTTTTGATGAGCGGGTATATGCCGAAGAGAAAAAGAGTTACGACGCGCAATCTTTGTTACCCGATATAGGTTTTGCGAAAGGGAACGGCGGAACGCAATTTTCTCCCGTATTAGAGTATCTGAATGCTCATGCAGGGGAAAAAAATCTGGCAGTGATACTGAGTGATGGCTATTTTACGGTAGAAAAATCGCCTGCTATGCAGACACTGTTTCTCCTTAGTGAGAAAAAAAATTTAAAAAGGTTTGAGCGTTATGGAGACGTCGTCTACTTTGACTTATAGAGAACATATTGAAGCCCTCAAAGATGATTTGGATTTCGAAGAGCAGGGGGATGCGATCTATTTAGAGCATCCCGATGATGAAGCACGGCTATTGTGGGCATTTCATAGACCCAGCGGCTCTCATCCCCTCCAAGTGGGTGATCGTAACACCGAGGTGGCGATTATGGCGTTCAACCACTCACGGTTGGGTGCTTATGAGCGTTACACCAAACTCAATCCCGCCGTGATCGAAAACCCCGATCTGCGCCGCCATATCCGAAACCGTAGCCGAATGTTGTTTCGTTCTTTGATCGATAACGATTTTACCGAATTGCTGGAGGTTTTAGCGTTTGCCCCTGTCTTTATCGATCTCGCGTGCGACCAGATGATTAACGGACGTATCTGGAACGAAAATTACGCATCACCTCTTCGGGCTTCTCAGTTTTTAGAGAGGGCTTCCGAATATCTCGACGAGAAATTGATCGACGGAGTTATCCGACGATTAAAACCGCTGAAGCATTATGATTTTGATGAAGCGAAAGGGTTATTGTCCGAATTGTCAGATCAAGCACAAAAGTTGCATGAAGCTATTAAAGCGCATTACATACAAGAGTTTGAAACGTGGTTAGCACGTGAAAAACTCCATCCGCTTCAGAATATCGTACTGACAAAACAGATACATCAGTTAAAGGATAATCATGAATGAATCATCACTACGGGTCATGAATGCGATATTTTCGCTGAGTGACGAGACCGAATACAATATCTATGAGGCGAATGACATCGCCGAATATGCCAAAATGGATTCTGACGAAGTACATAAAATCATAAAAGAACTCTATGATGAGGGATATTTAGGTGAGTGTATGAGTATCGGAGATGACGGATACGAGACTTTTTATTTAAATAAAAAAGGGCGTACGCTCATCGGGATGGAATGATGGTAAAGTTAGTGGTCTTTTATGAAAAACCTTTCTGTGCCGCGAATGCCAAGCAAAAACAGATTCTCCGTCAGAGCGGATGTACCCTCATCGAACGTAATCTCCTCGAACACGGTTTAGAGAAAGATGACTTACGGGCGTTTATGGGAGAGAGAGCGGTAAGTGAGTGGTTTAATCCTGCGGCCCCCGCGATCAAAAACGGTGAGATTTTTCCCGAAACACTGGATGAAACCTCTGCGATGGAGTTGTTAATGTCCAATCCGATATTGATTCGCCGTCCATTGATGATTATCGGGAGCGAAAAACTGTGCGGGTTTGATGCGGATAAAGTCTCTGAAGTGTTGGAGCGTTACGTCGAACCGATGCCGAAAATCAACTGCATGGAAAAAGGGTGTTTGGAGAAGAGAGCGGAGTAAAACTTTCAAAAAGTGCTATAATGACAGAAAGCTGTCATAAAGGCAACCCTATGCAAGCATTAAACTACACCACTGCCCGTAACTCTCTCAAAACAATCATCGATGAAGTATGTGACAATAACGAAGAGGTGATTGTCACGACCAAAAACGACAAGAGCGTCGTGATCATGTCACTCGATGAATATAACCGTACCCATGCACAGCTCAAACGTGAACTCAAAGAGGCTATGGAACAGATCGAGCGTGGTGAATATATGGGTATCGGTGAAGCATTTGATAGCGTGATCGCGAAATATGCGGATTGATTTCTCCCACAAAGCGCACCATCGGTTGGAGATGATCGCTGAATACATCTATGAGCAAACAAAATCAAAAAAACTTACACGAGAGTATTTGCAACGTTTACGAGAATTTATCGTGTCTACGTTGAGTGCTTTTCCCTATGCGGGGCGAAGTTCGGAAGAACTGATCAGCGGTTCACGTAAACTCGTCTATCAGGGGTACTCGATTATCTATACCGTTGAAAAAGATCAGATTTGGATATTGACCCTCTATCGAGAAAATTTGCCGTAATTTTTATTGATGAGATAGTGGTGAATGAGATACTAAAGAGGGCAAGGAAATAATATGAAAATAATTATTATTGGTAATGGATTTGATTTAAACTTAGGACTTAAAACAAGTTATAAAGATTTCATTGAAAGTAGCTATTTTAAGGGATTATTAGAAGAGAATAACTCATTAGCAATATATTTAATGGATAAAAATAATCTCAATAATTGGGTTGATATTGAAAAAGAAATTACACAATATTCTATGTATATCCAAGACATAGATCCCAATGTAAAAAATAATTTTGAAGCACTGAAAGTAGCATTATCTAAATATTTATTAGAAGTACAAGAAGGAGAAATTGATCAGGATTCTCAAGCGTTTAAAATGATTCAAGAAGAAATTTGGACTGCTGAAAAAATTTATAATTTCAATTATACAAGTACAGTATATAAAGTCGCAGAATTATTAGGTATCACGGATATAGCTAGTAAGCATTCATATGTACATGGCTCTATTGAGAATATGGATATTATTTTTGGTGTTGAAGATAAAGCGAGAATTCGTCAAAACCATATTTTTCTGAAAAAATCATACAATAAAAATTATGGTGAGACAGACATCGGAAAATTTCTTAAAGATGAGCATGATTTAATTATTTTTGGGCATTCACTTGGAATAACCGATAGTTCATATTTTAAAAACTACATCTATAAACTTATTCATGAGTTTAATATCCCACAATTAAAATTTTATTATTATGGAGAGAATGGTTATGATGAAATGATGATAATGCTTGATGATTACACAAATAATAATTTAACAGAGTTTAAACATAATAATAATTTTATACCGATTGATTCGTCTAAAAAATGATTTTTATTATTTCAATAAGACTTTACTATGATTGATAAGATGAGTGTTTTTGCAGAAAAATCTAAGAGTTTATACCCACATAAGCGGGTAGGAGATTACCCCTCGCCGTAGCTCAGGGCAAACGGTGTAATTACACCGCTCCGAATGAAGCTTTTCCACCGCGTTGCAACGCTTTGATATCTTCATAGGTTTTCTCAGTCAAACGGAGATTACTGCGTAGCGTTTCTTTGACGATCGCATCGAGTTTTTCTTTGTCAGACATCTTTTTCAAATCGCCTTTTGAAAGATCGGCGATATCAAGCAAGTCGTTCCATACAGAACTCTCATCCAATGCAAAAGTATGGAATGTAATTCCCTCGTAAACGAATGAACCTTTTCCGATAATGTCAGAGACGAAAAGGAGATATTTCCCCTCTGGAGTCAAGAACTCTTTGTATTTCGCTACGAAACCTTCAAAAATATCCAATGATGTGAGTTCACACGCCAAAAAGTCGATTTTATCGGAGTTGGTAGCAAGGATAACTTGTTTAACGATCTCTTTTGGTGGGAGACTTTTATCCGGAGTAATTACTTTACCCTCAGTTACGACGAGGCATCCTCGGTAAGCGTATTTGTATGCATCGGTTGGTGCGTTGTAAACGATCATCCATTCGAGTTTGTTCTCAGCGATGTAGCTTTGGATAGACATGGGGATTCCTTCGTGATTTTATATACTTTACTCAATACAATTTTTGTTCTACCTCTTTCGTATGATAAATGCATCATGATCAACAGCAATATTGTTCAAAGGATTATATGATGAACCCTCAAAGTGCCAAACGCGCACTCGCCCATTTGTGCGAGCGAAAAGTCCCTGTTTTTTTATGGGGGCCTCCGGGGATCGGGAAATCCTCTATCGTTGCACAGATTGCACGTGAAGCGGGTATCGGGTTTATCGATTTGCGGTTATCGCTTCTCGATCCGACCGATTTGCGCGGTATCCCGTTTTTTAACGCTAAAAACGATACGGCGATTTGGGCGCCTCCGGCATTTTTACCCGATGGGACGCAAGAGAGAGGGATACTTTTCCTCGATGAGCTTAACACGGCGGCACCGATGGTACAAGCCTCTGCGTATCAGCTCATTTTGGATCGTAAAATCGGTGAGTATCGTCTCCCTGATGGGTGGGCGATAGTAGCGGCGGGGAACCGTGAGAGCGATCGCGGCGTCGTGTTTCGGATGGCGGCACCTCTGGCGAATCGTTTTGTCCATTTAGAGATGGAGGCGAACGTCGAGGATTGGCGCAACTGGGCGATAGGCTCAGGGATTGACCCTACAATCGTCGCGTATATTTCCCACCGTCCCGATGCGCTGTTCGTCTTTAACGCAGAGAGCCGCTCATTCGCAACACCGCGAACGTGGCAATATGTGGATGATATCATGGCGTCCAATCCCGAAGCGGATTTGGTGATGGCGATGGTTTCGGGTGCGATCGGTGAGGAGTTAGCGGCATCGTATCTAGGGTTTCGCATGGTCGCCTCACAGCTCCCTGATCTGGATGCGATTATGGAGGGGACATGCAGTGATGTACCGAGTGATCCCTCCGCACTCCATATCCTCAGTACGGCACTCACTATGCGGGTAAATGACTATACGGGGAGTAAGAAGCTGAACAATCTCATCACCTATACCCTCAAACTCCCCGGTGAGTTTGCGGTGATGATTATCCAAGACCTCAGAGCCCGTAAAATCGAACTCGATCATGTTGAGAGCTGGCCGTTGTGGATGCGTCAGTTCAACACACTCTTACGATAATGTCGCACGAACAACTGCTCCTTAAAGCCAAAAGTCTCCTTACGGTTAAATATCCTTATTTCGGGATGCTTGCCTCACGTCTAAAAGATGAGCCGAGCGACGCTCTATCGGGATATGCGAGCAACGGGAAACGTTTTATCTACAATCGTGATTTTTTAGAGCGCAGAAGTGTCGAGGAGGTGATGTTTATCCTCACCAATGCGGTGATGCATCATGTCCTCTCCCATCAGCAACGCAAGCTTAACCGCAGAGGACGGTTATGGCAGTTAGCGACCGATTACGCCATTAACAATCTCCTCTCCAAAAGCGGTTTGCGTATTCCTGTGGGGGCAAACTACAATAAAGAGTATGAGCTAATGTACGCCGAAGAGATCTACGAGGCACTCAAAAATGATCTTAACCTCGGTGAGGGGGATGCCTTCGGCGAGAGCGGTGATACTCCGCCGGAAAGTTCCGTGATGGAACAGGAGGATTCCCAAAGTTTTAGTAACATTGAGGGTATTACGGATATATTGGAAGTGGAAGATGAATCGCAGTGGCAATACGCCGCATCGATTGCTCAGGAGGTGGCACAGCGTAAGGGGGCTATGCCTTTAGGGCTGGAGAGACTAGGGAAAAAAGTCAAAGCCGCCGACGTGGACTGGCGGTTCGAACTCTACAATGCCGTCAATCGTCATATGCGCAACAACTACGCTTTTATGCCTCCGAATAAAAAGCATATTCATCGCGGAATTGCACTCCCCTCGCTCACCAGTGATACCCTCAGTCTATGCGTAGCGGTCGATACGAGCGGTTCCATCGATGATGCACTGCTCGGAGCATTTATGGAGGAGTTTAAATCGATTATGCAAAACTTCCCCTCGGTGAAAATCGAGCTGATTATCGCCGATGCGAAAGTGCATGCTCACCATACGTTTATCAGCGGAGATAAGATGGATTTCCCTCTCAAAGGGGGAGGGGGGACGGACTATCGTCCGACATTCGATTACGTCGAAGCCAATCTGCCGATGACGACGATGTTGCTCTATTTTACCGACGGTGAGGGTTCTTATCCCCGCATCCCGCCGAATTATGAAGTGCTATGGGCGCTGTCGCGAAAAGCGAAGGTACCGTTTGGGAGAGCTTTGGTGATATTTAACTAAAATGGTCGGTATAGTCGCAAGAGGCATCGATTTCGATACTCTCTTGTACCGATTTTTTTAAATCTTCCGTATAGTCGATCAATATGGCTGAGTCGACATGACACGCCATAGCGATAGCGGCTATTTCTTCTCTGCTGATATCAGGATAACGCAAACGTTCGAAGTGATCGGGCGAGATCTCGATACGAACGGTTTCGTTTTGGTTGCAGAGGGTGAGTATCATCCTTATAAACCTTGGAGTGCTTCGTTGATTTGTTCCAATGCGAGCGATTTGGCATTTTCAACCTCTTTGTTATCCCACCAGTAATCGATAATTGCGTGTTCGATCTGTTCAAGCTGATCCATACGAAGATTAGCAAAGACTTCATAAGAACTGATCTCCTCTTTAGGGATACCTTTAGTTATAGCAAGCTTGTCCAGTGTTTCGATGATACTCTCTTCTAAAGGCTTCGGGCTGATCTCGGTACGCGCTTGATCGATCCATGCACGGATCTCCTCTTCGAGATAGTCATGCCCCCAGACCTGATAACACAACACACGATTCGGGCTATAGACGATTTTTTCCTCTTCTCCCAAGACATCACTTGTTTTTACCGCACCGTCATAGAGGTAGACTTCAATCCGTTCATTTTCTCGCAGGGTACACGCTCTCTCAAATGCGGCTCTTGCATGTTTTAACACGTCGCTTCGTAGGTTTTCATTCATAGTTATTATCTCCTTGAGTTTAATTCATATACGGTATATCGAGATGCGAATCTCGGTCGGATGCTTCGTAATCAAAAGTGTTTACCTCAACAATAGAGGCTAATTTTTTATCCAATACGATTCGCTGCAACGGATGCAACAGTGTAGCATCAATACGGTGTTTAATAACACTGCGGTAATGCATCGTAATGATCGGATGCCAACGGTGTTGATGCTCCATAAGCCTTTCAATAAAGTTTTGGAGAGTTTCACGGTCATCACTCTCGATTCGGGGAAGTTTACGCATAACATTACGTACAAACTGTTTCGTAAAATAAGGTTCTCCCATTTTCAGCAACTCCGATGTTGCATCAATATCGGCAACGTTTTCACTGTAACTGTAGGCATATCGGAAATGTTCACACACCGCTTCAATGTATTTTGGATAATGGTGAAGTACCATAACCAAATGGGTCAAATCCTGATCGATCAATACCTGAAAAAGGGTGATCGTATTTTTCCCCATGCTTGCCCAATGGGGTTCTCCGCTTTTGATATTGTCTTTCTCCAATATCCGTCGGTATTGCTCAATCTCTCCGATATCGGTGAGAAGACGTGCCGAAGAGGAAAAACTGCTCATGAGGCTCTTGAGGGTGCGTTATGGTAATCCCATAGCCGTTTATAATGACTGTCGAGTTCGCTGAGTGTCGAATCGACGGTGATAAGCTCATTGGTGTGTTCAAACCGTTTGCTGTGTGCTTCATACCATTGAGCCATCTCAGTTTTAAGAGCGTTGCGTTTGGCGACGGTCTCAACGATGAGTCTGCGAATCTCTTCCATTTCGCTCGTAATAATCTCAGTCATGGCTACACCCACATTCGCACGCTCCCGCCGCGGTCCCCGGATCGAGATATTGGTCGGCATTTTCAGGGGTAACTCTCATCAGAGACTCCGAGAGGGCAGAATCAATCGCTTTAGATAACGCCATCGGCTCTTTACCTAACCAATACACCTCCATTCCTCCGCGAACCATAACATGAAACGGGCCGTCACCTAAAAAACCGTATAAAGCGGACGTTGCCCCTTGCTCTAACAAAAACGATGCAGTTTGGATACCGTTACCGCACCCTTCATTGGAGATAATAGTACTTTTTTTGGTGAGCGGATCGACTAGTGCGAAAAGTTTGGCATTGCCAAATAGTTTTGTACTCATAGTATCGGGTGTATCAGTTTCGACGGGAATAGCAATCATCTTTGCCCCTTCATGTCTAAATTTTAATAACAAAATGCATTTTTTATTCTTTCATTGAGAACGGCAATTGCAATCTCATCTGTAAAAAAGAGCGAAGAGTGGAAGAGTTACGAACCCATTATCACTATTTCAGTAATGAAGAGGGGGATGGCTATGAGATATACAGCTGTGATTTCCCTGAGGTGAAAGGGTATGGAGACACGTACGACGAGGCGATGAGTGATTTACGGCGAAATTTAAAACGAAACGAGGGGAAGAGAATGGAAGCAGAGTCATTGATGGAGACTGCGATTACCGCTTACGACGCGAAAGATTATAGTAAAGCTAAATCGATTTGGGAAAGCCTAAGTAGCACCAATACCGATGCGATGGTGAATCTCGGGACCATGTACGTGAAAGGGTTCGGGGTGGCTAAAGATATCAAAACGGCATTTGCCCTCTTTGATCGTGCGGCGGCACAAGGACATGAAGTCGCTTCGTTTTATCTCGGCGGAATGTATGAAAACGGGATCGGTGTGAGCGCAAATAAAGAGCAATCGATCCGTTATTACACGGTTGCAGCAGAAGCTAACATGGCTTCTGCTCAACTCAAACTGGGGATCTTGCTTCGTAACGATGATGTCTTAGATTCGATGAAATGGATGATAAAAGCCGCTCACGCCGGAGAAGCACAAGCCCATTCTCTTCTAACGTATGTTAGCAATATGTCTGAAGCAACCGACATAAATGTCGCATTTCGAATGATGGACGAATCCTCTCAGCGTGCCAAAGTCGAAATGGTGATTAACGATAACCTAGGCCCTATTCTCGCAAGTGACGGAGGCGGGGTAGAACTTGTCAATTATGTGAGCGGTGATACACCTGAAATTTGGTTGCGTTATCTCGGAGCCTGTTCGGGATGTCATCTGGGACCTACCTCGACGGCAGGGATGATTTTAGAGCAGTTTGAAAATGTTATTGATAAAAAGATTGTGATTTATCTCTGGTAGGAGGGTTTTCATGAATACGTTTTCGGCACGGGTGGAAGATATTAAAAGTGATCCGTTTTTTAGCTGTATCACGGTACGGGTTAATAATACCGATTTGAAATTGCTTAAAACCGAAGTACCCAAATGGCTCCGTATTGGCGATGAGGTCGAATGTCGTGTCCAAGAGGCGGCGATAGCAATCTGTACGGGAGACAAAGAGGGGAGCGTTTCCATCGAAAACCATCTAAACGGCGAATTGCAACATTTTCGTAAGGGTACGGTTTTGAGTGAGGTCAGTGTTGATACACCGTGCGGAAAACTTAATTCACTGATTACAACCGATGCGTTTGAGAGGATGGAACTTTGTGAAGGGTGCAATGTGACGCTCCTTTTAAAAGCGGTGGATATCAAACTCACGCCGATGATTAACTCCACCTCGTATGAAAAATGCAAAGACCAATTGTATAAAACTAACTAAGGAGCTTATTATGGCTGTATTAATAACTGATTTATGTATTAACTGTGATGCCTGTATCGACGAATGTCCGGTATCGGCAATCGCGAGCGAGGGTGATTCACCGCGTGAGGATTGGGAATATACGTATGTTAAACCGGAAAAATGTATCGAATGTGTCGGACATGCTACCACACCGGCCTGTGCGGCGGCCTGTCCGACTGAGGGGTGTATCGTTTGGGATATGCCATATACGGCTGAGTTCAATGACTATTACGTCAACAGTTCAGAGTATGTGATCAGCGAGTCGAAAAAACGGGGTCTTCTCTCTCCTGAAGTCTCCCCGCAAACGTTCCGTGATGATATCTCTATCGCTATGCGTGAAGCACGCGAAGCGGTAGCGGTTTAAAAGGGTAGATAGTGTTAATCGCGTTTGCTTCATCTGACGGTGTGAGTGTCAATCAGCATTTCGGATGGTCGAAAAGCTTTGAGCTTTACCGGGTCACTGCCGAGAGTGCCGAATTTGTCAAAACTCTTGATAGTTCAGAGGATGAAATCGCGGATGAACATGAAAAATTAGCGTATAAAATAGGTACGATCAATGAAGCAGATATCCTTTATTGCTCTGCAATAGGGCCTACCGCTTCAAAAATGGTACTGGCTTCAAAAATATATCCGGTACGCTCTGGGGAAAACGATCGAATCGATGAGACGATTGCAAAACTTCAAGAGTTATTATTGGGCAATCCGCCGCCATGGTTGTTGCGTATTGCACACACTTCTAAAGATAAGGAACTACTCTCATGTCAGTAATTATCAATGATACCTGCATCACTTGTGATGCGTGTTTGCAACAATGTCCCGTCAATGCGATTGTGGATGATACTTCCAACCCTACAGGGAAAAAACAATACTACGTTCAGCCTGATAAATGTGTTGAATGTGTCGGTATTTACGATGATCCTCAATGTGCGGCGATTTGTCCGAGTATCGGATGTATTACGTGGGATATGCCTTTTACCGCTGAGTTTGATGAACATTTCCGAAATGAAGAGATCTATAAACTCGGTGTCAACAAAGAGGGGAAACTCAAATCACCGACTTACAAAGAGAAAAGCTATCGTAAAGATATTCCTCTCGAAGAACGGGGGATCGGTAAACTTGTCCAAGAAGAGCCTGAAGAGTTAGAAGAAGTAGGCTAATGTGACTCCTATTGCGAAAGTGGCCAGCGATCTCGATCCCTTTGCTTGTGATTGCGCGGTGACGGTCGCTCTTAAAATCACCGATGATTCTTGCAAAATGGACGAAGAACAGCGTGCCCTTTTTATGGCACTGTATGATCACCTTTCGCCGTATAAAAGCACGCTTTTTGATGATACTATTCATGAACTGATTCATCAGGCACGAATCAATCCTACGGCAGTTTTGTATGCTCAGATCAAAAAAGAGCGTGAAATGGCAATGGCAGTTATTACCCAAGAAAAGATGAAAATGTTCAAAGCTTCCGTGCGGGGCTCACTCCTTATCGCACAACATACAACCTAACACAATCAATATTATTTTGTTTACATTTGTTTAACATTACGCTGTAGAATTATGCTTACTATCAATTGTAGTCTATCTAAAGGGGTATAAATGCGATTTTTTCTCTACGCTATAGTTTTTGCCATTGTATTTCTTGTCTTTAAGGCGTTTTTTTTAGATTCGTATCTCCAAAAAAGAGATAACATCGAATCCAATAATTCTACCGAAGCAGTTCAGGATAGCGATTCTCCGCTTATTCACGCTAACAGTTTAATGCGCGAAAAAAATGAGAAAGAGAGGATGGATAAAGAAGAGGTGATGCCGTTGGACCAACTCGGCAATAGCATTGCGGATAAAATTGCAGATAAATTGTAAATTTATTTTTTCCGAGAGAGTAAAATACCGCTTAGAATGATCAAGATACCTCCCGCAATCACCATCGGTGTCGGGAGAACATCTCCTAAAAATATCCCAAATAACGTCGCAAACAAGACAACAGAATAACTCACGGTACTCACAATTCCCGCCTGAGCATAAAAATAAGCACGAGTCATATAGATTTGTCCATATGCGGCGGCAATTCCCATTAGGGCAATCCAAAGCCAATCTATCCCTATCGGCATTACAAAAGGGCTAAGGGCAAAAGCAAACCATTCTGAGGTTGTGTATTCAGCCGCTAGCATCAAGAAGATAGGGATAATTGCCCCTGAGATCATAAATGAGAGGACAACGGTTCGCTCATCATAATGGGCTTTGAGACTGCGGACACTGGTATACGCCAATGCGGAGAGAAAGCCCGTCAAAATCCCCATAATATGCAAATATCCCATCTCCATGCCGCTGAGCATTACTACCCCTGCAAATCCGATAATCACAGCGATAATGGCATGGGATTTTAACTTTTCACCTAATAGAAAAAAGGCGAGCAGTGCGGTAAAAATCGGCTCGGTTTTGGCATAAACGATTGCATTGGAGAGGGTAGTAGCACTGATTGTGTAAAAAAAGGTGAGCAGCGCTACTGTTCCGATTACCCCTCGGAATATGAGGATAAGGGGTTTACCGCCGACATTGCGGATCGGTTTTCGTAAAACAAACATGCCGATAACGGCTAAACCGATACTATTGCGCCAAAAGGTTACTTCGACCGATCCCATGGAAGCTGAGAGGAGTTTGGCAAATACCATCGTGAGGGCAAATAAAAACGAAGCGATGAGCATAAAAAATATGCCACGGCGGGTATCGGTGGAAGATAAAATCATGGTGTGATTGTAGCATGATATTGAAATCCAACCGCTAATTTTAGATACAATAAAATACTTTCTATGATTTGATTAGGTATTGGATTTTTTTGATGTTTAAAAGAGAAAATTTTTCAGGTGATTTTTGGGGCGGAACGGCGGCGATGTTGGTGGCATTGCCTGCAGCCATCGCGTTTGGGGTAACGATTTACGCGGTTATCGGCGGACATTACGCTGCATACGGTGCGGTAGCCGGTATTTTAGGGGTAGCGGCAATAGGGATTGTGGCGGCACTCATGGGGGGGACTGAGCGTTTAATCTCCGCTCCGAGCGCTCCTGCCGCGGCCGTTTTAGCGGCTTTTGCGCTTCAATGCCTTAACAGCGGTATCGGACCGGATCTTCTGTTTGTAATGCTTATGATCGTCGCTTTTTTAGCGGGATTATTTCAGATCCTCTTTGGGGTTATCGGATTGGGGAAACTGATTAAATATATGCCGTTTCCTGTTGTCAGCGGGTATCTAAGCGGTGTAGGGCTTTATATTTTCGCGTCACAAGCTCCGATTTTTTTAGGGCTTCCGCAGGGTACCCATTTTTGGGACTCTTTTCAAATCGTCAATGCGTGGAAATGGCAAAGCATTGCGGTCGGTTTGATAACGATTATAACGATGCTCTATGCAGATAAGATATTTCGCGTTATCCCTGCCGTTATTACCGCATTGGTGATCGGTTTCGGAGCCTATTTTGCTCTGGGCTTGATGGATCCTTCGTTGTTTCAAGCTAACAACGCTTTTGTTATCGGTGAGCTAGGGGGGAGTGCGGGAATCAATTTTGCCCAAATGTTTACAGGACGTTTTGAAACTCTCCTCTTTATTGGATGGGAAGAGATGGCGTTTTTATTTTTTCCCGCATTGACATTGGCGGCATTATTATCGATTGACACGTTAAAAACGTGTGTCATCCTCGATTCGATGACCCACTCTTTTCACGATTCTAATAAAGAGTTGATCGCGCAAGGTTCGGGGAATGTTGTTTCGGCACTGATCGGCGGTATGCCGGGCTCGGGAACGATGGGTGCGACGATGGTCAATATCTCCAGCGGTGCAAAAACACGTCTGTCGGGATTGATTGAGGGGATTATGGCGGTTGTTGCATTCCTCGTATTGGCAACGTTCATTGCATGGATACCTGTCGCAACTTTGGCCGGGATATTGATCGTTATCGGCTTAAGAATGATTGACCGACACAGCGTAAAATTATTGCAATCACGTCAGACGGCTCTCGATTTCTTCATTATCGTTGCGGTTGCTTTTACGGCACTCTCTATTAGTTTGATTGCGGCGGCGGGAGTAGGGCTTGTGTTAGCCGTTGTCCTTTATATCGGTCAGCAAATCGGTGCGTCGGTAGTGTACCGTCATTTTGACGGAACCGAAGCGAGAAGCAAGATTGTCCGATGTAAAGAGGAGGAGAATCTTCTCCGAAACAACGGAAATGACTTCTCGGTGTATGAGTTGCACGGAAGTCTTTTTTTCGGAACGGCCAATCAACTTTATACGATCTTGCAAGATGACTTACAACACAAAAAATACATCATTATGGATATGAAGCGGGTGCAGACGGTTGATCTGACGGCGGCACACATTTTGTTACAAATCAAAGATATTCTTCATGATCGTGACGGCTACCTCCTGTTGTGCCGACTGCCGCATAAATTGCCGAGCGGAGATGATTTAGAGAACTATTTCAACCACGTCGGATTACTGAAACATTTGAGTCCGATCAAAGTTTTTGATGATTTGGACGATGCAATCGAATGGGCCGAAGATAAAATTATCAAAGAAGGTCTTCTGGAACAAAAAGGGGAAGAGCTTCTGGATCTTAGCAATTTTGATCTCTTTAAAGGGCGAAAAGAGGAGACGCTGGAGGAGATACGGAGTCTTGCCGAAATTCGAACGTACAAAAAAGGGGAAATGATCTATTCCGAAGGGGAAGGAAACGGAGAGATTTTTCTGATTCGTAGGGGTTCAGTCCGGATCATGCTCCCTTATCCGGGACGAAAAAGTGTTCATCTCAGCACATTGGGTCAAAACAATTTTTTCGGAGAATTTTCATTTTTGGAGGGTGCGCCTCATTATACCGATACCGTTGCCGCCAGTGATACCGATTTGTATTGCATTTCACGTGAAGCGTATGATCTATTCTCCAAACATCATAAAAAAGCGTCGCTCCATTTTATGCAAAGTCTCGCGGCTGTTTTAGCGGAGAGGCTGCGTCTAACCCGTTCAGAACTCGGTGATGAATATGATGTATAAGTCCAATAGTGTGATAAAATCTTTCTCATAATCTAAAAATTCAGATGATACTTTTTGTTAAAAAGGGGAGTCGATGCAGTTTTTTCTCCATAAATCCGATCAACGCGGAACCGCTAGCCATAGCTGGCTTCATAGCCGATTTAGTTTTAGTTTTGCCGATTATCATAACCGAGAGAGGATGGGATTCGGTGCTTTGCGCGTCATTAATGACGACATCATTGAACCCTCAGGCGGTTTCGGAATGCATCCTCACCATGATATGGAGATCATAACAATCGTTACTAAAGGGGCGCTTGAGCATAAAGATTCCGAAGGAAACAGCGGGATTATTAAAGCGGGTGAGATCCAGTATATGTCTGCAGGGAGGGGGATTGAACATTCGGAGTTTAATCCCTCCGCCAAAAAGAAGACAGAATTGTTTCAAATATGGGTTATTCCGCGTGAAAAAGGGCTGACGCCTCATTATGAACAGCATAAATGTGACATGGACCGATTAAACAGCTGGGCATTGCTTGTCAGTGGAGACGGTCGAAAGAACTCTTTGAAAATCGCTCAAGATCTTTGTATCCGAGTCTCCCATCTGTTTTTAGGACATACCCTTGTCTCCGACGCCAAAAAATCGGGATACGGTAGATTGCTGTTTGTCGTTGACGGTGAAGTGAATGTGTGCGGTTATACCCTTAAACGGCGGGATGAATTGCAAATCATCGGGGATGAAACTTTTGAAATTACGGCATGCCGAGATGCCCATATTTTGTTATTTGACGTACCGCTGGAGAATTTTAAAAGAGAGGGGTGAATGCGGTAACAAAACGGTAAGAATCCAAAGCTATACTCTCAAAAAAACGGATCTTCGATGAAACAGCTCCTCCTCCTTTTTTTACTTTTCTATTTCTCTGCGTATGGTGATAATGTACGAAGTAAAATCGATCACATTATCGTTATCTATCTTGAAAATCGTAGCTTTGACAATCTTTTTCGAGGGTTTGAAAAAGCCGATACATCCTATAAACCGTGGGTTAATTATTCTAGGCAACATGATCGTAACGGTACCGTTTATCCGGCACTTACGATGGGAGAAAAATCGATCCAAGCAGGATTTCCGACACGTGTGCCAAATGCGCCGTTTTTACTCGATACCTATGTATCACACGAAGGGATGATTCCCGATCTCGTCCATCGTTTTACCCAAAATCAGCTCCAGATCAACGGCGGGAAGAATGATCGATTTGTGGACGTGAGTGATGAAAAAGCTCTTGCTATGGGATATCATGATATCTCAGGAAGTGCATTGTGGCGTTACGCGAAAGAGTTTACCCTGTGTGACCGTTTTTTTGCGGCGGCATTCGGGGGATCATTTTTAAATCATCAATGGCTGATTGCGGCACGCACTCCCTATGTCGGTGATGAGTCGAATATTTCACGCTACGTGCTGGATCAAAACGGAGAAATACTTCAAGACGGTATTCTTACCCCTGATGGGTATGCCGTAAACACGATTCAGCCGTTTAATCCTCCGTTCAAGGCCAAATATGCCGATGCTTCACTGCGTTTAAAGCCGCTACAATATGATACGATAGGGGATCGGTTGACTGAGAAAAATATTTCGTGGGGATGGTATAGCGGCGGATACAACGACGCCATAGAAGGTCGCGGTGATGCCGTCCATTACCAATACCACCATAATCCTTTTTTATATTTTGAGCGGTATGCCCCAAAAAGTGAAGGACGAAAACACCTTAAAGACGAAAAAGAGTTTTTTAGAGAGTTGGAGGAGGGGAAATTACCGAGTGTCGTCTTTTTCAAACCTTCCGCTGAGGATAATCAACATCCCGGATACGCGAGTATTAATGCGGCAGATAAAAAACTCTCCCAAATTGTGGAAGCACTACGGAATAGACCGAGTGTTTGGGAAAAATCGGTCATTATCGTCACCTACGATGAAAACGGCGGTTTATGGGATCATGTCGCACCACCCGCAGGTGATCGATGGGGGCCTGGAACCCGTATTCCCGCTTTAGTTATTTCGCCGTATGCAAAGAGAGGGTATGTGGATCATACCGAGTACGATACGACTTCGATATTACGTCTGATCGAATGGAAATATGGGCTAGAGCAGATCGGAGAACGCCACAGCAATAACCTGCTCAATGTTTTTGAAGAGCAATAGATTAAGCAAAATGACGTTTGAGGGGTGCAATATCGCGTTTAAACAGATAGAGTTGTCCGTAGCAATCGCAAAACTTTTTACATCCGCACGGATCAAAAAGATTTTTCCCGCTCTCGAGTGAGTAACTCCCAAAATCGGTTTTAATAACATTGCCTCGGATTTGGAGGATGGTGAGGGTACGAACCACACAAGAATCTTCTGTATCAAGACGATGAAACTTCTCTTTGTTGGCGTGTACCCATAGAATTTTAGAAGGGAGTGTGAGGTTGAGGAGAACCTCTTGGTTCCACTCTCGCGTCGCTTCGAGTCTGTCAAGCTCCGCATCACTGACATTACGATAAGGTCGCATCAGCCAACTTCGTTTGTGTAGGCATAGGTTGAGGAGATAGAGCGCAGACGTTCTGCCGCTTTGATAAATACCTCGATTACATAATCAATCTCATCGGCCGTCGTAAAGCGGCTGAGGCTGAGGCGGATAGCGGTATGGGCGAGTTCAGGGTCTTCACCGATAGCGCTCATGACCGGATTGGCTTCGAGGGATTCGGAAGCACATGCGCTCCCCGTAGAAGCGGCGATACCGGCTCGGTTGAGATCCCACAGCATCGATTCCCCTTCGATACCGCGAAGTGAGATAAGAATGGTATTTGGGGTACGGCGTGCGCGATCACCGACAACGATGGTGTCAGGTAGTTGAGAGATGGCGTCTTCGAGACGATCGCGTAGTGCTCTGACATCGCTGTTCATTTTATCCAAATGTCCTACCGATTGTTTCATCGCCAGACCCATACCGATGATGTAGGCGACGTTGAGGGTTCCTGCACGTTTACCCCCCATTTGTTCCCCGCCGTGCAAGAGGTTCGGAAGATCTGAGCCTTTTTTGACATACAATCCGCCGATCCCTTTTGGACCGTGGAATTTGTGAGCAGAGAAGGTGAGGTAATCAATCGGAGTTTTGGTGAGATCGACTTTTACTTTTCCGATGGCTTGAACCGCATCGGTATGGAAGAGAATACCGCGCTCTTTTGCGATAGCGGCAACTTCATCGACAGGGAAAATCATCCCCGTTTCGTTGTTCGCCCACATCATAGAGATGAGAATAGTTTTATCGGTGATTGCCGCCGCAATACGTTCTGCACTGACGTAGCCGTATTGATCCACATCGACAAATGTGATTTCAGCACCGTTTTCTTCGAGGAAGTGGAGGGTTTCCAAGACTGAAGGGTGTTCAACCGCAGAGGCGATAATATGGTTTTTGCTCGGGTCACGGAGGATGTGTTTGAAAAAGACTCCCTTAAGGACGGTATTGTTACTCTCGGTCGCACATGAAGTGATGAGAATGTCATCCGCATCGGGAGCGTTTAGGGCGTCGTACATGTTTCCCATTGCTTCGTTGAGATAGGGGCGTACTTCGATACCGTATTGGTGCAATGAGTTCGGATTACCGTAAAGCTCTTCAAAAAACGGCTGCATTTTGACCTTTACGATCGGATCGAGTTTCGTAGTTGCATTGTTGTCTAAATATACACGTTTCATTATTTGTCCTCATATGTCGGATATTATGAGGAGAGAATGCAAGATTTGTTCGAGAAGAAGGTTTTGATGTATTGTAAATATTGTTATATAATGTAAAATGTGTAATTAAATTTAAACAAATACAATTAAGGCTATTCTTATGGCTAGATCACCAAGATGGGAAACATTACCTGTAAATAATGGTGTGGTGGAAGTAAAACTGAGTTCATGGAAATATTTTTCTGATTACATCAATCAAGAGTTATTGGATTACACAACTTATGTATATCGTGGACATGGGAATAGTGCATGGAAATTAGAACCAACGTTAGACAGAATTATTAAATCTCCTACTTCGTTAGAAAGACAACGGCATTTGGATAATTTTAAATATGAAACAAGAGGTCGTCGGGGTTCACATCCACCCATACTGGAATATGAAAGTGATTGGTGGGCATTGGGTCAACATCATGGTCTTGCTACTCCATTACTTGATTGGACGGAATCACCATTTGTTGGGCTGTATTTTGCTGCTTCTGTTGCATATACGGAAAAACATAAAAACTATGCGATCTTTGCTATGTCTCAAAATGCGATTAACCATAAAAATCAACATATTCTTAATAATGACAACATTAAACTTATTAATGGTCATAAACCAACAGTTAAAATTGTTAGACCGCAAAGTGATGAAAATAGTAGACTAGTAAGTCAACGGGGTTTATTTACAAGAGGTCCAAATAATGTTGACTTAGAAACATGGATAAAAATGCATCCTAATGTTACGTCAAGAGCTATGGAGCTTATTAAAATTTCAATACCCAATACAACGACACAAGATTGCTTACGTTATTTAAATCGAATGAATATCAATCATTCTACACTTTTTCCAGATTTGACTGGAGCATCAAGTTATTGTAATAATCATCTTAAAATAAATAAATACTAAAACACTAAAGCTAAAGTAGATCAAAGCAAAAAAGAGACAGGCTACTTGTTATCGTTAAGTATCTGTTCGACAGTTTCTTTTAACGTATGAATATCGTTTTTACATACATCAAATACCGCTTCAGCATTGAGATCGAAATAGTGATGGCTGATGATGTCGCGCATCCCTTTGACCGATTTCCAATCCACAGCAGGATAATTGGGTAGCAGTTTTTTGTCGGTTAGTTTGTCAACATTTTTCAAACTTTCACCGATGGCGATCAACTGCATACAGATAGCGTCCAGTTTTTCATGACCCGCTTCATCTTCTAAAAAATCATCGGAGGTAAGGATAGGTTCGAAGCGTTTGAGGATGCGCTCAGTTGCGCCGTGAATTTGGGTAAGGGTTTCGATGAGTAGAGCCTTTTCAGGCATAGATCGCTTCTTTTTGGATGCGCTCTTTTAGGAACGTGTTCATGCTTTCACGATAGCTGATGAGATCAACATGGGTGTGCATCAGCTCTTCTAGATCGAGACGGATGCGGGAGAGTTTAAAAAGATTGGGATGCTTCGTCTCGATCACAACATCGATATCGCTTTCTTGCGTCGCTTCATCACGTGCGACGGAGCCAAAAATACCGATACGGATAATTCCGAACTCATCGGCATGATGCTGTTTATACGATTGCAATACTTCAAGAACTTCTTTTTGTTTCATACGATGATTATAACCTAACTGACACCCCATAGGCAATAGTGTGTAGATTACCCTTCGACAAGCTCAGGGCGAACGGTAATGCAGAATCACGCTTCCGCGTGTTCTTCTTTGTAAACGTAGATAGGCTCATGGTCTGGATTGTCGATGACCGCTTCGGTGATCGTGACGCTTTGGAGATTTTTCTGTGACGGACAGCTAAATTGCAACGGCAACATCGCTTCCTCGATAATTCCGCGTAATCCCCGTGCACCGACACCGCGATCGATAGCCTTTTGCGCGACCGCTTCGAGGGCTTTATCTTCAAAATTCAACTCGATACCGTCCATGTCGAACAATGCTTGGAACTGTTTGATAAGGGCGTTGTCCGGCTCTTGGAGGATTTGGATCATTTGATCTTTGGTGAGTTCCCCCAACTGTGCGACGACGGGGATACGTCCGATAAACTCAGGGATCATCCCGTAATGGACCAGTGCTTTGGCATCGATTTTCTTCGGCTTGGCATCGGCAGAGGCACTTTTACTGAATCCCACTTTGTTCGTTTTTTTCGTATGGGTATCGGGGACGAGACCGACGAAGGCTCCTCCGCAGACGAAGAGGACGTGAGAGGTGTTAAACAATACCGTTTCGGTGGTAGAGTTTTTACGGCTCCCTTTTACGGGAACGTACACTTCGGCACCCTCTAGGATTTTAAGCAACCCTTGTTGTACACCCTCTCCTGAGACATCGCGTCCCATCGTGGAGCTTTCACCTTTGCGGGCGATTTTGTCCACTTCATCGATATAGATGATTCCCCGTTGTGCGAGTTCAATATCATAATTTGCCGCAGCAAGGAGGCGTGAGAGGATACTCTCAACGTCTTCACCGACATAACCCGCTTCGGTGAGGGCAGTCGCATCGGCGACGGCGAAGGGAACCTGCATGATCTTGGAGAGTGATTTAGCGAGGAGTGTTTTACCGCTTCCCGTAGGCCCTACCAACATGATATTCGATTTTTCCAACTCGACGTTGTTATAAATCGGATTCTCAATCCGTTTGTAGTGATTGTAGAGGGCGACGGCGAGGACTTTTTTCGCATCTTCTTGACCGATGATGTATTTATTCAGAAACTCGACGATTTTCTCAGGGGTCGGGAGCTGTTGCTGCATTGCGGAGCGTTGCTCGTAGCGTACCTCTTTTTGGAGTATGCTAGAACAGGTCGTGACACACTCATTACAGATATGGGTTGTCTCCGAGGAGAACATTTTTTTGACTTCGCTTTGTTTTCTTCCACAAAACGAACAGGTTTTTTCGGTACTCATCAAACATCCTTTGGAGTAAATTTGGTGAGGATCGTATCGGCAAGACCGAATGCGATCGCTTCATGCGCTTCCATGTAATTGTCACGGTCGGACTCTTTTTCGATTACTTTGGCACTTTTGCCCGTAGCATTTGCTAGGATTACATAAAGGCGGCGTTTGAGGTTAAGGATATGCTTCGTATGAATCTCGATATCACTTGCCTGTCCTGAATATCCTCCAAGGGGCTGATGGATCATCACTTCGGCGTTCGGGAGCATGTAGCGATGCCCGTTCTCTCCGCATGTAAAGAGTACCGCCGCCATTGATGCGACCAATCCCATCGCATAGGTATGGACAGGGGCGTTGATGAGATTCATCGTATCGAGTATCGCTAATCCCGCCATCACGGAACCGCCCGGTGAGCTGATATACATGTGAATCGGTTCCTCCGGATCCATAGCTTCGAGATAAAGCAGCTGAGAGACGATAACCCCCATCATATGATCATCGATTGCTTCGGTAATGACGATAACACGGTCACCCAAAAGTTTGGAAAAGAGGTCGAAATAACGCTCTCCACGCGGTGAAACATCTTTAACGGTCGGAATAAACGGCATGATAATCTCCTTTTATACAAATGCTTTAATGAATTCAGGTAACGACATAGGGATCACTTCAAGGTTATGTTTTTCGATGAACTTTTTCTCTTTTTTACCCAGTTCTTTGTCGGTAATAACATAGCCCCCTTCGAGATCGAGCGTGAGTTCGTTAGCAACCATACGGTCGGTGTCACGATCAAATGAGGTTCCTAAAAAGAGGTATTTTTTGGTTTTTCGATAGGTTTTTAGCACTTTCGGTACAGCAAATCCCCCCATCGCTTCGGTGAGCCAATCAACATAGTCGGCATCGGAGATAACGAAGGTCGGATTCGGTAGAGGTGAACCCATCGGTTTAAAGAGAATTTTCTCGGCATTGTCGAGAACTTCATCATCGACAAGAAAATATTTTTGGTTTTCAACATCGTATTCGTACACTTCATATCGGTTTAGATCACCCATAATACGTGATTTTCCGATGATGAGACAGTGCGGCGTGAATGCCAAAAGTTCTTGGAATTTCGTATCGCGGTTCGTATCGACGATGTAGCGCGGAGACATATCGACAATCGCTTTGTGCAGCGGTGTCGGATCAAAGGGTTTAGTATAGATATGGTTGATAAGTTGTGTCATAAACTCTACGCCGCGACGTTGTTCTAAATGCATTGCGGCACGGGAGTATTCAAACATGAGTCGCGGTGACATTGCCCGCCCGCCGTTCATTGCCAAAATAAGGGAGTCGCTGTCATGCGGAACCGCTTCACCCTCTTTGGTCATTATCCCCTCAAATACGCCTAAACCGAAGTAGGGGATCGTGGTTTGGTTGCGTAATTCTTTCTTGATCGTTTCGAAAATAGTGTCCATTTTGATCCCTTTTGGAGCTTTTGATAAACTATTGCATTTTGCGTTCTTGTCATAAATAGGAGTAATTTAGTCTTATTTGTAGGATTGTGGGGATGAGTGGGTTGAAAGGGACAAAAATGTCACTTATTATTTACCCGTGGCACCCTTTTCCGGTATAGCAGTTTTGTGCGGCGGCAATTTTAACCAGTGCTTTGTCAAAACTAAACGGGGCATTGAGATCCTCTAGTATCTCATGATAAAACACCGCGCCGTCTTTAGAAATGACAAACAATGCTTTGGCAAACTCTCCGCCGAGTTCCCCCTCTGAGAGTCGAACACCGTAATAATCACCGAACGCCTCATCATAATCGTAACCCACCAGCCACTCTTCTAAAGAGGGGAGTGAATGTTTGTTAGAAGCGACTACAAGCGCTTTGGTAATCCCCCCTAAAGCGTTGACATAAAGGAGTGAGTCAATATCGTGCAGTTGCGTAATGCACGCTTCCGTGATGAACGGTACCGCCAATATCAGTTGCGTTGCACCGTTTTGTCCGCCGATACGGAAAGTCTCGTCTGAACTCTTTTTAAGATCGACCCGTTCAGAAGCGTAGCCGACATCGAGCGGCATATCTTCGAGTTCTAAGAGGGCTGAGTTATACGTTATCTGCATTTGTAGCTCCTTTATGCGGGATGGACGTAGCGGAGGTGTTCGACGATTTCGGTACCGACGACGAAATGCTCAATCGCTTCGGCGGGAGTTTTGATAAACGGCGGAACTTTATGGAGTTTGATTCCGACATTTTTCATCGCATACAAGGTATTGAGGCAGTATTGATCGACAATGAGCGTATTACATTTTCCGATCACCTCAAGCAGCGCGTAATGCTCACTGATATGTTGAGGGTTTTGAGCTAAATCACTTTCGCATTCACAGGCCATCATCGTCGGATTTTTTACCATATCTCCTGCATGTCTTTCCCACGGGTTAAGCTTGGTTTCCAAATAACGGTATCGGATATCTTTACGGTCTCCGACTACTTCATAGAGGGAAAACATCGTGCAAGAACACGGGTTATAGTGGTAAACACTCTCTCGGGCATCCATTGGTATTGCAACGATCATGATTAAATCTCCTCAGGTATTACTAACAAATAATTGCATTTTTTGTTCTGATGACTAAAATGTCGGATTTTATATATAATTTACACATTAATACTAGAATTTCATATGCATTTTAATGGTACTATTAGTCATACAATGAGATGAGATAATAAACGGGAGGGAAAGTGCGGTTACTCAATCATCAATATGAAAATGAACGCATTCTCTCCTCGTTTATTGATACCTATATCGATTCATCAAAATCGGTTTTCATACAGCTTTTTAGCGGAAGTATTGATTTTTATCTGGTTCAATCGATTCTTGATCAGATAACACGTAAACTTCCGAATGCGGTACTCATCGGTGCAACGACAGCAGGTGAAATCATGAACGGTGTCATGAGTTCCAATAAAATTGTCCTAGCTTTTTCCCTTTTTGACGCGACTGAGATAAAAAGCCGCTATTTTCCCCTTGCCGATTTTGAAAGCGGAGTTTTGGCCGCCCGTGAGATGCTCAGTGATCGGAGCAAAGTATGTATTGCCTTTGGTGAAGGGTTACATGGAGACTCCGAATCGTTTCTAAATGGATTTACTTCGGTACGAAGCGACATAATTGTAGCCGGAGGAAATGCCGGAGATGATCTGACGTTTACCCACACCTCGATTATGCACCAGCACATGCTGTACGATCATGGTATTGTCGTTGCCGTATTGGAGAGCGATGTTTTACAGGTACATAACAATTATTCGATGAATTGGACCTCTATCGGTAAAGAGATGATAGTCACGCGGGCGGAACAAAATATTGTTTATGAGATTGATGGACAAAGTGTTAAAGAGATTCATGCCCATTATCTCGGTGCCGAAGCCATTTCGCGTATTCCTGAAAGCGCAATTGCATTTCCTCTTATTAAAATACAAGACGGGGTGCGGATTGCAAGGTCGATGATCGGTCAGAATGATCTGGGCGGGTTTATGTACGCGGGGCATTTGCAAAATGGGGATAAAGTCCGTTTTGCTATCGGAAATATCGAAGAGATTTTGAATAATGCTGTCGAAATACGTAAATCTGTGAGTGCCAGACCCACCGAAGCAACGTATATCTATTCGTGTTCGGTACGCAAACACTTTTTAAAAGAGGAACTCAATTATGAGTTTTCTCTTATCAATGAAATAGCTCCGACGGCAGGTTTTTTTACATACGGGGAATTCTTCCATTCGCCTCACGGCAATCAACTCCTTAACATTACGACGACAACCCTTTCCTTGAGTGAATCGGATCTACTAGAATCTTCTGATCCGCTCAAAGAGGTTCGCTATTTACCGTATACGACATTAAAGTCTCTTACCCATTTGGTCAATGCGACTCAAAATGAGTTGGATGAGAGTATTAGAATTCTTGACCAGTATAAAATGGTATTGGATGAGAGTGCGATCGTCTCCAAAACGGATAAGAGAGGTATTATCACGTATGCCAATGATGCGTTTTGCAAAGTATCAGGATTTAGTCGTGAAGAGTTGATCGGAAAAGCGCACAATGTCGGACGGCATCCCGATAATCCGAAACAGCTTTTTAAAGATATGTGGAAAACGATCAAGTCGGGCAAAGTGTGGAAAGATACTTTTAAAAATCTTACTAAAGACGGAAAAGATTATTATGTCAAATCGGTTATTGCTCCGATTTTTGACGATGAGGGGAATATCATCGAGTATATTTCGGCGCGGAAAGATGTAACGGATTTGGTCAAAAAAGAGGAGATTATCCAGCGTCAGCTCAAAGACCCTCTGACCAATCTAAAAAATCGTACCGCGTTGCTGAATGATTTGGAAAGTGCGGGGGGTGATGTAACCTTAATGCTCCTTAATATTGATCGCTTTTCGACAATCAACGATTATTTCGGATATGAGATCGGAGATCAGCTACTGAAACTTTTTGCCGAACGTTTGCAAGAGACAGCAGGGCATGAGTATCTTTATCGTATTAGCGGTGATGAGTTTGTCATTATTTATGTCGGAAAAGCGTTTGATAATATTTTGCGCAAGCAGATGATTAGCTACCTCAACAAGCTGGAAAAATTTAAATACAATGTCGGAGGATACGATATCTCTCCCCATGTTTCAGCGGGAATTGCCCATGCGACCTATTCGGATGTCTATAATCTTGCCCATATGGCGTTTAAAGAGGCAAAAGAACAGCAGGCAAAATTAATTTTCTTCAATGACAATACGGCCTTAACCGAAAAAACCCGTAACAATATCTGGATGGTGAACAAAATCAAATCAGCCATCGAAGAAGATCGTATCATCCCTTATTTTCAGGGGATTGTCGATAACACTACCCGTCAAATCGTCAAATATGAAGCATTAATACGGTTAGTGGAGAGCAATGGAGCGGTACTTAGCCCTTATTGGTTTTTAGAACATGCGAAAAAATCAAAACTGTATGATATATTGACCCGTATTATGATCGAAAAAACGTTTGCCGTGTTTGAACATAATGCGTATGAATTTTCGCTCAATCTGACGGTACAGGATATTGTTGCGGATGAAACGAGAGAATTTCTTTATCACATGCTGGAATCTTCATCGGCGGCGAAACGTGTGGTGTTTGAGATTGTCGAAACTGAAGGGATCGTTAATTATGAAGAGGTTATTGCCTTTATAAAAAGGGTAAAACAGTACGGATGTAAAATTGCGATTGATGATTTCGGGACAGGATATTCCAATTTCAGCTATTTGAGTAAGCTCGATGTCGATTACATTAAAATCGACGGTTCCCTCATTAAAAATATCAACCAAGATAACGATCACCTTTTTACAGTCGAGAGTATCCTATTTTTTGCTCATCGCAAAGGGATTAAGACCATTGCCGAGTTTGTTGAGGATGAAGCCATTTTTGCAAAAATGGTGGAACTGGGGATTGACTACTCTCAAGGTTACCTTTTTTCTACCCCTCAAGCTACGATTAAAACATAATCGTTCTACCCATCCGTTACAATCCCTACAAAAACGTCGCTTTTTGTTGAATTCTCTATTTTAAAGCTATAGAACACGGTTTGCATTAACTCCATTAAGAAATGATTGCGTGCTGGATGAGGCAAAGGATCATTGGATTTTTTACTAAGGAGTTTAAAATGAGCTGTTCCTCTAGCGGTAACGAAGCTTTTATGCCTGATGACATCAAAGAGAAGATTCATAATCATCCATGCTATTCAGAAGGCGCACATCACCATTATGCCCGTATTCACGTAGCGGTAGCCCCTGCGTGTAATATTCAATGTAATTACTGTAATCGTAAATACGACTGTTCAAATGAATCCCGTCCGGGAGTAACATCAGAGCGTCTCTCACCTGAAGAGGCAGCAAAAAAAGTATTGCTCGTCGGCGGTGAAGTACAGCGTATGAGTGTTTTAGGGATTGCAGGACCGGGAGATGCGTTAGCCAACCCTGGGAAGACGTTTGAGACATTCGGTTTAGTGCGTGAATTTGCACCGGATCTTAAATTGTGTCTCTCAACCAACGGTCTGGAACTCGCGACCTATATTGATGAAATGGTAGAACATAATATCGATCACATTACCGTTACAATCAACAGCGTTGATGAGACCGGAGAGATCGGAAGTCAAATTTATCCGTGGATTTTCTATAACAACAAACGTATTTATGGAAAAGAGGCGGCACAAATTCTCCTCGAACGTCAGCTGGAGGGGATGAAGAAATGTGTTGAAAAAGGGATTTTGATCAAAGCAAACTCGGTTCTAATTCCGGGAATTAATGACAAACATCTCCCTGAAGTTTCCAAAAAACTCAAAGAGATCGGTGTGTTTTTGCATAACATTATGCCGATCCTCTCTGAGCCTGAATTCGGAACTAAATTCGCTCTTGACGGTGTACCGAGTGCAACCGATCAAGAACAAATGGCGGTACAAGAAGCGTGCGGCATGGATATGAAACTCATGCAACACTGTCGTCAATGCCGTGCAGATGCTGTCGGACTGATCGGTGAAGATCGAGGAGCTGAATTTACGAAAGATACTTTCGCAGGTCTTAGTTTCGATGAACTCCAAATCAAATACGATCTTGAAGCGCGTCAAGCGGCTCAAGCAAAAATCGAAGAGTTCCGCTTCTTCCTCGATCAAGCAAACGAACGGGTTCGTAAAGAGAAAGAAGAACTCAGCTCTACGGGTGTAACTATCCTTGTCGCCGTCACGACGGCGGGTGAGGGGATGATTAATCAACACTTCGGAAGCGTTAAAGAGTTCCTTATCTATGAGGCAGGGGATAAGGGTATCCGTTTTATCCATCACCGTAAAGTCGATGTGGAGTATTGTGCGGGACCGGACGGTACCAATCCACTTGCTCCGATTTTGGAAAAACTTAAAGACGTGCAGCTAATTCTGACCGCAAAAATCGGTGGATGTCCACAAGATGATTTGAAATCGGCAGGAATTATCGCTGATCAAAGTTATGCGTATCAACCGATTGAAATTTCGGTACTTAAAGCGTCTCGTAAATATTTCGGTATGGATGAAAACGCGGAAGTGAATTAAGGAGCCTATCATGGCACTCATAAACGATACCACATTACGTGATGGGGAACAAGCTCCTTACGTCGCGTTTAATACTCAAGAGAAACTTCGTATTGCGACGCTATTGGATGCGTGCGGTGCGGATGAACTTGAAATCGGTATTGCCGCAATGGGTGTCAAAGAGCGTGAAGATATTAAAGAGCTGTTGGCTTTGGGTCTGAATGCGCGCATGATGACATGGAACCGAATGAAAATGGAAGATTTAGACGCTTCGCTTTCGTGCGGTGTCAAAGCCGTAGACCTTTCGATTCCGATCTCTGATATTTTGATCGATGTTAAATTCGGCGGAAGTAAGCTTAAAGTTTTACATGAACTTGAACAAGTCGTTTCTACCGCATCGCGGGAGGGGTTGTTCATTTGCATCGGGGGTGAAGACAGCTCTCGCGGAAACCCTGCATTTATCCGTGAGGTGATGGAACTTTCACGAGAGTGCGGAGCATCACGATTTCGCTATTGTGACACAATCGGTATCATGACACCGACACAAACCTATACGGTTATCAAATCATTGTGTGATCTTAACCTCCTCCCTATTGAAATGCACACACATAATGATTTTGGTTTAGCGAACGCTAATGCCCTCAGCGGCATCGATGCCGGAGCAACAGGATTGAATACCACTGTAATCGGATTGGGTGAACGGGCAGGAAACGCTTCGTTTGAGCAAATCCTTATGGCACTCAAACACCTCTACGGAGAATCACGAAGTATTGATCCAATCTTGCTTCGTGATCTTGTACAAAGCGTTGCTTGTGCGGCCAATATCAATTTAGCCTCGAACGCCCCTATTGTTGGGGAACGAATCTTCGCACATGAGAGTGGAATCCATGCCGATGGGATGATGAAAGATTCCCATGCGTATGAGCCCTACGAAGCGAGCGAAGTGGGATTAGAGAGTTCTTATCCGATCGGAAAACACTCCGGAAGTGCGACGATACGGTACCATTTGGCGCGTATGGGTATCAGTGCCGATAACTCTATTTTAGGTGATCTTCTCCCGAAAATACGTGAAATTGTCACTTCACGCAAACGTGTTTTAGAGATTGCTGAACTGAAATCTCTTTATCAGGACGCGGTATGTATATAGGATGGCTCAAATACGCAGATGTAGCTGAATTGACCAAAATTTCGGAAGAGACGGGTTGGCTTCTGGATGGATATCATGTCAAACTGATGATGATGCACGCTCCGCATTTGTGTTACGGTGCGTATGAAGATGGTGTCTTAATCGGAGCGGTGATGGCGATAGAGTTTGAAACTTCCGCCATGATCAAGTATTTTATGGTGAAACCGACCCACCAAAAACAAGGGATCGGAAGACGTCTTTTTAATACCCTTTTCGGTGCTTTAAAAGAGGAACACCCTTCGTTGTATCTTCATGCCAATCCTGCATTGGAATCTTTTTTTCAAAGCTACGGTTTTAAAAGTGTAATGGAAGTAGGGCGCTTTTTGAATGTCGGTAAAGTACCTCCGTTTAGCTTTACCAATGCTCAAGCAAAAGAGCTTGACGGCGGAAATTTCGATGCGATGATCCGACGCATCGACGCAGAAACATTCGGTGAAGATCGGATGAGCTTTATGATGGATGAGATGGAGCGTAACAGTTCGCTCAAATTTGCCCTCCCGAACTCCTTTCAACACTCGAGTGTTATCAATGCGCGAGGTGTTTATCTCGGACCGTGGCAGTGCCGCGAGGGATATGAAGAGGAAGCGGAGAAAATGATGCAGGGGGTTCTCTACTTTCGAGGACTTAAAAAGGTACTTGCCGATGTTCCTTTGGGAAATAAAAGTGCCGTTGCGTTATTTGAGAAATACCATTTTCAGCAAAAAGGGACATTTTTACATATGTGCTACGGAGTAGAGCGTACCCTTAAATTCGAAAATATCTACGCATTTTCTTTGTGAATAAAATTTGCATTCAATACTAAAAAAAGGGGTCTATTATGTCCGATATGACGGAAGCAGAACATAAAAAAGAGTTAGCAAAACTTAAACGTTTAGCGGTTGAAATTGCATCAGAAATTCATGATATTGTTGAAGATACAGTATGGACAAATCATGTTAAAATGCCTGAATTAGCTGAAAAACTTTATAATGCGGTTGAAACGGCAAATAAGTATAAGGCAGAACATTCCCTCTAAGGGGTAGATTATGGCTACGAAAGAAGAAGTATTAGCGCTTGAAGTGTGTGAATGCGGCAACAAGAACGTTGCCGAAGCCATTAAAATTTTTCAAGAAACCTCACTTCCCTATAAAAAAGCGAAAAAACTCGTCACAGAGTGTGACAAGAGCTGTTGTCGCGCAGCCCTTCTCAGACTTTTTGATATGTCTTATTTCGGTAAATTCGATTACGATGAGATAGAGCGTTTGATTCAACTGCGTCATGATAAGTTAGGTGAGATTTTGGAACAGATGAAAACAGGGCGATGATGATCCGTCGGGCTATTTTTGATGATATTCCTGTGATGGCAGCTCTTTTAGGTGAGCTTTTTACCATTGAAGATGATTTTATTATCGATGCCGAGAAACAATCTCGGGCCTTAGCGTTACTACTCGAGAACCATGAGGCAATAGTTTTGGTTAGCGTTGTGGATGAGGCAGTCGTCGGCATGATTACTGTGCAGATCCTTATATCGACAGCGATCGGAGAGAAAGTCGGATTAATAGAGGACTTTGTGATTAGCGAAAAATATCGCGGAGCTGGGATCGGAAAAGAGCTGTTGAACGTGTTGATTTTAGCATCTCAGAAAGAGGGGTTGAAACGTTTGGCTCTTGGCGCCGATCATCGAAATCATAGGGCTATCGCTTTTTATCAAAAACAGGGGTTTGACACCAGCCACATGGGACTGATGTACCGAAAAGTATAAAATTAGAAGTTATAGTTCAGACGGACAAGGAGACGGTCAAAGCTGCCATCATCCTGCGTACCTGAATTATCAAACGTGTTTTTGTTCTTATCGTCGATCATGGCATAGCTCACTTCCGCACTGAGGGCTTCATTCACTTCATAGGCCGCGATAAGATCGATCTCTTTGATTTTCATATCTCTAGGGGTACTTTTAAAACTTCCGTATAAAGCGGTAAAGCTTAATCCCTCAACTCCCGCTTTCG